>LQAJ01000017.1_pt1 | contig 168494 bp, 200 predicted proteins | sample 1535811 | NCBI WGS metagenome assembly LQAJ01 (sample SAMN04331587, study PRJNA305678) | bioreactor metagenome | isolation source: bioreactor_6 inoculated with Wadden Sea sediment 2nd replicate of a... | place: Germany: Wadden Sea, Janssand Flat | reverse complement strand
TTCGTCGGAGGGATCAGCCTTCTCATATTATCCTGTCACGTAAAAAATGACATGGGACACATTCTTTCGCTGAACTGATAGTTTTCATTTTTATTAGCTCTGGCCGATTGGTCAATTGTTCAGTTGAGACCGGATTTGAGAGTGCAAAAAAATATTAACACTACCCTGCAGCATAATTTTTCGCGGCCCGGATAAATTGCGGATACCAAAGCTATTCAAAACCTGCTATGGTCAGTCCTCATTGTACCAAAAGTTGTTGATACCAAAAATTGCGAGAAGGATTCATGAGCGAGATTGACCTTTCAGGATTGAAAATCGGAATGGAAAGCACATTAAGTATTATTGTTTCAAACGAAAACAGTGCCGAAGCTGTCGGCTACAAAGGCATGTCGGTATTAGGGACTCCCCACCTTGTTGGGGTTATGGAAACAGCCTGTATTTTTGTCCATGAATTTCTTCCTGAAAACTACCTGACGGTGGGAATCGCCAACCGCATGAAACATCTGGCCCCATCCCCCATCGGTGCAACTGTCACAGCAATCGCTCGATTAATTGCCATCGAAGGCAGAAAGCTGACCTATGATGTGGAAGCCCACGACTCAGTTGAAAAGGTGGCCGAGGGGACTCACATTCGGTTCATCATTGATTCCAGAATTTTTTTTTGCAAATATCGAAAAAAAGAAAGAAAAGCTGGGTCTGATTTGAAAAACGGAAACGTTTCCGGATTATCATCGGCCCTGCTGACCCGGGCAGCTCTGAAAAAATCCGCTCCAGGCGACGGTCTCCGGGTTATATGGCTGTGTCTTTACCGGGGATCTTTTTGCTGAAAAGAGCTTGACACCCTCATGCCGGTCAGGTCCATTTCGGATTAGTGTTTGGATGAATCGTTGGCTGCGCTTCGATCTGGCGGACATATTCGTACAGCACAATTGAGGCGGCCACGCTGACGTTGAGGCTCTCGGACCTTCCGTACTGGGGAATGGTCAGCCGCTGGGCCGCAGCCCACTCCGCTTTCATCATCAGCCTTATTTTATGCGGTCCGGTCATGAATTCTTTCCTGAAGGGTTCTTTTCTTGATCCCGGACTGTGGAACCGGTACAATGGCCGGCTGAATGAATAGGGAAACAAGTTCAATATAAGATGTAGTACAAGGAGGAGCGATGAACGTAATCATTGATCTGTGTGTGGTGCCTCTGGGTGTGGGGTTATCAGTTTCAAAGTACGTGCCGTCTGTCATGAAATCATCAAGGAGGCCGGCCTGTCCTGCGAACTGCATGCATACGGCACCAATATCGAAGGGGAGTGGGACCAGGTGTTTGCCGTGGTGAAGCAGTGTCATGAAAGGATTCATGCCATGGGCGCTCCTCGCATCACCACCACCATCAAGGCCGGCACCCGCATAGACCGGGAACAGACCATGGCGGGCAAGATCAACAGCGTGAAGGAAAAACTGGCATAAGTCAAATCGGTTCATTGGCTTTCAGAATGGTAAGCATTTCATCGATTTTTTTCTGAGCCCCGGCCGCCTCCAGGGTACATCCACCGGCACCTTCATGCCCCCCACCGCCGTACCCGGGCAAGCAGATGGCCGGCATTGACCCGGCAACCGTGGTTAAAGATGTTGCGGCCGATGCTAACCAGTAACTGTTTTTTTGGGGATCTTTGTAACGGATCTTGACGCTGGCCAGGGTCTCGGGAAACAGGCAGTAGACCAGGAACCGGTTGCCGGACGGGACCGGGTCCAGTCGCCTGAAATCTGTGATGCTGACCGGACCGGTCACCCGGGTGTGGGATTTCAGAAATCCTTCAAAGTCCCGGTTCTGCAGGATGACTTCCTCACACCGGGTTTTGACGTCAGGATCGGCCATCACGGCATCCATGGATTTTGTCCGGAGCAGATCCACCAGACGGTCCCAGTAAGGGGCCTCGTTGCCGTCCCGGTTCTGGATGGTCATGGATAGCAGAATATAGGGATGGTTTTCCGGATACAGGACCTGGTCCCGGGTGAGGGCGGCGGCATCGATGATATCGGTGTGAAAGATCAGGCCGTCGAACCGGCCGTCCAGATGTCCGGATGCCCTGTAATACTGATAAATTACGCCCGCAGCGGACGGGGCCACGGCAAAGGCCCCCTCAAAATCATGGTCAGGCCGGTTGGATATATGATGGTCAAACCACAGGGAACACCGGGCATCATAAGGCAAGTTGGCAAGGATGTCGCCGGCTTGTATCTGGGCGGTTTTCTGCTGCACGTCTCCGGGTTCCACCCAGTAAACCGGGGTGTCGATATTCAGGGCCTGGCGCAGCAGGACGGCACACACAATGCCGTCAAAATCGGGGCGAGTAACGATTCTCATGAGTATTTTTCTCTGATAAGCGTGAAATCGGTTGCATGGTTCCAAACAGGTGTCATAGTATGAAAAGGTATAGATCAAACCAGCAAGCTTTTCAAGGCAGATACACTGATGACAGATGAAAACCCTTTTTTTTCCATTGCCGCCGATTCAGACCATTGTCGGGCCATGGCCCAGCTCAAAATCCGGCGGTCCGAATTCATCTGCCGTCTGGCCCGGACCGATTCCGTCGAAACCGCCAAGGCGTTTATTTCAAAGGTCAGCAAAGAGAACAAAACCGCCACCCATAACTGCTGGGCCTATGTGGTGGGAGATGCCGGGCAGATCCGCCATAGCTCGGATGCCGGCGAACCGTCGGGCACTGCCGGAAAACCGATGCTCAATGTGCTGATATCCCATCAGATGACCCGGGTGACGGCAGTGGTGACCCGGCATTACGGCGGGGTGAAATTAGGGGTCCGTGGGTTGATTCAGGCCTATTCCGAAGCCGTGGAAGCAGCGCTTTCCACAGCAAAAAAAGTCCGTTTAATCCAGGCGGAATCCATAAAAGTTCAGGTGCCCTATGAATGCAATGATCAGGTGTTGCACCATGCCCATCAGTTTAACGCCACCGTTGCGAACACCGAATACCGGGAATGGATCGTTCATGAATTTCTGGTGAGAAGAAGCCGGGCCAGGGCCTTTGTTCAGTTGTTGTCTCAGTTCGAACCCCAGGGGCTGAAGCGGTTGTCATAATCTGATTGACAGGGCATTATATTTAGTATAATTTAATTAATCTTAATTATACTGAACTATTTAACTGATATACGACATTATGAAAACAAAACTTGGCGCATTGTTACGGGCCATCCGAAACACCCGGAATCTCACCATCAAGGACGTGGTAGCCAAGGCCGGCATCAGTTCCAGCCTGCTGTCCCAGATCGAGCGGAACCGGATTTCCCCATCCCTGGACACGCTGCTGCAGCTGCTGGAGGTGTATGGGGTGTCTCCGGACAAATTCTTCAAGGATTACGAAACCCAGTCCCAGGTAGAGATCATCCGGAAAAACCAGCGGAAAATCTATAAACGCAAAGGATTTTCCTATGAGAAACTGTGCGGAGAAAGCCAGACCCGGGGCAACCATTCCTTTAACGCTTTTTTTCTGGAACTTGCCCCGGGCCAGGAGCGGGGAGATGCCGAGGACGGCCACCTGGGCCGGGAGCTGGGGATTGTGGTGGCCGGCACGGCACGGCTGATTTACGGGGATGAACAGCATGAAATCGAGGCCGGGGATTCGGTATCGTTTTTCTCCCAGATTCCCCACTTGATCCGAAATACGTCCGACACCCTGTTCCAGGCCTACTGGGTGGTGACCCCCGCGGACGGAGAAGATTATTTTGGTGAAAAAACCGCTTGATTCAGGAGACTTACATGGGAAAAACCATTGCAGAAAAAATTTTCGACGATCACTTGTTGGACCGGCCCTTTAATGCGGTAAACGTTCTCCGCCTGGACCGGGTGTTCTGCCATGAAATCACGACCCCCACCGCTATTCAGGACCTGAAGGCCCGGGGCAAGGACCGGGTGTTTGACCCGGACAAAATCAAGGCGGTCATCGATCACGTCACCCCGGCCAAGGATGCCAAAACCGCCATGCAGGGAAAGGTGCTTCGAGACTGGGCAAGGTGGCACGGCATCAACGATTTTTTTGATATCGGCCGCAACGGGGTCTGCCACGCCCTGTTTCCGGAAAAGGATTTGTCCGTCCCGGGTTTGTGATCATCATGGGAGATTCCCATACCTGCACTCACGGAGCGTTCGGTGCCTTCGCAGCCGGTGTGGGCACCACAGACCTGGAAGTGGGCATTTTAAAAGGGGTGTGCGCCTTTAAGCAGCCCGACACCCTGAAAATCGAAATTACGGGAACGCTTCAGCCCGGCGTATTTGCCAAAGATGTTATCCTGGAGGTAATCCGGCGGATCACCGTGAACGGGGCCACCAACCAGGTGATCGAATTCTGCGGTCCGGTGGTGGATGCCATGTCCATGGAATCCCGCATGACCCTGTCCAACATGGCGGTGGAGGCGGGTGCCACCTCGGGCATCTGCCGGCCCGATGCCGTGACCGTGGATTATCTGTGGCCTTTTATCACGAATGACTATCCAGACCGGGAAACGGCCCTGGCGAGTTTCTCCCGATTTCTGCCGGATAAGGATGCCGTATATGCCAGCCATATCGTCATCAATGTCACGGATCTGGTTCCCCTGACCACCTTCGGGTACAAGCCGGACAACGTCAGCCCGGTATCCGAAATGACCGGCACCAAGGTGGACCAGGTGTATATCGGATCCTGCACCAACGGCCGGATCGAAGACCTGCGGGTGGCGGCCCAGGTGTTGAAGGGCGAAAAAATCGCCGATACCGTCCGGGCCATTGTATCCCCGGCCACACCAAAGGTGTTTTCCCAAGCCTTGGAAGAAGGGTTGATTCAGGCATTCATGGAAGCGGGGTTCTGTGTCACCAATCCCACTTGCGGGGCCTGCCTGGGTATGAGCAACGGGGTTTTGACATCCGGCGAGGTGGCAGCCGCCACCACCAACCGCAATTTTAACGGACGGATGGGCAAAGGCGGCATGGTGCATCTCATGAGCCCGGCTACGGCTGCGGCCACGGCCCTGGCCGGCACCATCACCAATTCGTCCCTGTTTACCGGACCGGTTCAGAAACAGCAACCCGGACAAACCATTAGGAGCCTGTCATGACAATATTCAAAGGAACCGCCCTGTGCCTGGACCGGGCAGATATCAATACGGATGAAATCATCCCGGCAAGGTATCTGACGGAAATCGACAAAAACGTGCTGGGTCCCCATCTCATGGAAGACCTGGAACTGAAAGGATTCGACCCGAAATCAGACCTGGCCGGCATTGGGGTAATGGTGACAAGGCAGAATTTCGGATGCGGCTCCTCCCGGGAACATGCTCCCTGGGCGTTGGAGGCCAACGGCATCCGCATGGTCATTGCCGAAAGCTTTGCCAGGATTTTTCACCAGAACATGTTCAACTGCGGCATGCTGGCCGTAACCCTGCCCCCGGCCGACATCGACCGCATTTTCCGGGCGGCCGGTACGGCCTCTCTTCACATCAGTGCCGATGTGGACAAGGAGGCGATCACCGTGACCACCGGCCCGGATACCTGGACCCTCCCCTTTACCCTCACCGGGTTTGAAAAAGCCCTGGTCCAGGCCGGCGGATGGGTGGAATACGCGGACCGGAACTATTGAAACCCACTGGTCCGATATGATATAACACCGGCCCATGATAACCTTCATTAAGGATGTGCGCATGACCAGAGACTGGAATTTTGACGAAGAGGTGGACCGGAGCCATACCGCTTCCATGAAATGGGAACCGGAAGTGCTGTCACGGGTGTTCGGCGATGGCAGGGACATCCTTTTGCCCCTGTGGGTGGCGGACATGGATTTCAACTGCCACCCGGCCATCCGCAAGGCCATGGAAAAACGGCTGGCCCACCAGATCTACGGATACAGCCTGAAGGACCCGGCGTATCTGCCGGCCCTGATTTCCTGGTACCGTAGAAGGCACCAGTGGGAGATCCAGGAACCGTGGGTGCTGACGACTCCTGGCGTCGTGCCGGCCGTCAATTACATCATCCAGCGGTTTTCCCAGCCCGGGGACAAGGTGCTGATCCAAACACCGGTCTATTATCCCTTTGCCAGGTCCATCCTGAACAACGGGCGGCAGGTGGCGGACAACCCCCTGAAGATCGAAGGCGGCCACTTCCAGATGGATTTTAACGACCTGACGGAAAAGGTCAAAGATCCCCGGGTCAAATTGGCCATCTTGTGCAGTCCCCACAATCCCGTGGGCCGCGTCTGGACCCGGGAGGAACTGGACACCTTCGGCCGCATCTGCATCGAAAACCGGGTCCTGGTGATCGCTGATGAGATTCACTGCGATCTGGTCATGCCCGGATTCAAACACGTGTGTTTCGCCGCCATCTCTGACACATTCGCCCACCATTCCATCACCTGTCTGGCGGCCAGTAAAACCTTTAACCTGGCAGGCCTTCACCAGTCCAGCATCATTGTTCCCGATCCGGTTCTGCGCCGTGAACTGCACGCCCAGCTGGAGAACCTGGGGTTCGTCGATGCTGATGGCGGCACCCTGTTCGGGGCCGTGGCCGCGGCCGCCGCCTACAATCAGGCCGAGCCCTGGCTGGAGGACCTGATCGTGTATCTGCACGCCAATTTCACATACCTGAAAACCTTTCTTGAAACCGAACTGCCTGACGTCCGGGCATACGACCTTCAGGGAACCTATCTGGCGTGGGTGGATTTCAACGGCCTGGGATTGGCGGAACAGGACCGGATCCGGATTCTGGAGGAACAGGCCGGTGTGGGCCTGGACCACGGGGCCTGGTTCGGTGAGAACGGCAAAGGGTTTGAACGGTTCAACATCGCCTGCCCCAGGACCATCCTGGCCCGGGCCGCCGAAGCCATTGTCGCGGCATTTGGACAATAGCCCGCCAATAAATCCCGGCTCCCGAACAATTTTTTGCCTGTCAATCCTGTGTGAGCGGTGAGCCGGACATGCCGTGCCCGCTAACCGGGCTGCGATCCCAAAACGCCTTCCGCTCTTCAGACAGCCAGTTCTTAAATGTGATAAATGACCGGTGAGGGATTTGTTTCCGTTCATCCCGGTCTGTGGAACTGTGAAGAATACAGTGCCGGGACGGGTTTTCGACGGAGTTCAAGGGCCTGGCGGGCGATGCCAGATCCGGGGAGCAGGCCGGAGACAGCATCTCCTGAAAAAACAGGTCAGACACCAGATCCCGGCCGCCAGATACAGGGTTTCTCCCTCCGGGGTCAGGGTCAGGTGGCTGGGAATTCGTGACAGCAGAGCGATACCCAGTCCCTGTTCCAGATGATGGACATGGTGGCTGACCGCACCCTTTGTCACGCTGAGCTCTTCCGCTACCCGGATAAAACTCAACTGCCAGGCAACCGCTTCAAATGCCCGGAGGGGGTTTAATGAAGGCAAATGATCCACGGACCCATCCGATCATGAGTTTTTATCATATATCCCATGATATAAAATGCATTGTTTTTTTCAATATTTTTTGATATTGAGACAATAAAGTCATTTTCAATATGAAAAATATCATGAAAAGACAGATGCCGTGAAGCGGACAATGACATTGGTGCCGGAGTAGCTGGCCGGAATTCACCATAACACCGTTGTCATCCTGGAAAAGGCCGGCATCGGCGTATTCCGGCCCGGAACCATCTGATGGGGTGCCGCATGCATAGATGGTGCAGCCCGTTGTTTCATCTTCCCATTCGAATCCCAACAAAAGAATAACCCGATTCCAACGAACCGCCAATTCTATTTAAACATAGTCCTGGCACACTTTTCCTGTTTTGCATTCTAAACCCATTGGAACGAATCTGATGGGTGGAATCAGCGGCCTGAATGCACGATTTTCTTTGGCGAATTCGGAGCTTTAGGTTTAACGATAATTTTATTTTGGATAAGGGAAAAAAATGAAACAGATGATTTTAGGGACTGCGGCCCTGGCAATGATCCTGACGGCTGCCATGACCGCAGCGGCATCAGAATGGAATTTTTACGGGAACGCCAGAATCGGAACATTTTACGAAGATACTGACAATCCGGGTGGCACAGACACCACCAGTTTTAACGAGTACCTGCATGGTAACTCAAGAATTGGTGCCAAGGTCAGAGTCAGCGATCAGCTGCGGGCCCGCTTTGAGTACGGCACCGGCGTCAACGTCCGACAGCTATGGGGAGAATGGAATTTCGGTGCCGGTTCACTTCTGGTTGGTCAGACTTACACCCCCTTTACATGAGCTATTCCAGCCAAGTGTGGGATGGAGACAACGGGCTTGAAAATTACGGGGCCTGCTCTGTTTCCCGCCGCCCCATGCTCCAGCTCAGCTTCGGCGGTCTGAAAATCGCTGCTGTTCAGCCGGCTTCCGATGGCCTGGGCACGGGCGGGACCAAGGAAATCAGCATGCCGAAAATGGAAATCAGCTACCACAACAAGATCAACAATCTCTCCTATGAAATTGCCGGTGGGTACAATTCCTATGAACTCAGCGCAGGCGGCCTCAGCTATGACGTCGATTCCTGGGTCATCGGCCTGGGAGCCGAAGTGAAATTCGGCCCTGCCTATCTGGCAGGCAACGTTTACACTGGTGAGAATCTGGGTGCCTATGGCGTAAAAACCGCTTCAGACGCGGATCCTGTTGTTTCCGGCACCACACTTCTGGATAACACCGGCTTTGGTTTCATCCTCGTGGGCGGTTACAAGTTCAACGATATGGTCACCGTTGAAGGCGGTTACGGCTACGAAGAGTCTGAACTGGACAATGCCGGCCAGGAAGATGATTCCGCCTCCTACTACATCCAGGCAAAACTAACCCTGGCACCGGGCGTTTATATTACGCCTGAAATCGGTATTGCGGATCATGGCCAGGACCACAACGGCATGGAAGAAGAAGAAACCGTTTATTACGGCTGCAAGTGGCAGATCAGCTTCTAGGTTGAAAGGCTGATCTCTTTGCTTCAGTCTCATCAGGCAGTCCCGGGCGGGACTGCCCTAAAAACAGCAGCCTGGACCAGCTTTCTGGAGGTGTCGATGCGTTCTCCGATTACTTCAAACATGAATCTCTCCTTATTCGTATCCTTTATGCGGCAGGGCGTTTGGCCGGTTTTGCGGCAGACCCGGCATCCAGAGCAAATCCGTCCGCACCGATCACATCGGCCTGGATGGCGGACGGCATCACCAGGTCCGGAACAGGAACAACATGGATTCTGCAAATCATAGGGCCCCGGATACCATATCGGGTTTTCGCCTGCCGAACCGGCCGGCGGTTTCTGACAAAGCCAGACAGATAATGGTATCCGCCCCCTGTTCAGGCGTTCTCAACTGGCTGCCGACCAGAGAAAGAAATTGGGGCAGCGACAGTTTGATACCCGGTGTGTCCACCCAGCCCGGGTGCCTGGCATGAATGGCGATCCCCCCTTTTCAGTTGCTCTGCCCACATCCGGGTCAGGATGACCACCCCCCGTTTGGCCCGGGCATATGCTTTTGCCCCGTTAAAGGATACCTGTCTGTTTTCCAGATCATCCACCGCAATTTTCCGGGTATACATGCCGCCGGAAGATACATTGATGATCCTGCCGGAAAACCGGACAAGGTTTTTTCTCAACAGTTCCGTCATACAAAACACCCCCGGCAGATCAGTGGCAAACGTTCGTTCAAATCCTTCCGAAGTCTCCTGGCGCTCATTGAAAAGTGCCCCGGCATTGTTGATCAGAATATCAATATGTTTTTGGTGTCCTGAAGCTGTCCGGCCACCTGTTTAATGTCCTGGATCAGGCCCAGGTCCCAGGTCAGCCGGCAGATAATCGACATGCGGGTTGCCGGTTTCTGAGATGAAGTCCTGCTTCACCTGGCGGACCTCTTCCCGGTTCCTGGCAATGATCGTCAAAAATGCCTTTTTTCCCGCCAGCATGACCGCGGCCGCTTTTCCGATGCCGGTCGTCCCCCGGTCAATACCACCTTTCTGCCATAAAGGGTCCCGCCCGGCTCTGTCCAGAACCGCCGGCTCAGCTCAAATCCGAATCGGCTGAACATCATCATTCCCGGCAAGATAACATGGGCAGCCAGACAATCCAGCCAGCAGGCGCCATCCATCGTCTGCCTGGGTTTATCGAAGAATGGACAGTGCCTTTGTTTTTCCTATCAGGCAGATGATTAGGCAGATTCAATGCTGTTTTGGTTTTCATTTCCTGTGATGGTTCTATTTTTTCACAACACGAATTGACAACTGGGAAAACAAATGTTAAATAATAAATATTATTATTTAGTATCAGGAGACATAGCGTGGCTGACCCGGAAAAACGTGTTCAATCCATTATTCAGAATTTGAGAAAAAAAGGACACAAAATCACTCCCCAACGACTGGCCATTGCAAAAATTCTGGCGGTCAGCAAAGGTCATCCCAGTGTGGAAAGTATTTTTGAACAGGTTCGCGGAGATTTCCCCACCATGAGTCTTGCCACGGTTTACCGGAATATTGTCCTGTTCAAATCACTGGGTGAGGTCCTCGAGCTGGGATTTCCGGACGGAAGCAACCGGTATGACGGAAATCGCCCGTTCCCCCATCCGCACGCAATCTGCATCAAATGCGGAAAAATTGTCGACCCGGTCCTGGACAGCCTGGATGAAATGAAAAAAGAGGTGTCCGAAGAAACACAGTTTAGCATTCTGACACATCGGCTGGATTTTTTCGGCATATGCCGCCGGTGCCAGGTTCTGAAAAATAACGATTTCTCTTGTAATGAAGGGGATCCTGCCCCTTGACCCTTGACAAAACGAAATCCAAGGAGGTATCTATGTCCGAAGAAAAAAACAAATGCCCGGTAACCGGCAATTCATCCCGCCAGGTAGCCGGCAGCGGAACATCCAACCGGGACTGGTGGCCCCGTCAGCTCAATCTGAAAATCCTGCACCAGCATTCCTGCAAAAGCAATCCCATGGGCACGGATTTCAACTATGCCGACGAATTCAAAACCCTGGATCTCGACGGCGTCAAAAAAGACCTGGTCTCGTTGATGACCGATTCCCAGGAGTGGTGGCCGGCGGATTACGGCCATTATGGGGGACTGTTTATCCGGATGGCATGGCACAGCGCCGGGACCTACCGCATGGGTGACGGCCGGGGGGGCGGCGGCACCGGGAACCAGCGCTTCGCCCCTCTCAACAGCTGGCCGGACAACGTGAACCTTGACAAGGCCCGCCGTCTGTTGTGGCCCATCAAACAGAAATACGGGGAAAAAATTTCCTGGGCCGACCTCATGATTCTGGCCGGGAACTGTGCTTTGGAATCCATGGGATTCAAGACCTTTGGCTTTGCCGGGGGCCGTGCAGACATCTGGGAACCGGAAGAAGACGTCTACTGGGGATCTGAAGAGGAATGGCTGGCCACCAGCGACAAACCCAAAAGCCGGTATTCCGGAAAACGGGACCTTGAGGATCCTCTGGCCGCCGTACAGATGGGCCTGATCTACGTGAGCCCGGAAGGCCCGGACGGAAACCCCGATCCCGTGGCCTCGGGCCGGGATGTCCGGGAAACCTTCGCCCGCATGGCCATGAACGATGAGGAGACCGTGGCTCTGGTGGCCGGGGGCCATACTTTTGGGAAATGCCATGGTGCCGGCCCTGCTACCCATGTGGGGCCTGAACCGGAAGCCGCACCCATTGAGGCGCAGGGCCTGGGCTGGAAGAGCAGTTTTGGTTCCGGCAGGGGCGGGGACACCATCAGCAGCGGCATTGAGGGCGCCTGGAAACCCAATCCCACCCAATGGGACATGGGGTATCTCAAAGTGCTGTTCAAATACGACTGGGAACTGGTGAAAAGCCCGGCCGGCGCGAATCAGTGGCTTGCCAAAGATGTGGACGACGAGGACATGGTGGTGGACGCCCATGACCCGGACAAAAAGCACCGCCCCATGATGACCACGGCCGACCTGTCCCTGAAATTCGACCCTATTTATGAGAAGATCGCCCGGCGGTATCTGGAAAACCCTGATGAGTTTGCCGATGCCTTTGCCAGGGCCTGGTTCAAGCTGACCCACAGGGATATGGGCCCCCGGTCCCGGTACCTGGGCCCGGAAGTGCCGGCGGAAGATTTGATCTGGCAGGATCCCCTGCCGGCAATGGACCATGGCCTGGTCGATGCCTCGGATATCGCCGATCTCAAGGTTCTAATCCTGGCAACCGGCCTGTCCGTGTCCCAGCTGGTTTATACGGCCTGGGCCGCTGCCTCCACCTTCCGGGGATCGGACTTCCGGGGGGGGGCCAACGGAGCCCGCATCCGTCTGGCCCCCCAGAAAGACTGGGAGGTCAACCAGCCTGACCAGCTGGCCCAAGTGCTCAAGACCCTGGAAAAGATCCAGGAGGCTTTCAACAACGCCCAGACCGGCAACAAAAAGGTATCCCTGGCAGACCTGATTGTCCTGGGCGGCTGCGCCGCCGTGGAGCAGGGCGCAAAGAATGCGGGGTATGAAATCACCGTGCCTTTTGCACCGGGACGGACCGATGCCACGGAGGAGCAGACCGATGCCGATTCCTTTTCCGTGCTCGAACCCAAAGCGGACGCGTTCCGCAACTATCTCAAAGCCAGATTTTCAGTCACGGCCGAGGAATTGATGATCGACCGGGCCCAGCTCCTGACGTTGACCGCCCCGGAAATGACTGTACTGATGGGCGGCATGCGGGTTTTGAACGCCAACTTCGAGCAGTCTGCCCACGGCGTGTTCACGAATCAACCGGAAACCCTGTCCAATGATTTTTTCAAGAATCTGCTGGACATGGGAACCCAGTGGGCTCCGGTTTCCGGAGACGAGAATCTGTTCGAGGGCCGGGACCGGAAAACCAATGACCTGAAATGGACCGCCACCCGGGTGGACCTGGTTTTCGGATCGAATTCCCAGCTCAAGGCCTTGACCGAAGTCTATGCCTGCGAAGATGCCGGAGAAAAATTTGTCACCGATTTTGTGGCTACCTGGGACAAGGTCATGAACCTGGACCGGTTCGATCTGGCCTGATCACACCCTGCCCCACATCGCATCCTTAAATTGATGCGGCCGCCCTACAAAGCGCGGCGTTTCCATCCATCCGGAAGCGGCGCGCTTTATTTATGCCTGCCGGCATCACGGTCTTTTCCCCCGGGATGCCGGAAAACAGAAAACTTCTCCCAGAACCTGGGCCCCATGGCCGGCCATGGCCTGGTGCCCCCTTTTCGCAGGATGGACACCGTCCGCCAGAAACCAGTTGGGTTTGGCCGTTGCCTGTTCATCTAAAAACAGGTGGTAAAAATCCAGGACCGGGGTTTCCCATGCAGCGGCTTCATCAACGAGGCGGTCCACAAGATCCTTGATGCGGCGGAACAGGTGGGCATAGCCTTTGGAAGGCGGCGTCCAGTCCATACGGCTCACCGCATCCACACAGATGGGGAGCGGCAGGCCGATGACCGGAGCGATGTCATGGAATTTGGCCTGGTTCACCATGGCAGACAGATTGGCCAGAATCAGGTTCGCATCCAGATCATACCACAGGTCATTGGTCCCGCCCATGAGGATGACGATTCCCGGCTTCAGGGAAACCACATCCAGGGGAAACCGGGCCAGCATCCCGGCGGTGGTGTCGCCGCTGATCCCGGTGTTGAAGACCGGAACATGGAGGCGGTTTTCCAGAAGAGACGTCCAGGCAAAAAACTTTTCCATATCCTTACCCTGGGTGAGGCTGTCTCCGTGGCAGATAATTTTCACAGCCTGTCCAGTCTGCGGCCGATATCAAAGACTTCGTGGCATGAGGGGCAGATGAACAGCCACTGGATATGGTCTTTTTTTTTGTTTCAGCATGGAATGAAAGCCATCCTGGTATCCGCAGACCGGACAAATCCGGAATTCCTCTTCAAAAGGGATTTCTGTAACCGTTTTTTTCATAATGGCTCCTTTGCTGGATGGTGAATCATTGTCAGCCGAAACGTCTGAATCCACAGGATTACGGCCAGTCAATATGCAGGGGCCTTTTCTGTGCCATCAGCCAGATACCGTCGCCGCCGGACACCACCTGGGCCGCATCCGGGTTGATGATCACCTTTGAATCGGATGTCTGCATGGCAAATGTCAGGAAATTGTAAGTTTCTTTCAGATACGTGTGCAGTTCCCACCAGTTCATGACTGGGCCAGTCTGCGGTACGGCCACATAATAGATCTCGTCTCTGGCATCGTTTCTCAAAAGCACCTGAAGTGGCAGGTGGACCTTGTCCTGCATGGCCTGGACCATCACTTCAGCCGTCATCTGCATAATGGTCTGGAAGTTTCCCGGAACACTGGAAAACGTCTCCAGGGACTGGGAATCGAGACAACGCACCGTGATTTCACAGGTCTCGTTTTTCAGCTTCAAGGCGTTGATCAGGGCAAAGAGACTGGTTTCGTCATTGCCGGTGTGAATGATAATCCGGTCGGCGGTACGAATGCCGGCCTTGGTCAGGGTGGCCGAGGCATCCGGCCGTCCTTTGACAAAAAAAACATTTTCCATTTCCGGAAACGGATGGCGGTCTCTGTCTGCCACAACCACCAGCGGAAGCTTGAGATAGGTGTCATCCCGCTGGATCTCTGCGATCAGCTGTTCGGTTTCATCGGTAACGCCGACAATGAGAATATGGTGTGTGCCATCATATTTTTTTTCACCGTGCATTTTCCTGTCTCTCCTTTCTATCAATGCAGATGCCACATAGGTGATGAATGCGGCACCCAAACCGATCCCCATGAACATCGGCAGGAACACGGCCACGATTTTGCCGGGGGTGGATGCCGGATACAGGTCACCGTAACCGACCGTGGTGCTGGTGACAACACTCCACCACAATGCCTGGTCAAACCGGGTCAGGGCCGAACCCGCAGGCTCCACCATCCGAATGAGCAGACTGGATGCGATCAACAGGGTCAGGTAGGCCAGCACCAGGGTGACCCCTTTTCTTTTGAGACCCGTCCGGACAAGTTGCCTGATAAAATGAATCAACAATGGTCCCTTTCAGCGTATGGCATTCATTATCCGGGTATCCGGATAGGGGACAGGGTACTATAAACGCCGGTTGTTTTCAACTTTGAATGAATTCGGTTCCAGATCAGTCCAGCAGCCAGGATTCATGGTTATAAAGCGTCAGCAGCACAGGATTAAGCAGGGTGTTGACAGAGGTGTGACGGCTTTCAAGGGCGCCTTTGCCGAAAACAAGCTCACTTTGGAACACGGCCGGTGTGAGAAACCGGGTGGGCACGCTGAACTGGACCCGGCGGATACGCGCCCTGATTTTGTCCGCATTGAGATGAGGCTGCCAGGCAAGATACCACCCCCAATCACCAAAGCTGGGGACATTTTCATGATAGGGCAGGATGCTGAATCCAGCGCTTTCAATGGTTCTGCCGATGCACAGAAAACTTTCCTTTGCCAGGTAGGGCGAGGTGGCCTGCACCACCATCATGCCGTGCCAGGAAAGGTGATGCCGGATTTTCATGTAGAACTGCCGGGAAAACAGTTTGGTGAGTTCAGGGGTTGACGGGTCCGGCATATCCACAATGATCACATCAAAATGACCGGGGACGGCCGACAAAAACCGGTCTGCATCGATATTCATGTACCGGACGGTGGCCAGCTTTTCTGTGGATGCCGGCCGGTCACTGCCGTGCCGATCCTTTGTCTCGATGAACAGGTCCCGATGAATCCCCGGAGTGATTCCCGGGGCGGTCAGCGTGACCAGCCGGCTGTCGGCAAATGCGTTGCCGTTGATCCGTGTCAGCAATGGATGGATCTTTGCCAGGCGGGTCATTTCAGGATCCAGATCCACCAGCAGGACCTCTTTAACCGATGGATATTTCACCGCTTCGCGCAGGGCACACCCGTCCCCGCCCCCGAGAATCAATACCCTTTCCGGCACCGGCACCAGGTTCATGACCGGGTGAACCATGGGTTCATGATACCGCTGTTCATCCGTGCTGGACAGCTGAAGGTTGCCGTTCAGAAAGAGCCGGATGTCGTCCAGGGGTCTATAATGGGTGATGACAATATGCTGGTAACGGCTGGTCCGGCTCAATACAACCGGGTCGTCGTAAAGCGGCTGTTCGATTTTAGCATGCCATTCCCGGTTGTTGAGGTACCCATAAAAAAGACTGCAGAACACCGTCAGCATCATCACGGGAATCACTCTTCCTTTTGGAATCAGGTCTTTTTTCGAAAAGTAGACATAGGTGATGAGCGCCAGTAGAAAGTTGGCCCCGGCCGTGACAAATGCGGCTTCGGTAATGGGCATCACTCTTAACAGGGCAAAAACGTAAATCAAGGATCCGATCAGGCTGCCCAGGTAATCCGCGCTCAGGATGCTGCCCAGATTGGTGGACAGCTCGGTCGAAAAATCGTTGTTGATCCGGATGATGACCGGAATTTCAAGGCCGATCATGATGCCGATAAAACTGACGAAAAAATAGAGGACCAGGCTGTAGTGAGCGGTAAGCCCGTAGGCGATATAGGTCAGCGTGGGGGAAAATCCGCCGGACAGCGCCAGCCCGGTTTCAACGAAAATAAAGGTGTAGATCAGCTTTTTTTTGGGAATCTGTGCCTGGATCAGGCTGCCAAACCCCATCCAGAAAAGCATCAGCCCGATGACCATGGCCCACTGTTCAAAAGAGTTGCCCAGGATCATGGAGGCAAGGCTTGCCTGGATATATTCGAGAATAATCCCGCAGGCCCCGCTGGCAAACATGCACAGGCACAGCAGCAGGGACGCAACATTAAACCGCCGGGTTGATTCGGTCATCAGGATCGGTTCGTGTGCCGATCACATGGCAGACGCAATCAAGGCGGCCACGGCAATCAAAGCACTTTCAGTGACGAGAAGGGCCGCTGTGTTCCTGTCCTCCGACACTTCAACGGCTGTGCTGGTGGTCGGCAGAAGCAGCCGGTCGATGACCCGCTGGAAAATCAGCAGCATGACCATGCCGAACACCGCATAGATGAAAATCCTGCCAGATCGTTTTCCAGCCCGTGAACGGGCCGGACAGGCTGGCCATCAGAATGATCCCTAAAGCGATTAGAATGCCGGCAAGCCCGATTCCGGCGGCAGGGTTGTCTGCCTTGATTTCATTGCGGACGTTGAACGGGGTGGTCATTTCATAAAACAGCCCCAGGATCAGCAGGATCGCCTGGCCGATGACAAAAAAGAGAATGGCACTCAGGATCCCCTGAAAAAAGGTGCCTCCCCCGCCGGAAAAGGAGCCGTGAAGGATGAATCCCGTGGCCAGGTACATCCCTGCCTCGACCATGCCCACGGCCGTGTTGCCGGTTTTGACAGTTCCGTCCGGCTGTTCAAACCGCCTGACACATTCGGCATCGTTGTCGATGTGGCCCAGCATGATGGTGTCGTTGATAAACCGGGTGGAAAACATGAATCCCGTGATGAACAGCCCGTCGACAGACAGCTGGACGATATCGAGCCAGAAGCCCTTGGAGCTGCCGGTCATGGCACCGGTCAGGGCAATGGCAATGCCCAGGTACAGGCCGGACCGGCGCAGCCCGACCGCCACATTGCCGTCATCGATATGGATGTCGTCGTTAAATGCTTTGGTCCGCCAGTCATCGATCCGTTTGGCGAGCCAGACAAACCCGGTCCCCAAAATGACGTAAATCACGGCCTGCCCCAGACCGGTTAACAACATCGCTGTACTCATCCGAATTCTCCTTGAAAAATCTGATTATTTGCCCTTGCCTTTAGGACCGCCCCCACGAAGACCCGATGCAGCGCCCCTGACGGAAGCGGCCTGGGTTTGAAACCGCCGCTTTTAGCAAAATGGGTATTCTGAAAAAGGGGGGATTTTTTTACAACTGTGCCGGAGGTGCCGAACTGTCTCGCTCCGCTGGAGGTGTTTCCAAAATAGGGTTTTTTATACCGATAGTCGCTGCGCCACCCCGACCAAGAGCGGTACCCGTAATAATAGGGCGGGAAAAAGAGAAGGTTGGAAAAAAACGCGTATTTGCCATACCAGGACCAGAACCGGTCCCCGGAATCATCCTGGCCCCATTCGCCGTACTCGGGATTGCCCACATACGCCATACCGGGCGGGGCGGCCTGGGTGAACCGGTCCTTTTCAAACAGCCCGTAGGGCTTCGCAAGAACGGCCATGCCCAGGTATTCCAGGTTGACGTCATACACACGTTCATCCACCTGTTCCCAGCCGGTTTCTGAAGTTTCCCCGTTTTGTTCCAGAATGTAGTTGTGAAAAAAGGTTTCATTTGAATCATCGATCCAGAAGGTGGCGGCATTGTGTGACCGGCCCGGCCAGTTTTCCGTGGGGTCGATGCTCAGGCGGTTCCATACGTCCCCGATCCGGTTCTTCAGCCTTGATCCCGTGAATCCGGCCGTGATTTCAGCAATCGTGTCGACATTGTCGGCCGTGACCTGTTCATAAACGTCGGCAGGTATCTCCCGGTGATATGTGAAGAAGCGCGGGTCATAAAAATCGGAATTCTCATTCCATGACTCCCGCTTGACCGTGACATGATAGTTGATCTTCATGTCCTTGAGGACCTTTGTATAGCTCTGGTACAGCTGTTGAAAATCCTTTTGGACGTCCCCGGCCAGTTTGTCGATGGTTGCGGCGGACAGTCCCAGGGCTGAACAACTGTCCGCGAACACGGCAAAATCAGCCTTCCCATTTCCGGTATACCGGTCAAACTGACTGTTCACCCCTTCGAGATGCCGGGCGGCATCCTGTTCAATTTTCAGGAACGGGGCGAATCGGGAGCGGATGGCGCTGCCGTTGTCGGGAAAGTCCGCCAGGGCCTTTTCAACCATGCCGGTTTTTAATTCTTTGATGGATCGGCTGATGCGGTTGAAATCGGTTTCGGCCCGGGTGTGATAATCCGCCATGTTTTCCATGGCATCTCTGATGGCGGTGTAGCGTTCGACCGGTTTCTTTGACAATCCTTGGGCATCCTGGAGGACTGTTTTAACCTGACGTGTCAGCTGCCGGACCTCATCGGCGGTTTCCGGCCGGTTTTTTTCAGCAGGACGTCAAGGTCTTTGTCATAAATTTCTCTGGCTCGGGCCAGGGTCTGGTCCGCTTCGGTCAGCCATCCGGCCCACTTCTCTTTGTCAGCCGTCGGTCGGACTTTGGAAAAAGCAGGTGCCCGGATCAGGGATTGGTATTTTTTGTGCTGGTCCCGGATGAATGCGTCTGCAGCATGAATGTCACCGGACAGGGATTCGGCCGCTTTTTTGATGGGTTCGGGCAGACCGCCGCATCCGGAAATTCCGGTGAGAGATACCATCAGTAAAAAAATGACAACCAGGGATACCGGGGCGCGGTTTCGTGAGATCCCCATGTTACCGGGCACCTTTGCTGATCAGTGTGATGCTGTCCGGATTGACCGGCACGGAGGTGTAGATCCGGTATTCCTCCCTGCTGGATCCCTGCCATTCCTCAATGGTCAAAAAAAGGGACCCCGCCTCATTTTCAAATTCGTACATGTAGACCTTTTCCTGTTTTCCTCCCCGGTTGAACACGGCGGCCCAGTCATCCTCATACCAGAAGGTCTGGTCATTGACCACGACACAGTCCCCGTCCCCCGCTATCTGGTCCAGATCATCCCCATCAATGGACTCGCCCGCCTCATCTGTCAGGTTTCGAAAGGAAAGCCTTTCTCTGGTCATGGACACCTCGAGCGCGTCATCGTATTCCCATTCAAAATAAACCGTTTCACCGGTTTCCAGGCAGAGACAGGTCAGTTCATGGATCTCATAATCTTCAAGAGTGTTGAAATCATCGGAGGCTCCTGGTATGAATTGATCTCCCGGACCCACCAGGTCCTGTCAAGACAGGTGAAAAACGCCCCCGGACCGGCATCCCGGACACTCAGCCGGGATGCCTCCTGATCTGGAACCAGATCCCCGCGGTCCAGGGACCGGATGGCATGAAACCGTTCCCGGAAGGATTTTTGTGTGGCAGCATCAAGCATGGTGTTCTCCTTGTGATCGGCATGATCATGGAACCGGGGGGATTATCCCTCCCGGCGCCTTGCGGTCAGGGCATCGGTCCTGGCCCTGAATCGGTGGTTCATCTCTCCCAGGGCATTGGAACTCTGGGTGGCGATTTCTATGGTTTCCCGGCTGATGGCGGCATAGGCTTCAAACGCCTGTTCATAAGTCTGGCAGGCTTCTTGAAGTGCGTCAATGTTGACGGTCATACCCTGGCTCATCCGGGCGCCTTTGACAGCGGCCTGCCCGATCACCCTGGCCGTGTCTTTCATGGTTTCCGCAGCTGCCTGCTGAACCATGTCCAGATGCTGGAGGGCCTCCATCTGCTGTTCGGCCGCCACCCGGACGGCCAGGGCATTTTTCACGGCCGTGGAAAGGATCATGTCCGTCCGCTGGACCAGCCGTTTCACCAGATGCGAATTGCGGACCATCATCTCACCGCCGAACCGGGTCTGGAGGTTGGAATTGTCAATGGTCTGAAGGTCAATGACGGCCATGGCCAAGTCGCTGGTCAGGGTGGTCAGGGCTTCTTTCTGGCGGGGATCCGTCACGGCATCGATATGCGCCGACAGTTTCTGCCAGATCAGCTGTCCCAGATAAATCTGTTCCTGGAGTCCGGGCTGGATCCCCTTGAGGGCATCACAGATGGTGGCCAGTTCGGCCGCATCCATTGCCACCTGGTCTGCCTCGTTTCTCAAATGGTTCCGGATGCCGTCGATGGTGGAGTTGACGGTTTCCCGGCGTTCCGCAATGATTTTCAGGATTTCATCTCCCCGGGGAAGCCGGTTGACGGTCCTGGTGAACAGGCCCAGCATTTTTTGGGGCAGAGGCAGTTCCGTTTTGGCAACCACCGTGGGATTGACCTTGTCGAGTTCGGTCTTGATGGCCAGGATATTTTTCCCCACCGGGGAAGAATCGTCCGTGGCGACATTTTTCAACACACTGGCCATTTTCCGGTCATACAGACTGACCTGGGACTGGGTTTCAGCCATGACCTCCTGGCCCAGGCTGAACACAAAATTCCCCAGCTGCCAGTCAGACGGGTCTGATTTCACCTTTCCGACAAATTCATCGGCCCGGGCCTCCAGGGCCTGGATCTCTTCCACGGTCAGGTGCCGTGGCTGGACCGGTTCCAGGCTGGCCGGGGTCTGAACCGGAGTCAGCGCCCCCTGGCCGGACACCTGGTCAATTTCAGCAAGCACGGGTGCCTTGGCCTGCTGGGCCACCTGTTGAATATCAGCTGCCATGTCGTTCATGTGTGCCTCCGCATATCACAGATTAATGGAATGTCTTATGATGAAAATTTTCCTGCCAAAAAGTTGGCCATGGTTTTGAATTCTGCGGTTTCATTTTTTTCCACGATGTTCCTGGACCGGTTGGATACCTCCCGGAGACTGTCAATGGTCTGTTGGAACACCCCGGCCTGGCTGGTGCGGCTGTCCTCAGACAGATCAAGATACTCCTTGACGGTTTTGTAAAGATGCGTTTTTCCGATTTTTTTTTAATTCATAGGTCAGAGTTTCCCCCGGGTACCGTTCCATCATGGCGGGAATCACCGCCATCAGGTCATCAATGATCGCTTCGATTTCGGTCTGGTACGTCGTTGAAAACCGCGCATCCTTCCGCATCATGATGTTGAGTTTCAAAAGCATGTCGACAATGCCGGTGTATTCCTCTTCCGGGGACGGCGCCTGCGGGGCGGCAGCCGGCCGGCTTTCCGGTCCCCTTTGCCGGGTGTGCCCGCCGGATAACCGTTTCATGAAATACAACCCGGCCGCGGCAGCAATAACAAGAATGATGACAGCAGTCATTCCCATGTTCGGACTCCTTGAAATATGGCATTTGTCAATATTTCACAGTTGTGAAAAAATCATTGCCCAGCATAATATTTACAACCGCTGAATACAAACAAAAAATATCATAATAGTTCTTGACAAAAACAGGGTTCCTGTCCTACGTATTTTAAATTTCAACTTAACGGCCAGGTGATCTGGAGGGTCCTATGGAACTCAAATACCACTTCCCAAACCTGCCCGGACCGGAGAACATGAATGTTCTGGTAAGCAATGGTAAGGAAAGAATCAAGGCCTCTTTGCTCGGTCCCTATTCCCTGAAAGCCTGGTTCTTTGTTAAACTGTATTATTTTTCCCATGACAAGGCCGAATCACTGGCAGATTTACATGGCGGCAATGCGGCTTCCATGTATCTTACGCCGATCCCCAAAAATGCCGACCTGCCATTCCCAATTGAACAATTACCTTCAGCCTTCACCAGATCCGGCCGGGCCACCCATGAACTGGAGTGATCGGTTCGGCAGACTGGTAACGGTCAGGTGGCTGGCGGCCGCCATGGTATGCATCTGCCTGCCGGTTACAATCCAGGCAATGCCCTATTCCCAGCTGATTATTTTTGGCGATTCACTCAGTGACAGCGGCCAGTTTCCAGACACAAGCAGTGACTTCTATGATTCCGCTTTCAACAATGCCCGGCGCTCTACCAATCGAACGGGCCCCACTTATCTGGATGGCAGTGGCGAACCGTTTGCTGCTGTTTTACACAGCAGCTGGCAGAACGGCTGGGCCTGAGGGCCCTGCCGTCTACCCCGGGGCTGCAGGGGAGTTTACCGGCCGGCACCAACTATGCGGTGAGCGGGTACCGCACCGGCCAAGTGCTTAATTCCATCATCACTGAATCTCAGACCACTGTCCCGCCAGGTTATTCCGGGGCCGGTTTTGTACTGGCCAGGCGGCCGGGCTTTCTAAGTGAGTTTACTCACGCGGACCCGAATGCGCTGTATTATGTCAACGGCGGTGGCAACGATGTGTTTCAGGGCAACATCACAGACCAGGCTTCCGCCCAAGCGGCGGCGGGCTATCTGGTGTCAGGCGTTGCTGCCCTGCAGAATGCGGCGCCCGGGTCATCATCGTTTCCGATCTGCCGGATATCGGGATGACACCGGAAGGCGTCATCACCGGACAGCGTGACCGGCTGTCTGATGCCGCGGATCTGTTTAACCGGGAACTGGACCGGCAACTGTCAGAACTGGGGGGCAATGTCATCCGTCTCAACTCCCGCGGACTTATCAACGAAATACAGGACAACCTAGCCGCCTTTGGCTTTGACCCCACCATTGCACAGACAGACTATTGTTTCAGTGATTGCGTGAACCAGGAGCACCCGGTTTGGGGTATTTCCGGCATCAGTCCCGATCCCGGCCGGCTGCTTTTCAGTGACAGTGTCCATCCCACCGCGTCGATGCATCAGATCAGTGGCGACTTCATCTACAGCATCGTGTCTGCACCCTGGGAAATCACCCTGCTTCCGGAAATAGCCATGTCCAGCCTGCTCCATTTTCAAGATCAGCTCCAGGCTCCGACAGGGCGATCGGAGACGGTCGGTCAGTGGCGCAGTTTTTTCAGCACCAGCGGCATTCGCGACGAATTCCACAACCGAGCCGCCGTTGCCGAAGGAGACAGTGACGGTCTCGGTTTGACCATAGGGGGCAGTTATCGTCCGGACAGAGACTGGCATCTTTGTCTGGGCCTGGGTTTTCAGAACAGGGAGCTGAAAGTAGGCAACAGTTCCGAATATAATATGAACAGTTACCTGTTCGGGGGATTCGTCCGGTACCAGCGGGAGCGTCTGTGGCTGAACGGCGGTTTCAGCCTGGGATATCTTGACTATCCGGATCTCATGCGCGGGTTGATCTTGGTAAAACCCGCCGCACGGAAAAGGGCGCCAGTGACGGCCGGCTCTATGGACTGTCGGGCCGCATCGGTTATAATCTGGCTGATTCCGGCAACAGGTGGCAGGTCAGCCCCTTTCTCAGTGCCGATGTGGTGCGTATTGAGGTGGACGGTTATCAGGAACAGAACCGCCGCACTACCACCATGATCTTTCAGGACCAGCGGCGGATCAGCCGCCGCCTGGGTATCGGCCTTCAGCTCAGTCATCAACTGACTTCCGCCACCCGGATTTTTGGCGAAATGGTTCGAGAGAAGGAATTCGAGGATAACCCTCAATCACTTGACATGGGCCTGAGCAGTGTGTCGCACTATCGCTTCCATCTGCAGGGCTTTACCCCGTCGAATGCCCGGACCCTGGCCAGTCTGGGTATCACCCACCGGTTGCACCGTCAGCTCGACGTCAATGCCGGCTACCATTACCGGCGTTCTGATGACCGGCAGCACGGCCTCAATCTTATGCTGACCTGGAACTGGTAATAGTTCATTCCGAGAACATGTCCGCCCTACAGTCAATACGTGGATTCAATTCTGCCCTTGGGGAAGCCTGCAGCCGATAACCGGAAAACGGCCGAGACAGGTGTCACTATCGCTTCAGCTTTTCCAGGGTTTTTTTGTACGGGGACACCATTGCTGGAATGAACCCCTGATGGATTTTTTTTCGTACCGGTGTCAGCCGGAGAAAAAAGGAAAACAGGGCATTTTTCAGCCGTTTCCCAAACCGGCGCTGGGGAAAGGTGCCGTACAATTTGATCTGTCTGTAAAACCGGTCATCTGCCCGGAACACGGCGGATGTATTGAAAATAAAATCCCTGAAAATTTTCTGCCCCCCCCGCATGGTAGAATTTCGGACCGAAACTCAGGCGGTTTTTCCGGGCCAGATCCAGGCGTTGGACCAGCCCTTCCAGGTGACGGGTGATCCCGGCTTCGGTCTCGTGCTCATCCGTGACCACGCCCACGGGTTTCGTGTACCAGGTTTCAGCAAGTACATCCAGGGTTTCTCTCAGGTTCTGGCGGTGGCTCAACGGCCCTGAGATGATAAACCCGATCCACTTGTCTTTCAGTACAGGCGCATGCCCGTTAAAAAGGTGCGGTCAAAAATTTTTCCACTGGGCTGACAGGTGATGGTCCCGGATGCTGCCGGCAATGATGATGACCCTGGCGGGTTTGACCGTTTTATTGAAAAAATCGACAAACCCGTCTTTCTGAACACAGGTATTGTCCCACCCGCAGGTACAGCACCCCAGACACCCATTTTTCAGGCCGATCTGCCGGATATTTTTCTTTTCAACCCTTTCTTTCAGCAGCCGGGTAAAGACCCGGGTCATATGGACCAGGTTGCCGTCCGTATCCTGTTCATCCGTGAGCAGCAGAATCCCGGGCCCGGCCGAGGGCATGTTCGAACCGTCCAGGGCTTCCAGGTCCGGCCGGTATCGGACAGGAATGATATCCAGAGGGGGATATTTCCGCTGGACCGGTATGTTCTGTTCGATGCACCGGACAAACCAGCCAAAGAACTGAGTCATCTTTTCCCGTTCATCCGCGTTGAAAAATCATCCATATGGGCGGAGTAGGAGGGAATGAACTGAAAGCCCAGGTCTTCACTCACCCCTGGATATAATTGTGAGCCGTGTGATCAAAGAAATTGATGGAAGTGGTAAAGGCCGTGGCATACTTTCCTTTAAACGGTCCCCCCTGCTCCGTTTTAAAAAACAGTTCAATCAGGCGCTTGAGCTGGGACGGCACGGAGGTGTAATACACGGGAAAACACCAGATCAGGGCATCACAGGTTTTGACTGTTTCCATGAGTTCCTGCACGGCCGAACGGTTTTTTTCATAGACCGGTATCTGGTTCGCCGCATGCACCATCTCAAACCGGTGCTGTGGATACTGCTGCTCAAGGAAATACAAATGCTGGAGGGTGATGCTGTGTCTGGTCTTCGGACTTGCGTTAATCACAAAAAATTCATTGATCGGGATTCCTTTTTCCTGGTAAATGCGGGTGATCATGATGCGGCCCATGTCGTGAAGTGTTTCGCGGATCCAGACGTCGCTGTATTCCGGGTTGTTCCGTGCCAGCATGGCAAGTCCGTGGGTGTAGATCCACATGTGTTTCAGAATCCGTGAAAGGGTGTCCTCATCCAGTCCCCTGAGCCGGGGATCGGTTTTCATGAATTCGATTAGCGCCCGTTGATGCCTGGCCGGGGGATCGGCACCCGGTAATGCCCGGGTCCGGCCTGACTGGTAGACCAGGTCAAAGAGCTGCGGGTCATTTTTTGCCATCTGGATATATCCCAGTCCCATGCTGAAAAAAGGTTCCCGTGGAAAAAAATTCCCGGCCAGGTATGTCTCGGCAACATACGACCGGGCATGGTCTGTGACCGCCTCTTCCAGTGCCTTCATGCTGCGGAAGCACGAGTATATGGGCTGGGTGGAGCATGAAAGCGTCCTGGCGATATTCCGGGCCGACAATGCATGGAACCCTTTTTTCCGCACCAGGGTAAACGCGGCCGCCACAATTTTTTCACGGGTGATGGTCTGCTGCGGGGGCATGGACAAGGTTCCTGAATTTATGCAGTTTATAATATAACAGATATAATATTACATTCGTTATATTATTGCAACCCGTTTTCTGAATCCGGCAATTTATATAAAAAAAAAGACATACCGGGTTTCAGGAGATATAATCAAGCCCCGGGAAGGAACGGCTGAAACAGGAAAGGAAAAACAGATGACTGTGTATCAGTATGGAAACAGAATTCCGAAGATTGGAAAAAATACCTATATCAGTGATTCGGCAAGGGTGATCGGTGATGTGGAAATACAGGACAACTGCTATATCGGTCACGGGGCCATTATCCGGGGGGATTACGGCACAATTCACATCGGCCGGGGCACGGCCGTGGAAGAAGGTGCCATTCTCCATATCCGTCCGGACGGCCTGCTGGAACTGGAGGATCATGTGACCGTGGGCCATGGTGCCATCATCCACGGCCGGCTGATCAGGACCCATGCCGTTATCGGTATCGGTGCTGTCATCGGATTTGATGTAGTGGTGGGGGCCTGGGCCATTGTGGCGGAAGGATCGGTCATTCCCCAGAAAACCCGGATACCGGATGAAAAATCACCGGTGGCGTCCCATACCGGATCATCGGAGATGTTCAGCAGCGGCACAAGGATTTCTGGACCTATGGGAAACAATTATATGTGGATCTTGCCGGTGAATACCCCGGCAAACTGAAAAAAATCCGGTGATCCGATCTCCTGAAATAAATCTGCTTTCATCCATCAGCCGTAATTCAGGGATGTTACAGATCGTTCAGATGGGTCCGATACGCCCGGGCCTTGTGGCGTACCAGAAACTTCCAGTAAAAGACTGTTGAACGGACAGGACCTCTCCCCGGTTTTTCCCCATGGTGGTAATGACAATGATCACAGTAATGGCTCATTTTATGGCGATAGCGGCTGACGAAATATAGGGTTTGGTCGCACGATGCTGCCATCCGGGTGTTTACACTGGCATCCACCGTGGGGAACGGATCAATCCCGGTCGCCATGATTGCCTTCGGCCTGCTTGGGGAATTCATAAAGGGTGACCTATTACTGCCCGTATCCGGCCTGGTCCTTTCCGGCCTGGGTTTGACCGCATTCACCATATTCTCAGGGGACCGCCATGACACGGAAAAGTGCCGTCCAGGGATCTAAAAAAAATTCAACGGGTACAGACCGGCGTAAGGATGGAAAAACAGCTGGTTAAAGTTCTCAAGGGCCTGGCTGAGTTTCATGACATAACGCTGGGGGGATCTGCTGGAAGGCATTGTGCTTCATGCCTTTGACGGCAAAACCCCATTCAGTGAAGAAAATCTGAAACGGATCCGGGACCTGAAACAGGTCTATGGTCTGGACCTCTCCAGTGACGACAGCCATAAACTGGAGGAATCCTGAACGGTTGTCCGGCGGTCATGGCCGCCTCATGTTTCATGTCACAGCATGGCCGTCAGACGGTTTTCAATGATCTGTCTGGCTTCTGAAACGACCCGGTCCAGCAGTTCTTTGCAGGTGGGGATGTCATGGACCAGGCCGGCCACCATACCGCAGGACCACACGCCGGACTCCATGTCCCCTTCCTGCATGACCTTTGGATAGACGTCCACCACTTCATCCATGATATCTTCAAACCGCAACCTGCTGCCCAAAGACGCTTCTTTTTCCAGCAGTTTTCGGGCAGCAGCATTGTTCAGGACCCGTTCGGTATTGCGTAACGGCCGCATGACCAAGCGGGTGTCGGTTTCACTGGCATTGACAATCGCCTGCTTGACGTTCTCGTGCACGGGCGCTTCTTTGGTGGCAATGAACCGTGTGCCCATGTTGATGCCGTCCGCGCCCAGGGCCAGGGCCGCCACCAGGCTTCTGGCATCCGCCATGCCCCCGGATGCCACAAACGGGATGCCCAGCTCTTCGGCGGCCCGGGGCAGCAGCACCATGTTGGGAATATCGTCCTCGCCCGGATGGCCCCCGCATTCAAACCCATCCACGGAAACCGCGTCGCACCCGATTTTTTCCGCCTTGACAGCGTGGCGGACGGATGTGCATTTGTGGATGACTTTCACACCGGCATCCTTGAGCACGGGCAGGTACGGCTCCGGGTTTCTGCCGGCGGTTTCGACGATTTTCACGCCGTTATCAATAATCGCCTTGATGTACCCCGGATAATCCGGCGAGGACACCGTGGGCAGAAAAGTCAGGTTTACCCCGAATGGTTTGTCTGTCATCTCTTGGCACCGCTTGATTTCCCGATCCAGATCCCGGGGTGTTTTCAGGGTGAGCCCCGTAATGATGCCCAGGCCCCCGGCACCGGACACGGCAGACGCCAGCTCCGCGAACCCCACATAATGCATCCCCCCCTGGATGATGGGGTACTGGATGCCGAACAACTCGGTGATTCTCGTTTTCATTATCACTCCTGCATTGCTGAATATGTAGTTTTACCGCATGCAAGGTACAATTGATTCAATCCGGGTGTCAAGGGACCGTCTTGTTTTCCCTGGAACGGATGATCAGCCATCGACCCGGTCAACAAACTATGCTATCGTGTGTCCGGTCAACAATCGATTGATACGGCTGGTGGCAACAAGGAGGTGTGCCGATGAATGATTTCAATGTGTTTATGGATGAACTGCCGCTGTGGTCCGCACCGTTCGGCTTGGCCCTGCTGGACACCCTGCGGTTCAGAAAGCACGCCACGGTGCTGGATATCGGCTGCGGGGAGGGATTCCCCGTCATCGAGATCGCATCCCGGTTCGGGCCAACCTGCCAATGTATCGGGCTGGATCCCCTGTTCCGGCCCCTGACACGGCTGGGCTCCAAAAAACAGGTGTACCGGCTGCCCGGTGTGCATGCCGTGCAGGGAATGGCAGAGGCACTGCCTTTTGCGGCACAGTCCGTCGATCTGGTGGTCTCCAACAACGGCACCAATAATGTGGCGGATGTTCACCAGACATTCAGGGAATGCCGCAGGGTGATGAAGCGGGACGGTCAGCTGGTGATTGCCGTGAATACCGAACAGACCATGGCCGAGTTTTACCGGTTGTTTGAACAGGTGCTTCTGGAACAGGGCCTGGCTGAATCCGCGGCGAAAATCCAGGAACAGATCCTTGCAAAACGGCTGTCCCGAAAGCGACTGGAGGCGGTGCTTCACACCTGCGGATTTGAGGTTTGCCGGGTCATTGAAGACCGATTTTCCATACGGTTTGCCGACGGTACCACCCTGTTTGGTCATTACCTGATCCAAAATTTTTTTCTGGATGGCTGGAAAAGCCTGGTCCCCACGGAAAGGCAGTCATCCGTCTTTGCCCGGATCGAAGGGCGGCTGAACAGGATGTCGCGCCAGACCGGCCATATCAGCCTGACAATCCCGTATTTAATTTTGGATGCGGTCCCTGCCTCTTGAAACCGGACATACGTTATCTGCCGTTGGTGCCGGATTTTCTCAAGTCATCTGCACAGCAGTTCCCGGAGCCGTTCGCTTAAAAACAGAATCGATTCAATATCCAGGTGCCGGGTAATGGTATCGTCAAAGGAAAGCTTGACCTCCGCACCAAATCCATCGTCATCTGACGTATCCCAGAACAGCAGCATCACCGGCACCCGGGGCAGGGGGTAAACAGCATGGCCACATCCGCGGTTGGAAATTTTTTCTGCTGATCCTTTCCGCCAAGAGTTAATGCCGCCCTTTTCAGGCCGTCCGTGTTCCCCTGGAAAAACTCGATTAAAGGTGTTTCCACCACTTCTTTCATGGTCTTGATCTTTGATACGGTGTTAGGCAGTTCTACCAGATTGCGCCATTTTCCCGATGGAAGCGCACGGCCTCCCTGGGCCATGTGGTTGTAGATAAATACCTGTTCATACCGGGTCAACCCGGATCCGTCGGATCGGATGATCTGGTTCGGGGTGATGACAACCGACGTGTTGAAATAGGGCAGTTCCAGGGCGGGCCGCCCCTCTTTTTCAATGATCTTCCCACCGATTCGGTCCGGCAGGTCTTCTATTTTCAAGGACGCGGATTTTTCTCTGGCCCATGCAAGCGCATCCTGTTTCATGTCCCGCTTCAGCCACTTGCCGGCGGCATACTGTGCCGCTAACTCTTTCTTGCACGTCTCGATTATCTGTTCTGGCAGGTGCGGGCAGTTTTCAATGGGAAATTTTTCAGACACCACCATGCTGGCAAATGCCAAACAGGTGGGATATCCGCAGTCTTTGCAGTTGGTTTTGGGCAAGATGTCCCGGTAAAGGTCAACGACTGACAGTGCCATTGTCCGCATCTCCGGCAAAAATGAGAAAAATGCCCATAGTGAGGCTGTCTCCTTGACAAATCATGTTCATAACCGGTCCAGTCCGTGACCGTTATCAAAGATGTCATGGCATGAAGGACAGATAAAAAGCCACTGGATATGGTCCCTTCCCTGTTTTACCATAGAATGAAACCCGTCCTGATATCCGCAGATGTGACAGATTCGAAATTCCTCTTCAAAAGTGATTTCAGTAATGGATTTTTTCATGATGTCCTCTGGGTCAGATGGTTAAAACCAAGAATATCATATTCTTCATGCCGGTATTTTGCAACCCAAAGAAGTCCCTGTTTTAAGAGGCAGCATTTCGCACTACCACGAGATGCATTTCCCTGGGGCCGTGGGCCCCGTGGACCATGATCAGTTCGATATCTGCCGTTTTGCTGGGCCCGGAAATAAAGACCATGTGGTGAGTCAGCCCTGTTTCGTGCTCAATCCGGTCCTGTTCGAGCAGGGTGTACAGCTCGGTGAGGTTTGCCAGCATCTGGTCAAGTGTCAGCACGGCCACGTGAACGGCCGGAACCAGGGACACGGCCCGGCCCTGGTCCGGGCGGGTTTTCATGACAATGGTGGCCGTGTCAGCCAGACAGAAGTCTGCGGCGGTCACCCCTACAAAAGACGTAATAGTATGGGCCCGGATGGTCTGTTTCTTTTGGAAAAGATCCGCCTCCGGATCCAGGGCACTGGTGTGAACCGGGACCTGCTGTTCTGCCAGGACCGACTCCAGGTCAAGGGCATCCACCAGGGGATGTGCCCACCGGATCACCGATTTGTTTTCCCCCCATTCCGGTGACCGGTCCCTGATCAGGTCTGCGATGTAGCCGGCGGCCCCGGGCAGGTTTTCCACGGGCGTGACCTTAAGGTTCAGGGGAACGGCCTGTTCCATCAACCGTTCCAGCAGGAGATGCCGGTCCTTATCGGTGCGGGCCCGGATCATCTGGAGAATTCTTTTGGCTTCGTCACTCAGCCCCGAGGGAAACAGGCGGGCCCGGCGGTTTTCAGCAGAGGCCGGGTCCAGGGCCAAGGCCTCACGGACGGTTTGAATGAACTCGGTGCGGTGGTCTGTCATACTCCCGTCTCCCCCTATCTGACGGTTTCAGCTGTTTCCACCGGGACCGGAACGGCTGCCGGCTGATTCTGCGCAGATCCCGGGACCGGGTCCACCCGGCCAGGGGCCCGGCAGCCGGTGAAGAGAATCCCGGGATGACCCGGCCAGGCTTTGGAGCCGGGAAGCCGCTGACAGGGCGGCTCGAAAGACGGCCGGGTGGGTGGTCAGCCAGGAAAATGCCTCCATGGCGGCTTTCTCCGGCCGGCTCACGGGGACCGTGTCCCATACTGCATCGCCTTCCGCCAGCCGAAACCTCAGCTCCCGGAGCATCCGGGGCAGGTCGATATCAATGGGACACGCCTGTTTACAGGCCCCGCAAAGAGTCTCTCCCCGACACAGGTCTGCGGCCCGGTTGAAGCCGGCCAGCAGCGGGGTGACCACAGCACCCACAGGACCGGAATACGGGGACCCATAGGCATGTCCGCCGATTTTACCGTACACGGGACAGACATTCAGGCAGGCCGAGCACCGGATGCAGCAGAGCATTTCCCGAAATGCCGGATCCGCCAGAATCCGGCTGCGGCCGTTGTCAATGACAATCAGGTGAAACGCTTCCGGGCCGTCCGGAAACCGGCCGGCCCGGGGCCTCCCACGTAACTGACATATCCACCGAGCTTCTGAGCCGCGGCCCCGGTGGACAGCAGCCGGAACAGGATGTCATGGTCCGTGAGGGTGGCCACAACCCGTTCCATGCCCATGAAGGCGACATGCACCTTCGGCAGCGTGGAAGACATTCGGATGTTGCCCTCGTTGGAGACCGTGGTGATATGCCCGGTCTGGGCACAGGCCAGGTTGCACCCGGTAATCCCCATGTCCGCGGTGAGAAACGCTTCCCTCAGGGCGGCCCGGGCCGCCTGGGTCAGTGCGGCCGGATCCTCCGTGTAATCAATGCCCAGTTTTTCGGCAAACAGCTGCCCCACCTGTTCCCGGGTCTTGTGAATCGCAGGTGCAATAATATGGGAGGGCTTTTCCCCGGCCAGCTGGATGATGTACTCCCCCAGGTCGGTTTCTGTCACCATGATGCCTTCGGATTCCAGGGCCGGGTTCAGCCCCACTTCCTCGGTCACCATGGATTTGCCCTTGACCACGGACCGGACCCCGTGCTCTTTTGCCACATCCAGGCAGTAGGCAACCGCCTCGGCCCCGTCCCGGGCAAAAAAAACCTGCCCCCCGTTTTCCGTCACCCGGTCCGCCAGTTCTTCCAGCAGCAGATCCAGGTTGTCGATGGCCCGGCGCCGGATGGCATGGGCCTGCTGACGGATGCCGGGCCCTTCAGGCTGCCGGCCGTACATCCGCTGCGTGGCCGGTCCCAGCCGGGACTGGACACTGGAAAGCGCCCCCTGCAGCCGGGAGTCGGCCAGAGCCTTCCGGCTCCGCTCAATATATTTTTCCGTGGTAAAGGGAGTCATGTGCGTTCCTTTTCATCTTCAGAGACCAGCAGTTCCGCGATGTGCCGGACCTTGACCGGGTGCCCCATCCGGTTCAGGTATCCCTCGATATTCAGAAGGCATCCCATGTCGCAGCCCACCACCGTGTCCGCCCCGGTCTCCAGAATCCGGGCCACCTTGTCCGCCACCAGGGCTGTGGAAATATCCGGATATTTGACGGCAAAGGTCCCGCCGAATCCGCAGCACCGGTCCGATTGCGCCATCTCTTTGAAGGTCAGTCCCTTTATCCGGGACAACAGCGCCCGGGGCTGGCGCTCGATGCCCAGGGTGCGCAGCAGGTGACACGAGTCATGATAGGTCACCGTGCCGTGATACACGGCCCCACATCCGTGACCTTGAGGACATCCACCAGAAACTCGGTCAGTTCATACACCCTGGCACTGACTGCTTCGGCCCGGCGCTGCCATTTCCGGTCATCTTCAAACAGTTCCGGGTAGTGCTGCCGGACCATGGCCGTGCAGGACCCGGACGGACACACAATGCACTCTGCTGATTCAAACACCCGGATAAAATGCCGGGCCGACCGGCGGGCCGCGGTCCGGTAACCGGCGTTGAACGCCGGCTGGCCGCAGCAGGTCTGGTCCTGGGGAAAACAGGTCCGGATCCCCAGCCGGTCGAAGAGCCGAACCATGCCCATGGCCGCATCCGGGGCCATGGCATCCACCATGCACTGGACAAACAAGGTCACTTCTGGAATCTCAGTCGTCATGGGATTATCCGATAAAATAGCCGGGCAGCCAGGTCAGCAGGCCGGGAAACAGGATACACAGCAGCACCGCCAGGATCTGAATTCCTACAAACGGAATCACCCCCCGATAGATGTCCGATGTCTTCACGTGCGGGGGTGTGATCCCTTTTAGATAGAAAATGGAATACGCAAACGGCGGGGTCAGGAACGAAATCTGGAGATTAAGCATCACCAGAACCGCAAACCAGATGGGATCGAATCCCAGTTCCGCGGCAATGGGCGTGATCAACGGCACCACGATGAAAATGATCCCCATCCAGTCAATGAACATCCCCAGCAGAATCAGCAGCAGCATGATGACGAACAGCGCCCCCCACCGGCCGAACGGCAGGGTGGAAAACAGGTTGATGATCACGTCATCTCCACCCAGGGTGACAAATACCGTGGAAAAAACGAGGCCCCACCGCGATCATCATGATCATGCTGGTGATGCTCAGGGTTTCATACCCCGCCCGTTTCAGGGTCTTGAAATCCAGCTGCCCATAGCCGGCCGCCAGCAGCATGCTGGCAATCACCCCGACGGCGGCGGCCTCCGTGACGGCGGCAATGCCCATGAAAATGCTGCCCAGCACTGCGGCAATCAGCAGCATGGAGGGCAGCACCGCACTCACGAACAGCCACAGTTTCTGCCGGGCTGGAACCGCCCGTTCCTCCGGTGGCATGGGCGGGCCGTCCTGGGGCCGGAAATAACACCGGATGCCGATGTAGATCATATACAGGACCGTGAGCAGGATTCCCGGGACCACGGACCCTAAAAACAGCTTTCCCACGGACAGCTGGGCAATGGGCCCGTAAATCACGATCATCACACTGGGGGGGATCAGAATGCCCAGAGTCCCGCCGGCACAGACACTCCCGCAGGCAAGGGATTTGTCATACCCGTTTTTCAGCATGGCCGGCAGCGCCATCAGCCCAATGGTCACTTCCGATGCCCCCACAACACCGGTGGTGGCGGCAAAAATGGCAGAAATGGCAATGGTGCTGATCCCCAGGCCGCCCCTCAGCCCGCCCCACAACAGGTACATGGCGTTGAACAGCCGGCGGGCCACACCGGATTTTTCCATGAACACCCCCATGAACAGGAACAGCGGGACGGCCAGGAGGGTATAATTGGTCATCAGCCCAAACAGCCGGGTGATGAAAAACCCGAAAATCTCCGGCCCGACATTGACCAGTCCGAAAATCATGGCCACTCCGCCCAGCACAAACGCGGTGGGAAATCCCAGAAAAATTCCCAAAAACAGGGTGATGAACATCAGAAAGACTGATAATTCAGGACTCATGGACCGTTTCCTTTCCCAGCAGTGACATCAGCTTGCGAACAAAATCCGCCACCCCCTGCAGCACCAGCAGACACACCCCGATGGGCATCAATGTCTTGAAGGGATAGATCAGCGGCTGCCAATAGCTCTGCATGGACCGTTCCTGAACGGACCAGGAAAACATCACATACGGATACAGATACACCAGCATGCCGATCCACAGCGGGAAAAAGAACACCAGGTAACAAACCACATCAACGGCGGCCTGTGTCCGGGGGAAAACCGGCTGTAGAAAATATCGATCCGTACATGCCGCCGGTGTCTCAATGCATACGCCTGGCCGAAAAGGAAAAACGTGCCACCCAGCATGTAACTGATATCAAAGGCCCATTTGGTGGGGCTGTTAAACGCATAACGGGCAACGATTTCATACCCCAGCGCCAGGGTCAGGGCCACCACCAGATAGATGATAACCGCTGCCGTGACATCGCTGATACCGTCAATGAATGCCGTGAATCGATTCCAGATTGTCATCCCACTCCCTCTGGCTTCGGGCCTGCCGGTTAATCCACCGCCGGAGTCATGAGCTGGCGGTAGTTGTCATACCCTTTCCGAAACGCTCTCTGGGATGCCAGTACTTTGGCAAAAAAAGGATCTTGGGCCGCTTTTTTTGTCCAGCAGGGCACGGGCCTTATCTGCCAGATCCTTTTGAATGGCAGGATCCAGGTATTCGATCTGAACCCCTTTTTCCTCGAAAAATGCCAGGGCGTCGATATCGTCATGGATGGCCAGGGTCACCATTTCCAGGGTGGTGGCCTGGGCCGCGAAACGGATGATCGCCTGGAGATCTTCAGGCAATTCTGCCCAGGATTTTTTGTTCACGGTGATATCCAGAAAGGTACTGGGCTGATGAATGCCCGGCACCAGAAGGTATTTGGCGATTTCATGAAACGCCAGGTCCTTATCCATGGACGGGATGCTGAACTCACCGGCATCCAGGACTTTCCGCTGGAGCGCTTCATAAATCTCACCGGCCGGCAGCATCATTACCGATGCACCGGCTTCCGACAGGATTTCTCCCCAGAAACCCGAGGTGCGGAACTTGAGCCCCTTGAAATCATCCAGGGAATGGATGGGCTTGTTGGACCAGGCCAGATTCTCGGACGGCAGCATCCCGCATGGGGCCGCAAATCCCAAATCATAAGATGCATAGAGTTCCTGGTAAAGCTCAGACCCGTCCCCCTGGTAAAACCAGGTCAGGTACGGCAGCACATCCATGCCAAAGGGGATGTACCCAAAAAGGGGCGCCGCGGGCAGCTTTCCCATCTGGTAGGCCGGCGAGCAGTGAGCCGCATCAATGGTACCCATTCTCACCCCGTCATTGACCTCGAGCGCGCCCATGAGCACCCCGGCGGCATAACTTTTGATCACCAACCGCCCCCCGCTCATCTGTTCCACATTTTTGGCGAACTGGTCCGCAGTTTTCTGCAGGATGGTTCCCTTGGGCCAGGAAGATGCCATCTTCCAGGTGATTGTTTCAGCGGCAACGGCCGGCGTAATCAGCCCGGCAGCCAGCAGCAGCCCCATCAGACAGATACCCCATTTGTGCAGTCTCATAATCCCTCTCCTTTTGTGTAAATATTGACCTTTTTTCTGGTAAAACCACAGATACCAGCAGCAATCTGGTTTGTCAAGACAGTTTTCCTTGACCCAGAATTTTATTAATTTATAATGAATTTACTCTTTGTAATATTGACATCCCCTTTGGTTTTACCAGGAACAAACTATGAAAAATGCCATATATCAGCGTGTGAAGACAAAAACGGTTTCCGAAGAAATTGTGGAACAGATCAAAACCTTAATCAAGGAAAGCAAGATACAGCCCGGGGAACAACTGCCGCCGGAACGCAAATTTGCGGAAATGCTGGGCGTGGGGCGGCCCACCCTCAGAGAGGCCCTCAACCACCTGGAAGCCAGGGGATTTCTGGAAATCCGGAAACGGCAGGGGGTGTTTATAAAAAAATATCAGCACCCCTCTGGTGTCTGATACGCTTCAACAAATTTTTCGGGAAGACAGGGGCATGCTTCCCTACCTGTACGAGGTCAGGAAAGATATCGAACTGGCCGGTGCCAGCCTGGCGGCCCAGCGCCGGACCGATGAAGACCTGGCTGCCATTGAGTTTACCATCAGCAAAATGGAATCAGACGTGGCTGAAGACCGGGTATCCATCTCTTCGGACATCGGATTTCACCTGGCCGTGGCCCGTGCGGCCCACAACTTTTTACGGGTCCATATCCTCAAACACCTGTTTGACATGTCAGAAGAATTTCTGGACAGTGTCCTCAAGGAGCTGGCTTTGGAATCCACCAACCTGCCCAAAGTCATTCAGCAGCACCGCAGGGTATGGAACGCGATCAAAAACAAGAATCCACGGGAGGCCCGCGATGAAATGCAGACCCACCTGACCTGGGTGCAGCATCAATGGTCCATGATTCTGAATGCCGCCCAGACCAGCTTCGCAAACGGGCCCGGGTAATTTTTTTCTTTAATTTTATGAAAGACTGTTTTAGCGAAAAAAAAGAACCGCCTTACTGCCGTTATACGACCCGCAGCCCACAGTGCCGCACCCATTCATCCGGATGGCAATTTTCTGATTGCCGAAAAAAAACGGTACCGGCAGATGAACCCGCTGTCCATGGTTTCATGCCAGTGCTTGTGGGCCCAGTAAGCCGTGTTCCCTAAAGCAGTCAGGGAGATCAGCAGTTTTGACCGGTTATCCGGATCTTCCTGCTTTTGGGTCAGCCCCTTTTCTTCGAGGCGCTTGAGCATTTGGGAAACCGCACCTTTGGTCACGCCGATCAGCCGCGCATGCCTGGAATCATTTTTTTTTTACATCTCAATCCTGTGTCAGGCGACCTGTATCCGAAGGTGGTGGAAAATGTCTTCAAAGGGGCCATAAACTGATGCCAACGCCTTCTTGACCTGTTTTCAACAAACAGTCACTCTGGTTCATGTGTCTGGTTATTCAGGGTCCGGTGAAAGCCCACCGCTCCGGTTGTTTTTTTGATTTGAAACCTGATACGTTCCTGGTTACAATATGATAAAAAAGCGTAAAGGAACCTGAGCGGTCCAAGTCAGCCGCAGCCGGCGAAAAACCTTTAAAGATTTAAACAGGCGGTATCTTCAATATCAATGATAAAGATTATCATCAGGGAGAAACATGGCAAAATATAATCCGCCTCATCCTGACGGAATCATCGGGAAAATTTGTATTGAGCCATGGCAAGCAAAACAGTCGACTGATATAGGCAATTTGAATTGCGCATTGAGGAGGCTTGAAATCCTTAATACTTTTTTTGAATAGCTAAAAAGGGATTTTCATGGCCTGGCTGATACCATCCATAATAGCCACTTTAGCAGGAACGGCGATCCTCGCATTCTGCTATTATTATCTTTTCTTACAGGACCCAAAAAATATTTAAAAATCTGGTCCATCAGCTGGGCTATCTATTTCTTACGCCATATTTTTATGCTGGCATTCCTGGTCTGGATGGAATCCCCATTATTCTTAATCGGCAATCAGGTTTCAAGCCTCATAAGTGGGATTCTCCTGTTGTATGGAACATATCTTTTTATCGATAAAAAATTCCCACGATTTTTTCTTTATTTATCGCTTCTGAGTGCTTCTTTGGATTATTTTTGCCGTTTTAAACGACCTTGCTTTTTTTAGTTACATCTTTGCACACTTTCAGTTTTCTTGCCATTATTTACATATGGACAGGGTATATTTTTTTTAAAGCATTACCGATATGAACAAAAAAGAGGCACAAATTGTTGGGTGGACGTTTATTGTCTGGGGGATTCACAAAGCAAACTATCCTTTTTTGAGGCCGGTCATCTGGTTCGCTCCATGGGGATATTTACTCGGCGCAATATTAGCATCTATCACCGCCCTGGGATTAATACTCGTATACTTTAGAAAAACAAAAAATGAACTGATAGACAACCAGAATCGGTTACTGGGAGCCCAAAAAACAGCAAAAATTGGCGACTGGTCCTGGCAATTGGAAAAAAACGACTGGTATGGTCTGATGAAACATATCGGATATTTGGGCAATCGCCCGAAACATTCAAAGTAACCGTCGAATCTTTTGAAAAAGCGATTCATCCGGATGATTACCAAACATTTCTGGTGGAAAGAGAAGCGGCCTTAAGGAAGAACAGGGACGTCAATATCGAATACCGCATTGTATTACCGGACAATCGAATTCGATGGGTCCAGGAGATATCATCCGCCATAAAAGATGAAACGGGTGAACTTGTAAAAGTCACTGGCACAGTTCAAGATATCACCCAGCGGAAAAAATCGGAAAAAGCATTACTCGAGAGTCAGGAACGTTTTAATTTAGCTATGGAAGCTTCTCAGGATGGTTTGATCGATTGGAATCTGATCACAAATGAAATCTATTATTCGCCCGGCTGGAAAAGGATGCTGGGGTATGAAGACAATGAAATAAAAAATGATTCCTCAGAATGGGACCGGCTGATCAAACAGGAGCATATGGAAAAATCACGGGCCATGCTGAATGAGGTGTTAACGGGTCAGCGGGACCGAATTGAAACCGAGTTCCAGATGCGTCATAAAAACGGACACTGGGTTGATATCCTGGCCCGGGCCGATGTGATTTTTGATGAAAATGGCAGAGGCGTCCGGGTCATTGGAACCCATGTCGACATTACCGCCAGGAAATCATCCGAAAGGGCGCTGAAGGAAAGTGAGAAAAACATCGATCCATTATTGAGACGGCCATGGATGGATTTTGGCTTACCGACTCTCAAGGCCGTCTTCGTGAAGTCAACGCCACATATCAAAGAATGAGCGGTTACAGTGAACAGGAATTGATTTCGCTGCATAGCTTTGATCTGGACTGCATTGAATCTTCCGATGATGTCAAAAGACGGATAGAGAGTATTAAATTGAAGGGTGAAGAGCGTTTTGAATCCAGACACCGCAGAAAAGACGGCACTCTTTTCGACGTTGAAGTCAGCGTGCAGTATCGGCCGGAACAAGGAGGACAGTTCATCTGTTTTTTCCGGGATATTACAGAAAACAAAAAAGCCGAGGCGGAAAAGGAAAAACTTCAGACCCAGCTCCTTCAGGCCCATAAGATGGAATCCGTTGGCCGCCTGGCCGGCGGTGTGGCCCATGACTTCAACAATATGCTAGGTGTCATCCTGGGACATGTGGAATTTGCCTTTGAAAAAACAGAGGGAAATCCGGATCTGTATGCGGATCTGACAGAAATTAAAAAGGCCGCCCAACGGTCGGCCAATCTGACAAAACAGTTGTTGACCTTTGCCAGGAAACAGATCATTGAACCTAAAATTCTTGACTTGAATCATACTGTTGAAAATGCGCTTAGCATGCTGCGCCGGCTCATTGGTGAGGATATCGATCTGTCATGGAGGCCGGCCGGGCAATTGTGGCCGGTCAAAATTGATCCCTCCCAGGTAGACCAGATTCTGGCCAATTTGTGTGTGAATGCCCGGGATGCCATTTCCGGAGTGGGGAAACTCACCATTGAAACACAAATGAAGGCCCTGGATTCTTCATATTGTGAAGAACATGCAGGATGTCTCCCCGGAGACTATGTGATGTTGGCTGTAACGGACAATGGATGCGGCATGGACAAGGAGACCCAGAACAATTTGTTTGAACCCTTTTTCACCACAAAGAATGTCGGTGAAGGCACCGGGCTCGGCCTCGCAACCATTTACGGCATTGTCAAACAGAATAACGGCTTTATAGCCGTTTACAGCGAACCAGGTCAGGGAGCCAGTTTTAAGATCTATCTACCTCGGTTCCATGCTGCTGATGTGCCCCCTGAAACAATTAAACCGGAGCAACCCGTCCCTGCTGGTGATGAACCATTTTACTGGTGGAAGATGAACCCGCCATTCTCAGGATGACGCGGATGATGCTTGAACGAAAAGGATATTCGGTCCTGGAAGCTGCCACACCGGCTGAGGCGATAAACACAGCCAATGTACATGCCGGTAAAATTCACCTTCTCATGACAGACGTGGTAATGCCGGAAATGAATGGCGGAGATCTGGCAGAAACGATTTCAGCGATTTATCCGGAAATCAAAATTTTATTTATGTCCGGATATACCGCCAATGTTATTGCCCACAAGGGAGTACTCGATGATGGGGTGGCCTTTATGCAGAAACCTTTTTCCATAAATGAGCTGGCTGAAAAAATCCGGGAGGTCCTGGATGCCCTCCAGACATGAATCAACCGTGATTTTGAGATGTTTAAAATACCGGCTCACTGCCTGTCAGATGACTTGCATCCGAAGGCGGTGAAAGAAATCTTCAAGGCATCCGCGGCCCGATGTCAACGCTTTTTTGACCTGTTTTTCAACAAACTGAAAGTCCGGTTCACAGGCCTGGTCATCCAGAGTTCGGTAATAGCCCAGCCGCCGGCCCATAATGAAGTTGGTCTGCCTGGATTCGGACAGAGAGAGAAACCGGTCCATGATATCCAGCAGCCGCTGCCGGTCTGCGGGCAGATGCCCCCGGATCTCCAGCAGCAGATCCACGCTGTGGTGGTTGGCATAATGGCTTTCAACGCCGTCCAGATGTGCGAAAAGCTGCCGCTGTTCTGCGATCATGGCCACTTCAGAGGGCCGTGTCCATTCACCCTGCCTCATCTGCCGGTCCAGGTCCGTGCCCGGCTTGACCCCGATGGTCAGCACCCGGATATGATCCGGGTTGATGGCATTGAGCACCCGGGCGGTTTCCAGGGCGTGGGTTCCGGACAGTTCGGTCCCCCCCAATCCCAGGATGATGAACTGGGTGGTGTGCATCCCGGCCTGCCGGGCCATATGGGCGGACCGGAGGATGGATTCCGGGGTGATCCCTTTTTTGATTTTTTCCAGGATCTCACGGGAGCCGGATTCCATGCCGCAGTATAACTTGTTCAGGCCGGCATCACAGATCTCTTTGATGGCCTGGGCAGACTTTTTCACCATGGTCTGGGCCCGGCCGTATGAACTGATCTGCCGGAGCGAAGGAAAGGCTTTTTTCAGGGTTTCAAGGATCTCGATCAGATCTTTTGTCTGCATGACAAAACTGTCTCCGTCCTGGAGAAAGCATGTGTCAAACGGCCGCCCCCCAAAATAATCCCTTGCCGCCCATATATCCTGCTTGACCTCTTCCACCGGGCGGATGGAAAATTTCATGGTGCCGTACAGGGAGCAGAAGGAACACCGGTTCCAGGGGCATCCCCGCGTGGTGCGGATCAGAAGGCTGTCCGCCTCGTCCACCGGCCGGATCGGTCCCTGTTCAAAGGGAAAAGAAAGCATGGCAGGTTCCTTTACGAAAACAAAATTTTTTTTCTTTGTCGACCAGGATTTTTCCCATGGTGTTTTTGGGCAGTTCCTTCACAAGGCTATTTTTTGATGTACCTCTATCAGTGTTACACCGGTGAAAGCAAGAAAAAAATTCAAGCGTTAAACGCATTTGGAACCGGCAAAAAAAAAACAAATAGCGTTTGAACATAGTTGAAAAGTTATCATGTACTTTAGCATTCCATAAGAGCAAATGAACGTCGAGAACAAATTACAGGCGATCGAAAAAATCGGGGAAGATCTTGCCGGCATGGCAGAAAATGATGGGGATTTTCAAAAAACCGGGCCATCTCATCCAGAAAATGTCCGTGAATCGCATGCCCTCCAGGGAATTGCCGGAACACCTTGATGTTCTATGCCACCAGGGAGTTCTGCCTGTTATTTTTTGATAACTAATATAATATGACATTCAGATTTAGCGTTTACGTATTTACCTATGATAAATATGACCTTGGGATGTTTTCCGCTCAAAACGCTCAAGCCGGAAAACCGGGTTCCAATCCCGTCGGAGTCATCATTGTTAACAAGGAACGCCATGCCCCTGTATGCTTTTAAAACCCATACCCCCCGGATTCACCCATCCGTGTTTGTCGCCCCCTCGGCCCAGATTGTCGGCAATGTCCGTATCGGCCGGGATTCTTCAGTCTGGTTCCAGACGGTCATCCGGGGGGATCTGGAAACGATCACCATTGGTGAAAAGACAAATATCCAGGATCTTTGCATGTGCCACGCGGATGAAGGCATTCCCCTGACCATCGGCCGTGGCATCACTGTCGGCCACAGAAGTGTGATCCACGGATGTACCATCGAAGACGGCTGCCTCATCGGCATGGGTTCGGTCATTATGAACCATGCCGTGATCGGAGAAGGCTCTGTCGTAGCCGCCGGTGCGGTTGTGCTGGAAAAACCGCGATACCACCCTGTTCCCTTGTCACCGGTTCCCCCGGAAAAGTGAAAAAGACCTATGACGATCCAGAACAGCTTGCCAAAAGCATCCATGCCATGTCTGAAATTTATCTGAAAAACGCCCGGTCGTTTTTGTCCCCCGCCTCTTTTTATGAAATAAGGTGAATACGCCCAACCGCATAGTTGACATATCCGGCCCAGCAGGACCCCAGGCCGAACCCGGGCAGCGCAAGTTCCAGCTAAGCCAGTGCGGTATGGCAGTCGGCAACGGCGCTGCAAATTCTTTGGATGCATGGGCGAATACCAGCTGGGGAGCATCCCGGCAGATCCTGTCACTGCCTCGTTCCCAGTGTTGGATCAGGGTCTGCATATTCAACGCCCGGGCAATTTCCGGGCGGGTCTTTACCAGATTTTGCATCCATTCAATCACATGGGGTGCGATTGTTTTTACATCGTTTCTGTTGTCAATTACCAGCCATCGGACATCCTGGCGGTTGCTGCCTGTGGGTGCACAACAGGCAATGCCGAGCGCTTTTTCAAAAAGGTCTCTGGGAACGGATTTGTCCCGGTAACGTCTGACCGCCCTGCGGAATCTTAAGAAGTGCTTGGTCTGAACGGCATCCAGGGCCAGATCTTTTTTGAGGGGCATGCAATCTTCCGGGGAAAGAAAATTCAAGGTGAAGGCCACCCACTGTTTTTGCCTCACTGTATGAATCATTTGTTTTGATGTCAAGCCAACACCTGAAGACTGGACAGGTATCAGATCCGGGCGTTTTTTCCGTTATTCGCAAACCGGGCTGGTGTTTTTTCTCCGGGAACGGTACTATGTCAGCGCTGTCTGTTAAAGCGGGAAACTATGGGAGGACCATGCTGCCAGTGCTGCTGTCTCTGGGAATTCTGTATCTTCTGGCCCTGGGTGCCGGCCGGATCAGTGCGCCTCTGGGGATTCCCAGAGTCACCGGTTACCTGGCCGTAGGCGTGGCTGCCGGCCCTTCTATGAGCGGAATGCTGGGCATCCCCGGGGTGATGACCCCAGGGCAGTTCCATGCACTGGCCCCGGTCCATGATATGATCCTGGGGCTGATTGTATTCACCATCGGCGGCAGTTTCAGTTTAAAGGCAGTGCGGAAAATCGGATCAGGGCTGTTTGTTCTCAGCGTTTTTGAAATCGCGCTGACCGCACTGCTGGTGGGAGCCGGCACCTTTTTGCTGAACCGATCGCTCCTGGTGGCCGGGTTTCTGGCGATGACGTCCGTGACCACGGCTCCGGCCGCCACCCAGATGGTCATACGGGAGTGTCAGTCCGAGGGCCCGTTGACCGACACCATCCTGCCGTTGATCGGCATCAACAACCTGCTGGCCATTGTCGTTTTTGTCCTCCTGGGCAACCTGCTGCCCGATGCGGCCGGATCTGTTTCAAAAACAGTGTACCAGTTGGCGGTTCCAGTGGGACTGGGCATCGGCACGGGTTTTTGATCGCCGTGATGGACCAGCGGCTGACCCGGCAGGTGGACCGGCAGATACTGATCATAGCCGCTGTGTTCATCAGTGTGGGCTTGGCGATATTTCTGGAGGTATCCGCCATGCTGGCTACCCTTTTCGCCGGTATGACCACTGTCAACGCATCCCCGTTCGGGGACCGCACCATCAAAGACCTGTCAGCGGTTGACTATCCTCTGTATGTGCTGTTTTTCATCATGGCAGGGGTGGGACTTCACCTGGAGTCCCTGGTGCACATGGGATGGATCGGTGTGGCATATGTGATACTGCGGAGTGCAGGTAAGTATTTCGGCTGCACCCTGGGGGCTTTTGCCGCCGGTGCCTCCCATGTGCAGAAAAATGGCTGGGGACTGCGATGCTGGCCCAGGCAGGCCTGGCCATCGGTCTTGCCGGTACCCTGGCCCGGTCTTGGCCCGGCCCCGGCCAGAACATACAGACGGTTGTGCTGGCGGCAGTGGTAGTATTCGAAGTGGCCGGGCCTTTTCTGACGCGCCGGTCCCTGGTGAATGCCGGTGAGGTGACCGTGCTCAATCTCCTGGCCTTACGAAGTCCGGTCGGGTTTGCCGAGGGTTTGGGCCAGGCCGTTCACCAGGCGAGGGATGCCTTTGGGATCGCCCTTCCCGGGCCGCAACCACCGGGCCGGCATCCGGGTCTCCCACATCATGCGGCGCAATGTGGAGGTGATTTTCAATGACACCCCGTTTGACGAGGTCCTGAAGGCACTGGGGCACTCCCGTTACGATCAGCTGCCCGTGGTCAACAGGCAGGACGAACTGGTGGGGGTAATCAAGTATGCCGACATCGCGGACACCCTTTTTGAACCCGGACTCCGGCACATCGTGGTGGCCGGGGACATCACCACGCGCGTCATCCTGAAGCTGACCCCGGACGACTCCATTGAGACCGCCATGAAGGCCCTCAAGAAACATCCCAGCGACACCTGGCTGGTGGTGGTGGACAAAGATGATCCCAAAAAGCTTTTGGGCATGGTGCGGCACAATGACGTACTGTCCACGCACCTGTATCAGGACACGGAATCGAACAGCCGTTGAACCACCGAATGCCTGTAAAGGGTACCGCAGCTCACAGCAAAATCTGACCCGGCTCCCCAGAAATGCAGGCATTTCAGCAAAAGGGCCACCGCCAGGTTTTCAAATATTGCCCTTTCATCGCCGATCACAGCCCCCGTTGTTGCAACAAATAGATCTTGGGCGGTTTCACGATAACCCGAGGCAGGTTGCGGGCATAAGGCAGCACCGCAAACACCAGGTACATCCGCTCCAGCACCGCCAACCAGTTCTGCACAGTTTTGGGCGACACCTGGCGCCATGCGTGCGACGGATCGGATCCGGGGCCATGAATTCAATGGATGCGCCCAGGGCATCGCCGACCGCCCCGGCCAAAAGGCAGCCGGTAAAATGGTCCGGGGTGAGTCTGGAACCTTGCCTTTCAGTCACCGGACACCCCCCTTTCGGTATTCTCTTTAAGTTCCTTGCCCGCGCTGCAATGCTGGCAGTGGGGCAGCAGGGCATGCCGAATGCTGCCGCAGCTGCTGCATACCTCAAAAGCACGGTACCGCAGGCAGGGCAGACATAGGGTTTTTCGTTTTCCGGTTCCCCGGGGACCACCTGTTTGTTGATGGTCCGACGGGTCCAGAACAGGTATTTTCGGGGGCCGGTGCGGATGGGATATTCGCACACAGGGCACAGGAAGCGTTCATAGGCATCGCGGTACTGCCGGGTCAGCCACTGGGCTTTGGGGAACGCTACGGCCCGAATAAAGTAGACCAGGATCCGGACAACGGCCACCAAAAGCCCGGCCACCAAAAAATATTTCAGGTAACGGGACGGAAAATAGGTGTGCAGCACCAAAGCTACCTTGACCAGGACGGCGGCACCGAATCCCAAAAACAGGGGGTAGTAGAGGCTGCCGCGTTTTTTGACCAGCAGGAACGCGCCGATGGCCAACAGCGGGATGAGAATGAGCAGCTGGTAAATGGCCAGACGCAGGCGGTGTTTTTCTCTAAGGCGCTGAAATTCCTCCCGGGCCGGCTTTTTCAGCTGCTCAATGCGCTGGTCCACCTGCCGCTTTTCAGCTGCCAGGTCCTGTTTTTGTTCGGTGAGGCGGGAGAGTTCGGTGTTCAGGGTCTGGTAGCGGGTCTGGTTGTCGAGAAACCGGGCCAGGCTGTCGGACAGGTTGACCTGTTCCGTTTCCGGCAGGACAGCCGATTTCTGGACCGTGAGTTTCTGGAGTTCGATCAGCTGGCTGATGGTGCTCTGGAGATTCCGGGTGCTGTCGCTGATGATCTGCATCTCCTCGCGCCTCCCGGCAATGGCCCGGTCTGCCTCGGCAATGTCGGCGGCCAGGATCTTCTGTGTTTCGACCAGGGTCACATCGATGTACCGCTGTTCAATGTCATCATAAGAAGGCCCCGGAACGGATTCGATATCCTGGACCAGAAACCCCAGAACCCAGTAGACCAGAACGGCCAGGAACAAGGTGAACAGTCGAATCGAAAACCGGTGAATCCATGGGCCTTTGGGGTTCATGCTGTCTCCTTTGATTTTTTCTATAAAAATATCATGATTGCCGGATCCAATCAATCTGTTATACTGCCCTTTGACTTTGAATAAGCGGAGGGAAAGATATGCTGACCAATTCTTTTATTCATATGCCGGGCGTCGGGGCAGTCACGGAAAAACGGCTGTGGGCGGCGGGGCTGCTGGACTGGCACCAGGCTGGGTCATCGGTTTCCGGGAATTTTCCCGCCAAAAGCCTGATTCGTATTGCCGCCGGCATGGCGGAATCCCTTAAGTACCTGGACAAAAACAACCCGGCCTATTTTTCGGACCATCTGCCGGCCGGGGAGCACTGGCGGTTTTTTCCGCAGTTCCGGAAAACCACGGCATTCATCGATATTGAAACCACGGGCATGGATGTGTTCGGATCTGAAATCACCACCATCGCCCTGTATGATGGCAGATCCATCAAGTATTACATCCAGGGACAAAACCTGGATGCATTCATGGAGGATATTGACCGATACAACGTGATCGTTACCTACAACGGCAAAACATTTGATGTTCCGTTTATCGAGAAGTATTTCGGCATCAAGATGCCCTATGCGCATATCGATCTGCGGTATGTGCTGAAAAGTTTAGGGTATGCAGGCGGATTAAAGCGCTGCGAAAAGGCCCTGGGCCTGGACCGGGGGGAACTGGACGGGGTAGACGGATTTTTTGCGGTCCTTTTGTGGCAGGAGTTTCAGCACACAGGCAATATCAAGGCCCTGGAAACCCTGCTGGCATACAATATTGAGGACGTGGTGAACCTGGAAACCCTGATGGTCTTGGCCTACAACATGAAACTCAGAAATACGCCCTTTTGCGAAACCCATGCCCTGCCCGTGCCGGACACCCCGGACATCCCGTTCAAACCGGATCGTTCCGTTATAGAAAGAATCAGACAGAGATGGCAAATTGCCTGAGCAGTGAAGATTTCCTTACCTGACGATCCCCCAGATGGATATTGACGGATCCCCGGTTAAACCGGATATGGTTTCAGCCCGATGACGTACCAGGCATAATTGATCATTGTCACGGCGTCAAAGACCGGCAGGCCCCCGGACGCTTTCCGGACCACCCGGGTGTAAGGCGGCATGTTGGTGCATTCCAGAACGATGGCGCCGACATCCGGATGCCTCTGAATCAAGCGTTCCGTGGCCGCCTGCATTTCTGCGGCACAGCGGTCCTGGTCCAGGGTGGGCTTGTTGCCTAAAAAAACCGATGAAAATTCAGCGGCATTTTCCATGCCGGCGAAGACCAGGCCGCGGTTATCAATGCCGATGGCAGAAAGGTGTTCCGTCGTCAGCGCGGATTGGCTCGCAGTGATGATGCCGACTTTCCGAAGGGGGGAAATGACGGCTCTTGCCAGAGGAATCTGGAGAAGGCTGGAGGAAAAAACAGGAACCGTCAACGCGCTTGTCAGCTGGGTTTGGAACAGCGACAGAAACCCGCATGAAGTGGTAATGACCACGGCCCCGTCCTGGATAAGGGTCTGTCCGGCCTGAATGAATGGCTCGATCAGGGATGGGTCAAGACGACGCACGATTCTGTCCGGGTTGGCCCCCTTTACCACGGAAAAGCGGACGGGAAAATCAAAAGTGTCCGGGTTGCCGATATCGCCCCGGACACGGGGAAACCGGGTGTCCAGCATGATGATTCCCACACAGGGCCGGCCGGAGTCAGGGTTTCCGGGTGTTTGGGTCACGGGCGTTTCTCCTGTGCGGGCGGGGTGTCAGGATGTCCGCCGGAGGGCATCAGCAGCCGCACAGGCAGGTTTTTACCGGGACCCTGGAAACAGGCGGCCCGATGGTTTCCGGATCTGTGCCGGTGAGGGCCTTAAGGATTTGCTGGATGACGGGGCCGCATGTCCGGGCCTGGCATCTGCCCATGCCGCAGCGGGTGGATTTCTTGAGGCTGCTCCAGGAAGTGAATCCGTTCTGGACAGCCTGCTTGATCGTTCGCATGGTGATGTTTTCACACCGGCAGATCACAGTATCGTCCGGGATGTGGCCATAGGCGGCCGCTGGTACCCGGCAGATGCGGTTCAGCAGGGCGCCGTAAGACCGGCATTCATCCGACCGCTGGTATAACCGGTGCCGTTTTTTGACAAACCGGTCCCATCGGGGCTGCCGCCGATGGATGCGGCCCAGCTGTTCCAGGATGGCCATGCCCGCAAGTTCTCCCTGAACCCGGGACTGTTCCGCCCCGCCGATGCCTGCGGTTTCACCCACGGCATAGATGCCCGTGACAGAGGTTTCCATATCCGCATTGACCGCCGCGGCCCAGCCCCCAAGGTCCGGATCATGGGTCACCCGGCACCCGGCCTGGACCGGCAGCTCGATATTGGGCACAAACCCGTGGCCCACAGCCAGGGAATCCACCTGCCGGAACTTTTCCGTGCCTGCAAGGAAGCGGCCATCCGGTCCGGTCCGGGCAAAAACGGCCCCGGACACCCGTTCCCGTCCCCGGGCTTCTTTAATATGATGGCCGTGCAGGACCGGGACCCGATGTCGCAGCAGCTGGGCCGCATACCGAGCGCCCTGGATCAGTTTGGACCCATGGCGGGCAAAAAATGGCAGCTGCGCCAGTTTCCATAACAGGGAATGGCCGTCCGCCAGGGCGGCGACCTGTCCCCCGTGCTTTAACAGGTCATGGGCCAGGGCCATCATCAACGGGCTGGTGCCGGCAATGGCCGTACACACCCCGGGCAGGACCCGGTGGCTTTTCAAGAGGATCTGGGCCGCGCCCAGGGACATGACTCCGGGCAGGATCCATCCTTTGAAGGGCAGGTATTGCTCCCTGGCACCCGTGGCCAAAACCAGGATCTCCGCCCGGATCTCCATCAGGCGGGCATCCGGTCCTGCGGCGGGACCGGCGGCCGGACCGGCCATGATCCAAATCCGCCGGTCCGGGAAAATGCCCAGCACCTGAGCCGGATGAAGGATGTCCACGCCGGCACCGGGGACAGATATTGCCCCTGCCAGAGCTGTCCCAGCCCGTACCATGGGATCTTGAAGGATCCGGTCCGGCAGGCGCGACCGTGCCCCGTGCCCGGTGACATGTCCTTTAGGGTGTCCTTTGATGTGCCCGATGCCGGGCGCGTCCCGGCGGTCCGGCCAGAAGGGCTGCCGCAGGAACTGTCCCCCCATGTGGGGGTTTTCATCGATCAGGATGATGTCCAGGCCCTGGCCGGCCAGGGTGCGGGCTGCCGACAATCCACCGATACCCGCACCGATCACGGCCACGTGGTATGTGTTCCGGTACTGATCAGTCATGAATCTGGATCTCCATGCCGTCGTGTACCACGGTCATGCAGGCCCGCTGGTCCGGGATACGGTTGACGGTCACCAGGCATTCATAGCACAAGCCCATGCCGCAGAACACGCCCCGGTTGCCGCCGGAAAGGGTCCGGCGCAATGGGGCAATCCCGGCAGCGGTCAGGGCCGCATGCACGGTTTCCCTTCATAAGCAGTGACGAGGGCTCCGTTTATTTAATGGTGATTTGTTTTCCCCGGGCGGCAGAGGGTATCCGCAGGTCCTGTGTCATTGGATGCGCTCCTGTCTGGCCGGCCGGGGGTCTGCCTGAAAACCCACCTGTGGTGGTACCTGGGGGGATGACTGGGGGCGGGCTGCCGGTTTTCATGGTCCGTCCGGAACGCGGGATCCGGGGCCAAGTCCTCAAACCGGTCCGGCGAAAACCGGTCCAAGGGAATAGCCGGTTTTCTGTCAAGCAGCGCGTCTGCCATCAGCTCTCCGGTGATGGCGGACAGGGCAATGCCGTCGCCTTCATGGCCGGCCGCCATCACAAACCCGTCCAGTTTAGACACCGGGCCTAAAATCGGCAGCCCGTCCGGGGTCCAGGGCCTGAGGCCGGCAAAGGTCCTTATGATCTGGAACGATGCCAGGGCCGGCAGCCTGGCAGCAGCCTGGGCAATGATTTTCCGGATGGCCGAAAGGGTGTTGCCGGTGTCAAATCCCGCAAATTCCCGGGTGGAGCCCAGCAGCAGGTTGCCGTTTTCCGTCTGTTCCATGGAGATGCCCTGGCCGGCGGTGCGGGCCAGTTCCGGGTTGTATTTTGCCGCGATATATCCGGCGGAGATCAGGCAGTGATGCAGCACAGGGGAACCGGCATGGGTAACCGCGATCTGGCCCCGGCGAGGGATGACCGGCATCTCAATTCCGGCCATGCGGGCCACGTTTCCGGCGGCCGCCCCGGCCGCGTTCACCACCAGGTCGGCCGGAATCGGGCCCCGGGGCGTAAGAATACCCGTGACCCGGTTGTTTTTGACCATGAGCTCTGTTACGGGGGTCCGGGTCAAAATCCGGGCGCCGTGGTTTCTGGCGGCCAGGGCAAAACCCAGGGTCAGGTTGATGGGGTTGATCTTTGCGTCCAGCGGGGAATAGGCCGCCCCGATGACACGTCCGGACAGGCCGGGTTCTCTTTGAAGGACCTGTTCTTTGTCCAGCAGATGCACATCGAGTCCGATGGCCTGCTGGTCCTTAACATAGGCGTTCATGGCCCGGTATTCGTCATCGGTCTCAATGGTCACCAGGCCGCCTGTCTGGATGAACTCCATGGAAACCGGCAGGTGTTTCTGCAATGTTCTGAAACGCTTCAGGCTTTCCATGGCCATCTGCAGGTGCACCCCGGGTTTTTGGACTGCAGGAACACCAGACCGTCACAGGCGCCTGAACTGCCGGAAGCCAGATCCTTCGCTTCCACCAGGGTGATGGGTGCCCCCTGAACAGCCAGGTGACAGGCAATGGAGGTGCCGATGACACCGCCGCCGATGATCAGGACATGGGGGAAAGCACCCATCAGGTAGCGGGTCCTTTTTTGAAAAACCGCCAGAAACCCAGGCCGCTGAGAACTACCACCAGCAGCAGCCTGACCGGAAAGGAATTAATCAGTGCCGGAATGGCGCAAACCATACCGGTGCCGATTGCCAGTGCCAGCAGAGCTGCCTGCTGCAGCCGGTTGAGGGGAACAAAAAAGTACCGGCTCAGCGCTCCGGCAAAAAAGGTGATGGCCAGGAGCAGACCCAGGACGACAGAGACGATTTCCAGGACAGACCCCTGCATGAGCAGGGCCGGGTTATAAATAAAGATATAGGGGATCACAAATCCGGCCATGGCGAGCTTGAACGCTTCAAACCCGGTCTGCAGGGGCTTGGAGTTGGCAATGGAGGCGGCGCAGAAGGCCGGCACACACACGGGCGGCGTGACCCCGGCCAGAACGGCGAAATAGTAGACAAACAGGTGGGCGGCCAGCATGTCCGCACCCATGGCCAGCAGCGCCGGCCCCCCGATGGTGATGGCTATGATATAGGCCGGGGTGCAGGGCAGGCCCATACCCATGACCAGGGAGGTGACCATGATCAGCAGCAGGGCCGGCAGCATCTGTCCCCCGGACCAGTTGGTGATGACGGTGGCAATGCCCAGGGCCAGGCCGGTGTGCGTGACGATGGCCACGACCATGCCGGCCCCGGCGCAGGCCAGGGCTATCATGACCATGTTCTGGCCGGCCAGACGCAGGGTGGACCAGATTCTGGCCGGTGTCATCCAGGTCTTTTTTCTGGCAAAACTGATGATAAAAGTCACCAGGATGGCGGCATTGGCTGCCAGGAACGGGGAAAATCCTTTCAGAAGAAGCACCACCAGCAGAATCATGGGGATCAGCAGGTAAGAATCTTTTGCAATCTGTATGAACGGGACCATATCCGAGGCACCGACGCCTGACAGGTGTTCCCGCAGGGCCGTATAATGGACCCGGATTACCATGCTGGCGTAAAGCAGGATCGACCCCAGCATGGCGGCAATGACAATATTGATGTAAGAAATGCCCGTGATTTCGGCCATGACAAAGGCACCCGCCCCCATCACCGGGGGCATGAGCATGCCCCCGGTGGAGGCGGCGGCCTCCACGGCGCCGGCAAAACGCCGCCGGTATCCCAGTTTTTTCATCAAGGGGATGGTGAAAACGCCGGTGGAGTATACATTGGCAGCTGCCACCCCGGAGATGGAGCCGAACAGGCCCGATGAAATCACGGCGATTTTTGCCGGTCCGCCATCTTTTACCAGCCACCCGGCAGGCCAGGTCGGTAAAGAACTGACCGGTCCGGGTGGCTTCCATGAACGCCCCGAAAATAACGAACAATGCCACAAAAGTGGCGGAGACCCCGGTAATGGAACCGAAAATACCGGCATCCGTGATCAGGAACTGCATTTCAATGATTTCCGCCAGCGAGATGGGTTTGGCATAAAACACGCTCGGCAGGTATGGGGCCGCATACAGGTACACAAAAAACCCGGCGATCAGAAATGCCATGGCCGGCACCACTGCCCGGCGGACCGCTTCCAGAAGCAGCAGGATCATGACGCCGCCCAAAAGCATTTCAACGGGCAGGACCTCATCCACAAATTCCAGGCGTTCAGACAGCCGCTCATGAAAATAGACGATATACAGCGGGGGGAAAATCGACACCGCCGCCAGTATCCAGTTGATGAAGCCAACGCCTTTGTGGTCGTTTTTTTCAGGGTTGGAAACAGGACAAAGGCGGCCGGCAGCAGGAACAGCAGGTGAATGCCCCGCTGGATTCGGGGCTGGAAAATGCCGACCGTGGCGGTATACAGCTGGAAAATGGAAATGATCGCCAGCCAGGCCCCAATGGCTTTATCCTGCCATGAATTCAGGTGTTTCATAGGTGTTTCCCTTTCAGGGGCGGCCGGGAGGGGCTGTCCCCACCCGGCCGCCGCAGCCGTTTCCGGTGCTGCCGATCATGTTCGAATGATGTATTAAAACGGATCAGTTCATATATCCGGCGTCTCTATAGTATTTTTCCGCCCCCGGGTGAAGGGGAAGCGCCACATTCTTCCAACCGGTTTCAGGAATGAAATTTTTATTGGCCGGATTGATTTTATAGAGTTCCTCCGTATTTTCACAGATAATTTTAATGATGGTGTATGCCACGCTATCCGGGACATCTTTATTGATGATCAGTTCGCCGGCCGATACCACCGTTGGAACATCGGCTGTCTGGCCTTTGTATGTGCCCGTGGGAATCAGGCTCCTGCCGGAATCCCGAGACAGGGTGCCCAGTTCCGTGTGCAGGTGGTCGATACAGGCATCTGACAATGCGATCAGCGAGGAATCCCGCTCACGGTCATCTCCGTTACGGCCGCGCCTGGCAGTGCCAGATGGGTGAACACATAATCCACGTGTTTGTCCTTGTACAGATTGACCATGTCAGAATAAACCGCATGGAATACTTTCCCTCCGGCGTTTTCAATATCATCCAGGGAGATGCCGTAAAATCAAGGATGGTTTTCATCAAGGGCAGGTCGGATGTCCCTTTCATGGGGGCCGCCAACTTGATTTTACCGCCGTTTTTAACATGGTCGGCCAGCTGGGCCATGGTGGTGATTCCCTCGTTTGCCGCCCCCAGCACATGGATGTGATAAATTCCGAAAATGCCGCCCATGGCCCGGACATCCGGATTGGGATTTTTATACACCGGTGCCAGCCCCTTGAACGCCATCTTGTCCACAAAGGTGATGCCCCAGCCCAAGTCATCCTTGTGATTGGATACCCGCACCGGATTGACCACCCCGCCGCCGGGAATCACCTTCAGGATCAAGTTGGGTTCCGCTTCCGCGATCATCCGGGCGATCCCCCCGGCCTGGACATACCAGCCACCCCCGACCCCGCCGGCCACCCAGGTCAGGGTGGTGGGTTCGGTGACCTTGTACTCGTCTGCCATGGTGCTGGCTGGCAGTGCCATGCAAACGGCCACCAAAAGAGCCGTGGTAAAAATCAATGCGTGTTTCATGGGTTTTCTCCTGTAAAATTAAGGTTGATGTATGGTTAACCGGCCGTTTCGGCCGGGTTACTGCGGGGTCTTCACGGCTGTCCAGGAGTAAATCGGCGGCAGATCATCTGACTCCGGCCGGGTTTGATATCCAGAAACACGGGAGAACGGTCTTCAAATGCCTGTTTAAAAGCGGCTTCAAGATCCCGGGGGGTGTCGATGGATATGGCGTTGAGCCCAAATCCTTCGGCTACTTTGACCGGGTCATTGGCATTGAAATCAACGGAATAATATTTTTCTTTGCAGTGCAGTTTCTGCAGGGCCTTGATCCAGCCGAATGCCGCATTGTTGAAATGGATCAGCACGGCGGGAATGTTCAACCGGGAAACAGTTTCCAGATCTCCGGCGGACATGCCCAGGGAGCCGTCCCCGAAAAGCGCCACCAGCCGCACATCGGGCCGGGCAAAATGGGCGCCGGCCACCGCCGGGATGGCATATCCCAGCCCCCCATAGGCCCGGGGAATGATAAACCGGGAACCCGGGGCGGCCAGGCGCAGATACCGGGTGATATAAGGGGTCGGGGTACCGGCGTCCGCGATGACCACGGCCGGGTCACGGAGATGTCGATTCAACTGCGCAATCACCTGCGGGGGGGTTAAAGGGGTGGTGCCGGCACGGAAGCCGGCATCTGCCTCTTTCCAGAACGCCCACCGTTCCCGGTTCAGGCTGTCCACCCATGGGGATGCACTGTTACAGGAGATCCGGCCCTTGATTAACACGCACAGGTCTTCCATGATCAAACGGGCATCACCGGCAATACTGACGGTGTTCTGAAAATTGTTTCCCAGCATCTCCGGGTTCAGGTCGATCTGGAGTATTTTTCGTTTTTCCGGGCTGGACGGCATCGTCCAGTTGATGGTGGATACAGACCCCATTTTACATCCGATGTACAGCAGGGTATCTGCCTCTTCCACGGCCCGGTGGGCATGGGGATGAAATCCGTTGTCACCGATCACCCCCATGGCCAGGGGGTGGTCGTCCGGCATGATGCCCTGGCCGGAAATGGTCGAAACCACCGGTGCGCAAAGCCATTCGGCAAGGGACTGGATGGCTGTTCCTGCCTGGGAATGGTTGGCCCCGCCGCCGGCAATGATGACCAGACGTCGGCCGTCCAGCATCACGGATACCAGGGTTTCCAGTTCCTTCCGGGCGCCTCTGGTGCGAAAGGCCGGATAGGTCCGGCACTGAGGTTCCGCGTAAAAATCGGAGGTGTTACTGGAAAACCGGCCTTTCAGCGCTTCCTGGGGAACGGCCAGATGGACTGCCCCGGGACGGCCGCTGGTGGCAATCCGGAACGCCCGCCGCAGCATTTCCGGAATTTTGTCCACATGTTTTACCTGGGCGGCCCATTTGGTGATGGACGTATACAGCCCTTGGGTATCCAGTTCCGTGATGGTCTGCCTGCCCTCTCCGGCCAGGGGGATGTCCGAGGTGATGGCGATGAGCGGGATGCCAGAGGCATTGGCTTCGGCCACACCGGGAACGGTATAGAGCGACCCGGCGCCGCTGGGACATTCACAGATGCCTGGTTTGTGGCTCAGCCGGGCATAGGCATCCGCCATAAAAGAGGCGGCGCGTTCATCCCTGGCCATGACGTGCCGGATCCGGTCCCGGCTGTCGTGGAGTGCCTCATAAAAAGAAATACTGGTATCTCCGGGGACACCAAAAATATGGCCTACCCCATAGGCTTCCAGCATTTTGACGATAACATGGCTCCCGATCATGGAGGGGTTCTCCCGCAGGTATTACATGACTATGTTATGTAATAATATATTTAATAAAATAATTAATTAAAAATATTTCAGAGTTGTTTGTGTTTGTCAACACCTTTTAGTAAAAAAAACCATAGACAATTGGGCGCTTGTAATTTAATAAAATATTTAATGAAAATGTATATAAAACTTTCAGATGAACAGGATGCCCATGTCAGAAAAAAAAAGACAAACCCGCGGGAAAACCGGATCTGACCCTCACGGCGTACAATGCCATCCGGCAGATGCTGTTTTACAACGAGATCCATCCGGGGCAGAAAATCAAATACAAGGACCTGGCCGGACGGATCGGTGTGAGCATGACCCCGGTGATCCAGGCATTGAAATGGCTGGAATTCAGAAACATTGTCCGGCATGAACCCAACCGGGGATATTATATCAATGAAATCAGCCTCAAGGAAATCGCCGAGGTGTACAACACCCGGCTGCTGATCGAGGTGGCCCTGGTCTCAGACGTCATGGCCCGCTTAGATGAAACCGGTATAAAAAAACTCAGGGCTGCCATGGAGAAATACCAGGGAGCCGTGGCGGAGGACGATTATTACAAGCGCATCCTCACGGACATGGAGTTTCACATGTGCCTGGCTTCCCTGGCAGATACCCGGATTCAGTTGAACATGCTTCAGGAGCTGTTTGATGTCCTGCTGCTCCGGTACAGCCGGAACCTCTATTTTTCCAGTGTCATGGATACCTCATTGAACGAACACATGGACATCCTTGACTGCCTTGAAAAAAGGATGAAAAAGGGGTCAAGGATGCACTGCAGTACCATATCGTCAATGTCCGGGACCATATCATCAAGGGAATGTCCCGGCTGGTGACGGAGAACCGCGAAGCCTTTTCAGACCCGTATGTTTCATAGAATAAGCTTATCAGGGGCCCCCTTTTTTTCAATCTTTCGGCATTACACGGAAAAATGGAAAAGGGCGTTTTTCAGCAGGACGTCGTGATGGCCTGGTCCATGTCCGCCAGGATATCGTCCATGTCCTCGATGCCGATGGACAGCCGCACCATGTCCGGGGAAACCCCGGCTTCGATGAGTTCCGCATCTGACAGCTGAGAATGGGTGGTGGAGGCCGGATGGATGGCCAAACTTTTGGCATCTCCCACATTGGCCAGGTGGGAAAACAGCCGCAACCGGTTGATGAATGTTTCCCCACCTTTTCTGCCGGATTTAAGCCCGAACACCACCATGCCGCCGAACCCGTTTTCAAACTGGGATGCGGCCGTGTCATGGGAGGGGTCTTCCGGCAGGCCCGGGTATCTTACCCAGCCACGGCCGGGTGATCCGCCAAAAACCGGGCCGTGGCCTGGGCGTTTTCACAGTGCTGTCTCATGCGCAGGCCTAAGGTTTCAATGCCCTGGAGAAACATCCAGGCATTGTCCGGGCTGATGCAGGCCCCCAGATTTCGCAGCGGGCCCACCCGCATCCGCAGAATGAATGCCAGGGGGTTCAGGTCGCCGAGGTCACGGGCAAACCGAAGGTCATGGTAGGAGGGGTCCGGATTATTGTATAAACGGAATTTGCCGTCGGTCCAGTCAAAGGTTCCGCTGTCCACGGCGATGCCGCCCAGGGCTGTGCCATGGCCCCCCATCCATTTGGTGAGGGAATGAATCACGATGTGGGCCCGTGTTCGATGGGCCGAATCAGGTACGGCGTAGTAAAGGTGGAATCCACGGCCAGAGGCAGGTGGTGCTTTTGGGCGATGTCCGCCATTTTGCGGATATTCACCACGTCCAGGGATGGATTGCCGATGGTCTCACAGAATAACAGCCTTGTGGCCGGGGTGACAGCCTGTTCGATGTCCTGTTCGCTGTCCGGATGGACATAGTGCACTTTGATACCCATTTCAGGCAGCATGTGGGTAAACATGGTGATGGTGCCGCCGTACAGGTTGGCCGTCGACACCACATCATCCCCATGGCCGCAGATGTTGATGATGGTATAGAAAATCGCTGCCGTCCCGGATGACACCGCCAGGGCCGCAGACCCGTTCTCCAGGGCCGCCACCCGTTTTTCCAGCACATCCTGGGTGGGGTTCTGGAGACGGGAATAGATATTGCCCAACGCCTTTAAGGCGAACAGGTCGGCGGCGTGGGCTGTATCTTTGAACAAGTAGGCCGTGGTGCGGTGGACCGGGACCCCCCGGGACAGGGTGTCATCGGTGTGAATGCCGGCATGAAGAGCCAGGGTGTTGAATTTATGGGCCATGGGACTGTCCTTTCATCGTGTTTATGCCAATGGTTGCCGTGTCACAGACCATCACAGGATCATGGTCTGAAGGCTCACATTCAGGTATTATGACATTTTTTGGGACACAGATCATCTGTTTTCCATGAAAACCGGATGGGACCATGGTCTTTTTCTCAGATACTGGGCTTCAGGACGGCAGATCAAAATATAGTTCTGGACGGGACCCATGACCATGTTTGCCATGTCTTCCAGTGTCAAACACGGATTCTACCGGACCCTGCCCGGGGTTTTTGGAGGTTCGGTGGCCTATATGATCCAGATGGTGGTGGTGTACCTGGGTCTCGGGGTGATTGTCCAGAACTCCACGATTGTGTTCAACACCATCAAGTGGGAGGGGGTTGTTTACCTGGTGGCGCTGGGATTCCGGAACTGGCGGCAGTCCGTCCGGGATATGGAGATGCCCCATACCGACCTGCCCGTCTCCCCGGTCAGACTGTTTTCCTTGGGGTGTGCCACCGGGATGTCCAACCCGAAATCCGTGCTGGTGTTAACGGTGTTGTTTCCCCAGTTTATCCAGCCGGATCATTACACGGCTCATTTTGCGATTCTGGCGGCCAGTTTTTCCGTCATCCAGGGCAGCAGCGCCCTGGCCTATGCCCTGTTCGGTGCCCGGGTATTCAAATGGCTGCGGCAAAAAACTTAGCCCGGATTCAGAACCGGGTTACAGCGGCGATTCTCTTTTGCGCCGGCAGGATACTGGCATTCTGCAAAAAATAGCTGTTGAGCAGGGCAGAATTCTTTTCACGGAAGGTTTCAGCCTGATCATGACATCACAGACCTGGGGACGTTAAGCGCCGGTCTTTCGGATCACGGCCAGGCAGTTGAGCCATGCAATGGTTTTCCGGCCCAGCCCGTCAGACGAGGTGGTGGATGCGAGAATGTCAAATCCGGCCCGTTGGCAGAGGCCGATCCAGGCGGTACCGGGCATGGTGACGAACCGGCGGCCTTTGCCATCCAATTCATCGTCCTGAATTTCGTCGTGGCACAGGGGCACGGAGAAAAACAAACGGCCGCCGGGAGCCAGAATCTGGCGGATACCGGCAAGAACCTCCTGAATGGCGGGCCGGGTCAGGTGCATCAGGGTGGCAACCGCATACACGCCGTCGTAGCATCCCAGAGCCGGGGTCAGGTCCCGGGGCAGGCGGATACACACCAGTCGGCCGGCCAGATCCGGATGACAGGCAGCCGCCCATCAATCATTTCCCGCACCCCGTCCGATGCCGTGACATCAAATCCGTTTTTCAACATGAACGCGGCATCCCTTCCAGAGCCGCATCCCAGCTCCAGGAGCCGGCTCCCGGGGGAAAGCTGTCCGCCAGCCGAGACTGCAGGGCGGACACATCCGCAGATTCATACCGCCGGATCCGGTCTTTTCCGTGAGTGATGTAATATGTGATCGTGATGTCAGCCATAAAAACCGGCTGAATTCCGGCGGGTTGTGAGCGAAACTTTCATCTGCTTTCCTTTGCCAGTCAAAATTCTTCAGCAAGACTGATGTCGGCTTTTCCACCGACTTCAGAAGAGGGCGGGAACCCTATCCCGTTGATTGTCAGTTTAATCGTTCAGTGCCATTCGGCTCATCGTCCGTATCTTGTTTGATCAGAAATTGCCTTTGATTGAGAGATATCATTTCTCTGTTCTCCCATGATTTATATATCAAGTTTAGCATACGGGATATGATCATGACAAGATCGATATTTCGGCAAAAGGGTTGGATGTGAATCCGAACGGGCGGAGATCTCAACCATCTCTGGGGAATAGTTCCTGGCCGAGAATACCGTCCTTGAGTTGGATGATGGCACTCTGGAATTCCTGATCCGGATGAATCTGTGTCAAGTCAAACTGGAAATAATTGTTTGACACCGGGCCCACACTTGCATATGGTGTTTTTTATCATGAAAATCATCAAAATCGGCGGTGGGTGTCTCAAGGACGGTCCCAGCGCAAACATCATTCTGGACTTGGCAACGGCCCGGGGAAAGGGGAATATATTTGTGGTGTCCGCATTTTACGGGATTACCAATATCCTTATTTCCGGCATTGAGGCCGCACTGGCATCTGAAGACTTCATTGAAGGGGTTATCCGGGATCTGAAAACCCGCCACCGGACCTTTGTCGACTGCCTGGTGAAACCGCCTGAAGCAAAAAACCGGACGCTTCAACAACTGGATAAACTGCTCGGTAAACTGGAACGGTACTATTTCGGCATCAGCTTCACCCGGGAAGCCACACCCCGGATGCGGGACATGATCGCCGTGTCCGGAGAACGGATGTCCGCCATGATCCTGGCGGCGGCCATGGCCGGCAGGGGCGTTGACAGCGGGGTGGTCCTGCCGGAAGAGGCCGGCATTATCACGGACGGCAAGTTCATGGATGCCACGGCCCTCATGACCCCCACCCGGGAAAACCTGTCCTTGCGTCTCGGAGGCCAAATTACGGAAAACCGGATCCTGTTTGTTCCCGGATTTTACGGCATCAGTAACACCGGAGAGATCACCACCTTTGGCAGGGGCGGGTCCGATTATTCTGCGGCCGTGGTCACGGCCGGCGTGTCTGCGGATCTCCTGGAAATCTGGAAAGACACCCCGGGATTCATGACGGCGGACCCGGACAACATCCCCGAGTGCCGGCTGATCCCCGAACTGACCTATGAAGAGGCCGCTGAACTGGCCTATACCGGTGCCGGGATCCTGCATCCCAGGACCGTGGAGCCAGTGCGCCAGGCAGGCATCGATATCGCCGTCAAAAACACCTATGACCCGGATACCCGGGGCAGCCGGATCACCCGCCAGGCCCGGGAAGCGGACACCGTCATCAAAAGCGTTTCCTACACCCGGGATGTGGCCATCCTGAAAATCCATGCCTCCGGGGTGGGGGCCAGACAGGGGATCTTGTCCCTGATTACCCGGGCGGTGTCAGACAAAGGTATCAACATCAAATCCGTGGTGACATCCCAGACATGTATCAGTCTGCTGGTGTCCAAAATGACGCCCGGAACGCCCATACCGGCATCCGGGAAATCCACCCCCGGCCTTTCAGGGAATCCGTGTGCAGAACCCGGGTGGCCCTGGTCAGCATTGTGGGGGAAGGCCTTCACCACAGCCGGGGCATTGCGGCCCGCTGTTTCACCGCCGTGTCCAACGCGGATGTCAACATCGAGATGATCTCCTTCGGGGCTTCAGACGCGGCCATGTATTTTCTGGTGGATGAAGACAGCCTGGATAAAACGATTCAGGCACTGCACGACACCTTTTTCAATTCACCCCCGCCATCACACTGAGCAACGTCTTCATCCGATGTGGATGATGGCCCGGATGCCAGCATCTTTTTCAGATACCGGCCGGTATGGCTCCTCTCTTTGCAGGCCACCTGATCAGGAGTCCCTTCCGCCACGACGGTGCCGCCGCCGTCACCCCCCTTCCGGTCCCAGGTCCATGACCCAGTCCGCTGTCTTGATCACATCCAGGTTGTGTTCGATGATAATCACTGTGTTTCCGGCATCCGTCAGCCGCTGCAAAACGGCCAGCAGCAGTTTCACATCCCTGAAATGCAGGCCGGTGGTGGGCTCGTCCAGGATATACAGGGTATCTCCGGTATGGCGCCGGGCCAGTTCCCGGGCCAGTTTGATGCGCTGAGCTTCTCCGCCGGACAATGTGGTGGCGGCCTGACCCAGTTTGATATAGGACAGCCCAACGTCCATAAGCGTGTCCAGTATCTGGGTGATTTTGGGGTGAGCGTCAAACAGATCCCGGGCCTGGTGCACGGACAGGTCCAGCACATCGGCGATGGAATGGTCCCGGTATTTGATCTCCAGGGTAGCCTTGTTGAACCGCAGGCCATGGCACACCTCGCAGGGCACGAACACGTCCGCCAGAAAATGCATTTCCACCTTGATATATCCGTCCCCCTGGCAGGCCTCGCACCGCCCACCCTTGACATTGAAGGAGTATCTGCCTTTTTTGTATCCACGGGCCCGGGATTCCGGCAGCCGGGCAAACAGGTCCCGGATGGGGTCAAACACCTTGGTGTAGGTAGCCGGGTTGCTGCGGGGAGTCCGGCCGATGGGGTTCTGGTCGATGTTGATCACTTTGTCCACATGTTCCAGCCCCTGAATGGCCTCATGCCTGCCCACGCTCATCTGGGAGCCGTGCAGTTTCACAGCCAGGGCCGGATACAGGATCTGGTTGACCAGCGTGGATTTGCCGGCCCCGGACACCCCGGTCACGGCAATGAGCAGGCCCAGAGGGAACCGGGCCGTCACATTCTTGAGATTGTTCTCACCGGCCTTGACAATGGTCACCCATTTTCTGGCATCCGGGGACCGGCGGCCGTCCGGCACGGCAATGGATTCCTTTCCGGACAGGAACCGTCCCGTGATGGAGGCGGGGTTGGCCCTGATTTCAGCCGGTGTGCCCTGGGCCACAATTCGCCCGCCCAGATGTCCGGCCCCGGGGCCGATGTCCACGATCCAGTCGCAGTCTTCCATGGTTTCCTGGTCATGCTCCACCACAATCAGGGTGTTACCGATATCCCGCAGGTGCTGAAGGGTTTTGAGCAGCTTGATGTTGTCCCGCTGGTGCAGGCCGATGCTGGGTTCATCCAGGATGTACAGCACACCCGTGAGTTCCGATCCCACCTGGGATGCCAGGCGGATCCGCTGGGACTCCCCGCCGGACAGGGTGGGACCGCTGCGGTCCAGGGACAGGTAATCCAGGCCCACATTTCTGAGAAACCCCAGCCGGTCCCGGATCTCCTTGAGCAGCTCCGCCGCAATGAGCTGACGGCTGCCGGTCAGGGTCAGGGAGGACACAAACTGGTGGGCTTCTTTCACGGTCATCTCCGTGACATCAATGATGGATCGGTCCTCAATTCTGACATGCAGCACCTCGTCTCTCAGGCGTTTTCCATGACAGGCCGGGCAGGTGGCCGCCGTCATGAACCGGGTATAGTATTTTTTCTGGTTTTCGGACTGGGTGTTCTTGTACCGCCGCATCAGGGTGTTGAGCAGGCCTTCATGGGTCCGGGTGAAGGCCGCTTGAATCTTGTCCGACTGCCAGCTCACTTTCATCTCTTTTGTGCCGGAGCCGTGAAGCAGCAGGTCTTTCTGGGATTGGGGCAGGTCTTTCCAGGGGCGGTCAAAATCGATGCCCCACTGTTCTTCCATGGCCGTGAGCTGGCCCATGCCCCAGGAATTGTCATTGGGATACCGGGGATTTTTGATGAAATAATTTTTCCAGGGGATCACGGCGCCTTCCCTGATACTCAGGGTTCTGTCCGGCACCACCTTGTCCGGGTCCATGGACAGCAGGGTCCCGATGCCATTGCACTCCGGGCACATGCCCTGGGGCGCGTTGAACGAAAAAATCTGGGGGGCGAGCTCGGGATAGGCAATGCCGCAGCAGGACCGGGCCTCACTCATCCGAATGTCCTCTTTGCCCAGGATATGCACGATGATCCGCCCGTTCCCCAGTTTCAGCGCGGTTTCCACGGAATCGGTGATCCGCTCTTCAAACCCGTCATCCGACTTGACCACCAGCCGGTCCACCACCACCTCGATGGAATGTTTTTTGTTTTTGCCAGAGTCTGGACATTTTCCAGGTCCTGGACCACCCCGTCTGCACGGACCCGGGCATAGCCCTGTTTTTTCAACGCAGCCAGGGGTTCCCTGTGTTCCCCTTTCCGGTTCTCCACCACGGGAGCCAGGATCAGGATTTTCGAACCGGCAGGCAATGTCAGGATCTGGGATACCATGCCCTGGGCATGACCCTGCCCCACCTCGCTGCCGCATTGGATACAGTACTGGGTTCCCACCCGGGCGAACAGCACCCGCAGGTAGTCATATATTTCAGTGATGGTGCCCACGGTGGAGCGGGGGTTTTTGCTGGCTGCCTTCTGCTCGATGGCAATGGTTGGGGACAATCCCCGGATGGTGTCGTACTTGGGTTTTTCCATCTGACCGATGAACTGCCTGGCATAGGCGGACAAAGATTCCACATACCGGCGCTGCCCTTCGGCGAATATCGTGTCAAAGGCCAGGCTGGATTTACCGGACCCGGACACGCCCGTGAACACCACCAGCTGTTTTTGGGAATCTCCACATCAATGTTCTTGAGGTTGTGTTCCCGCGCCCCTTTAACAATGATCCGGTCCAGTTCCATGGCTACAGCCGGGCCGGAACCGGCCTGTCTCGATACCGGATTCAGTTTGTTTCCCATATTTGTTTGATCCTCACTGGATGCGTGTGTTTGTCTGATTCTATCAATTATTGAAAAACCATAAGCATGCCCCGCCCAAAAGTAAAGACACGTCCTTGGACAAACAATACCAATTAAAAATTTGAAACATGAATGATATGTGAAATCAATCAGATATGATTCTAACGGGAGATGGAGATGAACGACAGCACCCCAGACATCCAGCCGTTGCCCGTGGCGGCCTGCTGATATCCACCTGCCGGCAACCATCAAAGATACCATGGCCACCGGGGCTCCAAATATCTTCAGCGTCCCCGGGTCCATGTTTTCCCTGGAAAAAGGGATCAGCCTGTCCAAACTGGAATTTCACAAAGAGACGTCCACACCAGGATTTCCAGACCTCAAAGCGGAAATGAACTATTTCCGGACCCTGCCCCAGGAAAAAACCCTGGAATTTCTATCCATCGATGTCCCTGAAACATCATTTTCCGGTGAAGTACTGTTCAGAAAGAGAGCTCCCGGAGACAATTATTTCTAATCATCAGCGGCCAAATGGATGTCGTGGAAGACGGTATCCGGTTAGCCACGTTGAGCCGGAGTGATTTTTTTCGGTGGAAAATGCCTGTTTTCAGACCTGCTCTGAACCGCGGATGCCGTGACCGTAAGCCGGCCAGTTCCTTGAGTACCGTTTCATTTATTCGTTTGAAAATCCAAAAATTTCCTTTTTGAGTACACACAGGCCAATGGCCTGAAGGGTTTTACCCATACCCGTTTCATCACCAGTAAGAACCCCGGTCTTGTAGAGTCCGAACTGCACGTCTTTTTTCTGGAACGGATACAGATCCATTTTCAGCGGCAGGGCCGGCAGATCCCGGACATTCGGGCTTCCGCCACCCCATTCCTGCATCCGGTACCCGGATAGGGACAGTCACAGGAAATATCCAACTCTTCAGGCATCAGTTTGATACGTGTCAGCCCCCCGTAATGGCCATCCATTTCATAAACAAAACGCCGGGCATATCTATCGGATTCTGACAGACCATAGGATCCGTACTGGTCCAGCGTTCCGCCCGGCGATCCTTGTGACCATGACAACTCGGCTCTTGCGTTGACGTCATAAATGCTTTATTTTTAAAAATATGGAATGATATTAATATATGGAGTTGTCATGACCCTTGAAACATATCACTTTGAGACTGGCATGTACCGGCCCCCCAGCGAAGGGGGGAGCGCTTCATTGCTGGTACGGTTTACGCGGAACTGTCCCTGGAACCACTGTGCCTTCTGCAGCATGTATAAAACGGAAAAATTTTCTTTGCGACCTGTAGACGAGATCAAGGCGGACATCGATGCCATGGCGGCGTTGGCTGAACAAATGCGAACCCTTTCCGAAGCCAAAGGCGGACCGGACGGTGCCGTCACCCGGGACGGGGTTCTGGCCCTGCTGAACAAGGAACCAGCCCTGGAACAGCATCCGGGCCTGGCCATGCTGGTGCACTGGCTCATGGCCGGGGCAAAGACTGCGTTCATCCAGGATGCCAACAGCCTGATCATGAAAACCCCGGATCTGGTGGCGGCCCTGGCCCATCTGAAAACCACGTTTCCCCATATCCGGCGCATCACCACCTATGCCCGGGCCAGAACCGTGGCCCAGAAATCGGCCCAGGACCTGGAAGCCATCCGGAAAGCCGGACTGGACCGGCTCCACCTGGGACTGGAAACCGGAGATGATGAGCTGTTGAAGTTCATTAAAAAAGGCGTGACATCTGAGGGCCAGATCAAAGGTGGCCGGAAAGCCGTGGCCGCCGGATTCCAGGTGTCTGAATACTGGATGCCCGGCCTGGGAGGCAGAAAAAATCCCTGGACCATGCCAGGAACACGGCCCGGGTCCTCAATGCCATCGACCCTCATTATATCCGCTCCCGGCCCTTCCGGGCCATTCCCGGAACCCCGCTTCACCAGATGGTCCAGAACGGAACGGTCACCATGATGACCGCCATAGAACAGCTGGAAGAACTCAAAGTGATGATTCAGGATCTGGAGGTCACCGGCAAGGTCTGCTTTGATCATGCCATGAACCACTGGCAGCGGCCCGGGGGAGGCCTGCTGCTGTCCCATGATTACGAGGGGTATCAGTTTCCGGATGAAAAACCGCATCTGTTGGCCCTAATCGAAGAAGGTCTGGCATATGATCAACCCGCCCCGAGTCTGATGCATTTTTAAAGGCCGTATCCATGAATTCAAACCACCTTTTCCGCCTGGCTTATTCCAGCTGCCCCAATGACACATTTATGTTCAAGGCCATTGCCGGCCGCTTAATCGACCTGGAGGGCGTTGACTTCGACATTCACATCAATGATGTGGAAGCATTGAATCAGGCGGCGGTTCGGTTGACCCACGACATTACCAAGCTTTCTTTTGCCACTCTGGGAAACCTGCTGGACCGTTACGCCCTTCTCAAGTGTGGGGCCGCACTGGGCAACGGCTGCGGCCCCCTGGTGGTATCACGGCCCGGCACCTCTCTTCAGGAAGGATCCGGCCGCGAAGTGACAGTGGCCGTCCCGGGCATGGGAACCACGGCGTATCATCTTTTCCGGTTTTTCATGGCTGACCGGTTTCCGGAAATAGAGTTTACGGTAAAACCCATGTCATTCGAAAAAATCATGCCGGCGGTGAAGGATCATGGGGTGGATTTCGGCCTGATCATTCATGAAGGCCGGTTTGTATATCCGACCCTGGGCCTGACACAGATGGCCGACCTGGGGCAGTGGTGGGAAGACAAGACCGATCTCCCCATTCCCTTAGGATGCATTGCCGTGCGAAGGGACATGGACCCGGAAACAGCCTGCCACATTCAGGCGCTGATCCGGGCCGGCATCGATCATGCCTTTGAACATCCGGACATGGGGGTTGAGTATATTCAGCTGCATGCCCAGGAAATGGATGAACAAGTGATCCGACAGCACATTGACCTGTATGTCAATGACTTTTCAAAAGATCTGGGAAAAACCGGAGAACAGGCAGTGACGGCATTCTTATCCTATGCCCGGAAAACCGGGATGATCCCGGACACAGACCTGCCCCTGTTTGCCTGTTGAAAGGGTTTTGGGTTCATGAACCACCCTGTTTCCATACCGGACCGTTTCTGCCGGAAGGTGTCCGCAACCCTTCAGGCCCATGCCATGGTCCGGGCCGGGGACAGGATTCTCATGGCTGTTTCCGGAGGACCGGATTCCATGGCTCTGGCCCGGGTCCTTCAGCGGCTGGCACCGGAACTGGAGGTCCGGATCGGTCTGGCCCATCTTCACCATGGATTGCGCGGCCCGGATGCCGACCGTGACCAGACATTTGTTCAGGCGTTCGCGGCAGTCCACGGCCTGCCCTGTTTCTGCGGCACCCGGGATGTCCAGGCCCTGGCCGGTGAAAAAAAAAACCTCACTGGAAGACGCCGGGCGACAGGCCAGGTATGATTTTTTTTTCCGGACCGCCGCCACTCACGGATTTACCCGCATCGCCACCGGTCACACCGGAGACGACAACGCGGAACAGGTGCTCATGGCCCTGATCCGGGGCAGCGGCTCCACGGGACTGGCCGGTATTCCGGCCAAAAGGGAGGACCGGATCATCCGCCCGCTCATCGACTGCTCCCGGCAGGACATTCTGGAATTTCTGGATGCGCTGGGCCAGACATCGGTCACGGATGACTCCAACCAGGATCCGGCTTTCCTGCGAAACCGGGTGCGACATCACCTGATGCCGTTGCTGGAAAAAGACTACAATCCCGGCATGAAACAAGGCCTCCGCCGGCTCAGCCGGATCATTTCTGAGGAAGATCTGTTTATGGAAACCCTTGCCCGGAAGGCATTTGACCAGTGTGCGGAACAAAAAAAAACCACCGCTGTAACCCTGTTTCTCCCAAAACTGGCAACCTGTCATCCGGCTCTTTTGTCCCGGCTGATCCGGCACGCCATCAACCATGTCAAAACCAACCTGCGAGGAATCACTCATGATCATATCGCGGACATCCGGCATCTGGCCGTCCAGGCCCCGCCGGGCAAACACCTGGATCTGCCGGACCGGATCCGGGTGTATAAAACCCGGGACCGGATCCGCTTTCAAAAAGAAACTCTGCCCTTGCGGCAGCTGGGACGGATGCAGAAACACGCCAAAGACAGCCATTCAAGCGTGTAACAAACGTAAAACCCGAAAGTTTTTCTTGTATATTCGCAAATTATGTTTATATATACTAAAGTTTTGGTGTATCGTTTACAAGATGCTGAAAGAGAGGGTGAACTTTGAATCAATTTTATAAAAATATTTCCCTGTGGCTGGTCATCATCCTGATGATGGTGATGCTCTACAACATCTTTAACCAGCAGCAGGCCGGACAGACCGATATCGGATATTCGGAATTCCTGGCCATGGTGGAAAAAGACCGGGTCCAGAATGTGGTGATTCAGGGTCAGGAACTGTATTTCACCGATGCCAGCGGCGCCCGGTACAATAGTTATGCCCCCAATGACGGAGAACTCATTCCGATGCTGCGGGCCAACGGGGTGGATATCAAGGCAAAACCACCGGCGGAATCCTCCTGGCTCATGTCCATTGTGGTATCCTGGCTCCCAATGATCGTACTCATCGGAGTATGGATCTTTTTCATGCGCCAGATGCAGGGCGGAGCTGGCGGCGGCAAAGCCATGTCCTTCGGCAAGAGCAGGGCAAGGCTCATGGATGACAAAAAAGAAAAAGTCACATTTGAAAATGTGGAAGGCATCAACGAAGCCAAGGAAGAACTCACCGAGGTGGTGGATTTTCTGAGAAACCCGGACAAATACACCCGGTTGGGGGGACGGATCCCCAAGGGGGTTCTGCTGGTGGGCAACCCCGGTACCGGAAAAACCCTTTTATCCCGGGCCGTGGCAGGCGAAGCCGGGGTCCCGTTTTTCACCATTTCCGGTTCCGATTTTGTGGAAATGTTTGTGGGTGTCGGCGCCTCCCGGGTGAGGGACCTGTTTGCCCAGGGCAAAAAAAACGCCCCCTGTATCATTTTTATCGATGAGATCGACGCCGTGGGGCGCCAGAGAGGCGCCGGCCTGGGCGGGGGTCATGACGAAAGAGAGCAGACCCTGAACCAGCTGCTGGTGGAAATGGATGGATTCGAATCCAATGAAGGGGTCATTCTCATGGCGGCCACTAACCGGGCCGATGTTCTGGACCCCGCCCTGCTGCGGCCGGGCCGGTTTGACCGGCAGGTGGTGGTGGACATGCCCGACATCAAGGGCCGGGAAGGCATTTTGCGGGTGCACATGAAAAAAACGCCCCTGGACCGGGATGTGGATCCGACGATCCTGGCCAGAGGGACCCCGGGGTTTTCCGGAGCCGACCTGGAAAACTTGGTCAATGAGGCTGCCCTGCTGGCAGCCAAGCGGGACCATGAAAAACTGACCATGAAGGATTTTGAAGATGCCAAAGACAAAGTCTATATGGGTCTGGAAAGAAAATCCAAGGTGATTAAGGAAGACGAGAAAAAGACCACGGCATACCATGAGGGCGGCCATGCCCTGGTGGCCCGGTTTCTGCCCAACACTGACGCCATCAACAAAATCACCATCATCCCCCGGGGCCGGGCCGCCGGTGTCACCTGGTTTCTGCCGGAAGAAGGAGATTTCAAATATAAAGACCAGTTGGAAAACGAGCTGGCCATCGCATTCGGCGGCCGGGTAGCGGAAGAAATTATTTTCAAACGCATCAGCACCGGAGCCGCCAATGACATCAAGCAGGCCACCAAGCTGGCCAACCGAATGATCCGGAGCTTCGGCATGAGCGATGACCTGGCACTGTTGTCTTATGAGGACCATGATGACAATATCTTCATCGGCCGGGAAATGACCCAGGCCAAAGGCTATTCCGAAGCCACGGCCCAGCAGATCGACGCGGAAGTGGCAAAACTGGTGGACAATGCCTACCGGAAAGCCAAACAGATTCTTGAAGAAAATGTCGACATCCTGCACCGGCTCATGGAACTGCTCATTGACAAAGAAACCGTGCTGGGCCCGGAACTGGACGACCTGATTGCGGAGATGCGGCCGGAATATGATTTTTACGGCCGTCGGAACGTGCGCACTGTACCGGATCAGGGCCCGGCTGACCGTGATCCGGCGGATGAAAACAGGCCGGAACGCCCGGACAATTCCGATGAAACCGCTTCAGATGACGTTCCGGACGATCCTGAAGATGAATCCGGTAGCACGCCTTCTGAAAAGGAATAGTGCATGACCGAATTTCAGATCAACTGCGGAAATCTGCGTCTGGACCTGGGAACACGGGCCTGCATCATGGGAATTCTGAACGTAACCCCGGATTCCTTTTCAGACGGAGGCCGGTTCCATGATTATGATGCGGCCGTGGCCCAGGGCATCCGTCTGGCTGAACAAGGGGCTCATATCCTGGACATCGGCGGAGAATCCACTCGGCCATTTTCCAAACCGGTGTCCGTCCAGCAAGAGATCGACCGGGTGGTGCCGGTCATTGAAACGCTGTCGAAAAACATCCGCATCCCCATTTCCATTGACACGGTGAAAGCACCGGTGGCCCGTGCGGCCCTGGATGCCGGTGCCGCCATCATCAACGACGTCTCCGCTTTTGAGATGGATCCGGACATGGCGGATGTGGCAGTACGATATCAGGTGCCGGTGGTTCTCATGCACATGAAAGGCACCCCGGAAACCATGCAGGAAAACCCGGTGTATATCGACCTGATTCAGGAGGTCACCGATTACCTGTCGGCCCGGGCCCGGCATGCTGTTTCCAGAGGCATTGAAAATCCCGGATCATTCTGGATCCGGGTATCGGATTCGGCAAAACCGTGCACCACAACCTGCTGCTCATCCGGGGCCTGAAAACCATTGTGGGTCTGGGGTTTCCCGTACTCATGGGACCGTCCCGGAAGTCCTTTATCCGGAACATTCTGGAAAAAGGGAGCCCTGACTCCCTCCAGGCCACACCGGAACCGATCGAAACCGGTACGCTGGCGGCTGTCGGGGCCTGCCTGGCACATGGCGCCCACATCATCCGGGTTCATGATGTGCCGCGGGCCGCCGCGTTTATCCGGGTATTTGACGCCATCCGGAATGCCTGACCTGGGGTCCAATAAAAAATTATTTCTTATTTTGTTGATTCTGCTGTCTGTCTGGAGCTGCGCTCCGGAGCCGCTGAAAACCCATCTGCTTCTGTCCGTGGAGTTTGCCAACGTGCCGGAAGGCATGATCGTCACCCAGTACCACACCGATAAAATTGAAATCCATATCCAGGGGGACCCCCGGCTGATCGAAGCTTTTACGGAAAACCGGTTCTTTACCCGGCAGATCTATACACGGACCTGGACATTGATCCCGCCGGAGCTTCCGAGTCCATCGGGCCGGATATTACATGCTGCCGGTGGATAAACGACGGATTCCCATCGACCCGGCTATCAGCATTCTGGAAATATCCCCCTCTTACCTGGGGGTACGACTGGAAAACGAAATCTCCCGGGAGTTCAAAATTGAAGTGCCCTATTCCGGCGACCTCCCCGAAGGACTGATCGCGCTTTCGCCGGCGGTGGACCCGGCGTCGGTGACCCTTGTCGGTGCCGAGTCGGTGATCAATGACATTCAGGCGGTGAAAACGCGACCTGTGAATCTGACCCAGGCAAGAGAATCATTCAAAAAAGAAGTCCCTCTGGACCTTCAGGCCCCCCGTTACGTGACAGCGGATACCCAGATCATCATGGTGTCCGTTCAAATTCAGGAAAAACAGGTGGAAACATCCATAGAAAATCTCCCCATCCAGATCCGGAACTGTTCTTTTTCCGCCAGAATCGAACCCAACGTTATGACCATTTCGGTCAAAGGACCCTACAGTTTCATTCACAACAAGGACACCCTGGACCGGATTTATGCGTTTTTGGATATAGAAGGGGCCGGGCCGGGCGTTTATGCCCGGCACACAACCATCAACATCCCTGTGGGTCTGACCATGACCCGGTCAAGCCCACAGGTCTTTACCGTGACGATTGAAAAATAAAGGAGATCCCATGCTGCTGGTAATTGATGTGGGCAATACCAATACCGTGATCGGTGTGTATAACGAGGATCAGCTCAAGGAAAGCTGGCGGATCCGAACCGTACGGGATAATACCGCCGATGAATTCAACATCCTGGCCCGGGCCCTGTTTGCGGACAGGGGACTGCCTCTGACCGCCATCACCCAAGTGGCCATCTCGTCGGTGGTGCCGTCATCTGTGGGAATCCTGGACGGGTTCTGCCGGCGGTACCTGAACCTGACACCCTTGTGGATCCAGCCCTCTTCCGTCAAAAAACGGATGCCCATCCTGTACAGCAACCCAAACGAGGTGGGACCCGACCGCATCGTCAACGCCGTGGCCGCCTATGACAAGTATCAGACCGGTCTGATCGTCATTGATTTCGGTACCGCCACCACATTCGATGTCATCACCCCGGCCGGAGAATACCTGGGAGGAGCCATCTGTCCCGGAGTGATGATCTCCTCGGAAGCCCTGTTTCAAAAAGCATCCCGCCTTCCCAGAGTGGAAATTTTTTCCGCGCCTGAAAGAGTGATCGGCACCGACACCATCGGCAGCATGCAGTCCGGCATCATTCACGGCAATGCCGCCATGGTGGACGGCATGGTGGAAAGGATGAGAAAAGAACTGCCTCATCCTTTGAAAGTCATTGCCACCGGCGGCCTGGCCCCCCTGATTGCCGGCCTGTCCGCCACGATTGAAACCGTGGACCAGTCCCTGACCCTGGAAGGTCTCCGGATCATTGCCGGTGAGAGGAGCAAGGCCCCCTGACCCCTGCCCGGGCACTTGATCACGGCCTCCCCGCCTGTTCCGTATCCGGCGGCAACATGGGCGTGCAGTGTCTCCGGTGAATTGCTTGTAAGAAACTATCCGATGTGCCGTACCCTCTCTTCCTGAAGGCGGGGGAGGGTCTCAAAGAAACGATGACAGATCCTTGAGCCGGGACACCACATTCACCGATTTTTTGATCAATGCCTGATCCAGCATGATGGCCTCAGTCTGGTCCCAGGCCTCTGTCTGAACCCGGCCCACCGGAATGTCGGATTTGGGTTTGACCAGAGCCCGGGTAGCTTCCAGCTGGGCAACCTGCACCTCTCCCTGGGTACCGGTGTCAAATTTTTTCACCGCCGCCAGTACCGCTTCTGTGTTGGCCGGGTCCATGGCCGCTTCCCATGCGGAGAGCAGCGCGGACAGAAACCGGACCACCAGATCGGGCTGATCCGCCGCCATGGAACCGGATGTCACCACCGAGTTGGCCACAAAATCCACGCCAAAATCCGCTGGATTGAGGAACCGGACGGTTTCTCCTTCTCTTCCCAGGCGGTCCGCCAGGATCACCCCCTGGGAATTGCGGTACACCGGCCACAGGTCCACCTGGTTTTCAGAAACGGGGAAAAGTCAAACCGCACCCCGGCCACCTTGATATCTTGCAGGGTCAGGTCAGCGGTGGCCAGCAGGGTCCGCATGATGGTTTCATCATTGCCGCCATAGGTGATCCCCAAGGTATACCGCTTCAGATCCGCCGGACCGGAAATCTCAACCTGGGGATAGCGGTAGATCCACTGCATGGGATTCACCTGAAACAGCTGGGCCAGCACCACCACATCGGCCCCTTTTCCAGGGCGCGGATCACCTGGTCTGCCGAAGCCACACCAAACTGGGCATATCCCAGTTCCAGCTCCTTGATGGCATCTTTTTCCGGGCTGCCTTCCCTGACCCGGACTTCCAGGCCGGCGTCGTCAAAAAAACCGCCTTCCATGGCAAACACGTCACCGGCCACACTGGTGTTGAACAGCCATTTAAGCCGGTAGTTCAAGGTAGGGGTGTCCGCCCGTGCCTCCGGCATTCCCCTTTCGTCGGCCCACACAGCCATCAATCCGGCCGTCCATATGACCGTCCATATAGCCGTCCCGATCATTGCCTGCCGCACCTGCTTCATAACATCACTCCTTTGCTTTCCGATCCCCACCTTGCCTTAACCCAGTCTCCCAGGGATTCCAGCATCCCCTGGTAAACGGAAATCACGATCCCGATCATAAACAGGGCCGTTAAAATCGCTGACAGGTCGCTCTGATACAGGGCAATGCGGATACTGTACCCGATACCGGCATTGGCGGCAATAAACTCTGCCACAATGGTGCCGGCCATGGCCAGGGTGGCACTCCCGGCAATCACGGTGGTCAGCTTGCTCAGATTTTCAAACGCCCGGATTTTCACCTCCAGGTGCCACCGCATCCGGCCGGTGGCGATGTAAAAGTGTTCGATATCCGATACCGGTGCCGCCATCACCCCCAACACCGACAGCAGCAGGGGAAAATAACAGATCATCGCGGCGATGAGCAGCCGGGAGACAAACCCGTCTCCCAGCAGAATGAAAATAATGGGCGCCAGAGCCACAATCGGGTAGGCTTGGATATTGTAGGCCGTCACCCGGATCATGGACCCGGCCCAGGAGGAACGACGGCCCAGGATACCCACAAAAAACGCCAGGAAAATGGAGATACCTTGTCCCAGAACAGCCACAAACAGTGTATCCAGCACATCCCTGAAAAACCCCCCCACCACCTGGCAAGCCGTGTCCAGAATCAGAGGAATGCCGGGAATCACATAATCCGACAGAGACAAACCGGTTTTCACCGACAGCAGCAGTCCCAGAAACACCCCGTACACGATCATGAACTGATAGAGCCGCCTAAAGAGCATTCATGATCTCCAGCATGACCCGGTCCAGGACGGATTTATCCGCCGGGTCCCCGGAGGTTTCATCCAGGCCTGAAATCAGGCGGCTGCGCATTCTCTGGGAAGGCTCGGCCAGCACCAGGATATCTTTGCAGAACCGGGCCACTTCCATGAGGTTGTGGGAAATGTACAAAAACATTTTATGGGCGAACCGTTCCTTGATGGCCGGCAGAATGGTCCGGCGCAGTTTTTCATCCACATTGGCCAGGCTTTCATCCAGAATCATCAGGTCGAAATCCTGGAGCAGATACCGGATCAGGTTGATGCGGTTCTGCTGCCCCATGGACAACCGGGAAAACCGGGCATCCAGCACCGGTTCCAGGCGGAACTGATGGATGAGCTCTTTTTTCAGATCCCGGCGATCCGAAGGGCAAACCTGATCCAGATGCCGCCCGGCAGCCATCCACCCCGGCAGCCGTTCCAGGTTGTAGGTATACAGGATGGTATCAATCCCCGGGGTCCGGACCGGCAGGTCCGGATGTTCCCGGTGCCGGGCCAGCAGCCGGGCAAGGGAGGTTTTTCCCACACCGGAGGGTCCGAACACCGCATAAACCCGGGATCTGCCAAGGAAAAGGTCAGATCCTCAATCACCCGGGAGTCCGATCCCGGATAGGTGAAATTCAGTCCATTGCATTCCAGGCGCATTGACATTGTGCCAAATATTCTCCCAGTTCCTGCAGTTTATTACAGTGAGCAGATCCATGACATTGACTCAACCCCGGGACCTGAATCCCACAATACCTGTCCGCCATTTTCCTGCCCCATATTCAGTTACCCGAGCTTATTACGGAATTCCCCATAAAGTCAATACACATGGATTCCGGACAGGCCTATTAGCCGGCTCGCGAGAAATCAATTTATTACTTGACGTCAAGGATCTTACCGGCATAATTTTCTACTAATGGAAACCAACCATTAAACCACACATACTTCATCTTCCGTTCCAGGTTCTTTTTTCAACAAACAGGAACAGCCGTTCTAAAAATAATTAGGATTCTTTTATGAAATTGAAAAGAATCACTGCCTTTCTCCTGCCAGGTATTACGTTGCTGGAAAAAACACCGGCGGATCTTTCCTATATCATTCGGCTTGCCCCCTACCCAACTATCTGCAATGGTCAATATGTTTTCATTGTTCACTGATATGTCTACGGTCCATTCCATCACTTCACCCCTTTCTTTTAGTGTTCACATTTTGACGCGATTTGCCCCGTTTTGCAGGGGGGGCGCATATTGACACCGAAGCTCGAACCTGCTATAAACCCACCATAAAAGCCCATGCCGGCGTAACTCAGGTGGTAGAGTAGCTGATTCGTAATCAGCAAGTCAGCAGTTCGAGTCTGCTCGCCGGCTCCAGCAAAATTAATTGGTTACGGTTTCGAAAACGCATTTAATTACTCTGTATCAAACCATGGAATTCCCACCTTGACGTCTGCAGTTGTTTGTTCAAATTGGTCACCGTGCCGTCAACAAAAGGCCTGTTTTCCAGGCGAAACCCTTCCTTTCGCACCCTGTATTCATGTCTTTCAAATCAAATGCGACGGCCTCAGACAGGCGAAAAAAGACCGTCTGAACGAAAATTAACAGGGGTGCCCAAATCGGGGCAACCCTGTTTAATGCTGCGATTGTCAAAACCATAAGAAATGATTTAAATCAGAATCCGGATTGTTTTCGCCCGCGCCAGAACCATGATCTGAACACGGCCGTGGGGAACGACATCCGATTGGCCAATGTTGTGCTGGACATTAATGCCGTCGATTCCAGAAGAAGCAGGCAGCCCAGGGAACGGGTGGAAAATTATTTCGATGCGAGGCTTTTGAGTGAATTCCACCAGTGATTCCGTGATCGAATCATCTACGGGAAAAGCAAGCAGCAAAGCGACACATAAAAATCTTCATACTGATATTGATCCGGCTCTTCGTCTCTGCGGCCATGCAGATGCTGACTGGGGCTTCGGAAAAATAGACCGAAAAAAAATGAGGGGCTCGGGCGATGAAATCCAGCAGGCCATTGTTGCTATACGCAGCGAATATCCGAAAATTGATGTGTATCCTGGCGAGACATAGGCCTATGCAGTATTCTTGAAGATCAAGAAAGCCGGGCTGGGATCGGCGGAACCCAGGGGGATGGCTGTATGCTCAAGGGAGACAGCGGCTGAAATACAAACCTCTGGAATTGCTCGGCCCGGGTTAACCGAATACTCCTGGTTATCGCCGGCTGCCCCGGGTTTGAGACAGGTCTTTTTTTAAAGCACCCCTCCCTTGTCTGCAGAGACACGGCTGACGCTGAACTCGTCCATCTGCCAGATGCTCAACCCCATCCGCGAACAAAATGCCCCTCGCGACAAGGGTGGGTGTGCCCTTATCTTTCATTGCCATGATGTGGACTGTCACCTGGGTCATGGCATTGGGTGGAATGATCTGGCTTGCGTATCCTGTCAGACATTCTTCGATAGTGTCCAAGAAAGATGTCAGATTCGCTGGAAAGGAAAAATGGTCTGCTTACTTGACTTATACCACATTGTGGTAAACTTGTTCGTTATAAACATCAAACCAGCTATGCAGCCAATAAACGTCAAACCGTGTAAAAAAAAATTTCAGGCGGGAGGGTGGGTCATGTATGAGAATCAGGATAAATCCGGGGAAAAAAATTTCTTTAAATTACTTTTTTCGTAAAAAGAACAACCCCGACGGCCCCCGTTTTTCATTGACCGGCGATGGTTTTTTGGATCGTTACGCTGAAAAAATCGGCACACCCCAACAGGCTCTTTCCCTGATAAAGCCCGGAAATCGTGTTTTCATCGGCACCGGTTGCGCTGTGCCGGCCACCCTGCTCTATACCCTGGAACAGGAAGAACGGGATCTAAAGGATGTCAAACTCTACCATTTTTTTCCCCAAGGGGCAGTTTTTTATAAAAACGGAGTGCCCCAGAGCCGATTCCAACATCAATGCTTTTATGTGAATCCTGATATGGCAACGCTGATCAAACAAGGCAATGCCGATTATATTCCAGTGCCAGTGGCCCGGATTCCAAAGCTGATGGAGACCGGAGGATTTCCCGTTGACGTGGCCCTGATTCAGGTGTCGATGCCCGATTCCCATGGATATGTCAGCCTTGGGATCTCCTGCGATATCACCCATGCAGCCGTCCAGAATGCATCCTTTGTGATTGCGGAACTCAATCCCTACATGCCCCGAACCTCGGGAGAGACATCCGTGTCCATGGACCGGATCGACAAGGCTGTGATGGTCAACCGCCCGTTGGCCGAATATACATTTCCGGATGTGGATCCGACCATCGCCCGTCGGATTGCGGGCTATTTTTCCAGAATTATAGAAGATGGATCCACGCTTCAAATCGGCCTGGGAGAAATTCCAAACGCTGCGGTGAAATATCTTTCCGGCCGGCGGAATCTGGGCATCCACTCAGATGTCATCACCGATTCGATCATCGATCTGATGGACAGCGGCATGGTCAACGGCCAGGAAAAGACGATTCATAAAGGGCTGGTGATTGCCAGTTACTGTTTAGGAAGCCGGAGACTGTACGACCGTATCAACAACAATCCGTTGTTCTCATTTCATCCCATGGAATATGTGTGTGATCCCGCTGTTATGGCCAGAAATAACAAGCTGGTATCCATCACCCAGGCTCAATCGGTGGATCTGATGGGACAGGTCTGTTCTGATCAGTTCAATGGAGAACTGTCCGGTGGGATATCTTCTCAGCCCGATTTTATTCGAGGTGCCGTATCATCACCCCGGGGGCACCCGATCATCTGTCTGGCTTCCACCACCAGTGACGGCAAGCGGTCCAGAATCCAGCCAGTTTTCAATAAAGGGGAAAGCATTACCATACCGCATTCAGACGTCCATTATGTCGTGACCGAATGCGGTGCTGCCTACCTGTTCGGAAAATCCATCAGGGAAAAGGCACTGGCACTTATTGAGGTGGCTCACCCCTCATTCAGGCCATGGCTTTTAAAAGAGGCCAGACGGTTGGGATATCTCAGACAGGATCAGGATTTAAAATGCAAGAGTGACGGCACATTGGAATGCCATTATCCTCAGCATGAAGACAAAGAGATCATTCTGGATGATCAGACCCGTATCGCTGTCCGACCGGCAAAAGCCAGTGATGTGACAGGACTTCAGGATCTCTTCTACAAACTGCCGCCCGAAGATGTCTATACCCGATTTTTCCGCCATTTGAAACAGTTTCCGATTTCAGAAGCTGAATATTTCTGCAATGTTGATTATGAAAAGGAAATGGCATTTATAGCTGCCGTGGGTGATCCAGATCAGAAACAGATCATCGGCAGTTCGTTTTATGTAGTGGATCCCACCACGAATATGGCTGAAGTCGCATACATGATTTTACACGAATGGCAGGGCCGGGGTGTGGGAAAAGTGCTCCAGAAACGGATGGAAATCTATGCCAGAGCTAAAGGGATCCGTGGGTTCAAAGCCGACATCCTGTGTGAGAATACCGCCATGATCAGATTGTCAAAAAAATGCGGATCACGGGTAAGCAGCCGGCTTGAGGGGGATGTATATGAAGTGGAGATGGTTTTCTGACAGGCATTTTAAAGCCCTGAAAATGCGATCGCTAAAATCTTTGTGTCATAGCCTTTAATCACTTTTTATTTTTCCATAGATTCTTCAAAACCAGCATCACCAAAAACAGGTGGGAAAGGTCAGAACCCAGATCAGTCTCAGCAGCCAGACAAGAAACTCGTCGTCCTTCATGGATGCGATAAACTGCGGTGCCGGGATCACCATGGTTGCGGCAAATCCGATGATGAACAGGCGGGGGAGCCAGTATGACATTTTCGACCGCATAAAAGGAAGTATAGCGCCTGAAATAGCTTTTGCAAAGCACCGGGATAGAGGCCCTCCGGAAAAATCGAACTCTAAACGGTTTAACGCCGGATCCATCAACTTCAGGATGATTTTCAGGTTGACACATATTCGGGCGGACACTATAGTGCGTGACTGAATATTCATTCCCAAACAGAGCGAAGGTCCCATGATCCGGAAAGTAATAAAAAAAATCTGCTGTTCTTCTCCATAATGTCGATTCTGTTTTTCTGCGGCACGGGAATTGCGAATCCCCTGTCGTCCACGCCCCAGGTACGGGTAATGACGATCAAAGAACAGAACGTGGTGCCGGCAACCGAATATGTGGGCCATGTGGAAGCGATCCAGAGTGTGGAACTGCGGGCCCGGGTGGAAGGATTTCTGGAAGAAGTGAGTTTTACGGAAGGGGATTACGTTCAGGAGGGCCAGGTCCTGTACCGCATCGAACCGGATGGTTATAATGCCCGGGTGGCCATGGAAAAAGCCCGGATGGCCCAGGCAAAATCGGAACTGACCCGGGCCCAGAGCCATCTGAAACGGATGCGGTCCGTCAACCCCCAGAGTATTTCCGCCCTGGATCTGGACAATGCCGTGGCTGCGGAACTGGCTGCAGAAGCCAGTCTGGCTGCTGCCCAGGCCGTCCTGGATGACAGTGAACTCAATCTGGCCTACACCACCATCTTTGCCCCCATATCCGGCCGCATCGGCCGCACCAACTATACCCGGGGAAACTTAGTCAATCCAGCTTCCGGGATTCTGGCCACCATCGTACAGACCCATCCCGTCCGGGTGGCCTATGCCGTCAGTGAAACTGATATTGCCACCGTCCAGAAAGCGATTCAGGAAATGGACAACCCCGGAACACCGCTGCTGTCTCCCCGGTTGATTCTGCCGGGAAACCAGCGGTATTCGGAGACGGGACAGGTGGTTTTTGTGGACAACCAGGTAAACCGTGATACCGGCACCATTACGGTTCGCGCCCGGTTCGACAATGCCGAAAGCCTGTTGCTGCCGGGACAGTATGTCACGGTCGAGGTCCGGGCCGCCGCCCCGAAACTGATGCCGGTGGTACCGCAGTCCGCCGTTCTGATGAATCAGGACGGCCGGTATGTATTGACAGTCAAAGACGGCATTGCCACACTCCGGCCCATTGTCACCGGCCCTGCCCTGGACCGGGTGTGGGCCGTGGAATCAGGACTTGATGCAGGAGACAGGGTTATCGTCAGCGGTATCCAGAAGGTGAAGCCCGGCCAGCCGGTCTCGGTTCTTCCCTCAGATCCGGAGAACTGATCCATGATTTCCGATGTGTTCATTCACCGGCCCCGGCTGGCCGGCGTCGTTTCCATCGTCATCACCCTGGCGGGTTTTCTGGCACTCATGAACATTCCCGTGGCCCAGTACCCCCAGATCACCCCGCCGGTCATCCGGGTATCCGCGTTTTATCCCGGTGCCAATGCCGAAGTGCTGGCGGATGCTGTGGCCGCACCCCTGGAAAAAGAAGTCAACGGGGTTTCCAAAATGCTGTATATGTCCTCCTCCTGCTCGGACACCGGCAGTTATTCCCTGCAGGTCACCTTTGAAGTGGGCAGTGATCCGGACATCAACCAGGTCAACCTACAGAACCGCATCCAGCTGGCCACCCCCAGATTGCCGGCGGAAGTGGTGGGACCAGGGCATCAGTGTGCGCAAGCGCTCCAATGACATGATGGCAGCCATCAGTTTTTATTCTCCGAACAGACCCGGGACTTATTGTTCTTGAGCAATTATATCAGCTCCCAGATCAAGGACACCCTGATCCGTATCAACGGGGTCAGCGATGCCATGATTTTCGGGGAAAAAGAATACAGCCTGCGCATCTGGATGAATCCAAAACGGATGACGGCCCTGGGTCTAACCCCGGATGATATTGTGTCTGCGGTCCGCAACCAGAATGTCCAGGCCTCCCTGGGAACCGTGGGCATGGAACCCTTAGAACACAAACAGCTGGTCCAGTTTTCCCTGAGGTCCAAAGGCCGGCTGACCGATGTCCGGGAATTTGAAGAGATCATCATTCGCACCAATAACCAGGGAGGGCTGGTGCGGCTCCGGGATGTGGCCCGGGCAGAACTAGCCGCCCGGGCCTATGATACCGAGTCCATCCTTAACGGCAATCCGGCCAACACCCTGGCCGTGTACCGGGACTCAGGCGCCAATGCCCTGGAAACCATGGAAGCGGTTCGCAAAGAGCTTAAAAAATGGAACCCGGCATGCCCGATGATGTGGCCTATGAAATCATCCTGGACACCACCAAGTATGTGTCCGCTGCCATTGATGAAATCATTTTCACGCTGGCCCTGGTCACCTTGCTGGTCATCACCGTGATCTTTCTGTTTCTCCAGAACTGGCGGGCCACTCTGATTCCGTCCGTGGCCATCCCGGTGTCGCTCGTCGGTACGTTCGCCATTCTCATGGCCCTTGGATACAACGCCAACACCATTACCCTGTTCGCCCTGATCATGGCCATCGGACTGGTGGTGGACGATGCCATCGTGGTGGTGGAAAACGTCCACCGGGTCATGCATGAGGAAAATCTGTCTGCACCGGCGGCCACGAAAAAAGCCATGAGCCAGGTGACCGGTCCCGTCATTTCCACCACTCTGGTGTTGTTTTCCGTGTTCGTGCCGGTGGGGTTCATGCCGGGCATCACCGGTGAACTGTACCGCCAGTTCGCCGTTACCATGTGCAGTGCCGTGCTGCTGTCCGCCATCTGTGCCCTGACCCTGAGTCCGGCGTTATGCGCCACATTTCTGACCCGGCACCGGGTGGCAGGCAGAGGGCCGTATGCCTGGTTCAACCGCCTGGTGGATGCCAGCCGCAAAGGATATGTCAAGGGTTCCGGGTGGATGATCCGGTGGCTGATCGTTCCCGTACTGCTGCTTACCGCGGTGATCACCGGGATGGTCTTTTTGTTCATCCACACGCCCACCAGTTTTCTCCCCCGGGAAGACCAGGGTTATTTTTTCGTGAACGTCCAACTGCCCCAGTCCGCGTCCCTGTCCCGGACCGCCGCGGTAATGGATCGGATCAACAAAGAAATCCGGGAACTGGACGGTGTCGCCAGTATGATCGGTGTATCCGGATTCAGCCTGTTGAGCGGCAACGCCCCCAATGTGGGGTTTTCCCTGCCCATTCTCAAACCCTGGGATGAGCGCCGTGAGCCCCACCAGCAGCTGGATGCCATTGTCAAACAGGCACAGGCAAAGCTGGCAGCCATCCCCGATGCCAATGCATTCGCGTTTGCACCGCCCCCCATCTCCGGGCTGGGCGCCAGCAGCGGTTTCACTTTTCAGTTACTGGCCAAAGAAGGCCAGGGCCCCCAGGAACTGTTCGGCATGGCCCTGGGTCTGATGATGACCGCCAATCAGGATCCCGTGCTTGACGGAGTCTTCACCACCTATACGGCGGATACCCCCCAGATCTTTGTTGATGTGGACCGGACCCGGGCCCAGTATCTCGAAGTTCCGGTGTCTCGGCTTTTTTCCACGCTTCAGGCCCATCTGGGATCGTCCTATGTCAATGACTTCAATCTCGGGGCCGGACCTATCAGGTCAAGGTCCAGGCGGACGACCTTTTCCGGGATACCATGGAAGACATCCAGCGCCTGTACGTACGCAGCGATGATCACAAAATGATCCCCCTCACCAGCCTGGTGGCCTTGCGCACGGTTCTGGGGCCACAGCTAATCAAGCGGTACAATCAGTTTGCCAGCGCGGATTTCAACGGCAACGCCGCGACGGGATTTTCATCCGGCCAGGCCATGGATGCCATGGAAAAGGTAGCGGCCGGCGTGCTGGCCCCGGGGTTTGATTATGAGTGGTCGGCCCTGTCGTTTCAGGAAAAAAACACCGGAAACGAAGTGGTGTGGCTGTTCGCCCTGGCCTTGGTGTTTGCATACCTGTTTCTGGTGGCCCAGTATGAAAGCTGGAACCTGCCGCTGTCCATTGTCCTGACCATCCCGGTGGGCAGCCTGGGCGCCCTGGCCGGGCTATGGCTGCTGGGCATGCCGTTGTCCATCTATGCCCAGATCGGACTGGTGCTGCTGGTGGGTCTGGCTGCCAAAAACGCCATCCTCATTGTGGAGTTCGCCAGAAACCAGCGCCAGGAGGGGTTGTCCATCGCCGAGGCTGCCGTGACCGGCGGGGCCATCCGTTTCCGCCCCGTACTCATGACTTCTTTGACTTTTATCTTCGGCCTGGTGCCCATGCTCATTGCAACCGGGGCCGGGGCCGGCAGCCGGAAGGCCATCGGCACAGCGGTTTTTTCCGGCATGTGCGTGGCCACCTTTTTCGGGATTTTTCTGATTCCGGCCCTGTACTATATTTTCCAGACCATCAGCGAAAAGGGCCAGGCGAGGCGGGAGAGAAACAACGTCCGAAACGGTGGCTGAGATCCCGGCACCGGGGGCTGTCTGGAACCGGCCAGTCACGACGTCGGGTGATGCCCGGCGGCATCCGGAAGCGACAACGGCCGGGTGCCCAAAAGACCTGATGGTGTCTGACGTCAGCTTCTGCCTCCGCTCCAATGAAGCCGGGTCTTCAGCACCCTGTAATAGGAGTCGGGTTCAAATGAAATCAGCTGCACCGCATGGGGACTTTTGGACACAAAAATCCGGTCTTTGGGATCCATGTCAAACCCTTCCTGTCCGTCCAGGGTCAGCACAATGTCCTCCGGGCTGTCTTCCAGGCGGATCTCAACGGCGGTGGTGTCCGGAATGAGCAGTGGACGGTTGGTCAGGGTAAAGGGGCAGATCGGGGTCAGAATGATGGACGGCACCGCCGGATGCACCACCGGCCCGCCTGCGGCCAGGGAATAGGCTGTGGATCCGTGGGTGTGGCCACGATCAGCCCGTCCGCCCGGAACGTGGTAAGGTACACATCGTCCAGATACACGGCACAGGATGCCAGCCGGGACAGGGCCGATTTATTGATCACCATGTCATTGAGCACATCCACGTCGGCCAGCACCTTGTTTCACGCACGAGCCGGATGTTGAGCCGGGCCCGTTCATGAATCAGATACGCTCCCTGAAACACTTTCTCCAGTACTTCCTGCAGATGATCTTCCAGGGTAATGGCCAGAAACCCCACCTCCCCAAATTTCACTCCCAGCAGCGGAATACTGCGGGTTCCCACCAGCCGGGCCGCACTCAGAAACGTGCCGTCTCCCCCCAACACCAGAATACAGATCAAATCTTCCGGCAGACAGGGAAGATCAGAGGTCAGGATCACGCATCTGTTCCCAAGCTGCCGAACCAAGTTGTTGGCGGTACGCCATGCATCTTCCTGGTGCTTGACAAAAATACCGATTCGGGTTTGTTTGATTTGGTTTGTCATAGATTCCTGCTCAATGGGCCTGTGCCCAATTTTCACCGGTTCCGAAATTGACTTTCAGCGGTACCTTCAACGGATGAACCTGTTCCATGACCTCCCGGGCCAGGGCCATCAGACCGGTGGTTTCCTCCACCGGCACATCAAAGATGATTTCGTCATGCACGGACAGGATCATTTTCGATCGCATACCGTTTTCCTTCAGGGTCTGTGCCATTCGGATCATGGCCAGCTTGATCAGGTCGGCGGCACTGCCCTGGATCGGGGTGTTGATGGCGGCCCGTTCGGCAAAATGGCGCTGGTTGGCATTGGACGCATTGATATCGGGCAGCCGGCGTTTCCGGCCGAACAGGGTGAAGGTTTCCCCGGTATCCCGGGTCTGGGCGATGGTGGTGTCGATAAACCGCTTTACTCCGGCATACCGGTTAAAATAATGGTCAATATAGGTTTGCGCCATTTTTCGGCTGATGTTCAGTTCATTGGCCAGGCGGAACGCGCTCATGCCGTAGATGATGCCGAAATTGATGGCCTTGGCCTGGCTTCGCAGTTCATCGGTAACAAACCCGGGCAGGACCTGGAACACCTCCACAGCCGTGCGGGTATGGATGTCTTCCTCATCACGGAACGCCTGGATCAGGATTTCATCATCAGCACAATGGGCCAGAATCCGCAACTCGATCTGGGAATAATCTGCTGATATCAGGGTGCATTCGCCCGCCGGAATAAAGGTTTCCCGGATTTTCCGGCCTTCGGGCTTGCGGATGGGAATGTTCTGCAGGTTGGGATTGGAGCTGGACAGCCGGCCGGTGGCGGTGATGGTCTGGTTGAACGAAGTATGAATCCGGCCGGTGGCGGCATGGATCAATTCGCCCAGGGCATCGGCGTACGTGGATTTGAGCTTGCCAAGGGTCCGGTACCGGAGCAGCTTTTCCGGCAGCGGATGAACGTCAGCCAGTTTAGTCAGCACCTGGACATCTGTGGAATATCCGGTTTTTTTCCGGGTTTTCTTCACAGATTTAAGGCCGAGTTTTTCAAACAGAACCACGCCCAGCTGCTGGGAGGAATTGATGTTAAAGGTTTCTCCGGCCAGGTCATAGATCTCCTGCTCCAGCTGGTTCATCTCGGTTTCAAACGTTTCTGACAGACGGGCCAGGGCGGCTTTGTCCACCCGGAAGCCGGTCATTTCCATGTCCGCCAGCACAGGGATAAGCGGCACTTCGATTTCCGCCATCAGATCGGACAATCCCTGTTCCGCCAGCAGTTCTGAAAACCGCCCACACGCCATAAATGTCAGGTCCGCATCCTCGGCCGCATAGAACAATGCATCTTTGGCAGGAACTTCCTGAAACCCGATCTGGTCCTTTCCCTTGCCGGTCACCTCGTCATATGCCACCATTTTGTATCCGAACAAATCCAGGGCGATCTGATCCAGGCCATGGCCCCGGCGGGTAGGATTCAGTAGATAGGACGCGATCATGCTGTCAAACACCACGCCGTTCAGGGGCATGCCGTACCGTGCCAGAACGATCATGTCATATTTGATATTCTGCCCTACTTTACGCTGTTCTGGATCAGCCAGGACCGGTCCTAAAATCCGCAGAACATCCGGTTTTTCGATCTGCAAGATGTCTTCGGTATGGCCCAGGGGAATGTAAAACCCGGTGTCGGCCCGACATGACAAACTGATCCCCACCAGATCAGCATTCATGGGATGGATGGAAGTGGTTTCCGTATCGATGGCGAACATCTCAGCCGACCGGAGCGTCTGAACCAGATTTTCCAGTTCCGTCGCCCGGGTGATCATCTGGTAGTTTTTTTCAGGGGCATCCATTTTTTTCGGCAAATTCCCGGACAAGGGTCTTGAACTCGAGCTCCTGGAACAACGCAAACGCCTTGGCATTGTCAAAGGGCTTGAGTTTGAAATCCTCGATGGTCTGGGTTACCTCCACATCGCAATCAATGGTGGCCAGGTCCCGGCTCAGCAGGACCGTGTCCTTGCCGGCGCTCAGGTTTTCGTACAGCTTTTTTTTTGACGACACCTGATCCAGGTTCCGGAACAGGTTGTCAATGGACCCGAATTCCGCCACCAGCTTGACAGCCGTTTTCGGCCCCACCCCCTTGACCCCGGGGATGTTGTCTGACGTGTCGCCGGCCAGGCCCAGCACGTCGATATACTGACAGGGCTCGATCCCCATGTCCGCTTCCACGCCGGCACGGTCCAGGACCGTGTCCTTCATGGGATCCCAAAGGATGCAGTCCTCCGTGATCAGCTGAATGAAATCCTTGTCCCCCGGAGACCATCACCACTTTAAACCCCTTTTTACGGGCGATCCGTGCATACGTACCCACTAGGTCGTCCGCCTCAAATCCGGATTTCTCGACCATGGGAATGTTCAAAGTGGCGATCATCCGGTGGATATCCGGAATTTGAACGGCCATCTCATCGGGCATGGGGGGCCGGTTGGCCTTGTATTCAGGATATCGTTCATGCCGGAAGGTGGGGCCTTTAACATCGAAAAACACCGCCGCATGGGTCGGATTTTTTCCCGGATCAGTTTCATCAGAATCCGGGTGACCCCATATGTGGCATTGGTGGGATGGCCTTCGGTGGTGCTCAGGTGTTGGATGGCATGAAACGCCCGGTATAGAAACGCGCTGCCGTCAATGAGAAATACTGTTTCCGGGGATGCGTTCATAAATTGCCTGCCTTTTGGATATTGCAGTTTTTTTCAATAAAAGGCATATATACTATCTTTTAACCGAAAGGAGAAGTACAGATTTGCCATGACCGATGATACCCAAGCCTCCCGGAGGCAGAAACGCCGGGAAAAACGGATTCAAAGCAGCCGTCGCCAGTGCCATTGCTGCAAACAGACTTTCATGTTCTGCTGGCGTTGCCGGTGCGGATTTGCCATCTGCCAGGCCTGCATGCATGAAACCGCCTGGGGCATGACCTGCAACGGCATCACCTGGACCTGTCCTGACTGCGGGTCCCAGAACGGCTACGGCAATCAATAGAAAACCGATCACCCGAAAAAGGAGGAACCCCTTATGCCGGCACCATTTAAAATCGGCACACTTATCTCCGGAGGCGGCACCAATCTCCAGGCCATCATTGATGCTTGCAAAAACGGCCGCATCCCTGGAAAAATCAAGTTCACAGGCTCTGATACCCCCGGGGTCCGGGGACTTGAGCGGGCAGACAAGGCCGGCATCGACACCTTTGTGGTGGATTACCAGCAGATCATCCGGTCCTGCCGGAGCAACGGCATCTCTTCTGACGACCTGCCGAAAGATTTCACTCTTTCTGAAGTAATGGAAAAGCAAAAACTGATGGACCCGGCAGATGCTCGCACCCGGTTTTTCTTAGAATCCCGGGCCATTGCGGAAAAACGGCTTTTGGACTGCATTCTGCCTTATGACATCGACCTGCTGGTACTGGCCGGGTTCATGCGGGTGCTCACCCCCTATTTCATCGACCGCATCAACACCGCTCCCGGACAGCACCGGATCATGAATATCCACCCGGCTCTGCTGCCGGCATTTCCGGGCACCGACGGATACGGGGACACCTTCCGTTACGGCTGCAGGATCGGCGGATGCACCGTACATTTCATCGATTACGGAGAAGACACCGGCCCCATTATCGGCCAGAAAGCCTTTGAAATCAATGACACCGACACCCTGGAAGACGTCAAGCGAAAAGGCCTGGAAAAAGAATGGGAACTCTACCCGGAATGTATCCGGAAGTTTCTGAATAAAAACGGGGTCAGGCCTGCGTTATTGTAGTTATTGTTGCAAATAACTACAATAACGCAGGCCTGACCCTCACCTATCCGAGAAGCTTAAGCATCAGAGGGACGGCGGTCATGGTGCCGATGGAGGAACCCAGGTTGGTGAAAATCACCACCAGCAGGATCCGGGTGACCGGGTTACGCCAGAACCCTTTGATGGACACGATGTCTTTGGGGATGGCTTCCAGGTCCCGCACTTTGGGTTTGCGGGAAAACGCCTCCACCAGACCGGATACCCATCCGGCCGCGATCATGGGATTCAGGGAGGTCAGCGGGGCTGCCAGGACTGCCGAAATGATGGTGTAAGGATGGGCCATGGCCAGCACGGCGCCAACCCCGGCAAAAATGCCGTTGGCCGCCACCCAGATCCAGATCATGTCCGTGCCGGCGTCTTTGCCTTCCAAGGCAAACCCGACGGCAAAGAGCACCAGGATCAGCCCGGGAATCAGCCATTTGAGAAGCTTGCCCAGGGAACCCGGCGGCGGCACATGGTTAAGGGATGCCAGCGAACGGGAATTTCCGGCTATCAGATATTTTTTGATACCGGGCACATGGCTGCGCCCACCACCGCCACGACCTTGGGCCCCTGGGCAGATCCGATCCGTTGCGCCAGATACTGGTCCCGTTCATCGATGAGCACCTGCTCTATAATGGGATGAAATTTTTTCACATCGGCCATCAGGGTCTCGAGAATATCCTCCTGTTTCATCTTCTCGATATCCGCTTCCTGGATATCATTGGCCGATCCAAAGGAAAACACCATGGAGGTTAGCAGTTTGATTTTAGCCCACACGCCCATCCCCGCCATACCCGGGACAGGGTGACCTGGATGTCCCGGTCCGCCGGCACCAGCGCCGCATCGATTTTCTCCGCCGCCTCGATGGCATTGATCATTTCCTGACCCGGCCGGATATCGAACTTGTCGGCAATCTTTTTCTGAAACGAGGCCAGAAGCAGGTTCATGAACAGCATCAATGATTTCTTCTCCTTGATCACCTTAATGATGTCCATGTTCCGCCACCGGTCCGTATCCCGGATATTCGCCAGCCGCATGGAACACAGTTCCACGCACACTGTATCCGGGGTTTCCGCCGCAATGGTATCTGTCACCAGCCGAGCACTGTCTCTGGAAACATGGGCCGTTCCGATCAGAATGATTTCCGTATCCCCCTGCCGTACCCGGTGGATCGACGGGTTGTTTTCGTTTGTCAGTTCCATTCACCTGCGCCTTTTTTGAGAAAGGGTAAAAATACCGACTGATTATACGCATTTTATCGGGCATGGCAACAGCTAAATCTTGACCTTCCGGCAGGGTTCTGGTATTGACCGGTGTATGAAATCAATAGATGAACAGATACTGCGATCCACCAAAGAAATCATCGTCAAGTTCATTGAAATGGGCCGGCTTTCCCCTTCCAATGTCCATGAAGCGTTCAAAGATGTGTATGCCACCGTGGATGAAACCGTAAAAAAGCACCTATTACCTGACGGTCCGACCCATGACGACAAAAAATGAGACCTTGGCCTCGAAGGACGACACGGCAGGTTCCCGGCTGATCCTGGGCGTCCGGACCGGCCTGAAAAAAGGCTGGAACGGATTCATCTGGCTGCTGAAAATCATTGTGCCGGTGTCATTTGCCACCGGACTGCTGGTGTATTCCGGGGTGATCTATAAACTGGATTTTCTGCTGACCCCGGTAATGTCCTGGATGGGACTGCCGGCCTCCGCCGCCCTGGTGATCATTGCCGGCATCTTCACAGGTATTTACGGCACGGTGGCGGCCCTGTCCGTCATGCCGTTTGCCATGGAGCACATGATCCTGCTGGCCGTGTTCACCTTGATCTGCCACAATTTGATCCAGGAAAGCGTGGTCCAGGCTGGTCCGGCATCAATCCGTTCCTTGCCGCCGCCTTACGCCTGGCAGCCGCGTTTATCGTGACCTTCTGCTGTGCCAGATTCATGGGGGTGACCCCGGACATGCACGGGTCTTCGGCTGCATCAGCCCTGATGGCACAGTCCCCTGACTTCACGGCCTGGCTGGGAGGATGGGCTGCAGGGACCCTCAAACTGGTGATTCAGATTTTAGCATCATCATGGTGCTGATGGTGCTGATGGAACTGGCCAAAGTGTTTCACGTCATTGACATCATCATCCGGCCCCTTCAGCCGGTACTGTCCTTTATGGGCCTGGACCGGTCCTGCGGCATGCTCTGGATGACCGCCGCCATCTTCGGCCTGGCTTATGGATCCGCCGTGATCGTGGAAGAAACCCGGACCCATTCGTATGAGCCGGAATCATTGACCAAACTGCATCTGTCCATCGGTATCAACCACGCCATGATCGAAGACCCGGCCCTGTTTCTGCCCCTGGGAATTCCTGCCTTCTGGCTGTGGATCCCCCGGCTGGCAGCCGCCATAGTCGTCACGTACACCTTTTCTGTGTTCACGGCCCTGAGGAGATCGCATGCTCAACGAGCTGGCCATAAAAAAATTCGCCATTATTGATGACCTCCGCATCTCTTTTCATTCCGGCCTTAATGTCCTGACCGGTGAAACCGGTGCCGGAAAATCCATCATCATTCAGGCCGTTAGCCTGCTGTTAGGGGCCCGGGCATCGGCAGATCTGGTGCGCACCGGTGAAGACGCGGCCGAACTGGAAGCCGGTTTTGACATCGCCCCAAACTCGGAACCGGCCCTTCTGCTTTCCGACCAGGGCATGGATCCGGGTGAAGGACTGATCATCCGCCGGGTGATTCACCGGTCCGGCACCAGCCGGGTTTTTATCAACTCCCGGCAGTCCACCCTGGAGTTTCTCAAGCAGGTGACAAGGAATCTGGCCGGCATTTCCAGCCAGCACGCCCATCAGGGACTCTTACGGGACGAGAACCACCTGGATATCCTGGATGAATTTGCCGGAACAAGGGACCTGCGCCGGGAAGTCACCGACCTGTACCGGACCCTGGTTCCGTTAAACCGGCAGATACAGGAAATGGAAGCCGAAAAGCATCGCCGGGAAACAGAAAAAGAGTTGATCCAGTTCCAGGTTGATGAAATTCAGAATGCGGCCATCCAGCCGGATGAAGATGAACATCTGGAGCACCAGAAAAAGATTTTGGCCAATGCCGCAAAAATTTTTGAAGCCGTGAACGGCACAGTCCACCAAGTGTATGACCGGGAAGGATCGGTGGTGGAGCAGCTGGCAGGCCTGATGTCCGGGATTTCCCGATTCCGGGATGCGGACCCTGGCCTGGCTGTGGCGGCTGACCGGCTGGATGCCGTGATCCTGGACCTGCAGGACATCACCCACACCTTAAGAAATTATGCGCTGACCATTGACCTGGACCCGGAATCTCTGGATACCGTAGATCAGCGTCTGGATCTCATCTCGAAGCTCAAGCGGAAATACGGAGGCAGCCTGAACAGCTTGTTCACCAGGTACAGGGAACTGGAACAGCAGCTGGATCAGACCCTGAACATGGACTGTCAGATACAGGAACGGATTAAGGAAAAAAAAGTGCTGGAAACCCGTCTCCGGCAGAAAGCCGCCGAACTGTCCGATCAGCGGCAGCAGGCCGCCACCCGTCTGGCCGGGCTAGCCGCAGATGAACTGGCTGCCCTAGAAATGGACAAGGCCCGGTTCCAGGTGCAGATCTATCAGGAGGACGGGGACCCGTCCAGAGATATATGCACCCAGTCCGGACACAAACTGACGGACGCAGGCTCAGACCGGGTTCGGTTCCTGCTCAGCTCCAACCTGGGAGAAGCTCCGAAGCCGCTGGCAAAAATCGCCTCCGGCGGCGAACTTTCCCGGATTGTTCTGGCCCTGAAAGCGGTTTTGTCCAGGACCCAGTCCTTTGAAACCCTAATTTTTGACGAAGTGGATGCCGGCATCGGCGGAGCCACTTCCGACAAAGTCGGACAGAAACTAGCAGCCCTGGCAGGCCCTCACCAGGTGATCTGCATCACCCATCTGGCCCAAATCGCCCGGTATGGCAGCCATCAGTTCCGCATTGCCAAACAGGTGATAAACGGCCGAACGTGTACCGATATCGTCCCGTTGACCACCCTGGAAGACCGGATCGATGAAATCACCCGAATGCTGGGCGGAACCCGTATCACCCCAGCCACCCGGACCCATGCCCGGGAGCTACTGACCGGTCCGTCGGACAAACCGTCTTGACAAGGCCTACTGGATCTGATTATATTATTGATTAACTTTTAGAAATCTAATCTAAATTTTCAACCGGTTTGAAAACCAAGGAGTTATCATGCCAATATATGAATTCAAATGCTCAAAGTGCGATCATTTTTTGAAATCATTGTCATGGGGTCCCGGAACGATGAGGACGTAGCCTGCCCGAAATGTCAATCCCCCGAATTTGAGCGAATCGTTTCCACCACCAACTATGCCATGGGGTCTTCTGCCGGCAAAAAAGCGGCCCAAGGGGTTACCACCCAGGAGCGGAACTGTTCCAGCGGCTCCTGCACGACCTACACGGTTCCCGGTGAAACCCGGAGCTGATCAATCAAAAAAAGGACACACCATGATGGAATATGCAAAACTGACTATCGACGGAAAAGAACTGCAGTTGCCTGTCATCACCGGATCAGAAGGAGAAAAAGCAATCGATATCCGGCAGCTGCGAAAAGAAACCGGATGTATCACCTTTGACCCCGGCTATGGCAACACCGGGGCCTGCAAAAGTGCCATCACCTATATGGACGGCGAAAAAGGAATTCTTCGGTACCGGGGCATACCCATCGAACAACTGGCGGAAAAATCCACGTTTGTGGAAACCGCTTACTTGCTCATCGTAGGGCGCCTGCCCACCAGAGAAGAGCTGACCCGAACATCAGTGATGCTCAACGATTTTTCCCTGGTCCATGAGAACATGAAGGCCTTTTACCAGAACTACCCGCCTCAGGCCCATCCCATGGGGATACTGGCAGCCATGGTCAATGCCATGCGCTCTTTTTATCCGGAACTGATGGACCTGGACGAAGAAATGAACAACACATTTCTTCGTCTTATTTCCAAAATCCGCACCATGGCGGCCATGTCCTACAAGTTTTCCATCGGTCAGCGCGTGACCTATCCCCAGCCGGGTCTTTGCTACTGCGCCAATTTTCTGAACATGATGTTCGACAGTGATGTGGTCCCCTACCAGATCGATCCGGACCTGGTACGGGCGCTCAATGTGTTCTGGATTCTCCATGCAGACCATGAGCAGAACTGTTCCACCACGGCCGTAAGGGTGGTGGGATCCGGTAAGGTCAATATCTATGCCGCCATCTCCGCCGGCATCAGTGCTCTTTGGGGGCCTTTGCACGGCGGCGCCAACCAGGCTGTGATCCACATGCTTGAACAGATCCGTAAAGACGGCATGACCATCGAACAGTGCATCGCCCGTGCCAGGGACAGAGAGGATCCGTTCCGGCTCATGGGATTCGGGCACCGGGTCTACAAAACCTATGATCCCCGGGGCAGAATCATGAAGAAAATGTGTGATCTGGTGCTGGCCAAGGTGAACCGCCAGGATCCATTGCTGGATATTGGGCGACGTCTGGAAGAAGCGGCCCTTCAAGACAGCTATTTCAAGGAAAAAACCTGTATCCCAATGTGGACTTTTACGCCGGCATCGTGCTGCGGGCTTTGGGTATTCCCACCAACATGTTCACGGTCATGTTTGCCATCGGCCGGCTGCCCGGATGGATCGCTCAGTGGAAAGAGGACATGTCAGACCCGGAAATGAAGATCTCCAGGCCCCGGCAGATCTATACCGGCCACACCGTCAAAGACTATGTCCCCATTGACCAGCGGAAAAGCGAAAACGGATAGGTCTGACCCCCCAACCCCGGCGCCGAAGCCCGGTTCCTCCGGGCCGGTGCCAGCGGAATCATCACCGATTTTTTTCGGCAACCCGTCTTCAGCAATCCTGCTCAAAAACTTTTTTGAGCCTGTTGTTTTTTGAACAGAAGCATTTTTACCGTGCTGGCCCCGGCATTGACCGCTGTTCTGTGCTTCCGCGCCCTTACTTTCGCCAGCACCCTCACAATAATTGTCAAACATGGAGAACTTCGGGTGGCGGTACAGTCCGGAGCCGCCCCCTATGCGTTTATTGACATGCACGGCGAGCACGCAGGTTCCATGATCGATTTTACCAAAGGCATGGAGGCCATGGACGTCAAGCTGGCGGTCCTCACGGTACTGCCCGATTTTCCGCCGAATTCGGTCCGCCTGCCGGATAAGCGTCTGGGACAGGGCAAAGACTCTCCGGCCTTTGCCGTGCGCCACGAATCGGCCAACCTATGGTAGCGGATCAACCTGTATTTCAAGACCATCCGCGCCAATGAGACCTATGACAAAAATATCGCTTTCTGGATGGAAGGCGCCGACTGGAAAAAAGACCATTGATCCGTTGATCAGCCATACCCGAAAACCATAGCGGGACTGAGTGATCAAAACAGGGCATGTCCGCAAATTTTCCGGGCATGCCCTTTGGCAAAAGAGATGCGCTTATGCTGGCTGACTTTAACTTCAAAATTATCCTGGAATGCCTGATGGTGTTCTCTTGGTGGGTGCACGGTATTTTGTAATTTCCTACCGGCTGACCCTGCTGTCCAACTATCTTGAACGCTGTATGGCAGTATAACGATTTTAAGGATACGATATGATTGAATTCAAGCAAATCAACAAATGGTTTGGCAATCTCCATGGGCTCAATGGCATCAATCTGGAAATCGCCAAAGGAGGAATCCTGGTGATCTTCGGCCCCAGCGGATCGGGAAATCCACCCTGATCCGGTGCATCAGCCGTCTGGAACCGATTCAGGAAGGCCAGATCATCGTGGATGGCGTGCCGGTCCACGACAAAGCCACCAATCTGACAAAACTGCGGGTCGACATCGGATTCGTTTTCCAGCAGTTTCTATCCCCACATGACTGTCCTTCAGAATGTCATGCTGGCGCTGGTAAACGTCCGAAGGATGTCCACCGCGGACGCGGAAAAGATCGGCGAGATGCTCGATGTCATGGTCAACCTGATGTCTGAGGGCATCACCATGTACGTCATCACTCATAAAATGGGCTTTGCCAGAAAAGCGACAGACCGGGTTCTGTTCATTGACCAGGGTAAAATCGTGGAAACCGGCAAAGCCGATGAATTCTTCGCCCCCCCAGAACAGCCGGGCAGCCGATTTCATCAGCAAGATCCTGACCCATTAAAAAAGCCCGTTCCCCGGCTGCCCTCCTACCGGATATCCGGTTAAACAGATTCCAGATTTTCCGTCAATGCCGGAAGAGACGCGCCACCCTCCAAATATTTTTGTTTCTGCTTTCTGATACCGTCAGGACCGGCTCCGTTATCTTCCCTGTTGTGTTTATTATCTTTCCTGACCAGTATGATCAGCTCTTTGAGATGTTCTTTCATACTTTCCGCCTGAGCGTTCATCTGTTCCGCCGCACTGGCCGATTCTTCCGCGTTGGCAGCGTTCTGCTGCACCACGCTGTCCATGTCGGTCACCGCCTGGGTCACACTTCCGATGCCTTCAGCCTGCTCTCTGGACGCTTCAGCAATTTTCATCCACCAGAGCGCCCATTTTTGCGGAAATCTCCTTGTTCGTTTTAAACGAATTCTTGAGTCGCTTTGGTAAATCGGGTCCCTTTTTCCACTGATTTCATGGTGTTTTCGATGAGCACCGCCGTATTTTTTGCAGCCTCTGCAGCACGCATGGCCAGATTCCTGACTTCGTCGGCCACCACGGCAAATCCGGCACCGGCTTCTCCGGCCCGGGCCGCCTCAACAGCGGCATTCAGCGCCAGCAGATTGGTCTGAAATGCGATTTCATCAATGGTTTTCACGATCTTGTCCGTCTCCTGGCTGGATTCGGAAATTTCCTTGATGGCCTTGCTCATGTCATTCATATGGCGGTCCACCTCTTCCACGATGTGCTCGACTTCCCTTGTCATCTCCTTGGATTTGCCGGCATTTTCCGCATTTTGTTTCACCATGGAAGAAATCTCTTCCAGTGATGAGGATGTTTCCTCAATGGAGGCCGCCTGCCGGGATGCCCCATCAGACAGTTCCTGTCCGTCTCTGGCGATGTGTCCGGAAGTGAAAATCATCTGCTCCGTTCCCTCCATCACCCCATCGATCACCCTGTTGATTCTGCCCACTATTCGCTTAATGGATACAGCCGAATAAATGGCTCCGATAATCAGAGACAAAAGGATGGTCAGCAGAATAATCTTGCCGGAAAGGCTGGCCTGGGACTGAATCTTGGTTTCCGCAGATTCTCCCAGGTTCCCACAGGCAGTGAACAGGGTTTCCTGATTCTGGTCCAAGGCGTTTCTCAGACTATCCTGAAGCAGAACCTGTTCCCGGTAGGCATTCACTGATCCCACATACCCCTCCAAATCTGTTTGATTTTTCCGCCCGGGCAGAAAGAATTTCACTGCTGGATGTTTTTCCCGCCCATTCATCCCTGTCCACTGCAAATGCATCAATGCTTTGCTTCAGTTTCTCCCAGTTGACCTCAGATGTCCTGTTGAAGTAAGACAACGCGTAATTGGACATGATTCTGACGCTAAAGACCATGTCTTCTTTCCAAAATTCCGCACCATCCACCTCTTTGAACAATTCCTCAAATTGAGAGTTCGTCTGCGATGCAAGATCGGTTTTGGCCATGTTTGCTGACAAATATTCCTCAAAATGCTCCTTGTAGGCTTCCATAGCCTCTCTGGCCGAAACAATTTCCCTTGCTTCCTCCCGGGTGATTCCCGGCATTGATTCCAGGCGGGTCAGCATGGCATCTGCTTTTTCTATAAGTGAAAAAGTACTGCCATAGGCTGCCTGACTGCCTGCGGCATCGTCCTGCATCTCCGACAGCATATATTTGCTGGATTCATCCCGGAAGGCGGCCGCCAGGCTTTGAAGTGCATTCACCTGCCTGTAAATACCCATCACCGAATTCACGCGGTTCAGGCCGTAATATCCAGCCCCCCTACCACCAGCATCAACAGCAGCATCAAGGCAATTCCTGACGCGATCTGCTTTCCCAAAGTCATCTCTTTGAATACGGTCATCAACTTTTCATCCCTCCTTAAACAGTAGCCCTTTCTGTTTTTCAAAATATTTCGCCTCATTTCAAAAAATGAGGCCCCTTATCCCGCATTTTCTCATGCCAGGAAGAACTTCCTTGTCACGGATCGATCATAAAAGCCTTTCCGTTCTCCTTGCTGGTCAGTAAAAAAGATTCGAATCCGGCCACAGCCCGGTCGATATCGGCTGCATCGATATCCAGGTGGGTCACCAGGCGCACGGAACCGCCCGGGCTGATGCGGATGCCCAATCCGGCCAGGTGCTGCGTCAGTGCGGTCATGTCCGCATCGATGCGGGCGTGAACCATGTTGGTCTGAACCGCGTCCATATCGATATGAATGGCATTGATGCCGGACAATCCCTCTGCCAGGCGGGCCGCATTGGCATGATCCTCCGCCAGCCGATCGATGTTGTGAGACAGGGCATACAGTCCGGCCGCCCCCAGAAACCCGGCCTGACGCATGCCGCCCCCACCATTTTCGCCACCGCCGGGCTTCGGCAATGAATTCTTTTGAACCGCATAACACTGATCCCACCGGCGTTCCCAGCCCCTTGGACAGACAGCAGGACACCGAGTCAAACAACGTGGTGATCTCTTTGACGTCGACACCCAGCTTTACCGCGGCATTGAACACCCGGGCTCCGTCCAGGTGAAAGCGTAAGCCGTGACGATCCGCCAGTCTCCGGGCATCCTTGAGATAATCCATGGGCAGCACCTTTCCGGCCTGGGTGTTTTCCAGGCAAAACAGCCTGGTTCTGGCAAAATGGAAATCATCGGGCTTGATGAATTGTTCCACTTTGGCCAGGTCCAGGGTGCCGTCCGGCTCAAAATCCAGTGGCTGGGGCTGGATGCTGCCCAAAACCGCACCCCCGCCGGCTTCATATTTATAGGTGTGGGCGGTCTGGCCCACGATGTATTCCTCGCCGCGCTGGCAGTGGCTAAGCAGGGCCACCAAGTTGGTCTGGGTCCCCGAGGCGCAGAACAGAGCATCTGCCATACCGGTCAGGCCCGCTGCTGTCTGCTCCAGCCGGTTTACGCTGGGATCTTCCCCGTACACATCATCCCCCACATTGGCGGTGATCATGGCCTCCAGCATCTCCTGTGACGGCCGGGTCACGGTGTCACTTCTTAAATCGATCTGTTTCATGACATTATTTCCTCCGGGTATGCAACCATATGTCAACTCATTGTCCGGCCTTTTTGTCACAATTACCACTTCAGGCCAAGGATTGAATACATTGACATTTTCAACGGCAATCATTACACTTCCAAATTAATATCGGCTTCTCACAAAACATAAAGCCATCTGCAAGTGCTGATATATTAGAATGTATTCGTAAATGCCAACAATTTTTGAAAAAGATGGTTAAAATTTTTTCCTTTTATAGCAATGAACATTTACCAATTGGTGTTCATGTGAGATACGCTGATGGTGAAGCTGTTTTTGATAATGACGATATAGTTGAACTCAAGGAATCTCAAAACATGAAAATCAACGATCTTGGAAACGCTGAAAACGGGCCGGATCTGGACCAAGCTCTGTCTTTCAAAGGACTTCTGCAAGATGATTCCGGCCAATACACTGGAAAGAAAAAAAGCCGCTGCCGTTGCATGTCACAGCCGCTTATCCAATGAATAATATTCCATCGCGACTTTATCTTTTCACCGGTGTGCTTCTGGCCGCAGTGATGTTTGCCATGTCCCAGTTCTACCGGTCTTCTGTGGCGGTGATCTCCCCGGATCTGATGCAGGAGATGGGATTGAGCGCCCTGGATTTAAGCCGGATATCGGCCGCATTTTTCTATGCCTTCGCGCTCATGCAGATTCCGGTGGGGATTTTTCTGGACACAGTCGGCCCCAAAATCGCCATGGCAGGACTGACCCTGGTATCGGTGGCCGGGGCCGTGATCTTTGCTTTGGGCACCAGCCCGGCCTGGCTGACCTTTGGCCGGGTCCTGCTGGGAATCGGCATGGCCTGTAATTTCATGGGATCGCTGAAACTGCTCACCCTGTGGTTTGAACCCCGGCAGTTCGCCACATTGTCCGCCATATTGGTATCTCTGGGCACCCTGGGCAACATTGCTGCCGCCACCCCTCTGGTGCTTCTGGTGGGATGGGTGGGGTGGCGGCACAGCTTTTTGATCATTGCAGGATTCACGTTGCTTCTGGCGCTGGTGTTTCTGGCGGTGATCCGGGAACAGTCCGGCGGAACTGATACAGCAAAATCCGGGGAGGAGACCGATGACCGTCCCCGGGTATCTCAGACCCTGTCACAGGCATGGGGCCTCTTTCACCGGAAAGATTACTGGATCATCTCGATGGCCACATTCTGCCGGTACGGGATCTACGCGGCGGTCCAGGCGTTGTGGGCCGGGCCGTTTCTCATCCATGTGCTGGAACTGTCTGCGGTCACGGCAGGCAATATCCTGTTTCTCATGAATATCGGCCTGATTGTGGGATGTCCGGTGTGCGGATGGCTGTCCGATTCTGTGGTGGGATCCCGAAAAAAGGTTATCATCCCCGGGATGGTCTGCATGGTGGGGCTGCTGCTGGGGCTAAACCGGCTAACACTGGACACCGGGGTGTGGGTCGTTCATCTGATGTTTTTTTCGTTCGGCCTGGTATCCGGATCCGGACAGGTGATGTACGCGCACATCAAGGAACAGATGCCCCGGGCCAATGCCGGCTTGGCCATGACCGGCATCAATTTCTTCACCATGGCCGGAGTGGCGGTGTTTCTCCAGGGTCTGGGCCATCTGATGACCCGATTCTTTCCTGGGTCGTCTTTGACTCTGCCGGCATTTCACCTGGCTTTCGGGGTATGCGCCGCCTGTTTGATCGGCATTGCGCTGTTGTACTGCCTGACCCGTGAAACGTTGAAAAAACGTCCAGCCCCTTAATGGTCCTTTCCATCCTGCATGACTCTGCTTCTGAGGGCCGGATCCCGATCGATCCTCTGCAGCATGGCCACATGGGTGAACAATGGATCGAAAAAAAATGCGGGCAATTGATGGCAGCCGGGGTTCATATGCCCGAATCAAAGGCAGGCTCTTTTGATAATTCAGAATGAAACCCCCTTTACAGTCAAGGGGAAAAACCCTTATAAAGAAATCTGAATCACTTGAACACCCGTCATGATAAGGAGATCAAATGGACATTTCACCAAAAAAAACACGCATCGGATTCATCGGACTGGGGGTCATGGGACACAGTATGGCCGGGCATATCCTGGACAGCGGTTATGAGATCTGCCTTTACACCCGGACCCGGTCCAAAGCAGATGACCTGGTGGCCCGGGGGGGCGACGTGGGCCGGATCCGTCAAAGACCTGTCAGCAGAGTCAGACGTGATTATCTCCATTGTGGGGTATCCCCGGGATGTGGCACAAATTTACCTGGATTCGGACGGCGTCCTGGAAAACGCCGCACCCGGCACCCTGGCCATTGACATGACCACATCGGAACCGACCCTGGCAAAAACCCTGTACAAACGCGGAATTGAAAAGAACATCCACGTCCTGGATGCTCCAGTGTCCGGCGGAGACCTGGGCGCCAGAAACGCTTCTTTGTCCATCATGGCGGGCGGCGACAAAGCCACGTTTGACAGGGCCCTGCCCCTGTTGCAGGCCATGGGTCGAAACATCGTGTATCAGGGCCCGGCCGGGTCGGGCCAGCATACCAAAATGGCCAATCAGATCGCCATTTCCGCAGGCATGATCGGGGTATGTGAGGCCCTGGCCTATGCCAAAAAAACCGGACTGGACCCCGAGACGGTTCTGACATCCATCGGCCAGGGTGCGGCCGGATCCTGGTCCCTGAACAACCTGGGCCCCCGCATGCTCAAGGAAGATTTCACTCCGGGTTTCTATGTCAAGCATTTTATCAAGGACATGACGATTGCCGAGGAGTCCGCCCGGGATCTCGGTATGGAGACCCCGGGCCTCACCCTGGCAAAAACCCTGTACAAACGTCTGGCCGACATCGGCTGTGAAAACGACGGCACACAGGCGTTGTTCAAACTCTGGCAAAAACCGTAATACCCGGGGTCAGTAGTTATTGTTGCCAACAACTACAATAACGCAGGCCTGACCCCGATATGGACAACAATGATCTCATATGTTAGTACCCGGGGCGGCGTTTTGCCCCAGCCTTTTGATAAAGCCGTGCTTCAAGGATTTGCCGAAGATGGCGGGCTGTTTGTCCCCGAGACAGTTCCCAAACTGTCCATGGACCGCCTGACCGACCTGTCCGGCATGGATTACCCGGACCTGGCAGCAGCTATCTTGTCCTTGTTCATCGACCCTTCGGTGATCCCGGAGCCGGACCTGGCCCGTCTGGTAAGGGACAGTTTTTCGCCGTTTGAGCGGGGCCGGGTGGTGAACCTGATCCCGCTGAACGGCGATCCCTCTCTGATGATCATGGAACTGTTCCACGGACCCACCCTGTCATTCAAGGACATCGCCATGGGGTTTCTGATCCGGACCATGGACTATCTGCTGCAAAAAAAAAAGGACCGGGTTTCCATCGTCCTGGCCACCACCGGGGACACCGGGCCGGCTGCTGCCCATGCCGCCGCAGACCGGCCCGCCATCGACTGCTGGCCCCTGTATCCGAAAGACATGATCACCCGGGAACAGGAATTGCAAATGATAACGCTTGCAGCCGGTAACATCCATCCGGTGGCGGTGGAAAACTGCCCTGACGGGGGGGATGACCTGGACCTGGTGGTGGCGGAGCTGTTTAGCGATCCAGGGCTGAAAGCGCGGCTCCGGTTGTCCAGTGTCAACTCCATCAACTGGTGCCGGGTCATGGTGCAGGCCATTCACTATTTTTACGGCTATTTCAGGGCCTGTAACACCATTGGAGACCCGGTGGTGTTCTCTGTTCCCTCCGGGGCCTTCGGCAACCTGTTTGCCGGATATCTGGCCCGGGCCATGGGGCTGCCGGTTACCGGGTTTGTTTGTGCCAACAACGTCAACAACGCCCTTTCCACGGCCCTGACCACCGGGGTATTTGAAAAAAGGCCTCTGCGCCGGACCGTTTCCTCGGCCATTGATATTGTGGTGCCGTATAACTTTTGGCGGTTTCTGTACTTTCTGGGGGGTGTGATCCTGACAAAATCATTGCCTGGATGGCCCGATTCCAGGCAGAAGGACGGGTCCGGGTGGCTGAAGAAATGGCGCAAGCCGAACAGAGCGGATTTTCTGCGGTGTCCGTGTCAGATGCCGAAACCCTGGCCACCATCCGGCAGGCATTCACCGCAGATCTTCCCTATCTGCTGGATCCCCACGGGGCCGTGGCCGTGACCGCGGCCCGGAAGGTGTTGTCCCAGTATCCGGCTTACACCCGGATGGTCTGCCTGGCCACGGCCCACCCGGCCAAGTTTCCAGACATCATTACCAATGCCCTGGGTACCTCGAACCCACCGGTTCAGGCGGTTCATCCTTCTCTGGAACAGATGCGCACCCGGTGCCGACACCTTCGTATCTGTGATCTTAAAAGTCTGGCATCGGCCTGGTTTGTGCCATGGATCAGACAAAATAAGGAGATATGTTCTTGGCAGAGTATACCCGCCTCACCCTTGAAACCCTCACATCCCTGTTGTCGTGCTACGACCTGGGAACATTGACCAATATGACGCCCCTGGAAGGCGGTCTGGCCAATTCCAGCATGAAGGTTACCACCGAGTCCGGTACCTATACGCTGACGGTGTGTAATGAAAAAAACGCCCGGGAGATCGAGTGCCTGACCCGGGTGGTGGCGTACCTGGAACAAAACGGGATTCCCACCCCAAGGGTGATGACGGCCCGGTCTGGCAGTGCATTTATCATGCACAACAACCGGCCGGTTTACATCAAGAAATTTCTGCCGGGCCAGGTCCGGGCGGACCTGTCTTTCTCCATGCTGTTTCAGGTGGGAGAAATCCTGGCGGATCTGCACCGCCTGGATCCTCCCCCGGATTTGCCTCAAGAATTTCCCTACGGCATGAGAACATTTTCACAGATATTTGAGATGAGGCTGCATCACCCTTATGTGGACTGGCTGCGCCAGAAAATCGGTTTTCTTCAGTCCGCGCTGGACCCGGCCATGGAAAAAGGATTGATCCACGGTGATCTTTTCTGGGACAACCTGGTGTTTGACGATGACATTCTGGCAGCGGTCCTGGATTTTGAAGAGGCCTGTCACTATTACAAACTCTATGACATCGGTATGTGCGCGATCGGTTGCTGCACCCGGGATGCGCGGCTTTCCATGGCACGGATCGCTTCCCTGGTCGAAGGCTATCAGCAGGCCTGTCCGTTGACCCATACCGAGAAAAAACAGTTAAAGGTATTTATCGAATACGCTGGCGTGGCCGCCTCATTCTGGCGTTTCCGTCAATACCATGTCCGGCGACCGGACATCAACCGCCAGGACAGCCACGCAGAACTGTCCTGCCTGGCTGATCAGGTGCATGACATGCATGACCGGGAATTTCTTGACCGGGTGTTTGCTCCAGGTTAACCCACCCGGCCGGACGGAGGCCTCAAAAAAAAGTCAGGCCAGCCCCGCAGGCGGTCAGAAACGCGCACAGAAAAAAAGCCGGAGAAAAACTGCCGAAGGCATCTGCCAGGACCCCAGCCAGGGCCGGGCCTGCAATCTGTCCGGCCCCGAAGAACAGTGTGATGAACCCAAAGGCCCGTACGGCCAGGGCCGGACCCATATAGTCCCCGACCGCGGCAGACATGATGGTGGGGATGCTCCACACGGCCAGCCCGAAAATTCCGATGGACGTATACAGAAACGGCAGAGACAGGTCGGCTCCGGCCAAGGCATAGGACAACGTGAACAGCAGGTACACCCCGATGATGGTGATTTTCCGCCCCATCCGGTCGGACAGCCACCCGAACAGGGGACCGGAAAACATTGACAGCGCCCCCACCGCGGCCCAGAACGTACCGGCCGTGCCTTCGCCGAACCCTCGCTCATCAACCAGGGATGTCACGATAAACGTGGCATACACCACATAGGTGGCACCGAAGCAGGCGTAAATCATCCCCAGGTGCACCATAGTCCACCGGTGCGGCGATTTTTTTGCCGGAAACGGATTCATTGATAGGGCAGAAACGACACCCTTGACAGATGGAGAGTTGTCTGTGGCTGCCTGGGCAGCGGCACGGACCGGATCAGGCCGCCCCACCGGGTCCAGGCCCATATCGATTGGATCGTTTCTCAACAGGATCCCGCTGATAACCGCCACGCCCAGGGAAATCACCCCGATCACCAGCCATCCGGTACGCCAGCCCTCCGGGCCCAGGGATACATTGATCCAGGGAACCATCAACCCTGAAAATACGATAGCCAGGCCGTTCCCGGACAACATGGTACCTGCGGCCCGGCCCCGGGTATCTTTTTGGAACCAGTGGGAAACCAGACCCATCAGCGGCACATTAGCCAGGCCGGACCCCATCCCGGTCAAGATATACAACACCATGAGCGACAAAAACCCCCGGACCGGCTCATCCCCAGGATCGATCCCCCCACCAGCAGGAGCCCAAGGGAGATGGTGCGCCGGGCACCGATGCGCCGGGCCACCATGCTGGCCAGGAGCACGGATGCCATATATCCGGCAAAATTTCCCGTGCCAATCAGACCCATCTGGGAATAGGACAAATCCAGGGAAATCCCCATGGAGGGCAGAAGCATGCCCAGGGCAAACCGGCCCAGCCCCAGGCAGGAGAACAGCACCATGGTGCCGGTCAGTACAATCACCCACCCGTAATGAATCGGTTTTGTCATGCAGCACACCTCCTAATTCGTCAGTCGGGGCCAGCAGGATGGGCAGGCCGGACCCTGCTTTTTACCGGGACTTAGGCAGGCACCAGGTTGAGGAACACCCCCAGGATACCTGCCAGGCCGATGCCCTGAAGCTGGAACTGGCCGGCTGAAAAACTCATACCACCGATGCCGAAGATCAGGATCAGAGCCACGATGGCCAGGTTCCGGGCTTCCATCAGGTCATCGCCCGATTTTACCAAAGTGTTGAGCCCCACCACCATGATGGCGCCGAACAACAGCAGCATGATGCCGCCCATGACCGGCGAGGGAATGGTCTGAAGCAATGCCCCCAGCTTGCCCACAAATGCCAGGAGGATGGCGGCGATGGCGGCCCAGGTCATAATTGCCGGGTTGAAAACCTTGGTCAGGGCTACGGCACCGGTGACTTCGGAATAGGTGGTGTTGGGAGGTCCACCCAGCATTGAGGCTATACTGGTGGCCACACCGTCTCCAAGCATGGTGCTCTTGATGCCGGGATCCTCGAGATAATCTTTTCCGGTCACCCCGGATACGGCCACTACATCGCCGAAATGCTCGATGGCCGGGGCAATGGCAATGGGCACAATGTAAAACACTGCGGCCAGGTTCCATTCCGGAAACGTGAACGCCGGCATGGAGAACCAGGCGGCCGTGAACAACGGAGAAAAGTCTACAAACCCGAAAAATAGGGACAGGACATATCCCACGGAAATACCGCACAGAATCGGGATCAGCCTCAAAATTCCCTTGCCCAGGATGGACACCAGAATCGTGGTGGCCAGAGAAGTCAGGCCCACGATCATGGCAGATGTCTGGGGGAAAAGCACCATGCGCCATCCCCGGTTTTCCCCATGGTCATGTGCACGGCCACCGGCGCCAGGATCAGCCCGATCACCATGATGACCGGACCGGTGACCACCGACGGCAGTACCCGCCGAATGACGTCTCCGCCCTGCCACCGCACCAGCAGGCTTAAAACGATATACACCAGCCCGGCGGCGGCCAACCCGCACATTGTCCCCGGGACTCCCCAAGTCTGGACACCGTAAATGATGGGAGCGATAAACGCAAATGAGGATGCCAAAAATACCGGCACTTTGCCTCTGGTGATCACCTGGAACACCAGAGTGCCCAGCCCGGCCGTGAACAATGCCACATTGGGGTCCAGACCGGTGAGCAGCGGCACCAGAACCAGTGCCCCGAACGCCACAAACAGCATCTGGGCCCCCAGAAAACAGTCTCTGATTTGAAAATGATATTCCGTGGAAGATGAACTGGATACAGACATAAATTTTTTCTCTTTCATAATGTTAAACTGCAGTTGAAATCAAATGTAACAGGGTTTCAAGGAATGCTTTACTTGGTACCGAAAATCTTGTCTCCGGCATCGCCCAGGCCCGGCAGGATATAGCCCACCTCATTGAGACACTCATCTACGGCGGCCGTATAGATGTCCACATCTGGATGCTTTTCTTCCAGCCGGGCAATGCCTTCCGGCGCCGCCACCAGGAACAGGCCCATGATTTGGTGCACCCGGCCTGCTTGAGCAGGTCGATGGTAGCGATCAGGGTGCCGCCGGTGGCCAGCATGGGATCCAGGATCAACGCAATGCGCTCCTCCATGGCGGACGCGGTCTTGACATAATACTGTACCGGGGTGAGGGTCTGCTCATCCCGGTAAAACCCCACCACACTCACCTTGGCCGACGGAATCAGATCCAGTACCCCGTCCATCATGCCCAGGCCGGCCCGCAAAATTGGTACAATGGTGATTTTTTTTCCCCTTGATCCCTTCGATCTCCACCGGACCGGCCCAGCCTTCCACGGTCTTTTTTTCCGTGTCCAGATGTTTGGTGGCTTCATAAGTCAGAAGCCGGGCTACTTCGGAGGACAATTCCCTGAAATCTTTGGTGGAAATATCTTTTTTACGCATGAGTCCCAGTTTATGCTTGATGAGGGGATGGTCCCCCACAAAAACAGCCATAAATATCTCCTTTATCAAAAAATTATGCTTGGGTATGGATAAAGACAAGTTTTGTTTTAATTAGTTTAATCCGGGTATTGAGTCAAGCCCATAGGATGAGATATTGCAATAATTGTTTTTTTGTGCACAATGGATTTATGACCCAGTGGCCTTTCATGGATGTGGCAGTGACCCTGCCGATATTTCACAGTTTTGTGTATGCGGTACCGGATTATCTGGCGGATAACTGCCGGCCGGGCATGCGGGTGCTGGTGCCGTTCGGCCGGCGGCGGATTACCGGGTACACCCTTTGCGGACGTAAAGACAGCGGGGACTATACCGCCAAAAAGGTCCTGGATGTCCTGGATGACCATCCCCTGTTTCCGGAAAATGCCATTCCTTTCTTCAGATGGGTGGCTGAATATTATATCCATCCGCTGGGTGAGACCATCAAGGCGGCATTGCCTGCAGGGCTGGACCGGCATGATGTGGCCTGGGTGTTCACCACGGACATGGGCCGTACCGCCCTGGAAAACCCGAATCTGACACCTGTGGAATCACAGGTGCTGACCCTGGCGGACACCCGAAAAGGTATTGACAGAAAACAGTTATTCAATGCGGTCAATTCCCCGTCTTTTCGGTCCCTTCTCAGAAAAATGGAAACCCGAGGATGGGTGTCGGTTGACACGGTACTGAAAAAAGAAGCCGCATCAGCCCGCCAGGAAAAATTTATTTCCATCGGGAAAAAAACCGGACCCGAAAAAAAAACTGTCAATGAAACGGCAGCAGATCCTTTCCCTGGTCCGGCAGAAACACGAGGTCTCTTTGACCGCCCTGCGGGAACAAGTGCCCACGGCCCCGAGACTGGTCACTCTGATGAAACAGGACGGCCTGGTCACGGTCACCCAGCGCCGGGTGTTAAGGGATCCGTTCGGAGATCCTGTGGATCCGGACATCCCACCCGGACTGACCCGGGAACAGGCAGAAGCGGTGAACACCGTCCGGAAGAACCTGGATCATGGGTTCGTCCCGTATCTGCTGTCCGGGGTCACCGGGTCCGGCAAAACCGAAGTGTACCTACGTCTGGTGGCCGATGCCACAGACCGGGGACAGTCCGCCATTGTGCTGGTCCCGGAGATCGCCCTGATCTCCCAGACCGAACGGCGGTTCCGGGCCCGGTTCGGGGAACAGATCGCCGTCATCCATTCCATGCTATCCCAAGGGGAACGCCTGGACCAGTGGCACCGCATCGCCACCGGGAAGGTATCCATTGCGATCGGTGCCAGGTCCGCCATTTTCGCGCCGTTTGACAATATCGGCATCATCATCGTGGACGAAGAGCATGACGGCTCCTACAAACAGGAAAACGGCCTGCGTTACAACGCCAGGGATCTGGCCGTGGTGCGTGCCAGAATGTGTGCCTGCCCAGTGCTGTTGGGATCTGCCACCCCGTCGGTTCAGACCTCTCACAACGTGCACATCGGCCGGTTTCATCAGCTGGATCTCCATCACCGGGTCAATGACCGCCCCCTGCCGCAGATCACTCTGGTGGACCTGAAAAAATATGCAGACGCCCCGCCCATGGACCGGATCATCACCCCGGAACTGGCAAAAGCCATCCGGACCTGCCTGGAGACGGGGAATCAGGCCCTGATCTTTCTGAACCGCCGGGGGTTTGCCTCGTTTCCGGCGTGTAGCGCCTGCCACCAGCCATTGCAGTGCCGGCACTGCGATGTTACCATGACCCTGCACCTGGGTGCACATCTTTACAAATGCCATCTGTGCGGGTTCTGCCTGCCCGAATCCGCGGCATGTCCTGCCTGCGGCAAAAAAGCCGTGAAAAAATTTTGGATTCGGTACGGAAAAAATCGAAACCTTACTCAAAACCATGTTTCCGGATGCGCGGCTGGCCCGCATGGACCAGGATTCCACCACTAAGAAAGGCAGTGCGCTGGCGTTGCTCAAAAGCATCCGGAACCGCACCGTGGACCTGATCGTGGGCACCCAGATGCTGGCCAAGGGCCATGATTTTCCCGCTATCACCCTGGTGGGAGTGATCTGCGCGGATCTGTCCATGAACCTGCCCGATTTCCGCGCCGGAGAACGGACCTTTCAACTGCTGGCCCAGGTGGCGGGCCGGGCCGGCCGGGGAGACACGCCCGGTACCGTGATTATGCAGACCTACAACCCGGATCATTTCACCATTGACGCGGCCCGGAACCAGGATCACACCGCGTTTTTCAACCGGGAAATCCCGTTCCGCAAAGCCCTGAAATACCCCCCTTTCACCCGCATCATCCTGGTGAAACTGTCCGGCCTCAAAAAAGAAAAGGTGGAAAAGGCTGCCATGGACGTTGCCGGTATCCTGGCGCAGTTCAAAGACACCGCCCCGGACACCGCTGCATTTGTTGACATCTTAGGCCCCATCGAGGCCCCGATTCCCCGGATTTCCTCACGGTTCCGGTGGCAGATTCTGATCAAAAGTCCGTCGTTTCAACAGATCCGCGCCATGGTTCAGGCCCTGCTGGACCATCCGGATCTTAAACGCAACCGAACCATCTCCCTGAGCATTGACGTGGACCCCTATTCTCTGATGTGACCCAACCTATTTCAAAAAATGAATTTACCCGGCGTTGAAATCAGTTGAACATTGACTGGTTCTCTGCTATGAAAAAGCGGTAAAAAAGGACTGCAACCCAAATTTCATCATAAGGAGACATAACCGATGAAACACTGCTTCAGATCGATACTGCCGCTGATTGTGCTGGCCATGACCCTGTGCCTTCATGTTCCGGCGGTTCTGGCAGAATCTGCCGAATCTCCGGAAGAGGTGGTCAAAACCTTTGCCCACCACTATTTCATGCTTGATGAGGACATGGCAGACTACCTGAGCCGGGAAGCGCTGTACACTGAACACGAGATCAGCCGGGTGGACCTGTACTTCCGACTTCAGAAACAGGATGCGGCCCGCCGGGGACTGGGCCTGAATTACCTGAAAATGCGGCCCCTGCTCATGAAAACCCAGGTAATCGAAGAAAATGAAGACACAGCGGTCATTGAATTCTCAGCGGTCATGGTTCGTAGCATCAACCCGCTTTACCGGATTGTGGGCTACCTTTTCGGTTTGATCGAAGAACATACATTTGAAACCACGGTCACGGCGGTCAAGGAAGACGGCACCTGGAAAGTGAGTCCCGGCGGATTTCCCCTGCCGGCCTGACCGCTGCATGCGCCAGCCCGGGTGACAAGCTGATCATAGCGGTCACAAAACAGGCCGGGTCTTGGATACAGCCCCCATGCCTGTACGGCTAAATCAGAAGAGCCACATCTGCGAGAAACTGCTTGATCACCTGTTCCAGACAACGATTCCAGGCCTTTACAATCTCATGGGCCTGTTTTCCGGATGTGAACTCGGAGGCAGAGTAAACCTGATTGATCACCGGCATGAACCCGCCTTTGGTCTGTTTTTCCATCACCAGTCGCAGGGCCATGACAGCGCGTGGTTTTTCCGGATTCTGAAGATCGGCATACAGACGAGTGATTTTTCCGGATAGACGGAAATCGATCCGGGACGGCTCATTGACCGGGACCCGCCGGAAAAAACCGGTATTTCCCAGCGTATCCTGGACTGCGTCTGAAATCATCCGGGCCGGGGACACCATGAACTTGTTGTAATAATCACTGGTGAACCGGTTATCCGAAATCTTGTAGACAAAAAAACTGCTTTCAAATTCAGCGGCGATATCCAGCTGCCGGATCAACAGGCCTTTGCCATTTTCAAAGCCGGCAGCCGTCCCGCTGATGTGAGGGATCTCAATGACAAACAGTCGGGTTTCCGGAAAATCCCGGACGATCCCGGAACACCCGGACAGTAAAGCGAGGGCCAGCATCCCCACAACGGCCGTGATCCCGCCCCCACGGAAGCCCATCGGTTTCATCTTCCCTCCCCAACCGGTTCTTCCGATGGTTTGGGTGGCCGCTCCAGCAGGATTCGAGCGGGATAGCGCCGGATTTCCAGGCTCATCTGCTTCAAATTTTCCGATGTATGCTCAAAATTGTTGATGGTCCGGTTGATGGTGTCGCTGTTGAGCCAGACCAGATTTTCCAGCATGGCAACGGTGTTGTTCAGGGTTTTCATGAGCCCGTCCACCTGCCGGGACAGTTCGGCGATCCGGGTGTCGGTCCGTTCCTCCAGATCCCGGGTCAGGTTCCTGGCACTGGTGGCGGCATGGCTCAGATCCTCCAGAGTCCGGGTCATGGGACCACGAATATCGGCAACAAGGCTCTGAATGCTGTTGAACGATCCTCCGGCATCCTGAATCATCCTGCGGAACTCAGGCGAATCAATGGTTTCGGACAAAATCCGGCCGGTGTTTCGAATTTCGGCCATCATGGCAGAGCTCTGGGTGGAGATACTGGCCAGATCGAATTCAGCGGTTTTCCGGTTCAGGTTATTCAGCAACCCCTCCAGATCCCGGGTCATTCCCAGGATATTGATCTCGTTCAGGTTCTCCAGTATCAGGTTCACCGCGTCTCCCAAACGCTTGATACTGCTTTTCCGGGACGGGATGTACAGATTTTCCGGGGTCCAGGCAATGTCCCTGCATCCGCAGCCCCGGGCAGGTAATCGGTTTCCAGAAAGGCGGCCCCGGTGATGCCCTTGAAACTCAGATACACGACGAGCCCTGGTCCACCGCCGTTTGACGGCTGGACCGGATCCTGATCCACCGCAACGGGAAACGCGTCCGGATCCAGGGCAAAAACCACCAATACGCAGCTGGAAGGTACCTGATACATCTGAACCGGGGTGGTGATAGCTTTAACAGTCCCGATGCGCACCCCCTTGTATTTGACTTCCGATCCCACATCCAGTCCCTGGACCGATTCATCAAAGCAGGCCTCGGCCAGGATCTCTTTTTCCATGAATTCCCCGGCCCCGAACAGGATCAGAAACCCGACACCCAGGCAGAAAGCCGCAATCACGAACAGGCCGAGTTTGAAATAATTGGCATTTTGGGTCATGGTATCGTCTCTTTTTCCGAATTCCGATTGAAAACCGGAACGCATATTCATTTTCAGGATCGGCTTTCAAGTCTTTGGGATGGCCTTTGGCGATGATTCCTTTGGATTCCTTTTCCAGCATGATGGTGTTGTCGGCAATCGTTAGGATACTCTCCAGCTCATGTGTCACGATCACAAAGGTAATGCCCAGGGTCCGGGCCAAATCCAAAATCAGCAAATCCAGCTCCGCAGATGTCAGCGGGTCCAGGCCGGCGGACGGTTCATCCAGAAACAGCACCTCCGGGTCCAGGGCCATGGCCCGGGCAATGGCAGCCCGTTTTCTCATGCCGCCGCTCAACTCGCCCGGCAGCCGGTGGCTGTTGCGGTTCAGGTTCACCAGGCCGAGTTTGGCCAGGGCAACGGCCCGGGCCGCTTCATGGGGCAGGTTGGTGAACTCGGTCAACGGCAGCATGATATTTTCCAGCACAGTCATGGACCCGAACAGAGCCCCGTTCTGGAATGCCACCCCAATCTTTCTCAGCAGGATGTTCCGGTCTTTTCCCCGGGCTGGGACCATGTCCTTTCCATGAATCAGCACCTGTCCGGATATGGGCGGTACCAGTCCGATCATGTGCTTGAGCACCGTGCTCTTACCGCACCCGGACCCGCCCAGGATCACAAAGATCTCTCCTTTGCCGATCTCAAAATTGAGATCTTCCATGATGGCCTGGCCGTGATATCCGGCATACAGGTGCTTCACTTGTATAATTAATTCTTTCACACGTCCAGCACATAGTAAACAATTGAAAATATCCCGTCAAACACGGCGACCAGAATAATGGAGGACACCACGGCCCGGGTGGCGGCCTCGCCTACGGCGGACGGCCCCTGGCGGGTCTGGTATCCCCGGATGCATCCGGTGGCGGCAATGAGCACCCCGAACACAAAACATTTGATCATGCCGCCCGCAAAATCCCCCCAGGACACAAACCCCACCACCTGGTTGTAATAGGCGGAAAACGGATGGCCCAGGGACAGGATCACCACCGCACCCCCCAGAATCCCCACCAGAATGGCAAAAATGGTGAGCAGCGGAGTCATGAGCGTGGAAGCGATCACCCGGGGCAGGATCAGGAACCGCACCGGTTCCAGTCCCATGATGGACAACGCGTCGATCTCTTCATTGATTTTCATGGTGCCGATCTCCGCAGCAAACGCGGACGCGGAACGGCCCGCCAGGACGATGGCGGTCATCAGGGGCCCCAGCTCCCGCACCATGGCCAGGCCGATGAGGTTGGCCACATAGATTTCCGCGCCGAACATTTTCATGGGGATGGCGGACTGGAACGCCATGACCAGGCCTACGATAAAACTGATCAGTGCCACGATGGGCAGGGCGTTCACCCCGGCCTGTTCCGCCACCCGCAGGGTTTCATCCCACCGGACCCGGCCCGGCCGAATCAGGCTGGTCCCGAAAAACCAGCACAATTCCCCGAAAAAAGCGATAAAAGTGTAAACATCCTGCCGGAAATCTTCCAGCATCCGCCCCTGATATTCCACCATCCGCCGGAAGGGCCGGTGAGGTCCGGCCGGGTCCGGCACGGACAGGTCGGTCTGGAACAACCGTTCCACCAGAGTGGTGGCGGATTTATCCAGCCCGGTCATGCGGACCATTTCCCAGTTCCGGTCTTTAGCGGTCCGGTCCAGATGGACCATCAGGGCCGCACCGGCCATGTCAAACCAGGTGACACCGGACAGATTCAGGGCCAGTTCAGTCCCGGCCGGATCAGCAGGCTCAGCAAGACCGTCACAGGCAGGTTTCCAGACCTCGGCAATGCCATCGGCATCCATACGTCCGGAAAACACGTATTCCAGGCCCGCATCGGTCTGATGGATGTGCAGCTCAGTCAATGGATGCCAGGTGGCTCACGGTCATCGTGACCCACTCCTCTTCCCTGTCCAGATGCAGGACGGTCAGGTTATGCTCGACCAGTGCGGCTTCCACCTCCGGCTGCCGCTCCCGGATGATGCCGGCCAGGATAGCCCGGCCTTGGGGGGCCAGTCTTTTCCGAAGGTCTCCCATGATGGCCGCAAGGGTCTGGGCAATGATATTGGCGACAATCAGCTCAAAGGAGTCCAGGCCCAGCCGGTCCAAGGTCCCCGCAAACAGGCGGTACCTTCCCGGATCGATCCCGTTTTTTGCCAAATTTTCCCCGGCCACCGCCACAGCGGTTGGGTCTGTGTCGATTCCCATCATCCGGGAGGCTCCCAGCCCGGCAGCCGCGATCATGAGAATGCCGGACCCGCACCCCACATCCAAAAAGGTCTGGCCCGGGTTCAGCAGCTCCTGGATCTGTTTCAGGCACATGCAGGTGGACGGGTGGGTCCCGGTGCCGAACGCCATGCCCGGGTCCAGGTGGATCACCAGGTCCCCGGGTTTCGGGTCAAACGGCTGCCATGCCGGTTTCACCACGATGCGGTCCGTGATGTGCATCACGTGAAAATGCTGTTTCCAGGCATGGGCCCAGTCCTGATCTGCCACGGTTTCCACACGGAGGGCCACACGGATGCCGTCTTGTGCCAGGTTTTCAGCCCGGCGGAAAAGCTGTTTTAAAACGCCGTCGGCATCGGGGTCGTCCGGCAGATAGCCTTCGATCCGATTTTCCTGAGGCAGAATCGAGGCCGGGGCGCCGAGCCCGTCATCCGGATCCTCCAGGGGCAGATGACACACCACCCCGGTAATGCCGGCGGAAAAAAACATGTCGCAGATCAATTCTTCGGCCAGGGCCGGGGTGTCGGTTTCAAACGCGGCAATGATTTTTCGGTATTCCATGAAATGCCTTAAAAAGGTTTTGGATACATCAGGGTTTTTGGATCGGTTCTTGAATTTTCATAAAAAAGATTATTTTCAAATCTTTGGCAAAGTCAAATGTATTTTGTATAAACCCGGTTCCGGTCCGATGAAAATCCAATGGAAAATCCCTATCAAAACCTGGTGATCTATTACTTTGAGGCCCGGTCCGCCTTGGACCGGACATCCGGACCGACACCCGGTTTCTGGGCCTGTGGGAGGAAGCCGGCACCGCGTTTGTGTTTTTTTCCCAACCCGTGCCGGATCTGGCCCATGAGGTGACATCCGGCAATCCGGGTGCTGCGCTCAAGGATGTGTATGACATGACCTGGGAGCAGTGGCACGGGGATGCGGTCAAGCCTTATGATGTGGCAGATTTTCAGATCTTTCCGCCCTGGGATGTCCCGGAAGAGATGGACGGGAAACGCCCGGTCATGATGGATCCGGGCGTGGTGTTCGGCACGGGCCGGCACCCCACCACCCATGACTGCCTGGATCTCATTCACCGGGTGTGCCGGTCCGGTTCCATTAACACGGTCCTGGACATCGGCACGGGCACGGGACTTCTGGCGCTGGGAGCCGCGGCCATGGGGTGTTCCCGGGTTCTGGCCTGTGACTTCAATCTGCTGGCCGTCACCACCGCCCAAAAAAACATCGCCCTCAACCACTGGGACGACCGAATCCTGGTGTTCCAGGCCCGGGGCGAAACCATACTGGATATCCCCTGTGACCTGCTGGTAGCCAACATTCATTATGATATCATGCGTCAGTTGATGGACAGCCCGGCCTTTGCTTTAAAGCCCTGGATCATCCTGTCAGGACTGCTCCGCACCGAAGCCCGGAACGTGGCGGCTGATCTGAAAGAAAAACACATTGAGATCCTGGAGCACCTGTGCCCGGACGGGATCTGGCACACCTTCCTGGCCCGGCACCGGACCTTCCGGCTGCGATCGGATGCCATTTTTCCCCAGACAAACCAGCCGGCCCAGGACCCGAATGATCCGCCCTGGTCCGTCCCGACACCATCATAGGAATGATGATACGTTATGTCCCATGATCCTGAATCCGTTTTCCGCCAGGCCCTGATTCGCACCACATTAGGGGCTGTCATGATCAGCTTTTCCGCGGTATTTGTCAAACTGGCCCAGGTGAATCCTACGGTGTCCGCGTTTTACCGAGTCTTTTTCGGCGGGTGTTTTCTGCTGATCCTCCTGCTGGTCCGTAACGAGCTGAGGTGGCACGGAGGACGGTCTCTCAAACTGGCCCTGATCATCGGCATCTTCTTAGCTCTGGACCTTTATACCTGGCACCGCAGCATCCAGTTTGTGGGGCCTGGCCTGGCCACGATTCTGGGAAATTTCGAAGTGTTCATGGTGCCGACCGTGGCGTTCGTGATCTACAAAGAAAGGCCGTCCATCCGGCTGATCCTTTCCATACCCCCGGCTTTGATCGGCCTGTTCATGATCGTGGGAACCCCCTGGGGACAGCTGACCCCGGACTTCCGCATGGGCATCTATTACGGCATTGCCACGGCCGTATTCTACACCGGTTATCTGATGGTGTTCCGGCGGATGCAGTCAGAGCCCGACAGCCCGTCGGTCGTGTACACCCTCATGGTGGTGTCCTTTGCCACGGCCCTGTTCCTGGGGCTGGAAATGATTCGGAACGGGGAATCATTCGCCATTCCGAATATGCAGTCCCTGTCCTCGCTGGTGGGGCTGGCCCTGATAAGCCAGACCCTGGGCTGGTTTCTCATCGGACACTCACTGCCCAGAATTCCGGCCGCCGTGGCCGGGCTGGTGCTGCTGCTCCAGCCGTCCCTGTCCTTTGTCTGGGATGTGCTGTTCTTCAACCGGGAAACCTCGGCCATGGCATGGGCCGGGGTGGTGCTGGCGCTGTGCGCCATCTATATCGGGACCACCAGCAGCAGCAAATGATGCCGCATGCGGGTCTGACGGTCTGACCCTGACAGGCGTGCACTGACAGACGGACCCAAACGGATGGACCCTGGCGAAAAGCACCGTCACTGATTCCCACGACCGCACTCACCGGGTGTTGACACCTTCCGGCACCCGGCCTTCAAAAACCCACGGACCAATTCACCATTTTTCTGTTGGTTATCTGCGTGCCGTTCTGGAAACTGATCGGTATTTTCTGACCGGGACAGTTCCGGTAAAATCAAGCAACAACCCAGTTTGTCTGATTGGCAAACTGGGCTGTTGCTGTTATAGTAGGCCATGCAGAAATCGATTCTATTCACCATTCTTTCGGCCATCTTCATCGTTTTTGTGGGCATGGGCATCATTGCCCCAATTCTGCCCATTTACGCGGAAGAACTCGGCGCCACCGGCTTTGCCTTAGGCATCATCATGGCGGCCTATGCGGTGAGCGGCGGCCTGCTGCAGCCGTTTGTGGGCACCCTGTCCGACCGGCACGGCAAAAAAGGATTCCTGATTGCCGGGCTGATCATGTTCGGGTTGACCGGATATGTATACACGATTGCCGGATCCGTGGCCCAGCTGGTGATGATCCGTTTTTTTCACGGGGCCGGGTCTGCCCTGATTTTTCCCATTGCCATGGCCTATATCATCGAATCTGCGGAAGATCACGTGGGCAAATACCTGGGCTGGTTCAATATTGCCATATTTGCCGGCATCGGGGCTGGCCCGGTCCTGGGCGGTTTTTTTCTGGATCTTCTGGGAAAAAAATGCGGGATTTTATGCCATGGCCGTGCTCAGCATTGTCTCCGCGATCCTGGTGATCGCCATTCTTCCCGGAAGAGCCGCTGACCGGCCCACGGAAAAACGGCTACCGATATTTTCCCTGTTCCGGCAGATGATGAAAAGCCGGCGGGTGAGAGGCATTCTGCTGGCACGCATGGCCACCATGATCATCATGGTCCCCACGTTTGCCTTTCTGCCGCTGCTGATGATGCAGCAGATGGGGGCCAGCGGTTCCCAGATCGGCACGGTCATCGCCTGCCGCACCCTGGTCAATGCCGTATTCCAGGTGCCGTTCGGCAAACTGGCCGACACCCGGGACCAAAACCGGCTGTTGATGGCCGGCAGCATCATGATCGGCATCAGTATGTGCTGCGTTCCATTTGCCAAAGGCGTTATCCCTCTGCTGCTTCTGTTTGCGGTGATCGGCCTGGGCGAGGCCATTTCCTGGCCGGCCATGGGGGCGCTGGCTGCCACAGAAGGGAAGCATTTCGGCCAGGGTTCCATGATGGGAGTCTTCAACATGGCCATGAACTTAGGGGTATTTATCGGAGCCATGGGGGTGGGGCACTGGTGGATCTGTTCAGCATTGCCTGGGCGTTTTATGCCGTGGGAATTGCCTTGATTGTCTGTGCAGTGGTCGCCGCCGCCATGATTCGGCAAAAACCGGTGCCGTCGGAAAAATAACCGCCTTTTCGTAAAATGACAGCAGCCCCCTCATCTACGTGAATAAGGGGGGCTGCTGAATGAGCCGATTTTTTTAAACAATTTCTGTTGAACAGTTCCTGAAGAATCCTGTTGACCGATCTCTTTCGAAAAATTCTTTTTAAACCGTTCTTATTCCAGCTCGCCCCGTTCCTCCAGCACCTTTTTCAGGGTGGACAGGGCCGTGTTGGCCGCCGGGACCCCCCCGTAGATACTGGTCTGGAAAATCACTTCGGCGATTTCCTCTTTTGTACATCCCACGTTCAACGCCGCATGGATGTGCAATGCCAGTTCCTCGGGTTTGGACAGCACGGTCAGGGCTGCCACCGTGATCAGCTGCCTTGTGGTATGGGGGATTTTTTCCCTGGCATACATCTGGCCGGTGATATACAGGGACATGTCCCGGGCCAGGTCCTTGTCAAAGAACCGCCACAGATTGTAGGGCTTGTCCTCGTCCTTGACCGTGGAAAAATACAGCTCGGCCGTCTCCCCGGTCTTTTTCGCAATTTCCTTGGGGTCCATGAGGCCCTCCTTTACCGGTTGGCTTTCCGGAAGCCCAGCTGATCCAGGGCGATGATCCATTTACAGATGTTGGCGGATCCTTCCACCATGGAGTAGGTGGGGGCGTCTCTGTAAAACCTTGCCACCGGGTATTCCGTGGAGTAGCCATAGGCCCCCATGATGCGCATGGCAAAGTTGGATGCCTTGGTGGCAACTTCACCGGCCAGGTATTTGGCCATGGCCACGTCCAGACCGTTGTTGAGCTGGCCGTTGTCCTTGGCCACGGCCGCCTTGTACACCACCAGGCGGGCCGCTTCGATTTCCGCGGTCATCTGGGCGATCATATCCTGGTTCATCTGGAACTCGCCGATTTTCTTGCCGAACTGTTTCCGTTCGCTGCAATATTTGGTGGCTTGATCCAGGCAGGCCTGGGCCAGGCCCACACCGCCGGCCGCTGCAGACAGCCGGGTCTGGTTCAATGAAGAGAACACAATCTTGGCGCCGTCCCCGGGTTTGCCCAGCAGGTTTTCCTTGGGTACTTTAACGTTGTCCAGGAACAGTTCGCCCGTGGGAGAAGAATGGGAGCCCAGTTTTTCCAGGGCCGAGGTTTTGATGCCGTCAAAATTCTTGGGTTCGATCACAAACGCGGACAATCCTTTGGACCCGGCCGCCTTGTCGGTATACGCATAGAAAAGCAGGCAGTCCGCCACATGGGCGTTGGAAATCCAGGTCTTGGACCCGTTGATCAGCCAGTGGTCCCCCTTGTCCTCGGCCGTGGAAGTCATGGCCATGACGTCAGACCCTGCATCCGGCTCAGTGATGCCGAAACCGCCGATATATTCTGCCGTACACAGTTTTCCACATATTTTTGCGTACTTCTTCGTTGCCGTACTTGTAGATGGTGTAGCCACAACCCAGTTCCTGCATGTTCACCTGGACCCGCAGCGAGGAAGACACCCGGGCCAGCTCCTCGGTGATGATCATGGCAGCCAAAATCCGTTGTCCATGCCCTCTCCGCCGTATTCCTCAGGAATCACGGTGCCGAAACATCCCAGGTCCCGTCCCAGCGGCCGCATGGCTTCTTCAATGGGCAGATAATGGTTGGCATCCCATTCATCCGCATAGGGTTCGATCTGTTTTTTGGCAAAATTTCTGATCTCTTTCTGAATCATCTGAAGATCTTTGGGTAATGTAAAATCCATGTTGTCTCCTTAAAATTAAATTTGTTGGGGTATGGGGTCATGATGGGTGACGGACTGGCCCATGGCCCGGGAAAAGGCCCGGGAATAATCCATCAAAACGGTGATACAATCGGAAAAATGGGTCTTGTCACGGGTCCGGATTTCCGGTACGGCCAAGCTCAGGCTGGCCAGAATCCGTCCCCGGTAATCAAACACCGGAGCGCTGACAGACCCGATGCCAGGGGTGCGTTCCCCGAGACTGACGGCATAGCCCCGGGTCACGATTTTTTTCAGTTCCGCCATCAGAGCGGCCTTATCCACGATGGTGTTATCCGTCATGGGGGTCGGGGAAATCGTATCAATATATTTCCGCTGAAACGCTTCGGAGGAAAATGCAAGCAGACATTTGGCGGACGCTCCGGCATACAGGGGTGACTGGTTGCCCACGGGCATACCCGCCTTGAGGACCTTGGTGGATTCAATGGAATCGATGCAGATGCGCAGATTTCCCTGAATCACGTTCAGATACACGGTCTCATGGGTCTGCCTTGCCAAATCTTGCAAAAATTGCCGTCCGATTCCGGTTATATTATTGGAATGATTCAAGTTTTCCAAAAACCGATAGAAAATATTGCCCACAAAATACTGCCGGGTCCGGGCATCCTGACGTACAAACCCATAGGATTTCAACGTACTCAGAATCCGCTGGACGGTTGCCGGGCTGAACCCCAGTTCAGCAGACAGTTCCCGAATCCCCCAACTGGCCTTGATTTCCTGGAATTTGAGCATGATTTCCAGGGATTTCTCAATGGCATTGAGTTTTTGGTTTCCGCTGGTTTTGCCGGCGTTGCTTTTTGTCTCACAGAGATGGCCCTGCCCGTTGGTTTGTTTTACAGATCAAAACATCGTTTCATATAACGAGTTACCTAATCAAAAAACACCCCCCTTTGTCAAGAAAAAAGTTGATTAAATTTATGATTAAAAAATTGCTTGACAAACCCATGCCATTCTTTCTATCTTAATTGAGAATAGAACGGTGTTTTATATGATGAAACAAGCTTGGAAGGAAAATATCTTTGATTTTCAAGCGGTTGTAAAAGAACCAAACATAAAGTTTCAGATGAAACCGCAACGCTTTTTTGATCATTGTCCGGCCGTGTATCCCAGGGAATTCAATGGATACGCGGCCGGATATAATTATTCAATCACGACCATCACCTGGTTGGTGGCCACTTTGTCATCCACGCTGACCATTACTTCCTTGACGGTGCCGTCCGCCGTGGCCACAATGGGATTTTCCATTTTCATGGCTTCCAGGACCAGCATTTCCTGGCCTTCCTCAACTGCGTCACCGGGTTCGACAGACACCTCGACGATGGTACCGGGCATGGGGGCTAAAATCTCAGTGCTCATTCAGATCTCCTTTGCTAGAGTTGTTTGCATGATTGAAAAACTTGTTGACGTCATGTCAGGAAAACAGCAGCCGTCCATTCATCAGGCCGGTTGCTTTTGGTTAATTTCAATTCTATACTTAATGAAAATTTTAAAGTCAAGTGCGGATATCTGCCGGTGGATGCTGCCTTTTGAAACGCCGATGCCGGTCATATCTTTTAATGTTTTTTCTTCAGGAGTCTTTTATGCGACAGTATTTTGAGAAAATGACCCCCTTTGGTAAGGAAATCAACAAAGGGCAGATGAAAAGTTCGGAAAAAAAACGTCAAGCAGATTGAAGAGGTGGAAACCGGCATTGACGCGGAAGTGGAAAAAGTCAAAAAATGCGGGCCTGCCCACTGAAAAAATCAATGCCCGGGGCAGCATGACCGTGTGGCAGCGATTGGAATACCTGGTGGATCCCGGCACCTGGCACCCGTTGCACACCATTTTTAACCCGGAGGACAACGAAGAAGGCACCACCAACGTCATTGACGGCCTGGCCCGAATTTCTGGCAAATGGGCCGTGGTGATCGGATTCGACAACAAGGTGATGGCCGGGGCCTGGCTCCCGGGCCAGCCGGAAAACATCTTCCGGGCCACCAATCTTTCCAAACGGCTGAACATTCCCCTGGTGTGGCTGGTCAACTGCTCTGGCGTGAAACTCACGGAACAGGAAAAATTCTATGCCAACCGCAGAGGTTCCGGCACCACATTCTACCGCCATGCCGAACTGGAACAGATGGGCATTCCTGTTTTGGCCGGCGTCTACGGCACCAACCCGGCAGGCGGGGGATACCAGGGCATCAGCCCCACCATCCTGTTCGCCCACAAGAACTGCAACATTGCCGTGGGCGGCGGCGGGATTCTCAGCGGGATGTCCCCCAAGGGATATTTCGATGTAGAAGGGGCGGAACAGCTGATCAATGCAGCCAAACAGTACACAAGCAAACCCCCGGGATCAGTAGAGGTTCACCATGACCACACCGGATTTTTCCGGTATGTCTATGAAGAGGAAAAAGGGGTTTTGGATGGGCTCAAAGATTATATGAAGGATATGCCGGCATACAATCCCAAGTTCTTCCGGGTGGCGGAACCCAAGGAACCGGCATTTGCCGCCGAAGATGTGGCCCGCCTGATTCCGTTTAACCAGAAGCAGATCTATGACTTTCGCCAGATCCTGTCCCGCCTGGTGGACGGCAGCGAACACATGGAATACAAACCCGATTACGGCCCTGAAATCTACACGGGCCTTGTGAAAATGGACGGATACCTGGTGGGGGTGATCGGCAACAACCAGGGCTGGCTGGGGGAAGGATACCCCGAATACGCCGACTATCCGGGCATCGGCGGCAAGCTATACCGCCAGGGCCTGATCAAAATGAACGAGTTCGTCACCCTGTGCGGCAGGGATCGGATTCCCTTGATCTGGTTCCAAGACACATCGGGCATCGACGTAGGGGACATTGCGGAAAAGGCCGAACTCCTGGGTCTGGGACAGTCCCTGATCTATTCCATCCAGCAGACCGACATCCCCATGATGCTGGTGACGCTTCGCAAGGGCACGGCTGCGGCCCACTATGTCATGGGAGGCCCCACGGCCAACCGCCACAACGCCTTTACCTTAGGGATCGCCACCACCGAGATCTATGTGATGCACGGTGAAACCGCCGCCGCAGCCAGTTATTCCCGTCGTCTGGTCAAGGAAAAAGATGCGGGCCGTCCCCTGGAGCCGGTCATCGAAAAGATGAACACCCTGGCTAAGGAATATTATGACAATTCCAGACCCGCCTACTGCGCCAAACACGGCATGGTGGATGAGGTGGTGAAGACCAGAGAACTAAGAAACTATCTTAAGGCCTTTGCCGGCTGCGCGTATCAGAACCCGAAATCCATCTGTCCCCAGCACCATCTGATCACTCCCAGGATTATCCGGGGATAACCGGTCTACCGGGGATAGAGACACTTTTATCCAAGGTATGGACATGTGGTGCCGGTCCGGTTATGATACAATTTTTCGGACCGGCACCTATTTGGAAGCACTGCGGCAGTCCGCTGCCGAATCGATAATGACAGTATACAGGAGGCACCCATGTCAGGATCTGAATTTTTGATTGTACAGAAAGACGGCCAGGTAGCCCGGATCACTTTAAACCGGCCCAAGCACAACGTGCTCAACATTCCCATGATGAAAGACCTGAACGCGGAACTGGAAGCCATTGCCGCGGACGACAATCTCAAATGCCTGGTGATCAACGGAGAAGGTCCCAGTTTCTGCGCCGGCGTGGAAGTTGGCGACCACAAACCGGAACAGGTGGACGAAATGGTGGCGGTGTTCAACCGGATTTTCGAGCTGATCAACATGATCGACATCCCGGTGATCGGCGCCGTCCACGGAGCCTGTCTGGGCGGCGGCATGGAACTGGCCATTGCCTGCGACATCATCATCGCCAGCAAAAACGCCAAATTCGGCCAGCCCGAGATCAAGCTGGGCTTTTCCCGCCCTATGCCGCCCTGCGCCTGCCCGAACTGGTGGGCCCGGCCAAGGCCATTGAGGTGCTGACCACGGGCAAGACCTACAAGGCCAAACAGGCCCGCAAACTGGGATTCGTAAGCCAGGTGGCGGACGACGATGAATTCAAGGAAACCGTGGAAGCTTATGTCAAGGAAATCTGCATGGCTTCCCCGTTGATCATACGGCTCAACAAACGGGCCGTGAAGCGCCACATCGGCACCAGTTTCTCCCAGGGGGTGGACCTGGTGTCCAACTATTTTCTCAAAACCCTGATGAAAACCGAAGATACTCTGGAAGCATCGCCAGTTTTGAGGAAAAACGCCGGGCTGAGTGGAAAAACCGCTGACCCGGCATCGCCTTTGTTGTTCGAATCTGCTTCGCTTCATTCAGCGGCAGGGAAATCTGTTTTCCCTGCCGCTGTTTTTTGCCTGGGCACCCAACGCTTGTAAAATGACCCATACCGCATCTTCTTCCCCATGCAACCATCCATTGTCACCGCGATGTGTATCCATAAAAACCACAACAAAGCGCGCCATGATTTATGATAGGGAAAACCAGCAGCTTTTCATGATTCAGCAACAGGCGGCACGGGAAGACGGCGCTCGCCAGGGCAGGGCAGCGGACTTGCAAGGCCGATTTTCTCATCAGCTCCAGAGAATTCCTGCCTTTTTTTCCGCCGGTTCATTTGAACTAATGATTTTTTTATCCCTGCATCATCAGAATATTATCATGAATAATTCTGTGGTTGTCAAAACAAGGAAAGTTTTTATACAATCGTCCAGCTTGTGAGTATCGAGCTGAATTAAGTTTCATATTTTACTTTCTTTATTAATGGGTTGGCATAACATTGTTATATAAAGGTGATTATTGATACAAACCGATAAAGAATTCCGTTGCCGTTGCCCCGGGTTGTTTTGTTTTTCTGATTTTTTTTAACCCCTTGGCTTCATGCCTGCTCAACAGGTATGGAAAACAGCCGGAAAACGCTGCACCAGACGGCAGATGAAATCAATATCATGTTTGTTACAGCCAGAGACCGCCTCGACACGCTGAAAATTAAATATCAATCCCTTATAGTAAACGGGGAAAATCAAGACGGCCTTTACAGCAAGGAACGATATGCCTATAGCAAAGAGTATGTATACTTCACCCCTTATGATGATGGACACTGCGAGGTCTGGGCTTCTGGCCACATCCCTGTCGGAAAAGCCGAACGTCATAAGATCAGACAGTTTGAATACCTGTGCCCTGATCTAAAAACCATTTACCGGCAAAATGATTTTATTGCCACGGTCTATCTCACCACATTTGATTCCATCGTCATGGGTTACCCCTATGCCGACATCCATGCGTATATGGAACACGGCCTGGACCTGACCAAGGCATGGGTGGCTTACAGGGCGGCAGCCGGCGGGGAAAATCCCAACAGGAGAACCCTCTGGGTGCAGCCCTATATTGATGCTGTAGGAAGGGGGTATGTGACGTCAGTTATCACTCCGGTTTACAATGGCGGGATTCTGGAGGGCACGTTGGGTGTTGATATCACCATCGATACAATTGTCAGACGTTTTAAGGCCCTGTCCGAAAAAAATCGGATGATCGTGACTTCCGAGACTTTACCGGTGAGCGTCAACAATAACAGTGCCGGTATCCTTCAAATAAAGGACTCGAAAAATACAATTATCTAAGAAAAGCACCGGAAAACAAAATCATTTCCTCTTCCCTGAAGATGTCAAAAATCCCCGTAATGAAATTCAGCGGATTGCCGAATGGATCCAGTCGGATGATGCTGAAACGGTTCTGTCGGTTTCCGGAAGCATGTTTCGTTTTTACAAAGTTCTTATCCCTGAGGTGAAATGGTTTTTGATCGAATTTGTAAAGGACTGAATGAAACTCAAATCCAGAATTCTGATTAGTTTTTCCGGACTGGTCTGTATCCTGATATTCACCGGGGTCATCAATGTCTTTTTTCTTATGGCTATCAATAAATATATTGATGAACTGGTTGAAAAAACGTTTTGGCATTGAGCAACGGGTTCAATCCGCCCATTTGATCATCAACCAGATTTACAGCAAGATTTTTGATACCCTTCTGATCGATATCAACCAGCGTAGAAAGGAAATTGAAAATCTGGACCGTCTGGCTACAGCATTTTTTCATCACATGGATGTCCTTTCGGACGCGCGTTCATATCCCAACGGTGGATTCACCGACCAGAAAAGGGATTTCCAAACTTTTTATCTGGTAGGAAAAGATCTCCTTGCCATCAGCACCTTGACAGGGCTCCAGGAAAATGAAGAGAAAATGGACCGGTTTAAATTCTACAAAAAAAGGCTGGTCTCAGAAATCGATCATCGGTTTGAAACCTATAAAAACGAATTCGCCACATCCCTTTCCAGCCTTCAGAGATTTGCCTATATCATTGTTGCGGTTTCCACCACCCTGGTTATCGTAGGGGTGCTATCCGCCTCAGTTATCTCGTTTAAACTGTCGTCCAGCCTGGTCCGGCCTATCACCCGGCTCACTGAAGCGATCCGGGGCTTCAAACCCGGCATGCCGTATGAACCGGTTGATGAATCCACTGCCGATGAAATTGGCCGACTCGGAAAAGTATTCAATGAAATGACGCGTCATCTCAATAAGTCGCTTGATAAACTCGAAGCTCAGACCATGGAAACCATTCTGGCCGAACGAAAAGCAGCCCGCCGCAGGCGACAGCTGTTCCAGGCGGACAAGATGGCCTCGCTCGGATTTCTGGTGTCGGGCGTGGCCCATGAAATCAACAACCCGAATCAGTTTATCATGTCCCATATAGACCCGCTGAAAAATGCATGGAACGGTGCCATCCCAGTTCTGGATCAGTATTATTCCCAATATGGCGATTTCCGGATAGGTGGGGTCAATTATTCACAAATCAAGGAAAAGATCCCCCAGATATTCTCAAATATCGCCAGAGGATCCCAGCGGATCAAATCCATTGTGGACGAGTTGAAAGGATTCGCCAATGACTCTCCCTGCAACTCTTTTACCACTGTCAACCTGAATCAGGTAGTGGATTCCGCCCTGACTCTGACAGCCAGCATGATCAAAAAATCGACTCATACCTTTTCCTTTGACCGGGCCGAAGGCCTGCCTGTTGTACTGGGTCATTTCCAGCGACTGGAGCAGGTGGCAGTCAACCTGATACAGAACGCCTGTCAAGCCCTTAACTCTCCCCAGGCGACGATTTCCATCCGGACCGTTTATTTAAGGGAGCCCAACGAAGTCCTGCTGGAAATCGAGGATAGTGGTTGCGGTATATCGGAACAGGATTTGCGCCATATTACCGACCCGTTTTTCACCACCAAACGGGATAAAGGTGGGACCGGGCTCGGGCTTTCGATTTCCTCGAAAATTATTGAAAACCATGGGGGAACCATCATATTTAAATCAACAAAAGGAAAAGGTACCAAAGTAACGGTACATTTACCCCGTTACCACACAGATGAAAGAGGTTGGAATGACATCGGCAATGCCTATATTGATCGTGGATGATGAGGTAGAAAGTCTGGACGGATTCGAACTGATTCTGACCTCAAATGGTTTCAGCCAAATCCAAACCTGTAAAGACAGCCGCCGAACCATGGATGAGATTGCCCGGAATGAACCGTGCCTCGTCCTGCTGGATCTCTCCATGCCTCATATTTCTGGCCGGAAGCTGCTGGAACAAATTAATGTTCAGTATCCGCACATCCCGGTCATTATCGTCACCGGGATGAATGAGATTGAAACCGCCGTGGACTGCATGAGCGCCGGTGCCCATGATTACATGGTGAAGCCGGTTGAACCCCAACGGTTGGTCTCCAGTGTCCGCAGGGCTGTTGAACTTCAAGAAGAGCGGATCGAATATAAAAAATTCCGTGAAAAAATACTTGCGGATGATCTGGCAAATCCCGAGGTCTTTTCTCATATTATTACATCCAACAAGAGCATGCGCTCTATCTTCCAGTATTGTGAGACCATTGCCGGAACCGGGAAACCGGTTTTGATTACAGGCGAATCCGGTGTGGGAAAAGAGATGATTGCCCGGGTCATCCACAGGCTGTCACAACTCAAAGGGAAGTTTGTACCGGTCAATATCGCCGGATTGGATGATCAGCTGTTTTCCGATACTCTTTTCGGCCACCTTAAAGGCGCGTTTACCACAGCTGAAAACCAGAGGCCCGGCCTGATCAGCAAATCCAGGGATGGAACCCTTTTTTTGGATGAAATTGGGGACCTGAATCTGGCCAGCCAGATCAAACTGCTGCGAATTCTCCAGGAAAAGGAATACTATCCCATGGGATCGGATATTCCCTTGGCGATGGATACCCGGGTGATCGTGGCAACCAACCGGAATCTGATTCGGCTGATGGAAAAAAAAGCGTTCCGCACCGATCTTTACTACCGTATTCAGACACACCATATCCATATTCCACCACTTCGAAAACGGAGAGGTGATATCCCGCTGCTGCTGGAACATTTCCTTGATAAAGCTGCACAGAGCCTGGGCCAAAAAAAAACCGACTGCCCCGACAGAACTGTTTGAACTTCTCTTGATTTATCGATTTCCAGGCAATGTCCGAGAAATGGAATCCATGGTATTTGATGCGGTCAGCAACCACAAAAAGGGTATGCTCTCCACCGAGCGGTTCAGAATCCACATTCAAAAACACCAGGCCATCTACAAAAAACCCCTATTTGCGGACACAGGCACTACCCAGCGCCGGCCAACCCGTTTTCACTGATAGAGTCCCTTCCCACATTGAAACAGGCCCCGATTTTTTGATCAAGGAGGCGCTTAACCGAACCAGGGGAAACAGAGGTGCAGCTGCCATGATTCTTGGCATTACCCGTTCCGGCCTGAATAAAGCCCTGCAGCGGGCCGGCATCAAATCAGAATAAAACCCCGGGGACAAATGTCCATCAAGAGACATTTGTCCTTTCAACCCAATCCCAATGCCAGAAAAGAATTTCAGGCGTTTTATGCAAGACTGCCGGGGACAGGTGTCTCCGGGATCCGGCATGCTTCTGATGGCCAGAAGGCTAACCAACCATCTGATATAAAACCACATAAATTGCCATGACTATTCGTGGCATATGAGTTGCTAACAAATATTTTCTAAATCAAAAATTTGTTACTGACAAAGAACAGACACATCCCAATGATTCATGTGATAAAATATTTATTTAAAAACAAACTCGCACTGATCGGGTTCGTTGTGATTTGGCTCTTTTCCGTATCTGCCCTATTGGCACCGCTGGTTACCCCTTACGCGCCGGACACCCAGTTTTTTGAAGGATTAACCCTGGAAGGCGCGCCTCTGCCACCCAACGGCAAATTCTGGCTCGGAACGGACCTTTTGGGCCGGGACCTGTTCACCCGGCTGATATACGGTGCACGGACTTCCCTGATCATCGGCATTGCCGCCAATGGAATTGCTCTGTTGATCGGTTCGTTCCTCGGTATCTTTGCCGGATATGCCAGAGGAAAAACCGGGGCGGTGATCATGCGGTTTACCGACCTGATGATGGCTTTCCCTGCGCTTCTGCTGGCGATTGCCCTATCTGCCATCTTTCAGCCCAGTCTCTGGATTGTGGCCCTGGTGATTGCCTGTGTCAACTGGGTCCAGATCGCCCGGGTCATCTACGGCCAGACCATGTCCTGGCGACCAGCGAGTATATTGAAGCAATCCGGTCTATCGGGGCGGCCTGGCCCAGAATTTTATTTGTCCATATTCTGCCACATCTCTGGCCCACCATTCTGGTCTGGGGAACCCTCGGCATTGCCACCACGGTTTTGCTGGAAGCGACCCTGTCGTTTCTTGGTGTGGGAGTACGGCCACCCATACCCTCATGGGGCGGCATTATCTATGAAAGCCAGTCTTATTTTCTGGATGCGCCCTGGCTGGTCTTTTTTCCAGGCCTGGCGATCATGCTACTGTCACTTTCTTTCAACCTGGTGGGGGATGCGTTAAGGGATGCACTGGATCCGATGCGGCGGGGGAGAAGCTGATGCTGATTCTGATAGCCAAACGATTCGGGCAGTCGATTTTGATCCTTCTGGGCGTTACCCTGATCACGTTCACCCTGTCTTTCATGATGCCGGCCGACCCGGTCCGTATGATCGCCGGAAGAAGCGCCACGCAGGAAACAGTGGAATCAATCCGCAGAGAGCTGGGCCTGGACAAACCGCTACCGGTACAATACCTCAAATACGTTTCAAGACTGGCTCGAATGGATCTTGGCCGCTCCTACAAACAAAAACCCAGGTAACTGAACTGATCAAAAGCCGCCTGCCGGCCACACTTCAGTTAATGGCCGGAGCCATATTTTTTGAACTGCTCATCGGCATCCCGGCCGGTATCCTGGCGGCCACTCAGCGGGGAAAAACCTGGGATAACTGGATCATGGGCATCTCGTTTGCAGGGGTTTCCATGCCACAGTTTGTTCTCGGATTGCTGCTGTTATATGTGTTTGCCTATGTACTGGGACTGTTCCCACTGGGCGGATATGGCAGCCTCAAACATCTGATTCTGCCAGCACTGACCCTGGGAATTTCAGGGGGGGCTGGTATTCACGCATGATCCGCTCCAGCATGGTGGATGTTCTGCTTCAGGATTATATCCGAACTGCCCGGGCCAAAGGCCTGTCTGAAATGAAAATCGTGCTGGTGCATGGCCTGCGCAACGGTATCCTTCCCATCATTGCCATGGTCGGCTTGGATATCGGTATCTTTATGGCCGGCGCTGTGGTGGTGGAATCTGTATTCGGGTGGCCCGGTATCGGTCAAATGGCGTGGCAGGCCATCCAGATGGTCGATATTCCGGTCATTATGGGCGTCACCTTGGTGGCTGCTGTGGGAATCATCCTCGGCAACCTGCTGGCAGACATTGTCATGCCCCTGGCCGACCCAAAAATGAGAGTCGATTAACCCCATAAAAAAGGAGTCCAAAGATGAAAAAATGTACGTTAATTTTGGTAATTTTCGCCCTTTTCATTTTTGCGGGATGGACAGCCGTCTGCAGCGCTGGCATCAAGCAAGGAGGAAAAATGACTGTCACTTACAAAGATGACATCTCCACTCTGGATCCTGCCATCGGGTATGACTGGCAGAACTGGTCCATGATCAAGACACTTTTTAACGGTCTCATGGATTACGAACCAGGCACCTACAATCTTGAACCTGATCTTGCGGAAAGCTTTGAAATTTCCGATGACGGATTGGTCTATACCTTTTTGCTTCGGGAAAATGCAAAATTTCACAACGGCCGCCTGCTCAAAGCAGAAGATATCAAATACAGCATCGAGAGAGCGGTGAACCCGAAAACCCAGAGCCCGGGCCAGGGCTTTTTCGGCAGCATCAAAGGATTTGATGACATGGTATCCGGCAAGGCGGATTCCCTTTCCGGCATTACCATTCCCAAACCCGGCGTGATCAAAATTGAACTCTCCCGCCCGGATGCAACATTTCTTCATGTCATGGCCATTAACTTCTCTTTTGCCGTTCCAAAAGAGGAAGTAGAAAAATATGGTGAAGATTTCGGTAAACACCCGGTGGGCACCGGAGCTTTCAAAATGACTGAATGGGCTCTAGGCCAGTATGTAACCTTTGAACGCAACAAGGACTATTATAAAGATGGGCTTCCCAAGCTTGACACCATTGTCTTCGAAGTCGGACAAGAACCGACAGTTGCCTTACTACGTCTCCAGCGGGGGGAAGTGGATATTCTGGGGGACGGCATTCCGCCGGCACGGTTTCTGAAGGTAAAAAATGACCCCGCCAACCAGGGTCTGATCATCCAGGGCGACCAGCTTCACACCGGATATCTGACGATGAATCTCAAAATGGCACCCTTTGACAATCTGGAAGTCCGCAAAGCCGTCAACATGGCTATCAATAAGGAAAGAATCTGCAAGATTATCAACAATCGGGCAGAACCCGCCAATCAACCGCTTCCCCCGGGAATGCCCGGCTACGATAAAACTACAAAGGGTATCCCTATGATATCGAAAAAGCCAAAATCCTGCTGAAAAAAGCAGGATATGGCGAAGGCTTTTCCACCGAACTTTATGCCAACAATACCGATCCCAATCCGAGAATTGCCCAGGCCATTCAGCAGGACCTGGCCGCCATCGGTATTAAAGCGGAAATCAAAACTTTGGCTCAGTCCACGGTCATTGCAGCAGGCGGTGAACCGGATCAAGCACCAATGATCTGGTCCGGAGGCATGGCCTGGATCGCAGACTTCCCGGATCCATCCAACTTTTATGGACCGATCCTGGGTGGCGCCGGTGCGGTCAAGGGAGGGTGGAACTGGTCCTGGTATGAGAACAAGGATCTGGATACAAAAGCGGCCGCTGCCGATGCGATCAGTGATCCGGCCAGAAGTTCGGAACGGCTTGAAATGTGGCGTTCTATCTATATCTTAGTCATGGAAGACGCCCCCTGGGTGCCAATTTTCAACGAGCTGCGCTTTACCATGCGTGCAGAGCGCCTGGGCGGCCCGGATGCCATTTTTGTTGATCCGGTCCACATCCCGGTAAATTATGAACATGTCTACGCAAAAGACGTTCAGTAAGAATCGCTGTATTGACCTGTCGTTGCATCCTGTCTGGTGCGGACCGGCAATTTTCCGGCCCGCACCTGCAGGATGTATGACCGATTTGATAAAGGAAAAGAATCATGACACCTGACTATACCCTGAAAAATAACGTTCATATCGGTTGGGACAACTCGCTGGCGCCGGCTTTGAAAGTGACACCCGGCCAGATTGTGGAATTTGAGGCCGTTGATGCATCAGGCGGACAGCTCAATGCTTTTCCACTGTGAAAGATGTCTCCGCCCTGGATTTTGACAAGGTCAACCCGGTAACCGGCCCTCTTTTGTGGACGGTGCACAGCCTGGTGATGCCCTCAAAATCACCATTCTGTCATTTACACCGAGCGGATGGGGCTGGACCGCGATTATCCCGGGTTTCGGCCTGCTTGCTGACCGGTTCGATTCCCCGGCCATTCATATCTGGGAATTTGACACATCGCCCGGTGCCATTGCAGAATTCAAACCCGGCGGCAGGGTCCCCACACAGCCTTTTCCAGGAACCATTGGGAATGCACCGGCAGACAAGGGGGCCCACAGTGTTGTCAACCCCAGAAATGTGGGCGGAAATATGGACACTCGAAGCCTGTGTGAAGGCACTGTTTTGTATCTACCGGTAGCGGTGAAAGGTGCTCTATTTTCCATTGGCGACACCCATGCGGCACAAGGTGATGGTGAGGTCTGCGGCACAGCCATTGAAAGCCCCATGAATGTGGCCCTGAAGATTGAACTCACAAAAATGCCGGCTTGAAATTCCCAAGATTCACCACAGCAGGTCCTGTTTGCCGTCACATTGATGACAAGGCTATGAAGTCACCACCGGCATCGGTCCGGATTTGATGAAAGGTGCCATTGACGCCGTTGACCAAATGGTGGATCTGATCTCATCCAAGTACAAAATAAACCCGGAAGATGCATACATGCTCTGCAGTGTCTGTGCGGATCTGAGAATTACGGAAATTGTGGACATGCCCAATTGGGTGGTATCATTTAATTTTCCTAAATCTGTATTTGATTATTGATGCACAGATATCACACACCTGCATTCACCACCCAGGAGGCCTCTTCCAGCCCTATTCTCCGGGTGGAGGATTTTTCCCTGGGGTTTTACACGGAAAACGGTCCCATCACCGTTGTGGAAGATATCTCCTTTGAAATCCGAAAAGGTCGGTGTTAGGGCTTGTCGGCGAATCCGGCTGCGGCAAGAGTGTCACTGCCATGTCCATCATGCGCCTGTTGCCCGCCCCCCCCTCGTTCATAAAAAAGGGGCGGATTCTGTTTGAAGGAAGTGATCTGCTGTCCTTTAGCAACCAGGCCATGCGCAGGATACGGGGGAACAGCATCGGCATGATTTTCCAGGAACCCATGACCAGCCTGAACCCCTGTTTTCCATTGGATACCAGATCAAAGAGGTATTGAAGCTTCACCAAGGCCTGACTGGAAAAAATGCTGACCGGCGCAGTGTTGAGCTGCTTGACATGGTTGGAGTGAATGCGCCGGAAAGCCGTCTCAGCCAATATCCGCACCAGCTCTCCGGGGGTCTGCGTCAGCGGATGATGATCGCCATGGCCCTGGCCTGTAGTCCAAAGCTGTTGATCGCGGATGAGCCCACCACCGCGCTGGATGTGACCATCCAGGCCCAGATTCTGGACCTGCTCATTCACCTGAAGCAGGAGCTGGATATGTCTATTCTCATGATCACCCATGACCTGGGCGTGGTCGCCGAATTCTGCGATGACGTCTCAGTCATGTATGCCGGAAAAATCGTTGAACAGGCGGATGTTTTCACCCTGTTCGACACACCTATGCATCCTTATACCCGGGGGTTGTTGACCTCCATCCCGAAAATCGGAAAAAAACCGGCATCTGACCACCATCCCGGGGATGGTGCCATCTCCGGACAACCGGCCGAAAGGCTGCTATTTTGCTGACCGGTGTTCCCGGAAAACAGAAATTTGTGACCAAAAGGCCCCGCTCCTCCAACCCTTTGAAACACCGGATCTCGCCTCCGGACATACCATTGCCTGCTGGAATTTTTATGATGAAAACACTGGTACTTGACGTAAAAAATCTAAAAAAACACTTTCCACTCAAAGGCGGTAAAGGAATTGTCCGTGCGGTAGATGATGTCAGTTTTCAAGTGTATGAAGGAGAAACTTTCGGCATTGTCGGGGAATCCGGCTGCGGCAAATCCACGCTGGGCCGCCTGATTCTGAGACTGATAAAAGCGGATCACGGAGAGGTCGTTCTGGACGGAATTCCTGTTCTCTCCCTTTCTCCCGGAAATCTGCGCAAGGCCCGGAAAAAGATGCAGATGGTTTTTCAGGATGCCATGGCTTCTCTGGATGCCCGCCAGAAAATCGGCCGGATTATTGCAGAACCGTTGAAAGTTCATGGTATTGGCACCAAAGGCGAGCGCCTGGATACAGTTCGCCACCTGTTGAAAACCGTTGGTTTGAATCCGGAGGCCATGGACCGTTATCCCCATGAATTTTCCGGAGGCCAGCGGCAGCGCATCTGCATTGCCCGGGCAATCGCCCTCAATCCCAGACTTGTGGTGGCGGATGAACCGGTCTCTGCACTGGATGTCTCCATCCAGTCCCAGGTGCTCAACCTTTTGGTGGACCTGCGGGAGAAGCTATCGCTGTCCTATGTGTTCATCTCCCATGATCTGGCGGTGGTGGAGCATATCTGTACCCGGATCGGTGTTATGTATCTGGCCAAATTATCGAAACTGCCCACACTGAGTATCTATACGCCAATCCAACGCATCCTTATACTCAGACACTGCTGTCTGCCATTCCCCGTCCGGATCCACATAACCGGGACAAAAAAAGGATTATTCTTCAGGGAGATCTTCCCAATCCGTCCAATGTACCCCCAGGATGCCGTTTCCACACGCGATGCCCCTATATGATGGAAATCTGCCGAAAGGAAATCCCGCCGGCATATGTAAAAGAAACGCCGCTCGGCCCGCACATCACTCATTGTCACAAGGGATTTGAAAAATAGGCGACTGCCAGCCCGTCAATGAGCTGACGAATTTCACCTGAGTTGGATAATGGAAAGCCGTATTGTGTCAATATGGCTCAAGCGGCCAGGTCCTGGATCTGCAAAAATATCAGGTCTTTCAACTCGTCCACCGAAAGATGGGCATATTCTTCAAAGGGGATAGGGCGCCCGATCCGAACCCGGACCGCCCCCGGGGTGATAATGAATCCTCCTTTTTGCTGAAACTCGTACAGCCCGCTGACGCCAAAGGGAACCAGAGCGGTCTGTGCCGTCCTGGCCAGATGGAACGGTCCTTTTTTGAATGGCCCCAGTTTGCCGGTTCGGGTCCGGTGCCCTTCGGGAAGAATTACAATGGAAAGGCCGCTGTCCAGGGCCTGTTTTGCCAGCGCCAGGCTTTTTCGGGCTTGTTCCGGATTTCCCCGTTCAATGGGGATACAGCCCCATTTCCGGATCAGATAGCCCCATACCGGAATCCTGAAATGACGGGCCGCCTCCACCCCGGTGAAGGTCAGGGGAATGGCCGCCGGGATGACAAACAGGTCAAACAGGCTCTCATGGTTGCCCATGAGCAGGTAGGTCTGGTGCGGGTTCAGAAGATCCTGACCCGTCACTTTCAGCCGGATGCCCATGATCCGGATCAGCACTGAAAACAGCCGCCGGGCCAGGCGAAAAGTCACGGTTCTTGGCATAAGCATGAGGCTGACAGACAGGACACAGAAAGACATCAGGAAAAGGATCGTGCCGACAGACCAGCGATAAAGGGAACCAATCGTTTTCACAATGTGGTTCCCTTTTTAAGCATCTGGTCACAGGCCATGCTTTTTAATTTCCTGACCAGGGTGGACTGGCTCAGACCGAGAATTTTCGCCATTTTCCGGGTGGTTTTGTGGGTTTTTCGGATGGCGTTCAGAATATTGTACTCCGTCTGGTCCAGGATCGCGTTCAAACCGGCTCTGGAGAAAGAAGGACGCGATCCGGTGGCCAGCTCCCGGATGGTGTCCACCAGGGTGATCGTATCCTCTCCGGAGTTGATGAGTATTCTTTGAACCACGTTTTGCAGCTCCCGAATATTTCCCGGCCATTCATGCTCCACCAGGTACTGAAACGCCATTTGTTCCATGGTTTTATTCAGCTTGAAACGGTCATTGTATTTTCGAATGAAATGTTCGGCCAGTGGAATGATGTCTTTCTTCCGCTCCCGGAGAGGAGGAATTTTTATGGGAAATACATTCAGGCGGTAAAACAGATCTTCCCTGAACCGGCCCTGTTCGATCATCTCTTCGAGGGAACGGTTCGTGGCTGCAATGATTCTCACGTTGACCCGAATCGGCTGTGTTCCTCCGACCCGGTATATCTGCTTTTCCTGAATGGCTCTCAAAATTTTGGCCTGAAGCTCGGTCTTGAGTTCCCCGATTTCATCAAGGAAAAGGGAGCCGTTATGGGCCAGCTCAAAAAAGCCCTTTTTTCCCTGGACGCTGGCACCCGTAAAAGCGCCCTTTTCATAGCCGAACAATTCAGATTCCAGAAGGCTGGCAGGGATCGTACCGCAGTTGATCTTAACCAGGGGGTACTGGTTCCGGTCACTGGCCTTGTGGACGATATCCACGATAATTTCCTTGCCCACACCTGATTCGCCGGTGATCAGGGTGGTACAGTCATACTTTGCCACATTCACAGCTGAAGCCAAAACCCTCTGCATGGGCTTGGACACAAACACATAGTCATCCCGGCTGTCCTTGAGGATGTGCGATAAAATCCGGTGGTCCGGGTAAGTTTCCTGACGGATCCGGGGGGGTCTGATTCTCCGGGTCGTAAAGCCGTCTGAGTTGACGGGTCAGTGCCGGACAAGTGTCCAGAAGTGAAGCGGTAAAGTCGGCATGGCCTTCCAGAAAACCGGTATAGCCGATAATGTTCAGGTCCTTGCCCATGCTCTCCGATGTCAGTGCCGTGATTTTCTGACTGTTGGCCAGACTGGCGAAAAAAATGGTTCCCCGGTTCCGTGTCATAATCAGGCTGAGCATTTCACTGCCGGACACTGCCATGCAGTTGACCGTGAGATCAAAGGATCCTTGCAGATCTTTAAACCCATCCTGGCTGGACAGATTTTTAATGGCACCGATGGTGTCCAGGGCATCACAGCAAAAAACCTCGTCGTAGATACCCGTCTTTTTCAGGTCTTTTCTGCTTTCGCTAGATTTGACGATTCCGGTAATTTTGCCGGTATTACCGATTTTGTGCCGGGCCCCGCAGGCGCAAAGCAGACCCAGTTTTCCGTTTGCGCCGATAACAAGGAGATGGTCCCCTGAATTGGCCAGTTTCCAGGTCTGCCTGGGAGCCCCGGCTTCGTCCATCACCGCGATGAGCAGTTCCAAGGAATATTTTTTGTTGAGCTGACCGGGGCTGATCTTGAGCAAAGGCATTTGATCAAAAAGGATCGCTTTGCCCTGAACCTTGAGCTGACATGAAAACGGGTTGATTTCGTCAATTTGATCCAGCCTCAAGGGGGTGAGAGAAAGGGATGCAAGGGTGATGACATGGTCTCCGACACTTAAATTGAAAGGATTGGGATAAGACTTCCCGATCTGTTTGATTTTTCCGTACAGAATGCCGCCTGTTCCGGTGATGGGATTCTGAAGTTTTCCCCTGGTTGAGACGATTTCCAGGAGCCTTTTTTTCACTGCTGCCAGATTGCCGTCCACTGATGTGAGAATCTGGTTGAAACTGGTGGTGTTCACATGGATGATCTCCACATCGACGAGAATTTCGTTCTCATGCACGGCCATGGTGTTATCCAGTTTCCAGGCGGGCTGAGGGAAACATTTGGCCGGTTCCAGCACCCTATGGCAACCGAATTCAAGCAACTCAGGCGGCTCCGTATTTCTGTAGGCGGTGTTAACAAAATGCGGCGCTTCACCCTGCCTGACGACAGGGGCATCCATTGAATTCAAAGCATAGTTTACGGTGCCGGGGATGTCAAGTTCAAAGCCGTTGAGCGGTTTTGTCATGTTCTTAAAGGTGCAAGATTCAGGATTTCCCTGGCCTCGGCTGGAGAAGCCAGGGGCCGGCCCAGTTCATTGGCGATGCGGATCACCTTGCTGACCAGTTCTCCATTGCTGGCAGCAAGAGTGCCTTTGGCAATATACAGATTATCTTCAAATCCGACCCGGGCATGACCGCCCATGACGATGGCCAGGGCTGCCATGGGGATCTGGTGGCGGCCGATACCGGCCACCGACCAGGTGGCGCCCGACGGCAGGCTGTGGACCATAAAGGCCAGATCTCTGGCGGTGGCATTGATCTGGACCCCCATCACCAGGTCAAAGTGCATGGGAGAGAGAATGACTCCTTTAGAAAACATTTTAATGGCTGTATCGATCATGCCTTTGTCAAAGACTTCAATTTCCGGTTTGACATTTCTTTGTATCATGATCCGGCCAAACGCTTCGATCGTCTTGTCAGAGTTGACAAACACCTCGTCTCCGCCAAAATTGCAGGTACCGCAGTCCAGGGTGGCCATTTCAGGGTGATCAAGCCCCACTGACGGTTCCGCCACTTCCGTCGGCTGAAGCCTTTCCAGGTCGGTCATGCCCACAGCCCCGCCAGTGGAAGGCTGAATGATCACATCAGGACAGCGTTTGCGGATGGCATCAATGGCTGTTTTGAACCGTTCCCGGCTCTGTGTCGGAGTGCCATCATCCTCACGGACATGAAGATGAATGATGGATGCGCCGGCCTGGTAAGCGGATTCGGCTTCCATGGCAATTTCCTGGATCGTATAAGGCACATTTGGGTTCTGATCTTTGGTCACTTCCGCGCCGCAGATGGCAGCTGTTATGATTAGTTTATCCATTCGTGAGGGTCTCTTTCAAAAAATGGGGGTTGGTCAGTGCTTAATCCGCTGATTCGCCTTCGGGGTGACACAGGTACCCACGGCCCTGCAGACAATGACGGGTTCATCCAGAAGCTCAGCGGCGGATTCGCTGAGATCTCTCCGACAGGTGATCACCTTTCGGGCGATAAACGTCATTTTTCTGGATGTGTTACCGGTGTCCATGATCTCTGCTTCCGCTTCAATGTAATCTCCGGCATACACCGGGGCCAGGAATGTCACCGATTCATACCCGGCAAACAATCCTTCGTCCCCGTCATAACGGATGAGCAGTTCCGTGGCCAGGTCCCCAAACAGGTGAAGCATATGGGCGCCGTCAACCAGAGCCCCCCCGTAATGGACATCTTTGGCGCTCATTCTCACTCTTATCATCGCTTTTTCCATTTCAGCATCCTTGATTGATGATTGTTTAATAGAAGTTAAATGCGCTATGCCTTGAACAGCACCCGGGGAAGCCACAATGCAATTTCCGGAAACATCATAACGATGGCCAGACCCAGGGCCTGGATGATGATGAACGGTATCACCGACCAGTAGAGGTCAGCCATGGAAATGCCGGGCGGGACGACCCCTTTCATATAAAACAGGTTCAGTCCATAGGGCGGAGTGATGAACGCCATCTGCATGTTGATGACGAACAGGGTGCCGAACCAGATGGGATCAAACCCGAACCCCTTGACAATGGGCAGGTACAAAGGAATGGTCAAAAACATGATGGCCGTGTCATCCAGAAACATTCCCAGGAAAAAGAAGGAGATCTGCATGAAAATTAGGACCCCCCATTTGCCAAGCCCCATGGATTCCAGAGCGGCCTGAACCAGATCTGAAGCGCCCAGTCCCGTATAGATGGCCCCGAAACAGACTGCTGCAAGGGCGATCCACATGACCATTGCCGTGACGGAAGCGGATTTGTGAAGGGATTCACGAATCATGGTCCAGGTCAATTTTCTTCTGGTGGCGGCAGCAATCATGGCACCGATGGCACCGATCACCGAGGCTTCGATAATGGTGGTGATGCCGAAGATCACACAGCCGATGACGCTGAATATAATAAACATCGGAAGAATCAGCGCCTTTAAGCATATCAGTTTTTCCCTGAAACTGACCCGCTCCTCAACAGCCAAAGCCGGAGCCAGGCCGGGTTGAATATAGGCTCTGACCAGTATATAGACAATATACATGGCCGCCAGAATCAGCCCCGGAAACAGGCCGGATGCAAACAGTTTGGCTGCCGATTCCCTGGCTACAAATGCATAGACCAGAAATGGGATGGAGGGAGGAATCAGCAGCCCCAGTGCCCCGCCTGCCTGAATCGTGCCCGTTGCCAGGTACTTGGAATAGTTGCGCTTAAGCATGGCCGGCAGGGCGATGAGTCCCATGGTAACGGTGGCTGCCCCGGATATTCCCACCATGGAAGCGATGATGGCACAGACAACCACCGTCCCCGCACCCAGCCCGCCCCGGAGGCCCCCGGACCATTTATAGATCGCCTCGAACATCTCATCGGCAATTCCTGATTTCTGAAGAATCAGACCCATGAAAATGAACAGAGGAATCGCCGATAGAATAAAGACATTCATCAGTCCGTAGGTGGGGTATATCATCATGGACAACCCGCCGGTCCCCCACAGAAAAAAGGCAAAAACAATACTGATGGAACCGATAACAAAGACCACGGGAAGACCCGTTGTCAACAGAACAATCAATACAGCGAACATCAGAATAGTGGTCAGGCCCATACTCATGGTCTATTCTTCCTCCTGAATCAGATGGGTTCCGGACAGTGCAAAAAACAGGTCTTTGATAAAATTGCTCAGGGCCTGCATGAAAAGCAGAAAACAACCGAACGGAAGCATGAATTTATAGGGATAGACGGGAGGGCCCCAGACACTGGTTGAATGCTCCAGGCGCTGAATGGAAGGCCAGGCGAATTCCCAGCCTTTCCATATCAGGACAATACAGAAAATGGCGGTAAGAATGAAGGTGGCCGCGTTGACCCGGGCCTGGCTCCGGGGAGACAATTTTTCAATAAAGATATCCATTCCTACGTGTTCCCGGTTTTTCAACGTCATGGCGCCTGCCAGAAGAAAATAACAGCCAAACGTCATCTGGCCGAACTCATAAGCCCATGTCGTGGGTTTGTTGAAAAATACCGGCAGACAATTTCAATGGACGACGTTACCAGCAGAATCAACATGGTATAGCTGGTCAGCTGCCCGATGCTGACAGAAATGGAATCCACTGCCTTCACAAATACCCTCAATCCTCTCATGAAAACCACCTTTTCGTTTCAGGCTATTTCAGGTAACCGACTTCCCGCATGTAATCTTCCATCATTTCAACAGCTTGTTTTGCATAGGGACCTTTGGCAGCCACATCTTTGTAGAATTCCCGGGCTTTTTCCGCAATGGCATCCACCAGGGCCGTGTCCATTTCCACCACTTGGAGCCCGTTTTTCTCCATCATGGCGCGGCGTTTGGCAAATTCCAAATTCCAGTTGACGGTCTGGAGAAACAGGTTTTCCACCTGGGTCGCCATATCAAGAATGGTCTGCAGGTCTTGGGGCAGGGACTGGTATTTTTTCAGGCTCATGATCAGGTTCTGGTTGGCCGGGTTGAAACTCGGAATCATATAATAGGGCGCCACTTCCTGGAAGGACATGGACTCAGCTGCCACAGAACCGCCGTAGATCACCCCGTCCAGCTGTCCTGACGAAATCATCAGATACACTTCACCTGCCGGAAAATACTGGGCCGATACCCCCAGTTTGCCAAGAACCTTGCCGATATTGGGAACGGCGCGGAGTTTGAGCTTCTTCAGATCCTCAAGCGTTCTGACAGGGGTTTTGGCCATCAGGTATGCAAAATCAACCATTTGAGGTCCCAGATAGTAGACACCATGTTCTGCATAGGCTTTTCGGCACAGTTCCAGGTAACCGCGCTGGTAGTAGAATGTGTTCACATCCGTGATGGTTCTCAGCGCAAACGGCAATACGCCTTCAGTGGCGCCGATAGGAATCACATCCGACCAGTAACCGCCTGCACCGCCTGCGATGTCAATCGTTCCTGTGGCACATGCCTGCATCATCTGATCATCCGGCACCAGCTGCCCGCCGGAGAACGGCTGGATAATGAGCCGTCCGTCACTGGCATTTTTGCAGTAATCGATAAATGGCTGATACTGCCACATCATATCCGGGCCGAACAGAATCTGCATCCTGAGCTTGTAAACTTTTTTCTTTTCGGCCATGGACGGGGCCGCACACACCAGTCCGATTGCCAGCACACAGGCCAGGATGGTAAAAAAGAAACGCGATTTCTTTAACATGAAACATCTCCTTTAATAAAGCGTTGCGATTTCATTTACAGGCAGAAACCCCTGCGGCAACTGCCTACCCTGTAAATTTTTGTTCAAAATATCCTCTCAATCCCGGGTGTTCCCGTATGACCTGGAAAGCGATCTCTGTATGGCCCGGATAATAGCCGTTTCCGATAAGCATCCGCGTTGGTTTTCGAATGCCTTCCGCTCCAAGGGAGGCTTTGGCAAAATCCGTGCTCATACTGAAAAAATAGACCAGTCCCCTGTCTTGAGTCAGAAGTACCGACGTGACTTCCGTTTCCGGCACATTGACGCAGTTGACGGTAAAATCAGCCAGTTCATCCCCCATGATCTGCTGAAACTGCGCCAGTGTTTTTAATGGATTTCTGGCATCCGCACAGATGACACGGTGTGCCAGATGAAGATCCCGAACGGTTTGGCACTTGGCTGCATCATATTCCAGGCACACCACTTTTCCCAGAGGGTAAACCCGGTCCATGGCCTCCTGAAGGCAGAGAAGCCCTGCCTTGCCGGCACCCAGCACAACCACGGTATCTCCCGGACGGGCATTGACTCTGACCTGGGCCGGTGCACCGGCCACATCCAGTACCGCCATGGCCAGTTTTTCCGGCAGGTCTTTTGGAAGCCGGGCATAGATGCCGCTTTCAAAAAGGATGGCCGTTCCTTTGACCCGTATCTGATCCGTTTTCAGGTCTATATGGTAGATCGCTTCCAGCTTCAGTGGGGTCAAAGAAAGCGAAACCATCGTAGCGATGTGATCGCCTGGCCCGATGTCCGTTGCGTTTTTGAACTGATCACCGATTTTACTGACCCGGCCGATTAGGATTCCGCCTGATCTGGTTACTGGATCCTGAAATTTCCCCTGGGTTTCAACCAGATCGAGTATCATTGTTTTCATTTTTCCGATGTCATCATGCAGGCCTGCCTGATGCGGTTGAAGGCGGTGGATGTCGGCTGGAGCGCAATGACATCGATGAGAATTTCATTGGGCAGAACTGCTGAATCCGGGTCAAGCCGGCTAGCTGCCTGGGGCAGAACGCCTTCAGGCGCTATTACACGATGACTGCCATATCGGTCAGACTTCACTCAACACCCCCGATTCAAGCGATTCACAACTCAATTAGTGTCTACTGTTTTTTTTCATGCCGTCGCCAGCGGTAAGTACCACAGGATCATCAAGGATATTTGCATTTAGTGTGCCAACAGAAAATAAGTCAAACCCGACAAATACAACATTTTATTTCTTATAATTTCAGAATATTATATTTTTTTTCTGGCGAATCGGAAAAAATCGGAGCAGAAAGAGGCGAACCATTTTTGGTTCGCCTCTGTTTCCCGAGTCGATTATGAATCAGAAAGAAAGGGTTCTCTGTGAACTAACCCAGCGCCGCAGCAAGCCCATCAATGAGCTGCCGAATCTCATCTGAGGTGGTGTAATGAAGAAATGACAGCCGGAGCGCCCCTGTTTCAATGGGGATGTTCATGCCCAAAAGCGGACGCACTCCATAAAAATGTCCCTGCCCGGTCATCAGCTTTTTGTCTGTCAGGACGGCAAAGACCGCATCAATGGACCGGTTTTTCGGCACAATGGAAACGGTGGGAGCCCGAAGTGCAGGGTCATCCGGGCCGATGATCCGGATATCGGTGCGCTGCTTCAGCCAGTCCATCAGGATTTTCAGCAGGGCGGTTTCATGATTCTGAAACAGCTGTTTGAGCTGCCTGCCTTTTTCAGCCGGATCAGCGGGTTCAGAGAAATGATGATCATACACATCGTCTAGGTATTCTGCCACCCCGGCGACAGCGGCGATCTGGGCATGGTCCGGACCGGCAGGCATCATTTTTTTGCGATCGAGAAAGGCGTTGAAAAAATGGCCCTGGTTGGGCAACGCATCCATGATCGGCTTTTTGATGGTCATCAATCCCAGGTGAGGCCCCCAAGTCTTATACAGGGAAAACAGGTAAATGTCGGCCCCCAGAGATCCGATATCCGGCAGGCCATGGGGCGCGTACGCCACGCCGTCCACCACCACGCAGACATCCGTGACGGCCTTGGCTTTCTTGACAATGTCGGACACGGGGTTGACATGACCCACCACGTTGGAGCAATGGGGGAAGGCCAGCAGCCGGGTTCTGGGAGACAGCAGGTCGTCCAGATCTGCCGGATCAAGCATGCCGGTTTCCGGATCTACGCCCCACTCCCTGACCGTGATCCCGGTGTTTTCAAGCCGCCGCCAGAATCCTGCATTGGATTCGTGATCCTGGGCCGACACAATGATTTCATCCCCTTTGTCCCACATCTCGCGAAAAGCATGGGCCAGCACATACAGGTTCTGGGTGGTGGACGGACCGAACTGAACTTCGCTTTCATCCACATTGAGCCAGGCCGCCAGCCGGGTGTAGGCGTTATCCATGGCGGCGCCGGCCTGCCGGGATGCCGGATAGTTGTAGTAAGGCTGTACCTTGGTCCGGGTGTAATAGGTGTTCAGAAGATCGATCACCTGGCGGCAGGTGTAGGAACCGCCGGCATTTTCAAAAAACGCCCATCCCTTCAGCGATGGTTCTTTAAACGCGGGGAACTGGCTTCTGATAAAAACCGAATCCAACAGTGTCATCAACAACTCCTTTCTGGTTTATACAGGATCATGGGATTAACCCTGATTTTTTTCAGGAAGTTCCGGCATGAACCGGGTACTGATCCATGCCAGGAGCAGATAAAAAATGCACAGGCCCCACATGCCGGGCCACTCGTTCATGACATGGCTGAAAGATGCGCCCATCTGGACCATTCGCAGGCCATGAGAATCCGGAAATCAGCACCGCAATCATCGAACTCCAGACAAGCATGATGCTGGATGAGTCCCGGTTTTTGAAGAAATCGGCCAGAAACGACCCCATCAGGACCACGGACAGCAGGAACACAACCATGTCAAAAATGTCCGCCTGCAGCGGAAAATCCCGGATCTTATACACAACCCCGTAAAAAAACAGACGTGAATCAGGCACAGTGCCATGCAGGCAATGGTCCGGCCCAGGATTCTAATCATGGGGCCTCCCTCCAGCGGCATCCCCGCCAGCGGAAGGATGACGTCCACAAATGAGAATGCGCTGCTGTACCGGTTACAGGCCCATCACCCATAAAGGTTCAAATCAGGATATATTTTTTCAGCGCATGCCGGGCAGATACCGTGGCTGAAATCAGCCTCAGAATATTTCTGAAGGTATTCTTCAAGCTGATTCCAGTAGCCCTTATCGTCACGTATTTTTTTACAGTGAGAGCAAATCGGGACAATACCTTTCAAAGTTTTAATCTCCTTGAGCGCTTTTTGAAGCGCCTTTATCATTTGGTCACGCTCTGCTTCAGATTGTTTGCGGTCGGTGATATCCTGAAAAGCCCCTTTCAACTTTACGGTCCTGCCGTTGACGACCTCTGGCTGACAGATGCTGCGTGTCCATATGTGATTGTTTTTAGCGGTGATGAGACGTATCTCAATGTCGTAAGGTTCACCATGCTCAAGGGCCCTTTGAACCGCTCGAGATAACAGTTCCTGATCATCGGGGTGGTAAAAGTTAATCGCTTCGGTAAGGAGTGGTTTGTAGTCAAACGGGACCTCGTGAATGCGATAGGTTTCCTCTGTCCAGCTTACCGCTAATGTTTCCGTGTCCAGTTCCCAGCCGCCGACACGAGCCAGACGTCCGGTGGCATCAAGGAGTGACTTGCTGTCAGACAATTGCTTTTGGGTCTGATGCCGTTCAGCGATTTCAATTTGCAGTTGTTTGTTCGACTCCGCTAATTCACCGGATTTCTTGTTAATATCTTCTTCCAGTCTCTGAGAGGTGATACTCAGAAGACCAAATGCAATGAACAGATTGCCGACGGTTGCAATGGTGATTGATCCGCCTTGAATGATACCCGTTGTCATAAAGTTGCTGATCCTGTCCTCAAAGACCAGGGTCAAAACAATTCTTGAGCTCAACCACAGGGCGTTGAATAAAAACGCGGTTGAAAGCAGCAAATTACTTTTGTTGAGTAACAATCCGATTTTTCTGTGGGAAATATAAAGGCAGCGCAGACAAATGAACATCACCACAGTGGAAATGATGATAATGCGAATCGTTACGCTTGGGAAAATGTAACTGAAATAACAAAAGGTCAAAATCACGGCCACAACAAGAATAATATCTATGCCGGTGTGTTGCTCACTGTTCGCAAAATCATTCATCCCCCGGGCGAGGAACACATAACAAATGACAATAAAGGCATTTGCCAGGACAACGGTCATATAATCAGGAAGCATGCCCCGCAGTCCTAAGAGAATAAATCCTGCAAAATTGAACAGAAAGGCCAACGTCCACAGAAAAAAACCGGGGTAGGTTTTTCGATATTTATAGGTATAAGCTAGGAAAATAATAAAGCTTGCTGATAAAATGCCACAGAGTAAAGATAAAGTGCGTATGTCCAGAAATGGATCCATTGGTCGTTCAACATCTTTGTTTAGAGGTGATCGGCGGTTTCTCTTTTTCAGTCACTATAGTCATGTCCATCTTTTATCACAACCACAAAAGGCCTGTTCAGGATCAAAAATCAATAGATGATTTTTTGATGGTCATCAGCCGGGTGAATTGTTTCAGGTATCATTACAACTTGAGAAGGCATCTTTAGAATGCAGATTCATTTCTTTAAAAATGATACATAGGGGGCTTCCGTGAAGTGCCGCACATCCCAGATCCGGAGTATTTTCACAAAATCTCCACTCCGGCTTCGGCCATTGTTTCGAGCGCCGTCCGGGTGGTGTCCGGAGACACGCCGCGGCACAGGTTCCGGATGAGTCTGACCCCGTATCCCAGGGACCTGGCATCCATGGCCGTTGCCCTGGCGCAGTAATCCGTGGTCAGCCCGAACAGGATGAGATCCGATATTCCCCGGGATTTGAACACGACGTCCAGGCCGGTATCATGGCCGCCGTCATCAAAAAAACCGGAATAGGAATCATACCTGGGATCCATCCCTTTTTTCACGATCGCCTCAAACAGATCATTGTCCACCAGCACTTGGGCATTCGGCGTATCCTGGACACAGTGGGGAGGCCACAGAATCTGATCTGTGCCGTTGAGATCTATGACATCAAAAGAGGCATGTCCCTCATGCCGGGTCACAAAAGAGATATGGTCGGCCGGATGCCAGTCCTGGGTGGCAAACACGGGAAATCCCAGGGATTTAAGCCGACGGGTTTCCGCGGTTACCTGATCCAGGTAGTCCTGACCCGTGCCTTCCACTGCCAGGCTGCCCTGCCTCAACTGGGTAAAATCTCCCTGAACGTCCACCACCAGAACAGCGGTATGGTCTTCTTTTCTGTCTATCATCGGAAAACCCTCCTCCTGATTATTCAATATTTTTAGTATTAATCTGGCAATTATCTACATGGCCTATTTTAAAAGGAAAGACCTTTAAATCATAGGAGATATTACCACGAGATAATCGGCTATTTAATTGCCGGTTTAATATATGATTTTTAATACAAGGTTTCAACTGTATTCCCTGCCAGCAACGGATTTCGGGCCTTTTTCTGCCGGTGATGCAATGAACCAGGGACAATCCTCCCGAATTCGACGAGATTGTCGAACCATGCGTTAAATGTCGAATCCGATCCATTTTCAGATCTGAAAAAAATATTTTAACTATCTGATTTCAAACAAATATTTTAAAATCACTCCCTTGGCACACTTTGTGGTTAAACTCATGATCAAGATGTTGAAACGCTGCATCAATAAACATTTATGAATGAAAGGAGAATCGGAATGAAACTGACATCGCATTTGATCAAAGCGGTCCTTGTCTCGGCAGTACTTGTCGTGATGGCTGTCCCTTCTTTTGCCGGCAAGGACACGGTCCGGGAGATGGCACAGGCAATGGCCCGGGTACCGGCGACTGCTCTGCCACCTGAGAGTAAAACACATCGGTTGAAGCTGTCATTGCGGCGGCTTCAGCCGATATCAGAATACCTTCGGAATCTCCCCGCCCTTTTTTCATGCTGCCGCCGCCTGCCTTTCGAAGGGACGTCGATGTCCCTGACCGCCCGGATCCTATTCAGCAGATTCACCCATACAAACTCATTTAAATTGGTGAAAAACCATTGTATCATAAACGATGACAGAAAACTCACGGCAGGATCGGCCATGAAAAACATCTTCAACCAACCAGGTGACTGTTTGTTCGTATCCAGAAAGATATTCATATTGTATCTGCACTGTTCGGGTGTCTGTTCCCTTTTTCTGCTTCAACTGAGCAGGTTGTTTCAGGCCAGGTGATCCATATGAGTGAAACTGAGTATGAATTCCAGATAAGCCCCGGCAATGGTATGTCTGACAGCACACAGAAAAAACCGCAAATTGTTGTCCGACTCTCGAAACGGTATTTTCAGGAGCGGGGGGGGGGATGTCAGGGAACTGGAACATCTGATCCAGCGCCTGAGCACCCTGGTACGGGGCAATGTGATTCGAAGGGATGACCTGCCTGCGGAGATCCTTGAAAAACGACCGGATTCCGGTTTGCTGGAGTAACGCCTGGCCGGCCTGGAAAAACAGATGGTGATTTCCGCACTCAGGTCCCATGACTGGGTGCAGACACAGGCGGCGGAGTCCCTGGGCATCAGTGAGCGGGTTCTGAGATACAAGATGAAAAAAGCCGGAATTACCCCGCCTGGAAAACAGGAGGGGCATTATGGCGATTGAATCGGGTGGAACCGGATTGTGGGTTGTTTTCTGCCGGTGATGCACCGATACGTATCTCTGGGATAGCCTAAGGCCACGGCAGCATGAATGGTTTCCGAATCCGGGATTCTCAGTTTTTTCTGGATGGTGCGGTCCGCACCCATTGCCGCCACGGCATATCCGATCAGGCAGGTACCCAGACCCATGGTGTGGGCAGCCAGCAGGATGTTGCCGGCGGCCAGCAAAGCGTCTTCTTTAGGGCAAGAAGCCCCGGGGGATGACCCGATGAGGATAACCGCAGTCGCACCGTGGAAGAGCCGGTCCCGGTTTTCCGTCTCCATCTGTTCGATGGCGGTTTTGACGGATTCATAATAATTTTTGTAATAGTGATCCAGGGTTCGGGCACCCACCAGGGCCAGGGCTTTTCTCAGCAGGACATTTTCCGCTTTTCTGTTCAGCCCCTTGAAAAAATCCTTGACCGCGTTTCCCAGGAACAGAACCTCGGATCGGGAGGTCAAACAAGTAAAGGTCCAGGCCTGGGAATTGGTGCCGGACGGGGCGAACACGGCCAGATGGATCAGGTCCCGGAGCGTTGCTTTGTCCACGGCCGTTTGTTTGTAGTTCCGGCAGGAACGCCGGGAGCAGATAAGCCTTGCCAGGTCCCGGGTGGGAAGGCCTTTGCCCGGGGGCAGCCAGGCCGGATCTATATCAAAGGTGGAAAAGTCATGCAGGCCCGGTTCCAGGGCCGGGATAGCAATGGCGCTTTCCGGACAGATCGCCATGCAGTGGCCGCAGACCAGGCAAATTGCCGTGTCCGGTACGGCCCGGGCTTTTCGGTTTTCCAGGGAAATGATGTCTGAGGGACAGACGCGGATACAGGTGCCGCAGCCCGTACATCGGGCCGGATCGATACTGACAGAATCATGTGTGACAGTCATTGGTGTCCTTTTTCCGGGGTGAATTGAACCAATTTTCCTCGTATTCAACTGTTTTATCCTATCTTGATGGGGTATCCAACTCATTTTTTAGACGTCGGACTGCCGGATTTGTTGAGCAGGTGGTTGTGTGTCTGTTAATAAAAGTGTATTTTATGATAGATTCAGGTAGCCTCTCTCCTATCAATCATTGATCTGGACAGGAATACCCGTCCCGGCAACGGAACAAATGCATAAGGATCCCGGCATGAATAAGTATCAGGGGTTTCAAATCAGATGGATATCAGCCGGATTTCGGCTGATTTGTGTGTGGATCATTGTGATGCAGGTCAGTTCTGCATCGGCCCGACCGGAAGACCTTCCGGTCAGAGACATTCAGGCACTCAAACAGGATCCCAGGGGGCCTTTTCAGTCCATCCAGTGGGTGTGTGCAAACGGCACTGTCCTGCCGGCCAAAAGCAGATGTCCCTCCCCGGGCGGCCGGCAGCAAGGCAAACTCAAAGACTGGGTGACCGGGTTGGAAAAAGAATCCGGCATCTTCCTGAACGTGGTTCTGGCCGGATCAGACCATCAAAAAGTATGGGATGATTCCGGGGCCCAGTCCCGTCTCAAACAGTATGCTCTGGTCCAGTTCCTGATCCAGGCGGACCAGGGATGGATTTACCGAAAAGCCCGATATTACAGGGGAGCGGTTCAGGCCGAGGACGAGAGCCGGTGGGGCGTGGACTTTCTCAACTGGCTGCTGTCAGATGCCGGTCGTCTGGAGACCCGGTTTTTCCAGATCAGGGAAGCCTGCCGGAGCCTCCCCCATTTCAGCGGCAACAAAACCGGCTCCAGGCCATCCGGACTCTGTCAAAGACTCTGTCGGACGAGATACCGTCGTTTATGGCCCTGCGGATCAAAATTCACGGGCAGCCCGGATCCGAGGATTTGCAGGCGGTCAAAGACTTTGCCCGGGAAATCAGGCCGCTTTGACTGCGCAGCAGATCACGCTGTTCTCCCAATTGCTGGAACAGATGAGCGCTGAATATGCGGTTTCCCCATCGGATGCCCTTGCAAAGCTTCTGGCCGCAGACCGTCTCAGACACCCTGCCTTGTCCGGGCCGGCGGAAGCCTTGGCCGTCTCTTCCAGTGCCCTCAGAAAAGGGACGGTCCTTTTTCCCGAAAAGATCCCAATCCGTTCCGGGACATGGCAGACCTGCTTTTGGCCATTCGGAGCAGTCTGAAGGACGTCAAACCCAAGGAACGTCTCGCCCTGATGGACGTGTCCCTGGGGCTGGAAAATATTCTGTTCGCCACGATCCGGAACTGGCAGCCGGACACTCTGGAAGAGTTGCTGGAAAAATGCCGAATACTTGTCCGGGCCGCGGCCGGAGCCGGATATCTAGAACCGTGGGAACTGGCAGCCGTTGAATCTCGGCAGTCTCTGCCGAACCAGGAGACTATCCTGTTTGAACTGTTCCGGCTGACATCGGAACAGATCCGGGCGGGCCGTGGATTGGGGGGTTGCCATGATCAGATCCTTTTATCAACCGGAAATCGCACGGTTTTCTGTTTTGGAACCCCTGGCCCAGGGCTTTCTGGACGACCGGATCCGTTCCTCCATCCTGCTGGGTCTGGGAGAGGCTGCCGCCCGGCTGACCGGCATTGTCCGCGCCGACACGGGTCAGACCCTCCAGCTGCCTGCAGGGATGACACCCTCCGGTATCCGGGGGCTTAATCCTGGACTGGCCTTCGGCATCCTGGAAGTGGTGGATGACCCGGAAGGGCCGGTCCAGACGGACCCTGAAAAAATATATGCCTTTAAAACAGTGCCGCCGGAGCTGAAACCCGTGGCCGGGATTCTGACTATTTCCGAGGGAAACCTGGTGTCTCATGTTCAGCTGTTGGCAAGAAACCTCGGCATCCCCAACGCAACCGTTTCTCCCCAAAGCCTGGAAGGTCTGACATCCTTTTCAGGACAGAGGCTTTTCTTTGCCGTGTCCCAAAAAGGAGGAGTGGTTTTAAAAACGGAGCCGGAGATGTCTCAGGAAGAAAAAACCTGGTACAGAAACAGGAAAGGAAACAGGAAAATTCCGGGTTCCCGTGGAAAAATGAACCTGACCCGGGCGGAACCGGTCCGGCTCAGCCGTCTCCGGGCAACGGATTCCGGAAAACTCTGCGGTCCCAAGGCCGCCAATCTCGGAGAACTCAAATATCTGTTTCCGGATTATGTGGGGGAAGGCATTGTCCTGCCCTTCGGCATTTTCCGGCAGCACCTGGACCAGCCCATGCCGGGTGAGTCCACCTCATACTGGTCCTTTCTGGCCCGGGCCCTGTCCGGAGACGATGAGAGCCATCGCCTCGCCGCCCTGGCCACACTGCGGTCCGCCATCCGGACCATGCCGTTTCTACCCGGTTTTGAAACCAGCCTGGATGAATTGTTCACAACGGCCTTCGGCAGGGAACTGGGACAGGTGGCCGTGTTCATTCGCAGCGACACCAACATGGAGGATATCCGGGAATTCACGGGGGCCGGCCTGAACCTGACCGTGTTCAATGTCAGAAACCGGGATGACCTGCTGCAGGGCATCCGGGATGTGTGGGCCTCTCCCTACAGTGAGCGCAGCTACCTGTGGCGGCAGAAATTCCTCAGCAACCCGGAAAATGTCTTTCCGTCGGTTCTGCTGCTACCCTCGGTCAATGTGGACCGGTCCGGTGTGGTGATCACCCACGGGTTGGTATCGGATTCTCCCGGCGATATTACCGCAGCCTTCAGCCTGGGGGCCGGCGGTGCCGTTGAGGGACAGACGGCGGAAACCTTCCTGATGCAGGCCGGGGGGGAAGATCTTCTCCTGAGTCCGGCCAGGGAAAGAACCTTTACCCGCCTTCCTTCGGAGGGAGGCATAGAAAAGAAGCCGGCATCCTTTCACCGTCCCGTCCTCTCCGATGCAGACCGGCTCAAGATCCGGGGCCTGGTGAATGAGATCAGACAAAAACTGCCGGGAACTCCCGGTATCGAGGGGGATGGCCCCTTTGATATTGAAATGGGATTTGAAACAGACCGGATCCGCCTTTTTCAGGTCCGTCCCTTTGTGGAGAACCGCCGGGCCGGCCGGACCAGCTACCTGCTGAATATGGACCGGCAGCATACGGATCCCCAGACCCTGTCATTGAAAAGAAAGCTGTAACCATGAGAATCCATGCCGTAAAACACCTGGCCGTATTTCTTTTTGCCGTGTCCCTGAAAGCGATGCTGCTGCCACCGCAACTGGCGGATGCATACCCCACTGACGGATATGAGCGGACCGGAATCCGCCGGCTGGCCTACATCAGCCAGGTCATGGCCGGCACATTGAAAGGCACGCCGGTTCCCCCCGGGGCATTACTTGCTTCGGAACACATTTCTCTGACCCTTCTGAACCGTCCCCTGGATCTGTCATCCCCGGAACTGATGTCGGACAGCCGGTTTCAACAACGGCTGTTGTCCTTGTTCCCCAACAGGGATGAGAGCTACTCCGTTGCCGTGCTGGACATCACCCCCGGCCGGCCGGCCCGGATGGCCGCCCATCAGGCGCGTCGGCGGTTTCCCGTGGGAAGCGTCGGCAAGCTGGCCGTGGCAGCCGGCCTGTTCGCCGAACTTCAGCGGCTGTATCCGGAAAATCCGGACAAACGGCTGGCCCTGCTCAGGGAACGCATGGTCGAGGCCGGCCCGTGGATCGAAACCGACCACCACACCATCCCCGTGTTTGATCCGGATACCCTTGCATACACCCCCCGCCAGGCCCGTCAGGGGGACCGGTTCTCCCTGTTTGAATGGGCCGACCACATGATTTCAGCGTCCGCCAATTCTGCCGCCAGCACCCTGTGGAAGGAACTGGTTCTCATGCGCCATTACAAATCAGCTTATCCCCCGGACAAAGAAACGGAAGCCGCCTTTTTTTCATCCACATCCAGGGCGGAATTGTCGGACCTGGCCGCAGCCGTGGTCAATGACCCGCTGCAGGCAGCGGGCCTCACCCGGGAGGAGTTTCATCTGGGAAGCCTGTTCACGGCCCGGGGAAAACAGATGATTCCGGGGAAAGGCGACAGCCGGGCGACGCCGTTCGGACTTCTGAAGTTTCTGGTGGCCCTGGAGCGGGGCATGGTGGTGGATCCCTGGTCCAGCCTGGAGATCAAACGCCTGATGTATTCCACGGGCAGGCGGATCCGGTATGCCTCTTCCCCGGCCCTGAACCGGGCCGCCGTTTATTTCAAATCCGGCAGCCTGTACCGATGCGTTCCTGAACCGGGGTTTGAATGCAAAAAATATATGGGGAACCAGGAAAACGTCATGAATTCCGTTGCCATTGTGGAACATGGGGGAGATCGGATCTACCTGGTCGCCCTGATGACCAACGTGCTCAAAAAGAACTCGGCCGTGGATCACCAGACCCTGGCAACGGAAATCGACCGGATATTATCCGAATAACAGCCCTGCTCTGACGGGCGCGCTACACGGGAAAAAATTCAACTCCCGGCATCGGGGTTTCACCCTCCGCGACGTCAGGGTTTTCTTTCAGGCCGGAAAGAAAGGCCGGGAAACCTGCCGGTTTTTTTCAATGCGGCCCGAGCCATGTTCCGGACGACCCGGGACGGGCTGTTGAGCAGATCCGCCACATAGGGGATATACCTGTCGTCCGGCTGATGGGCCAGCAGGTTGAGGGTTTTTTGTTTTAAAAAGTCGTCCTGCCCCTGAAGCAGGGCAATATAGGAATCCTCGGATCCGGATTCGGAATAGCCCTGCCCGTGGAAAATCCACCGTCCAGAATCGTCCCGGTTTCAACCATGGGCATGATAATGCGTTTCAAATCCATGTCCAGAAGGTTGTCCAGAAATTCCACCGCATTCAGACGCCGTTCTTTATCCGGGCTGCAGATTCCCTTATAGGCATTGTACACTTCCACAGGCGGATAGCTGAGTCCCAGCAGTCTGAATACCCGTTCAAGGCTCGCATCGAGCCGGATTTCCAGTCCCCGGATCAACTGCTCCCTGGCCCGGTCGGCGGCACCGCCATGTCCCGTCTCCATATGTTTCTGCGCATAGAGGGTGGTGAGAAGGTCCATGTATTCACCGGCCTCCCGTTTGATCTTGGGAATGATAAAGGATTTGTTGAAGGACAGGTCCCGGGATGAAATCCTGAGGCGGTTCAGGGCACGGATGATTTCATGCCGGATGCCCAGATCCGGCTGCATGAGCTGACGGGAAAGGATGTCCACGGCTTTCTGGGTGCCGGCCCCAGTGATGATCTCCGGGATATGCCGACGGATGGCATCGGCCATATAAGGATTGGACAGAGCCTGCTCCAGATAGTCCAGGAGCGGTTCGCCATGACATTTCAACGCGGTAACAGCGGCCTGTCTGTATATGACGCGCCGCCCGAGGAACGAGAGCAGTGCCCGGACAAACACAGGGTCCCTGATTTCTCCGGCCGCTTCAATGGCTGCAGTGACCACACCGGGATCCGTGTCTTCCATCAGCAGGGTCAAATAGGGGCGGAGGTCCTGGAGATCGCCGCCGGCGATGGCGGCGGCACAGATTTGTTTCAGAAACAAGGCCCGGCCCGTGTCCGCCAGTTCCCAGGCACCCAGCAGGGTTTTTCCACCAGCTGTCCCGGATCGAACACCTCCCGCAGACGTCTGTTATTCCGGGTTTCCCGGGCCAGGCAGAGCAGTGCGGCCCCCCGGACACGGACATCTTCATTTGCCAGAAATAAATGAATGCACTTCACGGGATCGTCTGACCGATGAAACAGGTACCGGACCGCCTCGGTCATCAGGGGGATATTACCGCTTTTGATAGAATCCAAAGCCCTGCCAGACACGTCTGTTTTCCGTGAAAATAGAGCCGGGCCAGGGCTGCGGTGCGGATATCCGGGCGAGGGTGGTCCAACAGCCGGACCAGGCTGGGATCAAACACTTTATTGTGATATCCGGAGATCATCCGGAGCATGCGCAGTATCTGTGTTTCATCTGATCCGTCCAAAACGGCGATGATTCTTCCGATGAGACGGGTATCCTCCGGAATCGGGCCGGGGGGATCTTCCACAGTTTCTGAATCCGGTTTCAGCTTTTCGCTGAATGAACGGATATAGGCTTTTCTGACGCGGCGGATAAGCAGCATCCAACCGCCCACCAGGCAAAACAGCATCAGGCTGATGCCGACCGGTGGCATGTCCAGAAGATAGACGGACACGAGTAACACAAGACCGCCAATTCCGCCGGCCGCCGCATCCACAAACACGTCGATAAATGCCTTGGCCTGGTTCTTCAGGCTCCTGGGAATGGTGAGAAACAGCAGTTCCATGCCTGATTTGTTGATGGAGTTTTTAAAACAGCCTTCCCCCAGCCGGATCAGGACAGCCGGCCACAGGGCAGGATGCAAAAAAGTGGCAGCGGCACCGAGGAGCACGCCGGACGGCAGAAAGAACAGGGCCTTGCCCACGCCCATACGCTGGATAATGATCCGGGTGGCAAACACCTGAATCAGCAGGGAGAGAATATTGAGATTGGACATCCAGAAACCGAGAAAAGAGGCCAGCTGATCCGGATCGGTAATAACGGCCGACACGATGGCATTGAACTGATAATCCACCAGCCGGGCCGCAATAACGCTGAACGTCAATATGGCCGCCATCAACCGCAGTTGTGGGGATTTGATGATCCGGGGAAGAATGGATCCACTGCCGGACAGGCTGGGCGGATGATCCCGGTCCGCAGCCGGCGGGGCCGCCTCTGTCCCATACAGCCGCCACATTCGTTCCATGATCACCAAGCCGGCTCCCAGACAGCAGACCGCCGGGAATACCAGGTTCTGGCTTCCGATAACCGGGGCAAAGAACTTGGTGAGGTATCCGCCGGTAATGCCGCCGATAATGGCACCGGAACCGATAGGGCCGAACAGACGTTTGGCTTCCCTCACGTTGAAAAACAAGCCGGCAGCCAGCCAGAACTGGGAGGCGCAGACCAGGGTGATCAAACCGGCCCAGACAAGAAACATATACAGGGTGACGCCCCTGGCCCACTCAATATGGATGAATCCCCGGAATGCCAGCAGCAAGCAGATGGCGGATCCGAGGGTGATCCGCATCAGTTTTTCCAGGGAATGGGTTCTCAGCAGGGTGGAATACAGGGTGGACAGCAGTGCTGCCAGCACGGCGGTCAAAATGTAGACAAACGGAAGGTGCTGGGCGCTGAATTCCGCCAGAAACAGGGCCGTGCTCACGGGTTTGACCATCATCATTGCGGTGATGAGCAGCAGCAGATAACAGAACATCCAGGCGCACCGCCTGAACTCTCCTTCCCTGATATCGAAGACCTTCTTTGCAAGCCGGCGCAACGACCTGTCCAGCGGTCGAATGGTTCCTGCAGATGACGTCAAGATCTCAGCACGGCCTCCAGTTCAGGGATCAGTTTCCTGAGGATGGCCTCGCCTTTCTGGTCCTCCACCAGGGCCACGGCAATGTACCGCCTCCATTCAGGCCCCCACACCAGGATGGAGTCGGAATGCCAGGCTTTCCAGGTGCCGGATTTCCGGAACAAAAATGCCCGGGGGGCCAGTTCTTCCAGGGTTTTGACAAACTTATGGTGAAGGCCGGGCCGAAAAAGGATGTCCAGCATTTCCCCGCTTTTTTCCCGGCTGATCAGGTTGCCCATGGCCAGAAGATAGTAGAACCGGCAGACCTGGGTGGCCGTGGCGGCATGGCTGAGCCCTTTAATTGGCTCTGGAAGCCGTTTTCCCGAGGCGGCGTATTTTTTCCAACCCACAGTCCGCCGCCCCGTGTTTATCATAAAACCTGTATGGCTTCTGGGTCAGGATTGACTGAATCCGTTCCATTCCCAGACGTTCGATGACACGGGTGGCAGCCCGGTTGTCGGATTTCCGGATCATCAGATGGAGATCATGGGTCAGCCGGGGGGTCTGTTCCACCAGCCCGAACTCGAAACAATGAAATGCGGCCAGAAGTATCGCGATTTTCGGCAGGCTGGCCGCATACATCATGTGATTTCCGTTGACCCGCGCAAACAGGACGTTGGATGGATCTGACAGGTCTACGAGCCCCACGGCCATCCGTTTTTCCAGGATCATTTTCCGCCAGGCCGGATTCCGTTCCAGCCGTCGGACCAGGCGCTGCTGGAGGCCGTCATCCAGCAGTTCCCGCAAAGGACGGACCTGGGCGGCCGGGACATCCAGCGGCAGGGGATGTTCAGAGGCAGCCGGGGCTTCCAGCCTGAAACAGGTGGAGGCCGCCAAGACCGCAAGAATATAAAGAATGCATTTCATTGGGGTATTGAAAAATAAATGGTTCATATGTTGGTTGATGTTTACAATGGCGGAGATCCGCTGTCAACAGATGAAATGTCCGTGCCGGTTTTCTGTGCCGGAACGCCCCCTCCCGTGAAGCGGCGGCTGCAAGACTTGACAAGAAAGGCCTGCTGGGCTATTCCGGGTGTTGTCTGGACAATGGATACTGATAACTGACGAATTCAAGGAGTGAGATTCATTATGGAAGGATATCCCATCCTGGTCACGGGACTGCTGATCTTTCTGGCCCGATCTGCGATGTTTCCATCGGTACGATACGAACCATCATGACGGTTCAGGGACGGACCGTCTTTTCCTTTATACTGGCCATATTCGAAATCACCATCTGGGTGCTGGTGGCCAGCACCGTGATCAATCAGCTCAACGAAAAACCCATTTTGATCGTATTTTACGCGTTCGGGTATGCCACCGGAAATGTGGTGGGCATTCTGGTGGAGCGCAAACTGGCTTTCGGGATCATCATCCTGAAACTCCTCACGCGGAAAGCCGGGAATGAAATCACGGAATACCTCCGGTCAAAAGGCCAGCCCGTAACCGTTTTTATGGGTGAAGGCATGAAAGGACCGGTCAGCGAGTTGTATATCGCCTGCCGCCGCCGGGATCTGAAATGGATCCTGCCGGAGGTGAAAAGATGGATAAAGAGTTGTTTTTCATCATTGAACAGGCCAGGGACATGAGCCGGGTTCTCAAGCCCTTGGCCACTCCGATGGGCGGCTGGCGCAGCATATTTAAACGCAAATGAAAAAAGGATAACAATGGATAACGTCAGCCATTTCACACGCATGATTCAGAAATTTATTGAACAGGATCCTGCCCGTGCGTCCCATCTCATGGAAAGCATGGACGCTTCCGAAGTAGCCCGCATTCTGCCGGCCCTGCCCCTGCAGACGGGTCTGCGGGTAATCCGCAGGCTTCAGGTAAGCTTTGCCGCAGCGGTGCTGGAGAATGCGGTCCGGGAGTATGTAAAATCCTTGATGCCCCAGCTGGATCCCCAGTTTCTGACCGCTGTGCTGATGCATACGTCCGAACATTTCAGAGAACAGATCAAGGAAGACATCACCCGGCCGGTTCGGGACCAGATCCGGGATCTGCTCACCTATCCTGAGGGCAGCATCGGCCGGATCATCACCACGGATTTCATTGCCTTTGACAAGGACATGCTGGTCCGGGACGCGGTGGCCAAAATCCGTTCACTGGCCAAAACGCGTTCCCCGGCTTCCTATGCTTATGTGGTGGACGAAGACCGCCACCTGGTGGGAGTGCTGAATATGCGGGATCTGATGATCGCATCCCCCGGCCAGACCCTGGAGTCTGTGATGCGAACGGATGTATTTTTCCTTCACAGCTTTACCGATATCAGGGAAGCGGCCGCCGATCTGTCCAAGCGGAAATATTTTGCCGCGCCCGTGGTGGATTCGGACCACTGCATCATCGGGATCATCAAAGCGGAACGCCTGATCAAAGGGGTCCAGGAGAACACCTCCCAGGACATCCAGCGGATGTTCGGCGCCGGCGGGGATGAGAAACCGTTCTCACCCCTCCTTTTTCCTTGAAAAACGGTTGTTCTGGCTCCACATCAACCTGGTGACGGCCTTCATGGCCGCCGGGGTGGTAGCGGTGTTCGAGAGTATGATCGCCAAACTCACCATTCTAGCCGTATTCCTGCCGGTCGTGGCCGGACAGGGCGGCAATGCCGGGGCCCAGTCCCTGGCCGTGGTGATGCGGGGGATCGTCATGCGGGAAATTCCAAAGGGAAAAACCGGCCGGCTGATCCTCAAGGAGGGGGGCCTCGGGGCGGTGAACGGGGTGGTCATCGGTCTGGTCACGGCTGTGGTGGCTTGGCTCTGGAACGGCAATCCATTCCTGGGCCTGGTCATCGGCCTGGGCATGTTTTTCAATCTGATTTTTGCCGGACTTTCCGGGGCGTCCATTCCCCTGCTCATGAAAAAAATGGGCATTGATCCGGCCCAGAGTTCCAGCATCATCCTGACCACAGTGACGGATATCCTCGGCTTTCTGGCGTTTCTGGGATTTGCCGTGGTCTTTCAATCTTACCTGGTCTGATATTTCAACTGGACAACAAAAGGGGTTTCTGTATATCCTGTTGTTATCACTGACAATCACCTGCAACTATATGGAATTTATCGATGGCGGAATTTGATTATTGGAAACTGCTGGCAGGGGTGGGTATTTTTCTGTTCGGCATGCAGCTGCTGGAAACATCGGTGAAAGACCTGAGCGGAAAGGCGTTCCGCAGAATCATCCGTGACTACACCAACACCCGGCTCAAGGCAATTGCCAACGGAGTGCTGGTGACGGCCATTCTGCAAAGCAGTTCGGCCGTGTCCCTGATGGTGCTGGCGTTTGTGGGGGCCGGAATCATGCAGATGGAAAATGCCGTGGGCGTGATTATCGGCTCCAACATCGGCACCACCCTCACCGCCTGGATCGTTGCGACCGTGGGCTTCAAGATGAAGATCGAGGCGTTTGCCCTGCCGTTTATCGGCATTGCCGCTGCCGGCCTGGTCCTGTTCCGGCCCGGCACCCGAACGGCCCACCTGACCCGGCTGCTGATCGGGTTCGGCTTCCTGTTTCTGGGACTGGACTATATGAAAACCTCTGTGGAGCATTTTGCAAAGGATTTCGATCCCCAGCACCTCCGGAATCTGGCGTTGTGGACCTATCTGCTCATTGGAATCCTGTTGACAGCCGTGATGCAGGCCAGCGCCGCCACGTTTGCCATCACCCTGGCCGCCTTGAGCAGCGGACTCATGACCTTTGAAATGGGCGCAGCCATGGTCATCGGTGCCAATATCGGCACCACGATCACCATTCTGCTCGGGGCCATGGGCGGATCACCCCCCAAAAAACGGGTGGCAGCCAGCCATCTGGCATTCAACCTGGTCACAGGAGTGGTAGCCTTTGCCGGACTGCCCTGATAATCCGGGTGGTGGGGATGTTTGTGGATATCTCCACCAACGGTCCGGTGGGTCTGGCCCTGTTCCATACGTTTTTCAACATGACAGGGGTGGTGATTTTCCTTCCGTTTATTCCGGTCATGACCCGGCTTCTGGTTCGGTTCCTGCCGGAACAGAAACAGAGCCTGAGCGTTTTCTGGATGCCACTCCGGTGGAGGAGATTGATGCGGCAAGCATCGCGCTGAAAAATGAAATCATCCACTTACTGCAGGAGTGCCAGCTGTATACCCTCCGATGCCTGGGACTCGATGAAAAACTGGTCTTTGATGACCGGCTGCCGTTTGAAAAAGACCGGCGCAGGAAACTGCCTCACCCGGATCTTTTCAACAGCATTCAGCAGCTTCATTCATCCATCATCGCATATTATTCCCGTATTCAGGCCCATAATCTGGAAGAGGAAAAAATCCGGGAACTGGAGCGAATGATTCTGGCGTCCCGGAATATCATGAATGCCACCAAAAATTTTGAAAGCATCCGGCCCGGTATCGATGATCTGGAGTCGTCTGATGCCGGCTTTCCCAACCGCCAGGCCAGCCGGTTCCGCAAGCGCCTGCTCAGCCTGCTCACGGAAACCGGGCCCGCCTTTTCACCGGCTGATCCAGGCGGGCTCTACCAGACGATTACCCACGCGTTTGAAAAAATTGAAGCGGAAGACAACCGGTTTATCGAAGAAACGGTCAAAGCCTCTTCTGCGGGAGATATCGGCGAAAACGACCTTTCCGGGCTATTCCTGGTGAACCGGCTGTTCACCCAGGCCTGCCGCATGATGGTCTTCAGCATGAAAGACCTGCTGCTGACACCGGAGCAGATCCTGTCATTCAACAGGAAAACCAGCTCATAACCGCTGATTGTAAAGGATAATCACATGCTCCTCATTCTCACATCCTGGCGGACGGTCCTGGACATTCCGGTCATGTCTGCCGGATGACCACAGCACCCGACATCAGGCTGCCACGGAAGTCGAAATGGACCTGTCCAAGGCGCCGGCCCTCAACATCCCGGCAAACCCTGAAACGGATTCAATGAGTGATTCTTGGGTTGCCAACGCCATGAAATTTTTTTATACATTCAAGAACTCTGTTGATTCCTGCCTTGATTGATATTCGCTGGGTGCCGCTGCGCAACCGGTTCAAAACGGGAGGTATCACGGTGGCCGGCTGTTGCAGATTCACAGGCCTGCTGGAAGAGTAGACCGATCTGTTTCATATGCCCGGCTGGATGACTATGACATCGATCCGGCCCTCATTGGGCAGGTGATGGCTTTGGCCAGCCCAAAAAAATTGTCCCATTCACCTGCCCGGAGATGCGATGGCAAGGATAATGAAGCGACGTCTGTAAAAGCTGAAAAAAAAAAACAAATAGAAAATGACTTTCTGACACCAAGGAGGAGATATGAAAAAAATCGGTCTGATTATGATGGTGGTGCTGACGATGTCGGCCGCGACCCTGGCTGCCGAACCGTTTACCATCAAGCTGGGCGTGGTCACCAAGCCCGGCGCAGCCCAAAACATCATGGCGGAAAATTCAAGGAGATGGTGGAGGCCCGGTCGAACGGGGCGTACACGGTCAAAATCTTTCATTCCGCCTCCATCGGCAATGAAACGGAAATCCTTCAGCAAATCCAGATGGGCACCATCCACATGGGGGTAATCACAGGCGGTCCGTTTGACACCTTTGACCCCATTGTCCGGGTGATCAACTATCCGTTTCTGTTCAAGGACCATGCCCAGGCCGACCGGATTCTGGACGGGCCCCTGGGAGACAAGATCCTGAAAAGCCTGGAGAACTCCGGGTTCAAGGGGCTGTGCTTTTCGGAAAACGGGTTCCGGAATCTCACCAACAACAAGCGGGAAGTGACCGGGCCGGATCAGGTCAAAGGCCTGAAAATCCGGGTGATGTCCTCGGCCCTTCACAAAGCCATCTGGCAGGCGCTCGGGGCCAACCCTACGCCCATGCCGTGGCCCATTTACACGGAACTGGAACAAGGCGTGATCGACGGCCAGGAAAATCCTTTGTGGGTGATGGAAGTGTACAAATTCTATGAAATCCAGAAATACATGACCCTGACCCGGCATGTGTATTCCCCGCACATCAACGTGGCCTCGCTGAACTGGTTCAGAGGACTGCCAGCATCGGACCAGGCATTGATCACCGCTGCCGCCAAAGATGCGGCAAAATTTCAGCGCAAAGACAATCGGGAGAAGAACGCGGGCCGGCTGGCCCTGCTTCGAGAAAAAGGCATGCAGGTGACGTCTGATCCGGATGTGGATGCCTTCCGGGAGCGGGTGGCCGGGCTCAAAGACCTGAGCCTGTACCGGGATCCCCGGGTGCAGGATCTTCTGGTTCGGATACTGGAGGCGGTAAAATAAAACAAATAGCCATATTTCTAAGGCGGGTCAGCCGTGAACTGAACCGCCGGGTCAAAGGGGCGGTGTGCGCCATGGGCGTGACCATGGCCCTGGTGGTGGCCATCCAGGTGGTGGCCCGGTATGGATTCAACCATTCGTTGTTCTGGTCTGAGGAACTCGCCCGGTTTCTGCTGATCTGGCTGTCGTTCTTAGGCGCCACCGTGGCCTATTGTCAAGGGGTTCATCCCGGGGTGGACAGCATGGTACGCCGGCTGCCGAAACAGTGGCAAACGGCAACCGCCCTGCTCTCCTGTCTGGCCGGGGGGATTCTGTTTACCGTGATGGTGGTCAGCGGTACGCAGTTCGCCTGGTTTGTGCGGCTTCAGATCTTTCCGTCCACAGGCATCGCCAAATGGATCGTCATGGCCGTGGTGCCGGTGAGCGGGGTGATTTTCCTGGTGCACTGCCTGGCCGTAATAAGCCGGCTGTTTGACAAAAACGGCCGTGACACAGCAGGAACGGCCGAATGACCACGGAACTGCTGATTCTGACTCTATTTTTTCTGTTTGTGATCAACACCCCCATTGCCATTGCCATCGGCACGGCATCCCTGGCCGCCATTGCCGTACAGGGAGACTTTTCCCTGATGATGGTGGTACAGCGCATGGTGGCGGGGACGGATTCGTTTCATCTCATGGCCGTACCATTGTTCATGTATGCCGGCACGATCATGGAAAAAGGCGGAATCTCCCAGCGGCTCATCGATTTTGCCAATGCCCTGACCGGTTGGCTGCCCGGCGGGCTGGCCGCAGTGTCCATTGTATCGGCCATGTTCTTTGCCGGGATCTCCGGTTCTGCGGCTGCAGATACGGCCGCCGTGGGCGCGGTGCTGATCCCGGCCATGAAGCGGTCCGGGTATCCGTCTGATTTCTCCGCAGCCGTTCAGGCTTCGGGCGGATCCCTGGGGGTGGTGATCCCGCCCTCCATCCCCATGATCATCTTCGGGTTTCTTACGGGGGCCAGCATTTCCCGGCTGTTTGCCGCCGGTATCCTGCCGGGCCTGCTCATCGGCATATCCCTGATCGCAGTATCCACCCTGATGGCGAAAAAAAAAGGATATGCCCCGTCTGCCGCGTTTTCACTGCCCCAGGTGATGGTCACGTTTCAGCGGGCGTTTCTGGCCCTGGGGGCTCCGGTCATCATCCTGGGGGGAATCCTGTCCGGCATTTTCACGGCCACGGAATCCGCTGCCGTAGCCGTGGTGTATGCCCTGGCAGTGTCTATGGCCGTGTACCGGCAGATCAAAATACGGGACCTGGTACCCATTTTCACCGGGGCCTCCATCACCGCGTCCGTGGTGATGTTCATCATTGCCACGGCATCCGTGTTTTCCTGGATCGCGGCCATGGAGGAGATCCCGGCGGCCCTGGCCGGCAGCCTTTTAGCCTGGACCGGAAACCCGGTGCTGATGATGATGATGGTTAACCTGGTGCTGCTGGCGGCCGGGGTGTTTGTGGAGACCACAGCGGCCTTGATCCTGCTGGTACCCATGATCACGGCCATGCTCCCGGCCCTGGGGATCGATCTGATCCAGCTGGGGGTGATCGTGGTGGCCAACCTGGCCATCGGCATGCTTACCCCGCCCATGGGCATCTGCCTGATCGTGTCCGCATCCATTTCCGGGGACGGAATCGGCGCTGTGAGCCGTCGGGTGGTTCCGTTTTTGATCGTGCTGGTGGTGGATCTGGCCCTTATCTGTTTTTATCCGCCCCTGACCCTGTGGCTGTCCGGCCTGGTGGGGGGAAGGTAAACCGGTCGTTGTGATCCGGTCCCGCAATTATCCGGCCACCTTTTCACCACCGAAGCCGGGGTAATGCGGTCATCCCTGCCGGCTACCACCAGGATGGGGGTCGAATTCTGAGCTTTTGTTTGTGCCCGGGTTGAATGCCTGACAATTTTCCGGGTTCAAAGAACTTTTTGAGCCCTTTGTGTTTAAATGTTTTTATCATGAGTCAATCATATAGCATGATGCGCAATACGCAACACTATTGTTTGAAATTATTAATTTTTCATTCGTGCTAAAACACAGAACGATTTAATCAGCGG
>LQAJ01000016.1_pt1 | contig 173331 bp, 167 predicted proteins | sample 1535811 | NCBI WGS metagenome assembly LQAJ01 (sample SAMN04331587, study PRJNA305678) | bioreactor metagenome | isolation source: bioreactor_6 inoculated with Wadden Sea sediment 2nd replicate of a... | place: Germany: Wadden Sea, Janssand Flat | reverse complement strand
GCTATGATGCCAGTTCGAACATGCAGGCCTATCCTGATAAAGAGGGCTATGCTCCTCCGGCTGACAGGTTCCTTCGGGAATCGGGGATCACGGTCACCGAATACAATCCCCTTCTGGGCTCACGGTTCGCCGTGCTTCCGATGTTCCTCGACAGGGACCATCGGAAGTTCATGATCGTCGACGGGGAGATCATCGCTTTGGGAGGGATCAATATGAACTACAGTTCGCACTGTTTCCCCGAAGGCAGAGGTCATATCGATTCGATGACCGAGTTCAGCTCTGCAGGCATCATCACAGCTATGATCAGCTCATTCGTAGAGACCTGGAATGCCTACTCGGTCAACAGGCTTGATGAAGCTGATTTCGCTGTCGCACCGGATACCGGGGACTCCAGCCTCTGGCTGTTCGATCAGGGCAGGGGCGATTCAGGGGTCGTGGATACGATGATCAAGGGACTCTTCTCCAGTGCCCGGGAGGAGGTCTGGATGATCCAGTCCTTTGCCTTTCTCACCAGAGGACTATTGAGGCAGATCGAACAGCTTGAGGAGCGCGGGGTTGATGTCCATATCATCTATTCAGATATCAGTACGGCTGATCAGTATCTCAAAGCAGCGAAATTCACGCTGCTCGATCTCATAGATGTCGGAGCTGATGCCTATTTTCTTGATGCTCCCGATGATGCGTTCACGCATCTGAAGTTCTTTGCCGTAGACGACACTGCGGTAAGCCTCGGGAGTACCAACTACAACCTGCGTTCCTATGTACTCTCACGGGAGCTTGCCATCGTGAGTACTGATCCCCGTTTCGTCACATATACCTGGCAGTGGTTCTCTGAGATGCAGAGTCTGCTTCGCCCGGTGACCCGGGAAGAGGCAGCGACCTATCGTGGCCTCTCGTATCGACTGTACTACCTGTTCATGCTCTATGGGGGTAAGGTGAAGAATTCCGGCAGTCTCTCACTAGTCATTCTCCTGCTCATCCTGTTTGCTCTGAGTCCCTGCATGCTCACAGCAGCTGGATCTGGGGTCTCCGACTGGCAGTTCTCTCTGGCACTCTCACAAGAGGGGTTCTCTGCCTCCGAGCTGTTCGGCGATCAGTCATACATCGGTCTCATTGCCTCATGGGAACCGATCCAGCGGGAACGTATCGACCCCCGGATAACCGCCGGGTTCCTCTACAGCGGTTCTGCTGCTGCCCCCTCTGCTCTGGTCGGTCATCTCGGGATAGGGATAGAGCCTGTGTGCTGGAGTGCTCACTCCTTCTCTTCCTTCCTGCGCAGGCCGTTTCAGATCGTACCGCTCATCGGATGTGATCTTCTGCTGCCGTTTTCAGGATCAGAGGATCTCACGTATCGAATCCATATAGCCCCGCTGCGGCTCTTCTTCGGATACGGGTATGTGAGTCTGCTTGAGCCGATGGTGCTCATCGATTCGGATCGTTCACTCACCGGCTGGGGGGTGCGTCTGTTCTCATTCTCGAATTATGTCCGTTAGGGGGCTTATGTCATGAACTTCCGGCGTATGACCAATATTATGATCGCAGTACTGATGATCACCTTCCCTGCTACCCTCACAGCAGGGGAGTCTTCCCTGCTGCTGGGCACCTGGTCCTTCATCGGAGACCCTGTTGATCACTCACCAGGGACCTATGGTGTCCTTGGACTCACGAGGGGTGTCTCAGGCCGTCTGGAGGTCTCGACCTTCATGCTGCTTCAGATGACTCCCGAACTGCTCTCTGGGGTCCACCTGGGCTCCGGCCTCGGGTTCTCGCTGCTCTCTCCGCGTTCGGCTGCTGCTCCAGATACCACCTCCTATGTCTCGGCCTATGTCGATACGGGGGTACTCATCGATATGCGAAAAGCCTCGCAAGCAGGGTTTTCCACCGATAAGAACTGGGTCTCCCTCTATGTTCGACTGACCCCCCTGGCCCTTGGCACCATGGACTACGGGGGCAGGGAGAAGCTCGGTTCCTTCGGTCTGCTCTATACCCCGGGCAAGAAGAGCTTCGGGTTCTTCTGGAACCCCATACTCTACGATTATTATCTCTGATGTCTCATCAGATCGTGGACCTGTGAGCATCCCGACAGATGATGCCCTGCAGCCATGGAGCTGTGGATCCGAACCGGCGATATGGACATGCTCAAGGAAGATCCAGAAGAGATGTATCACCAACCTCTATCACAGAGGCTTACCGAGAACGGGAAGCAGGTATAGGAGATAGCGGGCATGGCACACTTGAATAATGAACATAAGTTCATTATAATACCTTACAAATATTATAAGAGATTCCATTGGAATAGAGGAGAACAGTCATGGATACCTATGAGATCGCGGTTATCGGGGGTGGTCCTGCCGCAATCACCCTGGCGAAGATACTGGGAAAGAAGAAGAGGATAGCAGTCATTCGACCGGAAGACCATTCGATGATCTACTGTGCGATGCCGTATGCGATTGAGGGATTGATCAGTGTAGAGAAGACCTTGAAGAAAGATACGCTGGTGACCGATGCGGGAGCAGATCTGATCAGAGCTGTGGTCGAACAGATCGACCTGGAGAACAAGAGACTGCTCCTTTCTGATTCGCGTACGATAACCTATGAGAAGCTGGTTCTCGCAACAGGGGCTGAACCCTTCATCCCGCCCATTCCCGGGACTGCTCTGATGGGTGTTACCGGGTTCAAGACCGAGAACGACCTTTCTGCGATCAAGAAGTTCATTACCATGGGACTGAAGAAGGCTGTTGTCGTCGGTGCCGGGGCGATCGGTATAGAACTTGCGCAGGCTCTCAAAGAATCAGGCCTGCAGGTGGATCTGGTGGATCTGGGATCATCGGTGCTGCCGAATCTCGTCGATCGTGAGATGACCGATGAGCTCGAAGGTGAGATCCTCCGGATGGGGATCGATCTGCACCTCGGTGCGAAGGTCGTATCACTCGAGGGCAGTACCTGGGTCGAACGTGTCTCTCTCGATAACGGCAGGGTGATCCATTTCGATCAGAACGATGAATGCACCGAACCTGAGGGACTCACGCATGACGGGATCGTCATCTTCGCAGCGGGGATGAAACCCTCTGTCGAACTGGTGAGAGGCAGTGCCATCGCTCTGGGAAAAGATGGGATCATCGTCAATGATGTGATGGAGACCTCTGAGAAGGATATCTATGCCGTCGGGGACTGCACACAGTATATAAGTGGTATCACCGGCAGGGTCTCACCGGGGAAACTCGCTACGAACGCTGTACCCATGGCAAAGATCCTCGGGCTGCATCTGCTCGGTCAGGGTAGGACTTATCCCGGGTTCTACAACGGTGCGGCAACGAAGGTGGGGAACTTCTTCGTCGGTGGTACCGGACTGTCAGAGCGGATCGCACGACAGGAGGGATACGAAGTGGTGACCGGCTTCAGTGAAGTCACTACGCAGTTCCCGATCATGCCGGAGGCAAAGCGCCTGAAGGTGAAGCTGGTCGCTGATGCCGCAAGCGGTCGTCTCCTCGGTGCACAGATCGTCAGTGGAGAACCTGTCACCGGAAGGATAGATCTGCTGACCTTCGCGATCCAGAAAGAGACCACCGTTCGTGAACTGACAGATCTGAGTTACTCATCACAGCCGTATCAATCGTTCTATCCGGCAGCCAACGGGGTGGTCCTCGCTGCAGAGGATGTGCTTCGGCAGCTCTCCTGATCCAACGCCCTGCACAGATGTGCAGGGCTGTATGCGCATTCACCTGAAAAACCTCCCCGTGACCACCGGAGGGGAGAAGCCAGCATGAGAAGAATATGCTATACATGATAGATAGAAAGAAATTATCTGGAGTGTAGTGATGAACAGCGAGGTCTTCTTCAGTCTGGTGAACAATCTGTCTCTGCTGCTGGTTCTCGGGTTCCTCTATGAACTGATGTATCCCGGGTTCTCCAGTAAGCCCTCCCGCGTGCGGCAGTTCCTGATCGGTGGAGCTCTCGGGGTGATCGGCATGGTCATCATGATGATCCCCTGGGAGTTCACTTCCGGGATCACCTTCGATACCAGATCCATCCTTCTGGGGATCTCAGGTCTCTTCTTCGGTACGGTCCCCACGCTCATCGCCATGTTCGCTACCGGACTCTTGAGGATCTTTCAGGGAGGGAGCGGGACGCTCACCGGGCTGCTGGTCATCTGCAGTTCTGGATCTCTGGGACTGCTCTGGAGGAGGGCTGCCCGGACCCGACCGGAGGCTCTGAGTCTACAGGGCCTCTATCTGCTCGGGATCCTGATCCACATCGTCATGCTGCTGCTGATGTTCACGCTTCCGCTTCCTGTAGCGACCTCGCTTCTGAGAGTCCTGACCCTCCCGGTACTCATCATCTATCCTCTTGGTACTGCCCTGCTCGGCAGATTGCTCCACGGCAGGCTGCAGCAGAACCTGCTTGCCCGCCAGCTGCAGGCAAGCAGGGAACGTATGCTGGTGACGCTGCGGAGTATCGGTGAGGGGGTCATCACTACCGATGAGCAGGGGAACATCCAGCTGATAAACCCTGTGGCTGAACAGCTGACAGGATGGAAGCAGCGAGATGCTGCGGGTAAGCCCTTAGTGACGGTGCTGCATATGGTAGATGAGCAGACCCGTCAGCGGTATACCGACAGGTACCGCAGGGTGATCGAGCACGGGGTGTTCGATGCACCGGCAGAACTTTCGATCGTGAGAGCTTGACGGGAGCGAGCGACTGATCGCAGAGAGCTGCTCACCGATCAGGGACACCTCCGGTCAGATCGTGGGGATGGTGCTTGTCCTGCGGGATCAGACCGAGGCGAAGAACATGCAGGAGCGGATGCAGAGGAATGACAAACTTGAATCACTGGGGATCCTGGCAGGAGGTCTTGCCCATGACTTCAATAACCTGCTCGGGGGGATCTTCGGGTACATAGAGCTTGCCCATGAGATGAGTTCGGAGGAGCCTGTTCAGTCCTTCCTCTCAAAAGCGATGGGAGTCTTCGATCGGGCAAAAGCCATCACCATGCAGCTGCTCACCTTCTCAAAGGGCGGGCCCCAGTGCAGGAGAGTTTCGCATCGAGCAGATCATACAGGAGAACACCGCGTTCATCCTCTCAGGAACAGACAAGACCGTCATCTATCATATCGCTGATGATCTGCTGCCGGGCTGGGGTGACAAGAATCAGATCGCACAGGTCATCGACAATCTGGTCATGAACGCACGTCAGGCGATGGCTTCCAGCGGTCAGCTCACGATCACTGCCAGGAACGTCCCGAAGGATTGTATCCCATCGCTGCTTTCGGCTGAGAGCTCTTACATCTCGGCAGCCTTCGAGGATACCGGAGTCGGTATCCCGAAGGAACTGCTGACGAAGATCTTTGATCCGTTCTTCACGACGAAAGAACATGGTACCGGGCTGGGGCTGGCAACCTGCTACTCCATCATGGAAAAACACCATGGGATGCTCGATGTGTCCTCGACGGAGGGCAAGGGCAGTCGTTTCACGATCTATCTGCCTGCAGCGGTAGAACATCTCGATGGTGAGATCCTCTCGCAGACCACACGCATGTTCAGCGGCAGGGGGACGATACTGCTTCTCGAGGATGAAGAGCCCATGCGTGAAGTGCTCGAGCAGATGCTCAGAGGGTTCGGTTTGGAAGTGCTGTCAGCAGCAGACGGGGATGAGGCTGTCCGTTTTACGCAGGAAGCGCATGAGAGCGGACGATCGATCGCTCTGGCGATCCTGGATCTGACAGTCCCGGGTGGACTGAGCGGGTATGACATCAGTGAGCGACTGAGCGAGCTGTTTCCCGGCCTGCCCCTGATCGCCTGCAGCGGCTATTCACACGATCCGATCATGGCACGTCCGAAGGACTTCGGTTTTCAGGGGAGTCTGCAGAAACCCTACCGGAAGCAGGACCTCATAGCGGTCCTCTCCCGGTTTCTGAAGGGTTGAGCTCTCACTCTCAGGCAGGTCCCATGATATAGTCGATCACATCCCGGGCAGTATAGGATTCCCTCTGCTGCAGCAGTGTCCTGACACTGTCGAGGCAGGAACCGATGGTCACCAGAGCCTTCTCCACATAACCGTTCTCATAAGCTGTAGGTTCACCGACCGTAGCATAGAGAGCGTTGCACAGGCACTGTTTTCGCTCAAGACCCTCGGAAGCGGTCCCTCCCTTGCTGAGAAAGCTCTCGATCCGTTCAGCTGGACAGCGATAGCCCAGAGACCCATCGTCTTTCTTATAGGGTTCACGCAGGTAGCCGAGGTTGCAGATGCGTTCCCGCTGAGAGTAGACTTCTGTCTCTGAGAGCGTCCCTGAGAGTTCCATCACCTTGAACGGGAATCCGGTAGGGGATGCGTCGATGTCAGTCCTGACTGACTCACGATGCTCCTGCACCTGCGTGCGTATCTGTGCTTTGAGCTCTTCGGTTATACCTGATTCCTCACAGACGGCAAATGGTGTACCGACCTGAATACCTGCAGCTCCGGCAGAGAGGGCCTCCTGCAGTCCTTCCGGGCTTCCATAGGAGCCTGCAAGCCAGAAGGGGATTCCCAGCTCCCTGAGTTTTTCCATGTCCAGCTCATCCCGTGCCCCGTAGACCGGTTCTCTTCGGTCGTTGAGGATCAGCTTGCCTCTTGGCGGTGCATTATGACCACCGGCACTCGGGCCCTCTATGATCAACCCGTCGATCGGTCCGTTGGACTTCTTGATCATGATCGAGGCGAGGAAGGTCGATGAGACGATGGGAAGGAACTTGGGTGTCTTCAGTGATGGTAGAGAGTCTCCGAAGAGCGCTCTCGGGTCGAACTTCGCAAAGAACTTCTCATCTTTACTGGCATTGTCGACAGCGATCGTCATATCAGCCGGTTCATTGTGAGAGAGCTTACGCAAGATGCCGGGGATCTCGATAGGGATCCCCGCTCCCATGATCACGTAATCTATACCGGCAAGCAGTGCCCCGTAGAGAGAAGAGAGGTTGGGAAGCTGGACCTTTTCCAGATAGTTCACGCCGACCGGTCCGTTGTGACCTTCTTTTGCCAGCCATGCTTCAGAGAAGTTGGCAGCGACGTTGAGTTCGTTCAGGGTATCATTCTGTGCCAGGGTGAATTGGGGGATCCGTGCATACAGATGTTTTCTGGCGATCCCGCCCGGTACGAAGTATTTGTGTATGATGCGTTGTGCAGTCTCCTGAAAGGGAAATGCCGCCAGAGCCCGTCGCATATGACCGCCGACGTCTCCATCCTGCAGTCTGCGTGCCAGCAGTCCGTCAAGGCCGATCCCTGAGATCACGCCCAGCTGGCCTGCACTGGAGACAGCATGTGCCAGACGCCAGTTTGAAACACCTATTCCCATGCCGCCCTGTATTACTTGAGGGGTATTCATATGGTCTCCTCGCTAGTTTGTTATGGCAATAGTAGGATAATATAGGGATTTAGTAAATTGCTAAGTTGACAATATTCAGTAATATGTCAATTTAGACATGTTGTTGCATTTTTGTATAAGATCAGTAGAGGGGCCATGTACGACAGCAGAGGTCATCAGGGTCATCACTCTTCTATGGAGAGGTCCAGGAAGATGAGGAACGACTGTGCTTCGGGGAGGGAGAATCGTGCGTTGTGCAGTCTGTTGGTGAAGGGGTCGATGATGTAACCGGTCGCGGTCCTGAAATCTGCTTTCTCACAGGTGCAGGTGTTGAAGGTGACCTTCTCGAAGCGGGTGGATGAGAAGTCTGATTCGGTAAGATCGCAGCTGTAGAAATCACTCTCCAGTAGCGTACAAGATCGTATGGAGCTCTTTCGCATGCTCTTATCGGAGAAGATGATATGGGAGAGCCGGGAATCATGGAAGGCAGGGGAGAACCCGAAACTGCTGCAGTGGGTGAAATCTACCCCCATGAGGGTACAGGAACTGAAGGTCACCGTATCAAGGGTCACACGTACAAGACGCGTGAGAATGAACTGACAGTCCGAGAAGCTGCAGGACCTGAAGGCGGTATCGGTGATCACGGTCTCTGCGAACTTGCAGGAAGAGAAGGTGCATCCTTCGAAGGTGAGACCCTTCAGCTCCATATGCGAGAGATCTGTAGCGGAAAAGACCTCATCCTCATGGTAATCATCATTGAACAGCTGCTCGATCCCCTGTGTCTCCATGGTCCTGACTCCTGTAGTGTATCAGGTCCATGGTACCGTGCAGGAGGGGATGATGCCAAGGGATTTCAGGAAGGAACCAGCACGTTTCTCGATCAGCTGCTCTGGGCCTGCTTTCTGCCCTGGGTGTAGACCAGCATCCCGTAGAGTATCAGGGCGCTGCGCCGACGATCACCGACCGGTCCTCGTCCCGGTGAACACCGCAGCTTCAGTCCCCTGCAGCAGAGCCCTCAGCGGAGCATAGATGCGGTCACCTACCAGATGGGGGATGAGCAGCATGAAGGTGATCAGACCCAGAAGCAGCCCCTCATACCAGGTGATACGGGTTCTCATATGCCAGAGGGTGAGGGATGCGAAGGCAAGCATGGCTGTGAGTGCGGTGATGAAGATCCAGGCAGCGTACCAGAAGCTCGTGACCTCATGGAGGATAAGATCGGTATTGAAGATGAAGATGAACGGCAGGATCGCAGTCCGTATATCGTAGAGGAACCCCTGTACCCCGGTCTTGATCGGGGAGGCCTTTGCGATAGCTGCAGCCGCATAGGCTGCAAGACCCACCGGAGGGGTATCATCGGCAAGGATGCCGAAGAAGAAGACGAACAGGTGTGCGGCGATCAGGGGGAACATGATCCCGTTCTGAGCCCCGAGCTGTACGATGACCGGAGCGGTGAGGGCGGCCATCACGATATAGGTCGCTGTGGTAGGCAGGCCCATACCCAGGATGAGACTGGCGATCGCCGTGATGACCAGGATCAGGAAGAAGTGACCGCCTGCCAGGAACTCGATAGCCTCGGTGATGATCCCTCCCAGTCCGAAGGTGACCACCCCCACGATGATACCGGCTGTCGCAACCGCGACCCCGATACCCATCATGTTCTTGCCTCCTGCGACGAAGGCATTCCAGATCTGGACGACTGACCGCTTGAGGGCCTCTGCATAGGAGCTCTGGTCATGGTGTGCACGCACCAGATTCTCGATCGGTATGAGCAGTCCCAGGATGATGATGGCCCTGAAGGCTGCAAGGGCAGGGGAGTGGCGAAGGACGATGAGTTCGAAGATGAGGGTGATCAGGGGGATCATGAAGTGGATGCCCTTGAGGAACGTGGGCCAGAATACCGGAAGCTCCTCTTTCGGGATCCCTTTGAGTCCGAGTTTCGATGCCTCCAGATGGCTGATATACATCAGGGCTATATAGGAGATCACAGCAGGGATCGCCGCTGCCTTGATCACTTCGATATAGGCCATGTTACAGGTCTCTGCGATGATGAAGGCGGCAGCTCCCATGATCGGTGGCATCAGCTGTCCGTTGGTGCTGCAGGCTACCTCGACAGCACCCGCCTTATAGGCGGGATACCCGACCTTCTTCATGAGCGGTATGGTGAAGGTCCCGGTGGTGACCGTGTTGGCGATACTCGAACCGGATACCATGCCGGTGAGTCCGCTTGCCAGGATGGCTGCCTTTGCCGGGCCTCCCTTGAACCCGCCCAGGAGACTGAAAGCCAGATCGACGAAATACTTGCCGGCCCCAGCGGTATTGAGCATGGCACCGAAGAGCACGAACAGGAAGACGATGTTCGCTGAGACGTTCAGCGGTACCCCGTAGATACCCTGGGTCGACATCGTCATCTTGCTGATGAACTTGGTGATGGAGACACTCTTGAAACTCAGGGCATCGGGCATTGATTGGGCAAAGAAGCTGTAGAGGATGAAGCAGATCGCTACGATGGGCAGGGTGAGCCCCAGTGACCTCCGGGCAGCTTCGAGCAGCATGATCGTCAAGGAGATCCCGATGATGATATCACGGGGGAGGGGCAGTCCCTGTCTCATGCTGATCCCGTCGTAGTCTATGACGATGTAGAGTGCCAGAACAGCTGCTGTCCCTGCCAGGATAAGATCGAACAGCGTATAGGAGTCGGTCCGGCTGAAGTAGGCGAGCAGACGGCCTTTCGGTGTCCTTTTCATCAGCGGGTTACAGAGGAACACCAGCGAGATAGCGAATGCCAGGTGAACCGCCCTGATGATGGTACTGTCAAGGAGGATCACCGAAGAGATCAGCATCTGGAAGAGTGACCAGGATACGGCGATGACCGGGACGATCCACCTGCTCCAGCCGACGGTCACATGCCGGGTCCCCCCTTCAGCATCCTCTGCGATCTTCTGTGCGAGCAGTATCTCTTCTTCGGTAGCATCCTGTTCCAGTTCTTCGATCAAAACGACCCCTGATGTGTATATGGGTGAGACGGACCCTCTGGTAGTCACTCCTTCCAGGGGGTCAGATCCTTCGCAGTCGTACGCAGGTTATTTGAGACCGACTTCCTGATAGTACTTCATCGCACCGTCATGGATAGGTGCGGAAAGACCTGCAAGCAGGTCCTCCTTCTGCAGATTGGCATAGGCAGGATGCAGGGTCTTGAACTCCTCGAAGTTCTCGAACACCTCTCGGGTGATGGCATAGACGATCTCATCAGAGACCGCTGCAGAGGTACAGAGGGTCGCCTTCACGCCGAAGGTCTTCACATCCTGTGTATTGGAAGCATTGGGGTAGTCTTTGATGGCGATGACCGAATTAGCGTAGAAGGGCAGTTTTTCGATGAGCGCATCGACAGCCGGTCCGGTGATATCGACGAAATGTGCTTTCCTGGCTCCCGCGGTCGCCTCTTTGAAGGACCCGTTGGGGTGACCTACTGTATAGAAATAGGCATCGATCTGTCCATCCTGAAGGGCACTGGCAGATTCTGCCGCCTGCAGTCCCTGGGCATTGATATCGTTATCGACATCGATGCCGAATGCGCTGAATGCATCGATGGCATTCCCTCTCTGGCCTGATCCCGGGTTCCCGATGTTCACCACTTTCCCGATCAGGTCGGTGAAGGTCTCTATCTGGGCATCATCTGCAGCGAGCAGCGAGATGGACTCAGGATGGATGGAGAAGACGGCTCGAAGACCTTCCTGAGGCTTTTCCTCCCACTCATCGGTCCCATAGTAGGCCTGATACTGTCTGTCTGACTGGACGATACCGAACTCCAGATCTCCGGACATGATCCCGTTCACGTTATAGACCGAGCCTCCGGTCGATTCCACCGTCACCTTGAGATTGTAGGTATCACTCTGGTTGTTCACCATCTTGCTGATAGCTCCCCCCGGTCGGGTAGTAGACACCCGTCACACCGCCGGTCCCTATGGTGACGAACTGTCTGGCTGCCGGGGCAGCACCATCAGAAGAAGCTGCCTGTTCAGGTTTCGAACAACCTGAGAGCGTGAGAACAAGGACGAGACAAAGAAGCAGTACCAGATGCATTGATCGTTTCATGAGTTCCTCCATAATGTGTAACAGATAGTACCTGTATCTATGCGGTCTGCAGATCGTTCTTATATCCTTTCTGCATAAAGAGTGTATGTTTATACCAATAATATACGGTGTGGTGGATAATTGCAATAAATAAAAAAACGCCTCTCATGTGTTTGTACAGGGGAATGCCTCAAACGGGGACCGGTAGACCTCTGCTGGTGATGATCGATCTTTCAGATGCAGCTCAGATCTCATAGGGGGTATCGAGATAGGCCTTCTTGACCCACTGGAGGAAGAACTCCTGTCCATGACTCCTCCAGCTGTTCACCGGATGTTCGATATCGAGATGCTTCGGAGGCTGCACATCACCCCTCTCACGTGCGAGGTCTCGGCGGTACTCTTCGATAAGACGGTCTGTGGGGTATTCCGGATGGCCCAGATGCATCATGAATTTGCCGTCGGTACTCTCGAAGATCGTATAGCCGGCCTCCTCTGAGAAGGCCAGGAGTCTGATGGTCCCACGGTCTCTCTGCTGTTCGAGTACCGCATCAGGGATCCCTGCATGTCTGCTCTGCGGACACCAGAACTGATCATCAAGGTCCCCGGTGATCGGGTGGTTCCTGTCTATATTCTTCGAAGGGTAGACTCCGAAGAGCTTCTGTTCGTAGGTGATCTTCTCGATCCCCAGGTACCTGGCCAAAGCAAGACCACCCCAGCAGATCCCCAGCGTCGTGGCAATATGGTCATGGGCATAGGTGAAGATCCTGTTGAGCTCATTCCAGTAGGTCACATCCTCAAAAGGGAGTTCTTCGACCGGAGCCCCGGTCACGATCAGCCCATCGAACCCGCGCTTCTCGATGGCCTGCTCGAAGGGGATATAGAAATCATCGATGTGCTGCTGATCGCTGCTGGTGTAGGAGTGGTCGCTCAATCGCAGCCATACCGGTTCGATCTGAATGATCGAACGACCCAGGAGGAACAGGAGGTTGAACTCGTACTGTTCTGCCTGCGGCATGATGTTCAGGATACCGATACGCAGCGGTCGTATATCCTGATGGCGTGCATGTTCAGGAGTGATGCAGTGTACACGGTGATCCCTGAGCTGCTGTTCTATGTGATAGTCCTTTGGTACGATGATAGCCATATGTGCTCCTAGATCCCCTGCAATGCCTGGTCGAGGTCAGCAAGGATGTCGTCGATATGCTCGATCCCCACAGAGAGCCTGATCAGATCGGGAGTGATCCCCCCTGCAGCCTGCTGCTCTTCAGTCAGCTGTGCATGGGTGGTGGTTGCCGGATGGATGGCAAGGGTCTTCGCATCCCCGACATTGGCCAGATGCGAGATCAGTGAGAGATGATCGATGCATGAGGCACCTGCAGTCTTCCCGCCCATCACCCCGAAGACCACCATGCCGCCGAAGCCCCCTTCGAGCTCCCTGTGTGCGACCTCGTATGAAGGGTCGTCTTCAAGACCCGGGTATCGTACCCATGAGACTTTGGGATGTCTCTGAAGGAACCGGGCGGTCTTCAGTGCGTTCTCGCAGTGTCTCTCCATCCGCAGGGCCAGCGTCTCGATCCCCTGCAGGAACATCCATGCATTGTCAGGTGAGATGCAGGCACCGAGATTCCTCAGCGGTACCAGTCTCATCCTCATGATGAAGGCAAGATGGTTCGCATCTCCGAGGTCATGAGCGTAGCGCAGGTCATGGTAGGAGGCATCCGGTTCGTTGTAGAGCCGGAACTTGGGATCGGTCCAGTCGAAGGACCCGCTGTCGACCACGATACCCCCGATCCCGGTCCCATGTCCTCCGAGCCACTTGGTCAGAGAGTGGATCACGATATCGGCACCGTGATCGATCGGTCTGATCAGCCAGGGGGTGGTGAAGGTCGAGTCCACGGCAAGGGGGAGGTGGTGCTCATGCGCCATGCGGGCGATCGCTGAGATATCGGCCGCATCAAGGGAGGGGTTACCGATGACCTCGGTATAGATCAGTCTGGTCTTCTCGTTGATCGCTGCCTCGAAGGCCTTCGGATCCTTAGAATCCACGAATCTGACGGTGATACCCATCTCGGGAAGGATGTTGTTGAACATGGTGTAGGTGCCGCCGTAGAGACTGCTTGATGATACCACCTCATCTCCGTGGCCGCAGATGTTGATGATGGTATAGAAGATCGCAGAGGTCCCCGATGCGAGGGCAAGTGCTGCTGCGCCGTGTTCGAGTACCGCGACGCGTTGCTCCAGGATGTCCTGCGTAGGGTTCTGCAATCTGGTGTAGATGTTCCCCGGTTCCTTCAGGGCGAACAGGGCTGCTGCATGATCGGTGTCCCGAAAGAGATAGGCACTGGTGCGATACAGTGGTACTGCCCGTGATCCGGTCTCATCCACATGCAGTCCTGCATGCAGCGCCTCAGTCTCAAGATGATAACTCATAGTCCTCTCCTTATGCTTCCTGATAGATCCAGGTCGACAGATACCGCTCTCCGGTATCAGGCAGGATCACGACGATCCGCAGACCCCGGCCCTGCTCCCGCTGAGCGATCTCATACGCAGCATGGATCGCTGCCCCTGATGAGATCCCCGAGAGGATCCCCTCTGTTCGTGCGATCGTTCGGGTCATCTTCGCTGCATCGGCAGAGCTGACGGTGATCACCTCATCATAGATATCGGTGTTCAGGACCCCTGGGGTGAAGCCGGCACCGATCCCCTGGATCTTGTGGGGTCCCGGTCCGCCTCCGGAGAGGATCGCGGACTCCACAGGTTCTACGGCGATGATGCGAACCGATGGGACATGGTCCTTCAGGACTTCTCCGGTACCGGTTATGGTGCCTCCGGTACCGATCCCGGCAACAAAATAGTCGATCTGTCCGTCAGTATCAGCAAGGATCTCGATCGCAGTGGTCCTGCGGTGGCTGTCGGGATTGGCAGGATTGTCGAACTGTCCGGGCATGTAACTTCCCGGATGGTCAGCGACGAGCTCCTCTGCCTTCGCGATGGAGCCCTTCATCCCCTCTGCAGCGGGGGTCAGGACCAGCTCGGCTCCCAGAGCCTTGAGCAGGTTCCTGCGTTCGATGCTCATCGAATCAGGCATCGTCAGGATGATCCGGTATCCCCGGGCCGCAGCGATATAGGCAAGGCCGACCCCGGTGTTACCGCTGGTCGGTTCGATGATCAGGCTTCCCGGATGCAGCTTCCCCGCCTGTTCTGCCGCTTCGATCATTCCCAGGGCTATGCGGTCCTTGATGCTCGAGAGCGGGTTGAAGGATTCGACCTTCGCGATGATCTCGTTGCCTGTCTGGTCAGACAGTGAGTTGATACGTACCAGAGGGGTCCTGCCGATAAGCTCGGTTATGCTGTGTGCTATCTTCATCTTCATCTCCTTCCCCGTGTTCAGATGGTATATGCGAACACCGGGGTGTCCTGTTCTCTCCTGATGATATCCTCAAGGGTGTACTTGATCAGTACTTCCCTCATCGCCAGATACATCTCATGCCAGATCGGCCTGGTAGCACAGGTGCCCACACTCCCGCAATACCCGCTCGACTCTTCAAGGCAGGGTATGGGCATGATCGAACCTTCCAGTGCCTCGACGACCTCCAGGATGGTGATCTCCGAAGGGGCCTTCGCCAGCCGGTATCCACCGTGGGCTCCCCTGATCGTCTGGATGAGTCCTGCTGTCTTCAGGGTGATCAGGATGTTCTCGATATAGGAGTCGGGAACCTGCTGGGCTTCGACGATCTCCTTGCGTTTGATCGGTTTCTGCCCATAGTTCTTGGCGATCTCTATGATGGCTCTTGTCCCGTATCTTCCTTTTGTGGAAAGATGCATGTAAGTCCCCTTGGGAATGTATTGTTCATTAACAATGTGAACAATATAGACAATACGAAACAATCCTGTGATTGTCAACAGAAACGGGGAGAAGTCCTGCAGGAATCTGACCTTCTCAACCTCAACTTTCTCACTCTCACTCACTCTCACTCTCACTCTCTCTATATATTCTCTCTCTTGCTGCTGCGAAGAGACACCGAATGATCACGGCAATATTTTCCTTGCCGTTCGATCGTATTATCAGTATATAGTTTAATATTAAACTATCTGGAGGATCGTATGAGTACACCCTATGCAGGAACAGCCCGTCAGATGCTCTGCCTTGAGACCTATATCAAGCTGCAGAGATCAGCTGAGAGTGTGAACCGGCGTATCGATCGCATGCGACCGCTTCCTGATGGGATGACGACCAGTCAGTTCGCTGTGCTCGAGGCGCTGCTGTTTCATGGATCACTGAAACAGGCCGATATAGCAAAAAAGATCCTCAAGACCCAGGGGAATCTGACGATGGTCATAGCCAATCTGGTCAAGGCTGGATTGGTGGAACGACAGGGCAGCCGGAGGACAGGAGGGTGAAGCTCATCCATCTTACGGCAGCTGGAGAAGCGATTATCGAGCAGGTCTTTCCCCGCATGGCTGATGCGATCACAGACAGTCTCTCTGTATTGACAGATGAGCAGCTTCGTGAGCTCTCAGCACTGCTCAGGACCCTCGGGCTCGGGGATGATACACACCAGGAGATATCAGGATGAAGATCAATGTAGTATTCTATTCGATGTACGGACATATGTTTCAGATGGCACAGGCAGCAGCAGAGGGGGCCCGTGAGGTTCCCGGGGCTGAGGTCGAACTGTTTCGGGTGCAGGAGACCCTCACAGATGAGATCCTTTCCAGAATGGGGGCGCTTGAAGCGAAGCAGCAGTTCTCAGGGATCAGGGTCGCGACCCCCGAGGTCCTCTCAGAGGCTGACGGGCTCATCTTCGGAATCCCGACCCGTTTCGGGTCGGCAAGTTCCCAGATGCAGCAGTTCTTTGACACGACCGGAGGTCTCTGGGCTTCCGGTGCACTGATCGGGAAACCTGCCGGGGTGATGACCTCGAGTGCCATGCAGCATGGGGGGCAGGAGGCAACGATACTCTCTGCGCATGTGACCCTGCTGCATCATGGGATGGTCATCGTGGGACTTCCTGCCTCGTTCACCGGACTGGGGGGGATCGATGAGGTCTCCGGGGGGAGTTTCTATGGGCAAGTACGATCACCGGAGGCAGCGGAGAACGTATGCCGAGTGAGAACGAACTTGCAGCGGCACGGTTCCAGGGAAGACATCTGGCTCAGATCGCTGCCAGACTGAAAGACTGACCACAGGAGAGAGGCCTTCTCTCAGAGCATGCAGAGGGCCTCTGTATCCTGCGCTCACCCATACTGCTTGATCAGCAGATCGATGATGGTCGCGCTGACGACCGAGATGAAGAAGATACGGATGAACCGTGTCCCGCGTGTTATGACCAGGTGCGTGCCTATCCAGGCGCCGAGCAGCTGTCCGATGCCCATGATCAGTCCGACTGCTATGATCACCTTCCCGCCGATGAGAAACACACACAGAGAGACGAAATTACTGGTGAAGTTCATCACCTTGGTCGTAGCGGTGGCTCGTTTGAGGTTGTAGCCTGCCAGAGAAGCCAGGGCAAGCGTCCAGAAGGATCCGGTCCCGGGACCGAAGAACCCGTCATAGAAGCCCAGGAAGAGACCGAAGACGATGAACAGCAGATGTTCGTTCATCTTGGCCTGTACGTCCGCGGCTCCGAGTCTTGGGCTTGCAAGGGTATAGAGAAGCAGGCCGATGAGGACGAACGGTATGACCCGGGCAAGCGCATCAGCATTGACCATCTGAATGAGGATCGCCCCCGTGGCCGCACCGAGTGCGGTACAGACGATACCCGGAATCACGTCCCGCAACCGGACCAGCCCGCTGTGCCGATACCGCATCATCGAGGTGAACGAACCGAAGGAAGCCTGCAGCTTGTTCGTCGCTATGGTGGCATGAGGGGGGATCCCGACAGCAAGGAGCAGGGGGATGCTGATGATCCCGCCGCCTCCGGCGATGGAATCAACCAGCCCGGAGAGGCCGGCCCCGAAGAAGAGAAACAGATAGTGCAGTAGCGTCAATTCCATGGTGCAGCTCCATCGGATAGGTCTGTTAGATATCTCTACCGATTATCGCATATTTGTTCAACCGGCACATCATTAAAACAACAGAAGAATCTTCTCTTCCTCAAGAGGACAAGAGCCTGTTCCGTGTTCGCACGATGACCTGAACGTCTGAGGAGCCTGCCACTTCAGAGAAGCCTCCTCATATCCTGTCGCGATCTTCACCGGCTGCTTTCCGATCTTTGGCACCTGAAGCAGCAGTACCGTGGCTGATCGATCAGATTTCTTCTACCATCTCTTGTCGTGGTGTCTGATCGATGCTACTATTGGCTTCATGCAGCACCTGATCATCCTTGTCTATGCAGGTATCTTCTCAACCGGCTTTGCCGCGATCGTCTCCCTTGTCGTACTGAGAGTACGGGCACGGAGTACGATCACTGTGCACCTTGCTGTCATACAGCTGCTGTTCATGGCAGGTGTCGCCCTGGTCGCCGTCTATTTCTATCTCAAGAACATGATGGGGCTCCTCGGAGGCCCTTCCTCTGCAGCAGAGATGGTGTTCGGCAGTATCTCTGCAGTGATCAGCGCAGCACTCTATCTGAGTCTGTTTGTCCTGGTCAGGCGCCTGCAGGGGAGTACTCTGACGCCCTCAGGTCGGCTGCTCGGGGCTCTGCTCCTGGTGACCGGTTCGGTGGTCCTTGCTGCACTCCTGGTGCATCTGTATGCACTGCAGAACGGGGGATCCTCGCTCAGTGGCGTGCTGAGCATGATCACCTATATCCTCACCACCCTCTCGATCGGACTCTTCGGTCTCTTCCTGATACGCCATGAGACCCCATCGCAGCCCCCTGTCATGCAGCAGCTGCTGCGGGGGCTGGGAATCTGTTCTCTTGTTTTCATTCCCCTCACGGTCATCGAGGTGGTGCTGGAGCAGACCGGGTTCCAGCCCTATCATCCGCTCTCCATGGATTACCTGTTCTACCTCGGTTGTAATCTCGTGATCATCAGAGCTGCACTGCAGGTGCTGCTGCAGGAGCAGCACAAGCTCCCTTCTTCCACGCAGCGGGCCGCCGTACCGCCTGAGAGGATACAGGAGTATCGGTTGACTGCACGGGAGTGCGAGGTAGTACCATGCATAGCACAGGGTATGACCAATAAGGAGATCGCACAGAAGCTGTGCATCTCACCGGCAACAGTCAGGACCCACCTCTACAACCTCTTTCAGAAGACGGATGTCACGAATCGCATCGAACTGCTCAACAGTCTCTATGATCAGCATGAATGACAGCAGGGACTGCCCTTATATGCCTCTATTTTCCTGAACTCATACAAAAGTCGTAGCCTCGATGGGTCCATTTCATACTTCTGTTCGATAGTATTGCATGCCTGAATACACGAAGATGCTCTCACAAACCAAATAGAAAGAGGAGAGCAACATGAACAAGAAGCGTATACGAAGAGTGGCGGCGTTCGGAGCCGCTGCGGTACTGATCTTTGCAGCTTTGGTATCCTGCAGTCATACGGCAAGGATCAAAGATGCACAGGGGAACAGGATGGAACTGGAGATCTCGGAGATGGAGAAGATCTCACTGCGGGGGACAGACCAGTGGATATTCTCAGCAGGTGCAAGCAGGGAGAACCCGGTACTGCTGTGGCTTGACGGAGGCCCGGGAGGCAGTGAGGTAGGCTGGGTGCGGGAGTATCTCGGACCGCTGCATCAGGATGTCACGATCGTCTGCTGGGATCAGCGGGGGACGGCAAAGAGCTATCGGGCTGGAAGGGACACAGAAGATCTGCTGCTGGAAGAGTATGTGGAGGACGTCATCGCACTGACCGAGCTGCTCATAGAGCGCTATGATACCGAACAGATCTATCTGCTCGGTCACTCCTGGGGATCGGTGATCGGGGTGATGGCAGCCTCCCGGAGGCCTGAGCTCTATGCGGCCTACATCGGGACAGGACAGCACATCAACTCCATCGAGAATGACGGGATCGGCTGGGATATGGTCCATGCTGGGGCGATCAGAGAGCAGGATGATGATGTGGCAGCCATGCTGGAAGCCTACGGCAAACCCCCGTTTCTCACCGAAGCAGAAGACGGGACACTGGTCCCGGACGGAGAGGCCTACTACCAGCTGCTGAGCAGGCTCTACAAGTACTCACCCCACGCTCCTGCAGATAGCGGTTTTGATTCCATGAAGATGTTCTTTGCCCCTGAACATACCCTTCGTGATCGGATCAACCTGGTGAGGGGGCTGATCAGGGGAGTGAAAGAGGTCTACCCGCAGCTTGCCTATGTGGATCTGGAGCAGGACTACCTGCAGTTGGAGTGCCCGGTGTTCATCATCAACGGACGGTATGACTACACCTGTGTGGCGACCATCACTGAACGGTGGTTCGAAAAGCTGCAGGCGCCGCAGAAGGATCTGCTGTGGCTTGAACGCTCAGGTCATAACGGGATCTTCACCGAACCTGAGAAGGTCATCACCTATCTTACCGAGGTGGTCCTGCCTGCAGGTTCGGGTTCCTGAAGTCTTGAATCCTGCCGGTAATGATGTATACTTACAATCGATTCATAAGAGGGGGAACGTATGAGAACGCTGGTCTGCTACACATCGAGGTCCGGGTTCACCAGAACCTATGCACAATGGATCGCACATTCACTCGATGCTGATCTGCTGCCGTTGAAGCAGGTGGGTCGTGACGGGTTCGCTGACTATGACTGCATCATCTACGGGGGCTCTCTCCATGCCGTGGGGATCAATGGTATCAGAAAGATCAAAGGTCATTGGGATACTCTGGCAGAGAAACAGCTGATCATCTTCGCCGTCGGAGCGACCCCTGCCGCAGCTGATGTGGTCAACATCGTACGTGATGCGAACTTCTCAGCTGAACAGCAGAGACAGCTGACCCTGTTCTATGTGCGCGGGGGGTTCGATTATGGCAGACTCAGCCTGCCGGACCGGGTGCTCATGACCTTGATGAAGTGGAAGATCCTGCTGAAAAGACATCCTGATGAGGATGAGCAGGGGATGCTCAGATCCTATGCCAAACCGTTCGATGCGACCGATGAGGCCGCGATCTCACCGATGCTGGAGCATGTCCGCTCTCTGGGTTAGTCACCAGAGACGTCGGTCCTGCGGGCTATGGATCCCCGATCATGGAACTGCTGCTTGATCTTCAGGACATTCGGTTCAGGCGTGGCCGAATCCGAATGTTCGTTGAACGATCCGGTCATCAGATCTACCGCATATTTCCCCATGAGCACCGTCTGGATCCTCATGGTGGAGATGTTCGGTGTTTCCGGCTTGGTATAATCGAGCGTATCACCGGGAGCCAGAAGCGAGATATCTTCCGGGACCCTCAACCCCTTGGAGATGAGGATATGATGGATCCGGGAGGCCAGAAAGTCGTCATGGACATAGAATGCCGTAGGACGATCCCGGGAAGTGATGAGCCTGTCGATCTGACTGATCAGCTCTTCGGGGGAGTCCAGCGGTGTCGTGATGTGCCACTCCTCTGGCAGGGCCGATCCTGAGTCCTGCAGTGCCGACCTGCAGCCGTTGAATCGGTCATTGAAGATCACCGGCAGGGAAGGTCTGGGATAATCGAAGTAGGCGATGCGCGTATGACCATGATCGATCAGGATCCTGGTCGCTTCATAGGAGCCGCTGAAATCATCGACACATACAGAACTGAACTCGCTCTGATACTCTGAGTTGTTCACAACCACTACCGGGATATGCTGCGCCTTCAAGGCACGGAAGAGACCCTGTTCCATAGTGCAGAGAGAACACGGCATTGGCCCTGGTCTTAAGGATGATCTCCATGATCTCTGAGACCGGTTGGTCATTGAGGATCGGGATGATGAGGCTGATGTACCCCCCGGCGGTCATGCTTGACTGAATATGATCGATGATATCTTTCAGGAAATACCAGACATACCCGCGGGTATTATACACGGGCAGCAGCATGACTGCGCAATTATGATCTTCCACAGGTGCCTTGCGGTACTGATAGCCGATCTCATGTGCGATCTGCACGATCTTCGAGCGTACCTCATCAGAGATCCTGCCCTTGCCAGAGAGGGCAAGGGATACGGTAGCGGTAGATACTTCTGCCTGCTGTGCTATATCACGTAGTGTTGCCATGCGACATGATATGATGCGTTCACCATCTATCCTACAGATCCAACGGGTGCGAACAGCTTGTATGAAGAACTGACCGATCGCGGGAAGTTCGTGGTGAACTTCGGAACGAGTACCCGTCTACCGACAACCTCCTTCTTTGCCGTGACCCCTGATGATAAACTGCGTATACGGTGAATCATTTCTTGAGCAGCAGAGGGATCTGCCCTATAATGGTCTATGCTCAAATCGATTCAGGGGAAATACACTGCAGTCATCATACTTGTCGTCACACTGTTCCTGTCAGTCCTGCTGGTGATCAACTATCTGCAGCTGCGCTCCCACTCGTTCTCTGCAGCAGAAGAGACTGCACAGATGCTGCTCGGTCATGCTGATAAGCAGATCGATCTGGTCTTCGGTGAGATAGAGGCGGTAGTACAGACGCTCTCTGAGCTGAAGAGTGTCAAAGAGGTGGATATCCCGGGTATGCGGAACCTGTTCATCTCCAACGTGCTCTCGCGTCAGGAATATGTTCGCGCCATCTATCTCGGTACTGCAGACGGTCATATGTATGAATGGGGAGTCGGTCCCGGCTTCATCGATCATACTCCTACCTTCCCTGATGATTATGATCCCAGAGAACGTCCCTGGTATGTCGCTGGGCTTCATGCCGGCGGGTATACCCTCACCGCTCCCTATGTCTATGCCAGTATACGGGCTATGGGGATCACTGCGGTCCAGCCGGTGTACTCCGATGCAAAGGAGCTCGTCGGTGTGCTCGGACTCGATCTTATCATCGAAGGATTGCAGAAACTCGTAGCTTCCCTGCATATCGAGAAGGGCGGGAAGCTGATACTGCTCAACAGCGAGCATGAGGTCCTGGTGAACCAGTTCGAACACGATGCCTTCAGGGTCCTGGACCTGAAGCGTTGGGAGTATCCCCAGATGCTCTCCGGGGCCCAACCGACAACGCTGGTCGAACTGTATGGGGACCGGTACCTTGTCAGCAGGACCACCAATGAGGCGACCGGGTGGCAGATGCTGCTGTTCGTCCCCCATGATGAGATCCTTGCCTTCTCCAATGCCAATCTCAAGATCATCCTCTTCTTCGATATCATCCTCATGCTGCTCCTTGGTTCGTTCGTCACCTATATATCCCGACGGCTGATCACCACCCCTCTCAACGAGGTCATCACCGTCATGCGGCATATAGAACGGGGCAACACGACCGCCAGGATCCCTCTGGTACAGTCGAGTGCCGAGTTCAAGCTCATCGCACGACTGTTCAACCGTCTCTCTGATTCAAGTCTTGCCTCTGCAAAACGGATGGAGGATGAGGTGGAGAAGCGTACGAGAGATGTGCTGCGCCTTCAGAAGGAGAATATGAGGCTGAGGATCATCGAGGAGAAGGACCGGCTCTATACGAATGTGCACGATTCCCTCGGGGCCCGACTTACGGGAATCAACATCAGTAACAATGTCGCGAAGCATGCCCTGGAACGGAATGAGATCACCCTCATGCGTGAGATGCATGAGAGGATCGAACGTAATACCCAGCAGGGGATCCTGGATCTCAAGGAGATCCTGCTGACAAAGGATTCTGATATCCTCACAGCAGATGATTTCATCATGTTCATCGAAGAGATCACCCCTGAGCGGCTCTCGATCAGGGATATCGCCTTTGAGAGCAGATTACCCGAAGATGCGGTCTTCGAGCAGCTCGGCAGTAGTTTTCTCAAGTCTCTCCGGCTGGTCATCCAGGAGCTGGTCACCAACACCCTCAAGCATGCTGAGGCCTATCATGTGCAGCTTTCTATCACCGCCAAAGGTTCCAGGATGACGCTCGTCTTCTCCGATGATGGGAAAGGGTTCGATCTGAAGGAGGCTGAGACCCGGAGTTTCGGCCTGCAGGGACTGAAGAACCGTGTGGAATGGATGGGAGGGTTCTTGAAGATAACGACGAAGGCGGGGAAGGGTACCCGCTATGAGATGCAGTTCAAGGTAAGGGGACAGAAGTGATACATATCGTGATCGTAGAGGATTCCCTGGAGGCTCGTGAGGGATTCAAGTATCTGCTCGGACTCGATCAGGAGCTGAAGGTGCTGAGGACCTATGACTGTGCAGAGGCTCTCATCGCAGATACGCATATCCTGGGCAGGACTGACATCATCCTGATGGATATCGAACTGCCCGGCATGAGCGGGATCCAAGCCACTGAACAGATCAAACGCAGGTATCCTGCTATCAACATCCTGATCCTCACGATCTTTGAAGAACAGCAGAAGATCGTGAGGGCAGTCGAAGCCGGGGCTACGGGATATATCCTGAAGAACAGTGACCCCAGAGATCTGGTGTCCCAGGTGAAGAGTGCCTATTCGGGAGGGTCCCCGATCAGTCCGTTCATGGCACGGAAACTCCTTGAGGAGTTCAAGCAGAAGCATGAGAACAATCGTGACCCTGAGGACTATCATCTGACCAGACGGGAGATCGAAGTCTCACGAGAGATCATCGAAGGGTATACCTACCGTGAGATGGCTGAACATCTGAACATGGCCGGTTCTACGGCAAAGAAGCACATCTTGAACATATATAAAAAGTTAGATGTCAACTCGAAAGTCGAGTTCATCCACAAGGTATTGGACGAGAATCTCTTCGATTGATGCGATTCATACACCAAATGGTGTATGAATCGTCCTGCCTGTACGCACATCTCCCCTGTTAATCATACTTTTGGCTCATGTACCGCTGTCTATAAGTGTGGTTTCATAATAGCTAGGAAACCATGTATTAATAAGGGAGGGAACTTTATGAGTTCAGCTGAAAAGAAAAAGGGAGCCTTTGATTGGTATTTCAAATCCAATCTGCTCATGCGCATACTGATCGGTCTGATTGCAGGAGCTTTGGTCGGTATCATCTTTGGAGAGAGTATCGCCTGGTTGAATCCGCTTGGCAGTCTGCTGATCAATCTGCTCAAGATGATCGTGATGCCTGTTATCCTGGCTACTCTGGTCGTTGGTGCGGCAAGCATCCAGCCGTCTTCACTGGGAAAGGTCGGAGTCAAGATCATCCTGTTCTACATGCTGACATCCGCATTCGCTGTGGCAGTCGGACTGATCATGGGAAATCTGTTCAAACCCGGTCTTGGACTGGCCCTTGGCGGAGCTGCTGAAGCTGCCGGAAAGGTGCTGACACAGCCGAAGTTCATCGATACGCTACTGGCGATCATCCCCACGAACCCCTTCGGCGCGATCTCGAGTGGTAACGTCCTGCCGACGATCTTCTTCGCCATCCTCCTTGGTGTTACCATCGCGTTCCTCAGAGAGAACAAGGATGAACGGATCAAGAAGAGTGCAGAGACCCTGTTCTCGGTATTCGACGGACTTGCTGAGGCCATGTATGTGATCGTACAGGGTGTCCTGCAGTATGCTCCTATCGGAGTCTTTGCCCTTATCGCTGTCGTGTTCGGTAAACAGGGAGCAGCAGCTGTCGGTCCTCTGGGAATGGTGACTCTGGCTTCATTCCTTGGATACATCATCCACGTCGTAGTGGTCTACGGTGTGATCCTGATCCTCAACAAGGTCAATCCTCTGCAGTTCCTCAAAGGTGCCAGAACCCCTATGATCACTGCGTTCGTCACCAGAAGCAGTGGCGGTACTCTGCCTGTTACCATGAAGGCCATGGATCAGAACTTCGGTGTATCCAGGAACGTCTATTCGTTCACCTTGCCCCTCGGTGCGACCATCAACATGGATGGTACTGCGATCTATCAGGCGTCTGTGCGCTGTTTATCGGTTTTGCGATCGGTATGCCGCTCTCATTCGCTCAGCAGATCACCGTGATCATGACCGCTGTACTGGCTTCTGTCGGTACTGCAGGTGTTCCGGGAGCAGGAGCTATCATGCTGCTCATGGTACTGAATTCAGTAGGACTTCCTGTTGAAGCAGGTACACCAGTGGCAGCTGCATATGCTATGGTACTGGGAATCGATGCTATTCTCGATATGGGCCGAACCGGTGTGAATGTTACCGGTGATATGGTAGGTACCCTTATCGTCGCAAAGAGTGAAGGTCAGGTCGAAGACAGACCGATCACGAGTGAGATCTAAGGACACGTGAGTTCATTGATCATCATCGGCGGTGGAGTGGGCCCTATGGCAGGGCTTGATCTTCACCGCCACATCATCGAACGGACACCTGTTTCAGGGAGGGATCAGGACCACTTGCGGGTCCTGCATGCCTCCTTTCCTGATATGATCGCAGACCGGACCGAAGCCCTGCAGGGGGGGTATCCCCAGGTACCGGCACGGGGTATGGCGGATGTGCTGCTGAGTGCAGAAGCTGCCGGAAGAGCCCTGCACATGCCCTGTGTCGCAGGGATCCCCTGCAACACCTTTCATGCCCCTGCCATCTGGGACCGCTTCACCGCCATGCTCGAAGAGGGGGGCTCCCGGATCACGGTGCTGCATATGATCGAGACCACCATAGCTCATATCACCGCGACCTATCCTGAGATCTCAGTGATAGGATTGCTTTCGACTACCGGGACCCGGGAAGCCGGTATCTACCCGCATGCATTCATGCAGGCAGGGATCAAGGTCGTCGAGAGTCTTGATCAACCTCTGGTGCACAAGGCTGTCTATGATGATCAGTGGGGAGTGAAGGCCGTCTCTCCGGTGACCGCAAAGGCACGGGCGGTCTTCACCGATCAAATCGAACAGCTGCAGCTCCTCGGTGCTCAGGCGGTGATCCTGGGATGTACCGAGATCCCTCTGGCGGTACCGGAGAGTATCTACCATGGTATCCCGCTGATCAACCCCGTCACCACTCTTGCAGATGCTCTCATCGCTCATGCGATGGCCTGAATGCAGGGTGTGTATCCCAGCATGGATGGAAGCAGTACCCCAGAAGGGGAACACCCCTGATCAGGTGTGTATGGTATGGCTCTCTGCCCTATGATGCGTCTCGCTGATGATTTCTGTCGTAACGGGTCAGAAGCTGTATCCGATACCAACGCTCATCTACAGGGCAGCGTGGTCACTGCCCTCTTCGTTCACATTCAGGTCTACTGTATCTTCATAGCCCGAAGTGGTGCTGCCCTCCGGGGGATCCTGTAGCGTGCTGAGGATATGCACATGATCCACCCCTGCTTTGATATACAGCCACCGTGGCGATGGTGCAAGAATGACGCACTACTTGGGAAGCTCCCAGGTATACTGCTGTAAGGAATAGTTCATGGGAGGTCATTACAGTGGATGCAAGGACAACGTTGAGAAGGCTGTATACGAAAATCTACTTGTTACATGATACTAAAGCCTATGTGACTGATATGCCTGCCCCTCCGTACGTTCGTCTTGTGTGACCCTGTCACGGGGCCTGGTAAGCCTACGGAGGAAAGGGGACCAGAGAGAGCAGGATCTCCTGTCCGATTGTTGTCCCGTGTACCCGTTACTTGTTCCTCACAGTATGATACCATAGTATGTAGAAGGAGTCGGTGCATGAGTATTGTACGCTATCTTCCGTATGTCAGTGTGGTATTCGGGATCCTGGGAGTCGCTCTGGGGCTGATCTTTTCATCCTGGTTCTTTCTTCTGGCTCTCATTGCGTTCATGTTCTTTCCCATCCTGTATGCTTCCGGTCTGATCGATCAGCTCGATCGAAGACATCTGGAGATCTACCGGCAGTCAGCGTTCTTCAGTTATGTGGTCATCGGAATATTCTTGACGGTTGTCATCATCTATACCAAAGTCTTTCCAGGGAGCGTATCATCACGTTCGATCATCATGTATCTGACGTTTCTGCTCGTGTCCTCGTTCCTGCTTGCTGCGGCGGTGCAGCGTTTCCATTCACTGCTCGTCGGCAGACTGCTGTGTCTGGTCGTAGGCATCTTCTGGCTGCTCTTCATCATCCTCGGTGGTGTCGGGTCTGAACACTGGCTGATATTCCTGGTCATGGAATCTCTGGCAGTGGTGCTTCCCGTCCTCCTCGCACTGGTGTTCTCCTGGAGGATACCGTTTCTCTCCGGGATCTTTCTCCTTGCCGCAGGGACATTCCATCTCTTCTTCTTCAATGCCCATGAGTCCCTGATCGTGATCACCCTGCTGCCGCTTCCGGAATGGATAGCAGGGTACCTGTTCATCTATGAGTCAAGGAGCATGAAGAGGGTGGAGGATGCCCACCGATCATTGGGAAGGGGTCCTGGATCCGAAGACCCTGATCAGTAGGAAATCATACCATAGCAGTCATATAAATTCTTTTATGGAAAGACAATAATAGAATATTTTTCAGGTTTTGCATTCTCTGGATAAATACTTATGAGCCTACCTGTGGTACCATGGATACACAGGGGGGATGACTCATGAGGGGGGTATCTGTCTGGTCGATAAGCAGCTGGATCTGCTGTGGCCTTGGTTTGATACTTGGATTCTCGGTATCAATATGGTTTCTCGTACTACTGGTATACTCATGCTTCATCATCCCGGTGTTACGGGTCACAGGATATCTCAAGGATCTGGATCAGGAACACCTTGAAGCGTATGCGAAAGCAGCGCTGTTCAGTCATACCGTGATCGGTCTCTATATCACCGTGACGATCGTGCTCATCGGTGCCCAGCTGGTTCGTGTGAGACTGGATTCGTTTCTCATCAGCTGTTTCTCTGTCCTGCTCATCTCCTTCTATCTCTCCTATATCGTAGAGGCCTGGGAGAATAAGAGTGCAGGGCGGATCATCTGTTTTTTGATCGTCCTGTTCTGGATGGGCTACATAACCATCGAGGTCATAGGACTCGAGGCCTGGAAGGATGTGCTGCTGGTCCAGTCTCTGTCGATCGTACTCCCTCTGGTCGCTGCCCTCATCTTATCCTGGAGAGTCCCGGTGTTCAGCGGATTGTTCATCCTCGCAGCAGCGTGTTTCCATTTCTTCTTCTTCGATGCCTATGCCTCTCTGATGGTCTCCATATTATTACCCATTCCCGAATGGATAGCAGGCTACCTGCTTGTCAGGAGTTACTTCTCCTGAATTCTCACATCAGCGAATTGGTCCATGGAAGGAAGCGTCTTTCAGACAGTGTACACTTACAGCAGAGTGAAAGGCCTACTGCAGTGCCTCGTTGGCGTGATGCATCTCATCAGTATCGAGATCGATACGGGTGATGCTCTGGTTCCTGTCATCTATCTCATACAGAAGACTTTGAGATCCTGTGAAATGCAGATCAAGGTGGTAGCTGTGTTCCGGTGTACTGAAGCAGGCACTGAGCTGTCTGTCCTGGATCTGATGAGAGAACCCCTGTACAAGAGGGTAGTGCAGGTTCCGAAGGTCCGGATGCAGCACGAACAGTCTGTAGATGTCCCGGTCGTTCCTTACCCAGAAATCGACAGGAGTCTCGGTCTGCAGGACGGGATTCACAGTCGGCAGGTCCCCAGAGCCCGTGCCATGGTCTGCTCTGCAAGCTCCCTGTACGACTCGTGTTGTTGCCTGCCGGGTTCGTTCGGGGACTGGCGCAGTACTATCGGGGCCCTTCCCGTACCAGCCGATCGATCTCCAGCAGGTACTCGAAGTCGATATAGTGTGCATCGACATAGAGGAATGAGAATTGCAGGTCCCCGTATACTAACTGGTGTGTCTGTTGGTCATATGCAAGCTGTTTCAGCAGTGCTCCAGATATCCAGAGAGGCCGATACGCAAGCAGATCATCCGGGATCTTCGTTTCCTGCAGTTCCCAGAAATAATGACTGCTCGGTTTAGTGAGTTCCTGAGGGAGTCTGTCTGCCATCCACTGATCTTCCAGCGGCAGGTAGATCAAAGATGGTGCATACACGTTTCCGAACCGTAACTGCTCACTCATGGAAGTGAGGTAGTCATTGAACCATCTGAGTTCCTGGTTCAACGTCCCATCTCTCCCCACGTGCACAGTCGCATAGAAACGTGTGTCATGTGGAACCTGTTCATAGGGCATCCCGTGCCATACGACCTGATTCACACCGCAGGCGAACTGAGCATCTGCTACACATCGCAGATCATAGACATCCTCTTCTCCCAGTCCAGGGGCCTCTTCGGGGCTGGGGACCCATCCGTAAATACAGGTGAAGGATTCGCTTGATACCACAGGCTTGCCGTACAGAGCAGCGGAAGAAGCTGCAAAGAGAGCGAAGTCCGGGTCAAAGAGCATCGTCTCCGTCTCTGGTATGTCAGAGCATCCATATGCCTGCAGGATATCTGTAGGAGCACCATGACACTGGACTCTTGCATATGCTCCTGCAGCATGTGAGATCGCACCAAAGGGCCTGTAGAACTCTTCAATAGTCCTTTGCGCCAAAAGTTTGCGATAATCGTATCGGACCTCGGGGAATCGGTCCAGATCGGTACAGAATGCATCCAGATCATACCCATAGGAGCTGCTGAAGTCAGTGAACAGGCCGTCATAGGAGAGTCCTTCAGGGTCTATCTCCCATGAATCACAGAAGAAGCTCATTCCCGGGTACTCTTCTGCAAAGTCTGAAAATCCATGAGACAGCAGGTGGTCTGCATAATATGTCAGTGCTTCTGCATTGAGATGATCCAGAATCAGACCCGGTTTGGACAGATACCGGGACTCCCAACTCTTACGTAATCGCTGCTGTGAACTCCCGGAAAAGACCTTGCTGGCATATGTGTGAGGGATGAACGATCCGCCGAATGGCCATAAGGTCCCGAACGTCAGATCACAGCCGATATGAAGATCACTGCAGGTCTGTACAGCGAACATGACATAGGAGGTGAATTCTTCATCAAGGAATCGGGGACCTTCAGTACTACTTGTATCTTGCAGGGGGTAGACCCATGCGATCTCCACACCTCCGAATCCCATATCAGCGATCCACTGGAGCTGTTTCACTATGGCCTGCTCTGATAGCGGACCTGAAAACCACCACCATCGTACATATGGTCGTGCATTGGTGAACATCGGATGCTGTTTCATGAGGTTATCCTTTGACCGAGCCGACTACCAGCCCGCCTATGATACGTCGAGAGAAAAACGCATACACTGCTATGATCGGGACGATCGAGATCGTGACACCGAGATAGATCGCTCCGTAGTTATTGGTATAGACACCTTTGAGCATGGAGATCAGTAGCGGGAGGGTGAACTTGTCTTTGGAGAACAGGATGATCAGGGGCATGATATAGTTATTCCAGGACCCGACAAAATTGAAGATAGCAAGAGTCGCAAGAGCAGGTGTCAGCAGGGGCAGTACCAGTGTGTTGAAACTTCTGAATTCATGTGAACCATCGATCCTTGCTGCTTCCAGCAGGGCATCAGGGATGGCAGAATCAATATACATCTTGATGAAGAAGACCGTAGCAGGGTGGGCTATCCAGGGTATGATCAGCGGGATGGTCGTATCCAGCAGCCTGAGGGTGTTATGCAGATGGTAGTAGCCGATCAGCCCGAGCTGCATGGGGATCATCATCGTGATCAGGACGGTAGAGAACAGGAACCCTGATCCCCGGAACTTGTACTTGGCAAAGCCGAACGCCGTCAAGGCTCCGAAATAGAGGGAGAGCACCACCGATGGTATGGTCACTTTGAGGCTGTTGTAGAATCCCCTGAAGATGTTCATGTGTTTGACGATCTGCTCATAGTTCGCCTTGAGATCGTCCCCGGGCAGGAGGTTGAGATCACGTGCGATCTCAACGTTGCTGTGAGTGCTGTTCATGATCGTGATATAGAAGGGCATGATACTGATGGCAGCAAGAAGAATGAGGCATGCATATCGTATGACTGTCAGGGTGGCAGGTGTTTTCCATCTCATCAGGAACCTCTTTTCTGCAGATTCTTATAGGCTGTGAAGGAGAAGAGCATGATCACCATCAGTAATCCATAGGCGATCGTTGAACCATATCCGTAGTTGGTATATCGGAACGAGGTATTGTAGAGGTACATCACCATCGTGAGAATGGACCTGTTAGGTTCTCCCAGACCTCCTGTAAGCACATTCGGGACATCGAAGATCTGCATACCGCCGATTATCGAGGTGACGATCACATACGTAAGGGTGTTCTTCAAAAGAGGGATAGTGATCCGAAAGAACATGGTCACATATCCTGCTCCATCGATCCGTGCTGCTTCATAGAGATTCTCGGGTATGGCTTTCATCCCTGCCATGACAATGAGGGTCGTATACCCGAACCATTGCCACCATTGAATGTAGGAAGTCGCTGTCACGGTCCAGAAGGGCTCTTTGAGCCAGTTTATCGGCTCTGATATCAGATGAAGTGACAGAAGGATCTGATTGACCGACCCGGCCTGCCAATCCAGGAGAATGCTGAACAGAACGGCTATGGATGTTGCGGTGATAAGATTCGGCAGATAGAAGACAGCCTGAAAGAACCCCCTTCCTTTGAACTTCTTGAATGAGAACAGGGCTGAGAGCACCAGTGCGAGACTGATCTGCGGGATCGCTGCAAGAAGCCATATGCGGAGGGTGTTGAAGAGAGCGGTATAGAAGAAATCGTCTGTTACCAGACGTCTGTAGTTCTTGAATCCGATGAATACCCAGTCCTGCAGCCCGTCCCATTTAAAGAAGGTCAACACAAACGTATAGAGGATCGGGTACAGTTGAAATAGTGCAAATACGATAACATACGGCAATACAAAGAACAGGCCGTATCGTGCATATGATATTGATCGGTTCTTTGATGTGTTTCTACTCATAGCTCCCTCACATAGTGGGTAATGGCAGCAGTGTGCCATTACCCGATGATCACAACGTATTACTCAACGGTAAGTTCCGGGAATGCGTTACGAACCTCGTCCTTGAAGCCTTTCAGGGCTTCTTCTTTCGGGACATCACTGTCTACGTGGAGGCTGATCGCATTGAGCAGCATCTTCTCGATATGCTGATCATATTTCGTCACTTTCGAGACATCGATACCCATGGCAGAATCAGCGAAGAATGCGTAGCTGTTCTGTCCACCGAGAAATGGTTCACTGAAGTCATTCTGTACTTTTGCGATGGTCTTCAGATTACTGACAAAATCGCCTTTCTCAGTCACATAATCGTTCAGGAACCCCTGATCGAACATGAGGAACTTCACAAACAGCCAAGCCAGTTCAGGGTCCTTCGTGTTCTCTGAGATACCGTACCATGTGCCTCCCCAGTAGTAGGGCTGTGGACCGGAAGTCAGGCCCCAATCACCTGAATACTGTGATGGATCCTTCACATCGGGTTCAGCGCCGGGTTTGAGTTCATAGTGCAACCCCCAGGTAGGTAGAATATAGCTCATCACTGAGCCATCTGCCATCACTGAATACCATGAAGGATCACTTGGATCGGCTTTGGCACTCAGATCGTTATCCCGAATCTCCTTTGCCAGATCGAAGTAGTCCAGGATCACCTGATCTACGTAGAGCTTCCCATCCTTGACCCAGGGATTGGTTCGTGCATTGAAGGGGAACCATCTGAGGTCCTTCCAGCTAGCAAACAGATGTACCGTGTTGTCACTGTCATCACGGATCTTTGCTGCAAGATCAAGGTAGTCTTCCATGCTGGTCATCATCTTACCCACTTCAGCAGGATCATCGGTTCCCAGATAGTCTTGTGCAAGGCTTCTTCGGTAGAAGATACCACCGGGGTTGCCTGATTTGAAAGAGCACGCAGGACTCCGTTTGCATCTCTTCCCATATCTACCACATAGGGATCAGATCATGTGTGAGTGCGTCAGCATGGTAGGGAGCACTCCCGATATCGGCCCATACCCCGGCATCGATCCACTGCTTGATGAATGAGACCTCAGCAGAGAACACATCCGGTGCATTGTTGGCTGATGCAGCGGAATTGATCTTTGTGATATAATTCTGGCCTCCGCTGATGTGGGTGAAATTCACCTTCACATTCGGGTACACTTCATTGAATTTCTCGATCTGGTATTCGGGTTCATTGGTGAATGACCAGACTGAGATCTCTCCTGTGTATTCAGACGGGGCTTTTTCGCTAAAAGCGGTGACTTGTGACTTCGGTTCCTGCTGCCCGGCAGCAAAAACCAGTGCTGTTACACATAGCAGCATAGCAGTGATAACCAGTACTCTTTTCATAACCTTCTCCTTATTTACACGTGTTATATTCTATAAATACTTAACTTGAATCATGTAAAGTATTGACAGTTACACGTGTAACTATTACTATAGGATGAGCAGCCACAAATGTCAAGTTTTAATTTTGCACATGTACAATGGGGGGAACTCATGTATACTGTATTCAGGAGAAGAGGGGATGGTGAAAACGACTCGCAACGATGTTGCCCGACTGGCTGAGGTGTCACCTGCGACTGTATCGCATGTCATAAACAATACGAAACCGGTCTCTGAGGATCTCCGTATACGTGTGGAACAGGCTATTGAGACCCTGAACTATATACCCAACAGCATTGCACGCAGTATGAAGACGAACAGATCGATGCAGGTCGGTCTGGTACTGAGCAACATGGAGAACCCGATCTATGCCGAGTTCGTCAAAGGGTTCGAAGCAACAGCAGCTCTATACGCATATACGGTGAATATCTGTACGGGGTATGAGGACACACGGGAGTATTTCAATAAGATCATTCTGAATCGGTGGGACGGTGTTCTCATAGAGCCTCTGCCTCGACAGCTGAAGACCGGCATCATCGAGCAGCTGCTCGATAAGCAGATCAAGGTGGTGCTGTATAATGATACAGCATTCAGAGATCCCAGATGTTCGTTTCTCAGGAATGACTATCTCGGTGGTGTACAGGATACTATGGATCATCTGCTCTCTCTGGGGCATCGTGCGATCGCGTATGTGACCGGACTCTCTCCAGATGTCGGCAGCAGTGAAGCCCGTTATGCCGCATATGAACGTATCTGTGCTGAGCGGCAGCTGACTCCGATCATCATCCAGTCCCCTGAGGCAACAGCCATGACGCTCAGATCCGGATATGAGATGGGTCCTCAGGTATTCGCACAGCTGGAGACCTTCACCGCCTGTATCTGTACCAATGACCTGCTGGCCATGGGTATTGCCACCTATCTGAAAGAGCAGCAGGTGCAGATCCCCCGGGACATCTCCATCGCCGGCATCGATGATAATATCTACTGTGATTATTTTACTCCAAGACTGACTTCGATCCATGTTGATAACTATGAGATGGGTTCGCTGGCTTTCAACATCCTCTATCATGATATCCAGCATCACAGCGCTCAGGATAGGCTCATACCCATGAAACTCGTCATCAGAGAGTCAACAGCACAGAAGAGGGATACACTATGACGTTTGCGAATCCAGTGAACCCGGGGTTCTATCCAGATCCCAGTATCTGCAGGCGAGGAGATGACTATTTCATGGTACACAGCTCGTTCGAATACTTCCCTGCCGTACCGTTGTTTCACAGCAGGGATCTGGTCAACTGGCAGTGCATCGGTCATGTGCTTGACCGGCTCTCACAGCTTGATCTGCATGCCCGACCCTCTTCCTGCGGCATATTCGCTCCATCGATACGTTACCACGATCATGTATTCTATATGATCACGACAGATGTCAGAGGAAGCGGTCATTTCTTCGTCACCACGGAAGATCCGTTCGGCAGCTGGTCCGATCCGATCCATGTAGAAGGCAGCGGATTCGACCCGGATCTGTTCTTTGATGATGATGGAAGGATCTACTTCGTGCGTGAGGATATACAAGGGCATGGTATCAGGATGTGGGAGATCGATATCAGCAACGGCAGACTCCTCGGGGATGAGATGCTGATCTGGGATGGGTTCGAAGACAGGTTGTGTGAAGGACCCCATATCTACAGGATCGGCTCCTGGTATTATCTGCTTGCTGCTGAAGGGGGCACCTATCGTGGCCATATGATCACATGTGCCAGAAGCAGGAGTGTGACCGGTCCATATCTCTCGTGTCCTCACAACCCTCTGCTCACTCACCGGCATATGGTCCTTGATCCCATCCAGTCACTCGGCCATGGTGATCTGCTGCAGGCTCATGATGGATCCTGGTGGCTGATGTGTCTTGGGACCAGACCCTCCGGTGCCCATCACTATCTGGGAAGAGAGACCTTCCTGTTCCCGGTGACCTGGGATGAGAACCAGTGGCCCCATATCGATCCGATGCTTGCCTGCGGCTCTGAGCTTCCGGCCTTCGCATCCGAGCAGCACCTTGACACCTCGGTTCATGAAGATTTCTCACATGAGAGGGTATGTCACTACCTGTGTTCCAGAAGGACTCCTATCAGCCAGATAGCAGTGCATGATCGGAAGAATCACAGATTGCAGCTCCTGGCTCCTGAGTACGATCCTGAGTCCATCGATCCATTCTCCTTCATCGGCCTGAGGATCAGGGATCCGCAGTGTACGCTCACTGTAGAACTGGCGAGCGTATCAATGGATGCAGGCCTGATGATCCTTATGGATGAGAAGCATTATTACAGCCTGTCTCTGAACGCTCCTGATTCCTGCTGTCTGAAGAAGGTGCTGGGAGATCATATCTGTGATATCCGATATACCCAGATCGACAAGAGGCCTGTCCATCGGTTCTCCGTCTCTCTTGCCCATGATCTCTGCTCCTTCTCTCTGGATGGGAAACCGGTCGGGGACGCTGAAGCAAAACTGATCTCGAGCGAGGTCTCCGACTCCTTCACAGGATTGACTGCAGGGATCTATCACGCACAGAACGGGAAACAGGAACCTCTGGTCTGTACACAACTGGTATATGAGGCTCTTCCTTCTCTCTAGCAGCATCCTCCGATCATCCCCCTCACTGAGATCACCCTGCCATGTCAGGAGCCCGGCTGATGCTGGAGCTCCTTCTCTGCCATGTCGTGAGCAGCATCCTGCCTCCCTTCCTGCATGGGCTCTGAGGTGCACATCTTTTTACCTCTTTTTTCATGCATCTTTGAGAATTCCCTCTTGCATTTCATATCAACTCGTCATACTATAGAAAGCATAAAGAAAGTAAATAGAAAGTATATAGAAAGAATATAGAAAGGTTGATATGGCATGATCGGATTAAGCAGTAGAGAGAACCAGATACTGGAGACCTTGCGGAACGGGGAGAAGAACTCTGTTTCAGAGCTGAGTCATGAGCTGGGTGTCTCTGTTGTCACGATCAGGGCTGATCTCAAGTCCATGGAAGAGAAGGGGGTCATCGTCCGCACACGGGGAGGGGCCATCCCTGCATTCCATCCGGAGATGATGGACAGGATCGGCAGCAGGACTCCTGAGAAGGAGCGGATAGCAAAAGCTGCTGCAGACCTGGTCAAGGACGGCGATAAGATCATGATCACCAACGGGACGACCTCGGCCCTGGTCGGCCGATACCTGCTCGGGAGGCGTGATGTGCAGATCGTGACCAACTCGACCCTGCTGCTCCCCTATGCACGGGTAAACCCGAATCTGAACATCACCTTTGTCGGAGGTGAGTTCAGACCATCGGCAGAAGCGCTGGTTGGACCTGAAGCTATCCATCGTATCGATCAGTTCCATGTCTCGATGACCATCACCGGGACTGACGGGGTGACCTCCGAACATGGGCTCACGACCCATCTGGTGGAAAATGCTGAGATCGTCCGTAAGATGTGTGAACAGGCAGAGACACGGGTACTGGTGGTTGATTCATCGAAGTTCGGGAAGAAGGGGTTCGTGAAGATCCTGCCGCTCGAAGCGATCGATATCATCATCACCGATACCGGTCTTGATCAGCAGACCGCAGAGAGCATCGAGAAGCTGGGAATAGAAGTACACAGGGTCTGATACAGACCCTGTCAGTTATAAGGAGAATGAAATATGGCAAAGCAGATCCTGATGCCCAAACAGGGTAATTCAGTAGAATCATGCATCATCCTTGAGTGGAAGATCAAAGAGGGTGACAGCATAGCGACAGGAGATGTCATCTGTGAAGTGGAGACAGATAAAGCGACCATAGAGGTCGAAGCCACCGCAGAGGGAACCGTTCTGAAGCTGCTCTACAGTGCAGATGACGATGTCCCGGTACAGGTCCCGATCGCTATCGTGGGAGAACCCGGAGAAGATATCTCATCGCTGGTCAGCGGTGACGAGGCCCCGGCTGCTGAAGAAGAGCCCGAAACACCAGTCCCCGATGACAGGATCGCGATCGCGCAGGCCTCCCCTGCATCGTCTTCACCGATCCCTGCAGGAGCCGGTTTTGCCTCACCACGGGCAAAGATGCTTGCAGCGAAACGAGGTATCGATGCCTCCGTGCTGACAGGGAGCGGACCGAAAGGGCGGGTGATCGAGCGTGATGTGGCTGCAGCAGAAGCCGGAAGAGCTCCTCTGACACCGACTGCCAGAGAGCTGATGGCAAAAGAACAACTCAATGCACCGGAATCAGGCTCAGGCATCGGCGGACGTGTCGTTGCTGCTGACCTGTTGACCTCACGATCACAGCAGCTTGATGAAGCACAGGTAGAGACGGTGACAAGTGCCCTCGGATTCCCCGGACCCGTGGTGAAGACACCGGTACGGAGTGTCCGGAAGATCACTGCACAGCGGATGAGAGAATCACTGGCAGTCTCTGCACAGCTGACTCTCAACAGTGCCGCTGATGCGACAGCCCTCAAGGCGCTCAGAGCACGGCTGAAGCAGAGCGACCCGAAACTCGGGCTCAACAATATCACCATCAACGATCTGGTACTCTATGCTGTGGCAAAGACCCTCAAGGAGTACCCGTCTATCAATTCACACTTCCTCGGCGATACCATCGTCGAGTTCGAGCACGTACACCTCGGGTGTGCGGTGGATACCCCGAAAGGACTCATGGTCCCGGTGATCCGATACGCTGACCTGATGAGCCTCAAAGCACTCTCTGAGGCTGCCAAGGGGCTGATCAGCAACTCGCTGGAGGGAAAGGCCGCACCTGAGGACCTGCAGGGCGGGACCTTCACCGTGACCAATCTGGGAGCTCTGGGAATCGACAGCTTCACTCCGGTACTCAATGTACCCGAGACGGCGATCCTCGGAGTCTGTACCATACAGCAGCGACCGGTCGAGACACCCTCCGGTGTCCAGTTCGTTCCCTATCTGGGATTATCACTGACCTTCGACCATCAGGCCTTCGACGGAGCTCCGGCAGCACGATTTCTCAAGGCGCTGAGCGAGAATATCAAGAATATCGACCTGTTGATGGCACGATAACGAAAAAGAAGTAAGGAGCATACATATGAGCATATATGATCTGATCGTCATCGGCGCCGGACCCGGCGGGTACGTGGCAGCAGAACGTGCAGGAGCACTTGGCAAGCGAGTCCTGCTCATAGAGAAAGCAGAGATGGGAGGAGTCTGTACCAACTGGGGATGTATCCCTACGAAGTCGCTCCTGAACTCTGCGAAACACCTTGTCCATGCACAGGAGAGCAGTAAGTACGGAGTACACTGCGGGGATGTGACTTTCGAACTCTCCGAGGCTATGGCCTGGAAGGATGAGGTCGTCCAGACCCTTCGTTCTGGGATCACCTTTCTGATGAAGAAGCACAACGTGGAAGTGGTCTCAGGTGAGGCCGTATGTATTGACCGAAATCATGTGGCAGTCGGGGAGACGGTCTATGAGTGCACCAACCTCATCATAGCGACCGGTTCATCCCCGTTCGTACCCCCGATCCCCGGGGTGGAGAACGAGCTGGTCATGACCAGCAAGCAGATCCTCTCCATCGATCGTATCCCCCGTAAGCTTGCAGTGATCGGAGGAGGAGTCATCGGTATGGAATTCGGATCACTGTTCAGCTCGATCGGCAGTGAAGTGACGGTCATCGAGATGATGCCGGAGATCCTTCCCATGATGGATGGTGAGTTCGCGAAGCTGATGCGTAGGGAGATGAAGAAGATCACCTGTAAGACCAGCTGCAGGGTCGAAGAGATCCTGCCTGACGGACTGGTCTATACAGATAAGAAAGGTAAGAGACAACAGCTCGAAGCTGATGCGGTACTGCTGAGTGTTGGAAGAAGACCGAACACCGGGGGGGCTCAAGGAGCTGGGGCTGGATATCGATCGGACAGGAGTGGTCGTCGATCAGTACATGAGGACCAATCTCCCGGGAGTCTATGCGATCGGTGATGTCAACGGCAGATCCCTGCTGGCACACTCTGCCTCAAGGATGGCTGACGTGGCGATCTCCCATATGTTCGGCACCCCGCAGCAGATGCGCTACCATGCGATCCCGTGGGCCATCTATACCCTCCCGGAAGCTGCCGGATGCGGCATGACCGAAGAGGAAGCCAAGAAGAACGGCCACAGGGTGATCAGTGCCTCCGCACAGATGCGATCGAACGGCAGATTCCTTGCAGAACACGGTAAACGTGCAGGGGGGTTGTGTAAAGTCGTAGCCGATGCCGACAGCAGAGTGATCCTCGGGATCCATCTGCTCGGGGCGGTAAGCAGTGAGATGATCCACAGTGCATCTGTGATCATTGAGTCAGAACTGAGAGTACAGGACGTACAGGAGATAGTCTTCCCGCACCCGAGTGTCTCAGAGATCATCAAAGACGTCTGTTTCCAGCTGTAGAACAGCAAGGAAGCAGAGCAGCATATATACCAGAGGAGAGAACGAACCATGCCTAGAACGATAACAGTGGATCCGGTAGCGATCCGAAAGAGCGATAGTGTGAAGATCAATCCGATCCCGGTCAATCAGTACAAACCGGATATCAAAGCGGAAGTGAAGAAGTACGGGAAAGAGGGTCTCAAGCGCATGTACTACGACATGCTGATGATCAGAGAGTTCGAGGACATGCTCGACCAGATCAAGCGTGAGGGTTCCTATCAGGGGATGACCTATGACCATCGAGGACCTGCACACCTCTCAGCCGGACAGGAATCTGCCGCTGTGGGGCAGTGTGTCAACCTCATGCCCGAAGATCACATCTTCGGCTCTCACCGAAGCCATGGAGAGATCCTGGCAAAATGCTTCTCTGCGATCCAGAAGCTCGATGATGATGCCCTGGAACTGATCATGAAGGAGTTCATGGATGGGGATGTCCTGTCTGTGGTAGAGACCCACTTCGCAGGAACGAGCGTCAAGGACCGTGCGGAGAACTTCGTCCTCTATGGGGCATTAGCTGAGATCTTTGCACGAAAGACCGGGTTCAGCCGCGGACTCGGCGGTTCGATGCACACCTTCTTCGCTCCCTTCGGCAGTATGCCGAACAATGCCATCGTCGGCGGAAGCGGGGATATCGCGGTAGGTGCAGCACTCTATAAGAAGATCAACAAGAGACCGGGGATCGTCATTGCCAACATCGGTGATGCGGCAATGGCCTGCGGCCCGGTATGGGAAGGGTTGATGCTTGCTGCGATGGACCAGTACCACACCCTCTGGGGTGACCGTGCAGGTGCACCTCCCTATATGCTCAATGTCTTCAACAACTTCTATGGGATGGGCGGACAGACCTCCGGAGAGACCATGGGCTACGGGATCCCGGCACGAATAGGAGCCGGAGTCAATGCAGATGGCATGCATGCAGAACGAGTCGATGGTTTCAACCCGCTGGCTGTCGCAGATGCCATCGAACGTAAACGGAAGCTGATGCTCGAGGGGAAAGGACCTGTCCTGATGGATACGATCACCTACCGCCTCTCCGGGCACTCCCCGTCTGATGCCTCATCCTATCGAACGAAAGAAGAGGTTGACTCCTTCAAAGAACATGATGCTATCCCTGCATTCGCCGATTACCTGCAGAAGAACGGCATCATCACCGAAGAAGAGATCGCCTCCTATAAGGAACAGATCACCGCTAAGATCACTACGACCATGAGACTTGCGATCGATGATGAGATCTCCCCGAGAGTGGACGGGGCATTCATCGAATCCGTGATGTTCTCGAATGGTTCTGTAGAAGCCTTTGGTACAGGTGAGGCTGAACTGCTCACACCGATCGAAGAGAACATACGAGTCCAGCAGATCGCCAAAAAGACAAGGACTGCCACGGTCGGTGGGAAGAAGGTACCGGCTGCACGCATGTACGCCTACAGGGATGCGATCTTCGAGGCTATGCTCCACCGCTTTGCAATAGACCCGACCATGGTCGCCTACGGCGAGGAGAACCGGGATTGGGGTGGTGCATTCGCCTGCTACCGAGGACTGACCGAGATCCTTCCCTATCACCGACTCTTCAACTCACCGATCTCAGAAGCCTCTATCGTCGGCAGCGGTGTCGGGTATGCCTTAAGTGGTGGACGTGCTGTGGTAGAACTGATGTACTGTGACTTTATGGGAAGAGCAGGGGATCAGATCTTCAACCAGATGCCCAAATGGCAGGCGATGAGTGCCGGTGTCCTGAAGATGCCGCTGGTACTTCGCGTATCGGTCGGGAACAAGTACGGTGCTCAGCACTCACAGGACTGGACCGCCCTGACCGGCCATATCCCGGGACTGAAAGTCATGTTCCCATCGACCCCCTATGATGCGAAGGGCATGCTGAACCTGGCCCTGAGAGGTACCGACCCAGTAGTCTTCTTCGAGAGCCAGAAACTCTATGGTATCGGAGAGGAGTTCGAGAAGGACGGCGTACCGGAGGGGTATTATGAAGTACCCGAGGGAGAGCCTGCAGTACGCAGAACAGGGACCGACGTCACGATCATCACCATCGGTGCGACCCTGTATCCTGCTATCGATGCTGCGAAGCTGCTGGAAGAGACCTATGGGATGAGTGCAGAAGTCATTGACCTGAGATTCATCAACCCGCTGAACTATGGACCGCTGGTGGAATCGGTGAAGAAGACCGGCAGAGTGCTGCTGACCTCAGATGCCAGTGAACGAGGGTCCTTCCTCCACACGGTGGCATCGAACCTCGGCCGACTGGCCTTTGATTACCTTGATGCACCTCCTGTGGTGCTCGGGTCAAGGAACTGGATCACTCCGCCGGCTGAGATGGAAGACTACTACTTCCCCACAGCGAAGTGGATGCTCGATGCCATTCATGAGCAGATCATTCCGCTCAAAGGGCATGCAGTGACCACAGTACAGACTGATGGGGAGTTCATCAGAACACAGCGTTCAGGCGTATAACACTATGATGATCGGCAGCACCGGTTCACTGTCCATGTTGAGGCAGAACCGGTGCTGCCTTCGTGAGGGACTATATGAACAGTACAGAACGGATCAATCCAGCAGAAGTGATCGGCAGGCTCAATGCTCCAGAGCGGTCAGAGCGCCTGGCGGCTGCTGAAGAGGTCGGCAGTCTGATCGATCAGCAGCTGATCACCAGAGAACCTCTTCGTGAAGTGAACAATCACGTACACACCCAATATTCTTTCAGTCCCTACTATCCTGCGATGGCGGCCTTCCGTGCATGGGAAGCAGGTCTGCAGATAGTCGGCAGCATCGATCACGACAGCATCTCTGCAGCAGAAGAGATGCTGCTCGCGGGAGCATCCATCGGCATAGCGACCACCGTCGGCTTCGAAGTCCGATGCAGTTTCCTGGATACGCCTCTTGCAGATAAGAAGATCAACAACCCTGACTCCAGGGGGATCGTCTACATGTGCGTACACGGGGTGCCCGCACAGCATATCGAACAGGTGAAAGAATTCCTCAGACCGGTCAACCGGGTACGGAACATCAGAAACCGGGCAGAGGTCGAAGCGCTCAATGCACTCATGGCACCGAGCGGCATCACCGCGCTGGATTTCATGGATGATGTAGCTTCCCTGTCTCAGATGGACGAAGACGGGAGTATCACAGAGCGCCATATCCTCTATGCGCTGGCAGGAAGACTGATAGACAGTTGCGGCATCGGTGCTCCACTGGTGGCGTTCCTTGAACAGACCCTGCAGCTCTCTCTCTCCGGTGCGATCAGAGAGTATCTGCTCGATGAGCAGAACCCTCACTATCGATATGACCTGCTGGGTATCCTCAAAAGTGCCTATCTCCCTGAGTTCTTCATCCAGCCGTCTCGGGAAGAGACGATACCGGTTGAGGAGGTGGTGAACTTCTGCAGAACGATCGGTGCCATCCCTGCCTATGCCTATCTCGGTGATGTCACAGAGAGCCCTACCGGTGATAAGAAGGCGGAGAAGTTCGAAGACAGCTTCCTTGATGAGCTGTTCGACCTGCTCGATGAGATCGGTTTTCAGGCGGTGACCTATATGCCGCCGAGAAATTCAAAGGAACAGTTGCTGCGGGTGCAGAGCCTTGCACGTACCCATGGATTGATGGAGATCAGCGGAGTGGATATCAACTCCTCCCGACAGAAGTTCAACTGTCCTGAGCTCTTGGAACCGGAGTTCGAACATCTGATCGATTCTGCATGGGCGCTAGTCGCACATGAGAAACTTGCCTTCCATGACCCGTCGCTGGCTCTGTTCAGTGACAGCAATCCCCTGCATGACCAGCCGCTCTCGAAGCGGATCGAACGATATGCACGGATCGGACGGGAGATGGATCCCGGAAGACCCGAATCTGTAGTGGAACTGATGGAAAAGACAGAGGAGCAAGAATCATGAGTAGAGAACCGATGGAACGTCCTGAAGCGGTCATCCCGCCCTATCTGCGGGGATTGACCTATGATGGCGTGAAAGGATTATGTATAACCCGTATTGACACACCTCCTGCAGGTGAGGTCCTGACGATCGAGTGCGGTGAAGAGGACCAGAGTCAGGAACAACTGCTTGAAGATGCAGGAAAGCAGTTCCATGCATATACCCACAAGCATCAGAGCTACCCTGCTGCAGTACGACTCTCAACAGGGGTCGTCTTCGGATTGGGCGTCGACTACCAGGAGGCCTCAGCAGCTGCAGGATGTTCGATCCTGCCCCAAGTGAAGGGATCGACCTCCCGCTCAGATGTGGTACGGAACAAGATCGCTCTGGTGACAGGTGGGGCTCAGGGATTCGGCGAGGGCATGGTCAGAGGATTGGCTGCAGAGGGTGCATTCGTCTTCATCGCCGATATGAACCTCACCGGAGCCACTGCACTCGCGGAGACCCTGAATGCCGAGTATGGAAGAACGACGGCTCTGGCTGTCGAAGTGAATGTCACTGATGAGTCGTCGGTGGAGAAGATGCTCTACGAGGTGACACAACTCACCGGCGGGCTCGATATCTTCATCAGCAATGCCGGCGTCCTCAGAGCCGGGAGTGTCAAGGAGATGACCCTCAGGGACTTCAATTTCGTCACCTCCGTCGATTATGTCGGCTTCTTCATCTGTACCAAACATACCTCCCGTGTGATGGCTCTGCAGCATCAGGGCTCTTCGGACTACCGTGCCGATATCATCGCGATCAGCTCGAAGTCGGGACTCGAGGGGTCCAACAAGAACGGGGCCTACTCCGGAGCGAAGTTCGGTACCATCGGATTGACACAGAGCTTTGCTCTGGAGTTGGTGACCGACGGGATCAAAGTCAATGCGATCTGTCCCGGGAACTTTCTCGATGGACCGCTGTGGTCCGACCCTGAGAAGGGACTGTTCGTACAGTACTTGCAGACCGGGAAAGTACCTGGAGCTGAGACTCTTGGGGATGTCAGAAGATTCTATGAGGCGAAAGTTCCGCTTGGCCGCGGATGTACTACCGATGATGTGATGAAGGCACTGCTGTATTGTGTCGAACAGCACTATGAGACCGGACAGGCTATCCCTGTTACCGGCGGACAGGTGATGCTCAACTGATGCACACCTGTGATCAAAGGGAGATCAATCAATGAAGACAACAGCTGTAAGACTCTATGGAGTCAATGACCTGCGTATGGAAGAGTTCGACTTGCCGGAGATCCAAGATGATGAGATCCTGGCAAAAGTCATCACCAACAGTATCTGCATGTCCAGTCACAAGGCTGCAGAACAGGGCGCTGCACACAAACGGGTCCCCGCTGATATTGCAGAGCATCCGGTGATCGTCGGACATGAGTTCTGCGGCGAGATCGTGAGCGTTGGCTCGCGATGGGCTGACAAGTTCAAAGAGGGGGACAGGTTTTCTATCCAGCCGGCTCTGAACTACAAGGGGTCTCTCGATGCCCCTGGGTACTCCTACCGATGGATCGGGGGGAATGCCACCTATATCGTGATACCTCATGAAGTCATGGAGATGGACTGTCTGCTCCCCTATAAGGGTGATGCCTATTTCCTGGGCTCTCTCTCAGAACCGGTCTCCTGTATCGTAGGGACCTTCCATGCGATGTATCATACCCGACAGGGCTCATACATCCATGATATGGAGATAGTCGAAGGCGGCAAGATGGCGATCCTTGCAGGAGTGGGACCCATGGGCCTCGGTGCGATCGATTATGCCATCCATAACAGCCGGCGACCGGGACTGCTGGTCGTCACCGATATCGATCAGGCACGCATCGATCGTGCAGCCTCCCTGTTCACCGTCGAGGATGCGAAAGCACACGGGGTGGAACTGGTCTATCTGAACACCGGTTCGATGGACGATGCCAATGAGCAGCTCATCGCGCTCACCGGTGGTACCGGTTTCGATGACGTGATGGTCATGGCTCCTGTGAGGCCTGTCGTGGAACAGGGAGATGCGATCCTCGGGAAGGACGGCTGTCTGAACTTCTTCGCCGGACCGAACAGGACAGATTTTTATGCACAGATGAATTTCTATGATGTACACTACGCTGCTCACCACATCGTGGGGACCAGCGGCGGTAATACGGCCGATATGAAAGAATCACTGAGCATGATGGAAGCAGGGCAGCTCAACCCGGCATCGATGATCACCCATGTGGGTGGACTTGATGCGGTGGCACAGACCATCATAGACCTCCCGGCGATCCCTGGTGGTAAGAAACTGATCTATACCCACATACGCATGCCGCTGACGGCTATTGATGATTTTGCAGCGCTTGGTGCAGAGGATCCCTTCTTTGCAGAACTTGCCGGGATCGTAGCACGGCATAACGGATTGTGGTCAAAAGAGGCTGAAGATCATCTGCTCTCTACGAAGCAGGCATAACGAACAGAATCAAAAGGAGTCTGCATGAACAAATATATCGCTGTAGACCTCGGGGCATCGAACGGCAGGGTGATCGTCGGTGACCTCGAGCACTTCGAAGTAACCAACAGGTTCGTCACGAAGAACGAGCTGGTGAACGGTCGGGTGTACTGGGACATCATTGGTATCTTCTCAGAGATCAAGAAGGGGATCAAGAGTGCCTTCTCCCTCTACGGGGACCAGATCGTCTCCATAGGGATCGATACCTGGGGAGTCGATTTCGGCCTGCTGGATGAAGCAGGTGAACTGCTTGGCAATCCCTACCACTACCGGGATAACCGGACAGACGGTATGATGGAACACGTCTTCTCCCTGATCCCGAAAGAGCAGATCTATCAGGCGACCGGCATCCAGTTCATGCAGCTCAACACCATCTACCAGCTGGCTGCACTGAAGAAGGACCATCCACAGCTGCTCGCAGCTGCCAGGCACTATCTATCGATCCCCGACCTGCTGTGCTACTGGTTGACCGGGGTGATGAAGAATGAGTACTCCCATGCCACCACCACCCAGCTCTATGATCCGAACAGCGGGGATTGGGCCTGGGAGATCCTTGATGCCCTGGGACTCGATCGTGGCCTCTTCGGGCAGATCGTCCCCAGCGGGACGGTACTCGGACCCCTTTCAGCAGAGGTCGCGAAAGAGCTCCACGCCCCTGAAGGGGTGACCGTCATAGCCTCGGGCAGCCATGACACAGCCTCTGCAGTAGCTGCAGTGCCGGTTCTCTCAGATGAACAGTACCTCTATCTCTCAAGCGGTACCTGGTCGCTGCTCGGTATAGAGAGTGATCATCCGATCATCTCGGAGAAGACCCTTGCCTATAACTTCACCAACGAGGGAGCTGCGAGCGGGAAGATCAGGTTCCTGAAGAACATCATGGGTATGTGGATCCAGCAGGAGTGCATACGGTGGTGGGAAGCAGGCGGAGAGGAGATATCGTGGAAGGTCCTTGATCAGCAGACCCTTGCTGAAGCTGATTTCCCCTCATTCATCGATCCCAATGATCCCCGTTTCCTCAAACCCAACACATCTTCATCATCCATGCCTGACCGGATATGCAGTTACTGCAGAGAGCAGGGGATGAGCGAGCCGGAGAATCACGGGCAGTTCATGACTGCGATCTATCGCGGTCTGGCGAAAGCCTATGCCTTCTACCTGCAGCAGATCCAGGAGCTTACCGGCATACAGTTCGACCGCCTCTATATCATAGGAGGGGGGAGTAAGAACGCCATCCTTAACCAGTGGACGGCAGAAGAGGCGAAGATCAGGGTCTCATCAGGTCCTGTGGAGGCCACAGCCCTGGGGAACATCCTGATCCAGGCCCTTGCCTGCGGTGATATCCCGGACCGAAGTGCCGGCAGACAGATCATACGGACCTCTCAGGAGATCATTGATTACTGACCGGGGGGCGGTTGATCCTGTCACGGTATGCCTTCTTGTATTCCCGTGGACTTACCTGCATTATCCGGCGGAACTGCCTTGAGAAGTAGTTGCTGTCAGAGAAGCCGGTCAGTTCGGAGATCCTGGTGATCGAGTATCCTGTCGTCCTCAGCAGGCGGCAGGATCGCTCGATACGCAGCCGCAGCTGGTACTCGATCGGTGAACAGCCTGCGGCTTTATGAAAGGCCCTGTTGAGACTGCTGTGCGACATATGAGCGATCGAGCACAGCTCATCGATCGTCACTGTGCGGTCACTGTTCTGCTCGATGCAGGTGAAGGCACCTGCCAGGCGCATGATCATGCTTGAATCAGGGATCTCTGTCTGCGTGTATCGTCGTGAGAGGTATACGACGATCTCGATGAAATAGGCCAGAGCAAGAGCTTTGTTACCGCTCCCGTGATGCTGCCGATCGAGTTCTTCCTTGACCATGTCTATGCGTTCGATCATATAGGTAAGATCTGCAGAACCGAGCCTCAGTCTGCTGTTGAACTCATGAGAGTCGCGGTACCGGGGTTCGATGTTGAAGATCGCATGGTATCCCGGCATCTCCTTGATGTCAAAGAACATCTGGCTGAGCAGCTTCTTGTCGAAGATGACATTATAGAGCTGCAGATCCTTCGTATCACGGTACCCGTGGGCATAGCCTGCTTCGATGACGAACACATCACCGGGAAAGACCTGGTACTCTGCGCTGCAGGAGAAATGGATTCCGGTCCCGCTGGTCACGATGACCAGTTCATGAAAATCATGCGTATGCAGCGGATAGGGGACCTGAGGTTTTCTCTCAAGGAGCCTGAGATGAAAATCATCCTCGGAGAAGAAGGTGTAGGATGACAGATGTGCTGACTGGTCGTTTGTATCAAACATGACAGAATAGTGCTAGTAAATGAGACGATAGTCAAGGCATGCAGACGAATATGGCAGTACTATAGATGATAAGAGCATAAGAAGGAGTAATACATGAACACATTTGAAGATAAGGGAGCATACCAATGGGCACAAGAGGCCTATGCTGCTCTGGGAGTTGACACAGAGGCCGCCATCGCACGATTGCAGACGATCCCCATCTCGCTGCACTGCTGGCAGGGAGATGACGTAGGCGGGTTCGAGACCCCCGGAGCCACCCTCTCCGGTGGAGGGATCCAGGTCACCGGGAACTATCCCGGGAAGGCCCGTTCGATCAAAGAACTGCAGGCCGATATCGAGAAGGTCTATACCATCATCCCGGGGGTCCACCGGCTGAACCTGCATGCGAGCTATGGTGAGTTCGGGGATACGTTCGTCGATCGCGATCAGATCGAGATCGAACATTTCACCGTCTGGGTCGAGTGGGCAAAGCGACTGGGGATCGGGGTCGATTTCAATGCCACCTGCTTCTCCCACCCCAAGGCCGAGGACGGTTTCACCCTTGCGAGCAAAGATCCCGAGATCCGGGCTTTCTGGATCGAACATGTCAAACGGGCGCGTAAGATCGCTGCCCATTTCGGTAAGGAACTCGGTACACCTTCGGTGCACAACACCTGGATACCCGATGGTTCCAAAGACCTTACCATCGACAAGACCGGGTATCGCGAACTGCTCAAAGAAGCGCTCGATGAGATCTTTGCGGTGGAGTACCCGAAAGCATATCTCAAAGATGCTGTGGAGACCAAGCTCTTCGGTATCGGCAGTGAATCCTTTGTCGTCGGTTCCCATGAGTTCTATATGAACTATGCGATCAGAAACGACAAGATGGTCTGTCTGGACCTCGGACACTTCCACCCGACCGAGCAGATCGCTGATAAGATCTCCGCGATGATGGTCTTCTCCGATGAGATGCTGCTGCATGTGAGCCGGCCGATGCGCTGGGACAGTGATCACGTGGTGATCCTCAATGATGATATCATCTATCTGACACAGGAACTGGTACGATGCGGAAAACTCGATCAGATCCATATCGGACTTGACTTCTTCGATGCCACGATCAACCGGGCAGGTGCCTGGGTCACCGGAGCACGTGCTACGCAGAAAGGGCTGCTGATGGCCCTGCTCGAGCCGACAGTATTGCTCAAGGAATATGAGGAGTCGGGGAACCTCTATGCTCGGCTCGGACTGCTCGAACAGCTCAAGAGCATGCCCTTCGGTATCATCTGGGATGAGTTCTGTGCACGTGAAGGGGTCTGCAGGGAATCAGAGGTCATCCAGGAGGTGCTGACCTATGAGCAGCAGGTCCTGAAGGAGCGTACCTGATGGATATTGCAGACCTGATCGACGTATCAAGGCGGTACGGAGCTGATGAACAGATGGTCCTGGCAGGAGGGGGGAACACCTCCAAGAAGCTGGGAGGAGAGATGTATGTGAAGGCTTCCGGTCACATGCTTGCAGATATCGATGCTTCCGGGTTCGTGAAGATGGACCTGTCAGCACTTGAGCAGATCTGGGACAAAGAGTACCCGGAAGATACTGATGAACGTGAGAATCAAGTCCTCGCCGACATGATGGAGGCTCGGTTCGCCGGTGAGCAGGCACGACCGAGTGTCGAAGCGCTGCTACACAGTCTCCTGAAACCGGTCTATGTGGTACACCTGCATCCTGGCCTGGTCAACGGCGTGACCTGTGCACAGGACGGTGAGGAGACGGTACATCGGCTCTTCGGGGACGATGCTGTCTGGATCCCGCTGGTGAACCCCGGTTATATCCTGGCAAAGACTGTCAGGGATGCCATCAGGGAGCACGAAGGGCGAACCGGAGTCTATCCTGCCAGTATCTTCCTGCAGAACCACGGCGTGTTCGTGAGCGCTGATACCCTGGATGAGATCGACAGGATCTATGACAGGATCATGAGCACCCTCACAGCAGCACTCAAGAGAACCCCTCAGATGGCTCCTGTGGCTGTGGATCCGAAACGGAAGGAGCTGATCACAGAGGCTCTGCAAACCTATGCCGGTTCAGAACAGGCATGCCATGTGCTGATGAACGAGGAGCTGACCTCACGGCTGCAGGATGAAGAGTCCTTCTATCCGCTCAGTTCAGCCTTCACCCCCGATCATATCGTCTACAGCGGATTCAAACCGCTGTGGATCGACCATACTGTCTTCAACGAGGAGGACCCGGTCGCGGCGGTGGCGGCACGATGCAGGGCGTATGAAAAAGCATACGGAGTAGCCCCCAAGTGTCTTGCTGTACAGAATACCGGTATCTTCGCCTTGGAAGAACGTGCTGTCATCCTCTTTCAGGATACCGTGAAGGTAGCAGCCTACACTGAGTCCTTCGGTGGAGCACGATTCATGGATGATGATCAGATCAGTTTCATCAGGAACTGGGAAGTAGAGAAGTATAGAGCCAAAGTCTCCTGAAAGTATCATAGGCCTGATGTGAGACAGGGTGCGGAACTGTCTGCCCCCTGTCTCGCATCGTTCATGGGCGGATGTCCCTGAAGCTGAACAGGTACTCTCGCAGCCCGTTCGGTATCCTCATCTTTCACATGATCGAACCTCCCATCATATGCTATACTGCACTCATTATGAGACGAGTCAACCGCTTACGGACAGTGGTCCTGTCCTGATCGTGTCGGCCCGGACCTCGAGCTCTCAGGGAAGAGCCTGTTCCGTGCTGCTCTTCATCTTCTGGTCTTCCTGGCTTTTCTCTGGTCCCTCTGGTACTGGACCCTCCTCGGAGGAAGATTCTAGGGTCAGGTTTCGAGATAGATTCTTGTGTTGCGGATAATTGTACCGTATGATGGAGAGAGGATATCCAGGACTGCAAGGAGAGTCGTTGATGAAAGAGATCAAAGAGAATCTGCAGTATATCAAGGAGAAGCATGGTGATATCTATGCTGCATATGAGCAGTACGGGAGACTGGTCCATACCGATGGAGGGCCTCTTGATGAGAAGACCCGATGGCTGATCAAGGTTGCTATCTCGAGTGCGAGTGAATACCAGTTCGCTCTTCGGACCCACATCAACAAGGCCCTGGCCGCAGGATGTACCCGTGACGAGATCGAACACGCCATATTGATGATCGCTCCGACCACAGGATTCCCGAGGATGATGGAAGGTATCATGATCCTGCGTGAACTGCTCGGGGATTAGGTATCCGGCTACGTGTATCAGTCGGTATGAAAAAGGTCCTCGTTCCAACTACTATGTTCTATTACTGTAAGAGGCACAACATGAAGAGTGTACTACCGACAGAGCCTGTACGAACCGATGGACTGCAGGGACATTAGCCGGATCGCCTGGAACGACCGCAGCTGCAGGGAGATCTCCTCCTGTGATAGAGATCTCATGACCCTGACTGGGTATGAGAAGGGCTCTGTCTGGGAATCCTCGTTCCGATTCGAACAGATGATCCATCCCCTTGATATACCGAACTATATCCATGAGAACCGCTATATCAGCACCATGGGCTGCAATCAGTTCGTGCGTCAGCCCTATCGACTGCTCCCGGTCTCCTCTTCCCAGCGGTGGATCCTGGAGACGGTTCATCTCCAGCGGATCGGGGAGCAGGACGAGCTCCGGCCGGTCTCCTATCTGCTTGATATCACCGACAGCGGACACCTGGAAGCCGATAAACCTGTCTTCCCCTTCGGACAGATGACCGTAAGGGAGCAGGAAGTCTCCGAGGTGTTCAAGGTGCTTGCCGATATGACCCCGACAGGCATCATGATCTATCAGCATGATATGTGGGTCTATGTGAATGAAGCTGCCGTTCAGATCACCGGATACTCCGAAGAGGAACTGCTTACCATGCACTATGGGGAGTTCGCTCATCCTGAGTTCAGGGATAGGATCCTTGAGTGGGGTGCACGACGGCAGCGTCGTCAGGAGCAGGGGACCCAGAGATATCAGTTCAAGATCCTGACGAAGACGGGAAAGGAACGCTGGGTCGATATCACCGGAGCGACCGTACGGTTCAACGGGGAGGTCTCAGGAATCATATCGGTGATCGACATCACCGATCAGATGGAGCAGCTCGAGCGATTGCGCCGAAGCGAGCAGTCCTACAGGTTCCTCTCTGATATGACCTTCGAAGCCATCGTGACCCATAAACAGGGAGTCATCCAGGATATCAACGGGGCGTTCGAACGTCTTACCGGGTATACCAGGGAAGAGGTCATAGGCAGACACCTCTATGGCAACATCGGTCTTGACCCGGTAAGCCTTGCTGCCATCACGGAGAATGTACAGAAGGATCATGCCAAGCCCTATGAGATCAGAGCTGTCCGTAAGGATGGGAGTCCCTACTGGGCTGAGCTGGAAGGCCGTGACGTCTCCTATCAGGGAGAGACCATCCGTATCGCAGCGATCCGAGATATCACGGAGCGCAAGAGAGCAGACGCCAAACTACTGGAGAATGCCCGGATGATCGATGATCTGCTCGACAAGAGCGGTACCTCGATCATGATCTTCGCTGTTGATGAAAACGGAGTTCCCGGCTCCCTGATCAGGATCAATGAGAGTACCTGTTCGATGCTGATGATCGATAAGGACCGCTGTAGCGCCCTTACCCCTCTTGAGGTCGTGAGACCGGTGTACCGAGAGGCCTATCTGCAGGCTCTGACGAAGCTGCAGCACGCTCAGCACGTCTTTCTGGGGATCGAGATGGAGAGCAGTCAGCATGAGGTGATCCCTGTGGAACTCGATCTGTTTCTCATCAAGATGGATGGTCGAAACCATATCCTGCAGTTCGCACAGAACATCACAGAGCGGACCGCTGCACTGCAGGTGCTCAAGCAGGAACAGGAACTGCTTCAGGGACTGCTGGAGAGCATCTCCCTGGGGATTGCCGTATGGCATGCAGACGGGACACTGCAGCTGATCAACAGTGCCTTCTTTCAGATCACTGGATACACTGCAGATGCTATCGGGCATGAAGACCTCTGGTATGAGAAAGCCTTCCTCTCTGAAGAGCTGAGAACACAGGTGCGGAAACAGTGGAACGATCGAAGAGTATCGAATCCCTTAAACGGAGAGCGGACCATCGTACGGGCAGACGGAAAGATCCGCGACATCGAACTGCGGGGGACGTATCTGTTCGACGGCAGAGCAGTCGTCTGCATCATCGATGTCACAGAGAGGAACACCTCACGAGAAGCACTTCATCGGATGAGGAGTCTTGAGGGCCTCGGGAAACTCGCAGGAGGTATTGCCCACGATTTCAACAATCTGCTTACCGGCATATACGGCAATATGACCCTGGCATCGCTAGAACTGCCAGAAGAGCATCGGGCAGCTGCCTTTCTCAAAGAGGCAGAGAACTCCATGACCCGAGCGACGAATCTTACCGGCAAGCTGCTGACCTTCGCCCGGGGAGGCTCCCCGATAAAAGAACGGGTGCACCTGACGGAACTGATGGAGGAAGTGGTCCGATTCGACCTCTCAGGCAGCTCTATCGCGCCTGTGTTCACCAAGGAAGACCATCTGTGGGATGTTGACGCTGATGCCACCCAGATGCAGCAGGTCTTCTCGAATCTGACGATCAATGCCCGACAGGCGATGCCCGACGGCGGACACCTCAACATCATCCTCACCAATCACGAAGTGTCTGCTGCCGAATCTCCGAGCGTCCCGCCCGGACGCTATGTGCGTATCCTCATCGAAGATGATGGACCGGGGATCGCCCCCTCGATCGCCGATCATCTGTTTGATCCCTATTACACGACAAAGGAGACCGGTATCGGCCTGGGTCTCTCGACGGTCTATTCGATCATCGAACGCCATGGGGGGTCCATCACAGTCGATCCCGATCACCGACCCGGCGCCAGGTTCACCCTGCTGCTGCCGGCGTCGGCACCAAAGCAGGAAGTGAGATCAGCTGGTGAGACAGGTGCACCGCTCACAGCAGTCACACTGAGCGGTGGGAGGGCTCTGATCATGGATGATGATCCTGATGTCCGCCATGCGGCAGCGGTGATGCTCGATCATATGGGGTTCAGGACTGATGAGGTCGCTGACGGGAGGGAGGCTCTCGTTGAAGTGAAGCGTGCATATGAAGAGGGCAGGCGGTACGTGCTGATCGTGATGGACCTGACGATCCCGGGAGGGATGGGAGGTAAAGAGGCTGTAGGGCTGGTCAGGGAGATCGATCAGGAGGTCCCGGTGGTAGTGTACAGCGGCTATGCAGAAGACCCGGTGATGTCACAGCACCAGAAGTACGGATTCACCGGGAAGCTGGTCAAACCCTTCACGCTCAAGCAGCTCGAAGAGGTGATCAGAGCGCTCTAGTAACCGGTTCGGACCCCGATCCCTGCATCGACGCGTATGTTGATCCCGGTGATCTTCGAAGCCTGACTGCTTGCCAGGAACAGGGCAGTGTGTGCCACATCCTCAGCGTCTATGAGAGTATGCAGAGGAGAGTTCTCTGTATACCTCCGCACTCCGTCAGGCCATGCCTGCTCTATGCCCTCACGATGGATGACCCCCGGTGAGATGCCATTCACTCTGATCGAATACGGACCGAGTTCAAGAGCCGATGCACGGGTGAACTGTAGCAGCCCGCCCTTGAGAGCCCCGTACTGACTGTGACCTGCAGCCGGGTTCTCCGCTTCTATCGACAGGATGTTGATGATCGAGCGCTGTATGTCTTTATCCCTGCTGCGTGCCTGTCTGGCCATCTGTGCAGTGCAGTAGATCGGTGCGAAGAGATTCACTGCGCTCATGCTGCCCAGCAATCCTTCATTGGTCTCCATGATCGGCTGCAGATCCTGTATCCCGGCATTATTGATCAGTACATCAATACACTCCGTGTGTGATGAGATCTCTGAGAACAGCTGCACGATCGCATCGTGTGAGCTGAGATCGGCCTCAAGCAGGTGGTATGAGCCTGCGGGCAGCGTGCTGATCCAGACAGGCAGTTCTCCGGTCCACGATCGTGCCTGAAGGAAGAGGTGAGCCCCTTCTGCGGCGAAAGCTGTTGCCAGAGCCGTACCGAGCAGGCCTCTGCTCCCTGTGATCAATACCCCTTTCCCCTTGAGATCAGCATACATGGCTGTGATCCTCCCTGAAGATGTGTCCTTCTCCTATCATAGGAGCCTTTATAGGATTATACAAGAAGAGAATGAACACAGAACAGACAGCTATAGCCCTTTGCCCGTTCGTATGAATCATGATAGACTCCGGTATGGAAATTACAGGAAAAGGCAATCTGGTACTCTATAAAGCAAAACCGGCAGTCATTCGCCAGACCGGTGCGAAAGTGACCATCGAACTGGAGACCGGGAAGACGGTGAGTGTACGTCCAAAGGACATCACGCTCCTGCACCCCGGTCCGATACAGAATCTGAAAGAACTATCTTCTGCACCTGCGGCTTCGAGTGAACTCGAGGCCGCCTGTGAGATGCTCTATGGAGAACAGACGAACATACAGGAGTTCTCAGAGCTCGCCTATGAAGCATGGACCCCATCCTCTGCCTGGGAAGTCATCGGACTGCTTGGAGATGGACTCCTTCTCAGTGGTGAACCCTGGGAGATCACGGTCCATACCGAAGAGGTCATAGCGCAGGAGCGGGAGAGACGACAGCTGAAAGCTGCACAGCAGCAGCAGTGGGAGTCGTTCATAGAACGGCTGAGAACAAAGAAGCTTGAAGCAGATGATACTGCCAGATTCTTCGATGTCGAGAACCTGGCACAGGGACATACTACCTCGAGCAGGATCCTCAAGGAACTGGGGATCAAAGAGGATGCAGAACATGCCCATGCCGTACTGCTGAAATATGGTATCTGGGATGACCATGTGAATCCTCATATCGCCCGGTTCGGCTGTACCACCGAACCCGACCATCCTCTCAGTGAGATCGCAGGATCCATCGAACGGGTCGATCTGACGCATCTGAGTTCGTTTGCCATCGATGATGAGGCAACACCGACCCGATGATGCGATCAGTATCGACGGGGATCGCATCTGGGTGCATGTGGCTGATGTCGCATCTGCTGTGAGCCCGGGAAGCCCGGCAGACCTGTCTGCCGCATCACAGGGAGCCACGCTCTATCTACCGGAGATCACCGTACCGATGCTGCACCGCGAGAGTGCAGACCTCTTCGGGCTGGGGTTGCAGGAGCTCTCTCCTGCACTCTCCTTCGGGGTTCTGCTCGATGATGAGGGGCATATACACGACGTTCAGATCTGCAGATCCACCGTCAGGGTGACGAGGATCACCTATGAACAGGCACAGCAGACAGTGACCAGCTCTCCGCTGAAGGAGATCGATGAACTGCTTGCCCGATACCAGCAAGGACGGAAGGACTTCGGGGCGATCGAACTCTCTCTGCCGGAAGTCCGCATCAGGGTCAGAGAGGACCATCAGGTGGAGATCTCCCCCATAGTCACCTATCCTTCACGGGAGCTGGTCAGTAATGCCATGATCATGGCCGGTGAGGCGGCAGCTCAGTTCGCCTCCTCCCATCAGATCCCATTTCCCTATGCGGTCCAGATCCCGCCTGAAGGCAGTCTGCCTGAGCAGGCCTCTCTTACCCAGATGTATGCCTTTCGCCGGCAGCTCAAGCCAAGCGAAGTGAGGCTCTCCCCCGATGTACACTCAGGCCTCGGGGTCGCAGCGTACAGCAGGGTCACCAGCCCGCTTCGCCGCTATGTAGATCTGCTGGCACATCAGCAACTGGGGGCGTATCTGAGCGGTGAACCGATGATGGATGATCAGGAACTGCTCTATAAGGCAAGTACCGCCTTCGAGCAGGCAAAGCAGACCCAGCGGCTCGAACGGGCGGCAAACTACCAGTGGAAGCTGGTCTATCTGAAGCAGCATCCGGACTGGGAAGGTACCGGGGTAGTCGTGGAGATCAGAAAGAACACCTGTACGGTATTGATCCCCTCGCTCGCGATGGAGACACAGCTTCCGCTGATCCATGGTATCGAGATAGGGGATCAGGTGATACTCTCGGTAGAGAGTGTCCAGATCCCCTACCAGAGCGCACAGTTCGCTGTGCGTCTTCCCTGATCAGAAGAAGGAATAGCGCACGTACATGCATGAGATAACCGAAGAACAGCTGAAAGGACTCTCCCATTGGTTCGATGGCTATGTGAAGAGGTACCTTGATGATAGGGCGACCGAAGAGAACATCACCCTGAAGATCGATCATACCAGACGGGTCTGCGAGGAGATCCTGATGATCGCACGGTCACAGGATCTTGATGAAGGGGCGATCCGGTTCGCCCGGATCATAGCCCTGTTCCATGACATCGGCAGATTCGAACAGTACCGTACCTACAGGACCTTCGCTGATGCCCGATCAGTCGATCATGCGCAGCTGGGCGTTCAGATCCTCAGGGAGGAGGACGTGCTGCATCTGCTCGATCCGCATGTACAGGAACTCGCCCTGAGGTGTATCGGGTATCATAACAGAGCGCAGCTTCCTCATGATGAGACTCCTGAGTGTCTCTACTTCTCCCGCATGCTCCGCGATGCTGATAAACTTGATATCTGGCGTGTGGTGATCACCTATTATGAGCGGGAGGACAAGACAGAGAACAAAGGTCTCCAGTTGGACCTGGAAGATACCCCGGGAGTCTCACAGGCGGTATACGATGGCCTTCTGGCACATCAGATCGTGAAGACGGCAGATGTGAAGAACCTCAATGACTTCAAGCTCCTGCAGGCCGGATGGGTCTATGACTGCAACTTCCCGGCAACCCTTGAAGCTGTATGCCAGAGGAAGTATCTCGGATCGATCCAGTCGGCTCTTCCTGATCAGCCGGCCGTAACTGAGATCTTCACTGAGATCGACAGGTACCTGAGAGCCCGCATGGAAGAGTACGCAGCTGCAGGCTATGAGATGTCATAGCAGGGCTATCTGCTCTCTTCTGCAGCCAGATAGGCATCCTGTCCCTGCTGTGCTGCACAGACGGTGAGCAGCGGACCTTTTGCCAACGTGATGAGGGCTGAACCCAGCGGTGCGGTGAGGATGATACTCATGACGGCGACAGCAAGGATGAGCATTCCTGGGGCAGTCTCCATACCGGAACTCTGCATGGCGATCAGTGGATACGAACCGATCGCAGCCTGTACCGTAGCTTTCGGCAGATAGGCGATGGTGATGAACAGTCGCTCTCTGGCTGTGAAACGGCTCCTGAAGAGCGAGAGCTGAACACCGGCACTCCTGCCTGCAAGCCCGATGGCTATGACTGCGATACCTCCTGCGCCTGCCTGCAGGGCTGTGGGGATATCGACCTCCGCGCCGATGAGGGCGAACAGCAGGATCTGCGCGAAGACCCATACCTTACCCAGTTTGGATGAGATCTCATGAGCCATATGTTCGTCTCTCTCCAGGATGTAGAAGCCTATGGCCATCACCGCGAGCAGTGCGGAGAAGGGGAAGAGGGAGTTGATCCCCCGTTCGAACGAGAGGAGCAGGACCGCGATCCCGATGACGATGAGCGTCCGTTTGGTGGCACGGGGATCCATCTTCCTGAACAGCAGATAACACAGATACCCGATCCCGATCCCCGTTGCGATCCCTGTGACGATAGAGACAGGGACCGAGATGATGTTCTGCAGCAGAGAGACCGACTCTCCCACATACATCCCGATGAACGAGGTAGCCAGCACGATAGCGAAGGCATCATCGCTGGAAGCTCCCGCAAGGATCAGGGTAGGGACCCCTGAATCCACACCTCGTCCCTCTTCGATGAGTTCGATCATATGAGGGACGATCACTGCCGGAGAGACGGCAGCAAGCACGCTGCCGAGCATCGCAGCCTCGAGGGTCGAGACCGGAAGGATATGGGGAGCTGTCAGGGTGATGATGGAGACTTCGAACAGACAGGGGACGAACGCCATGAGCAGTGCTCGGAACCCGACCCGCTGCAGTGCCAGCCTGCTCAGTTCGAAGCCCGCCCTCAGGAGGATGACGATCAGTGCTATGAGTCTGAGATCCGATGAGACACGCTGCAGTTCCGGGGTGATGAGATCCAATGCGAACGGACCGAGGAGCATGCCGGTGGCCAGCAGGCCGATAAGACCCGGCAGGTGCATCTGTTCGAAGAGCCAGGCGACGAGGAGTCCTATGAGAATCAGTTCCGCTATCCCAAAAGCCATATGCATACCTCCGGCAAATAGATACAGGACAGGCCTGTGGATGAGTCTGTTTGCAGGAGTCATCAGCCGTTGCAGGCGGTTAGCAGGAGGAACCCCATCTCCATTCCCCGATATCCTATAGGATTCTCACATAGGGTGTCAAGTTCGGATCCTGACAGGCTCTGCAGACTGATTGCGGGATCCGATAGCCCGTTGTAGTCTTCTGCTGCATCAGAGAACCGGTACCCCCACAGCTGTGATAAACAGCTGACAGAAGAGCAAAAAACATGGTGATACGGTATTCCCGTATGCTATAATGAGCTATCATGTGATGACAGGGTAGATATGAAAAAGTATATAAGTATTGCTGGTGTGATCATGGCAGCCCTCAGTATCTCTGCAGCTGAACCTGCTGCAGCACGTCCTGAGATGATCGTGATCAATGAAGCGGCCTCGACCGGTGCGTATGATTTTGTTGAGCTGAGGAATCTCGGTTCCGAAGATGCCATCTTCGATGGTTCATGGTCCCTCATCGATGATCTCGAGGGCTCTGCCGACGGCGATAAGCCGGCGTTGATCCCTGCAGGGACCGTGATCCCTGCGAACGGGTACCTCCTCCTGGCCCCGTATAAAGTACAGCTGCTCTCATCGAAGGTCCCGAAAGACCTTCCTGAAGCTGCCCTACCGCTGAGATCCTTTGCCCTCGGTTCCCAAGACAGCGTCACGCTGCTTCAGGGGATGCAGATCGTAGACCGGTTCTCGTGGGATACGGCGATCAATAGCTATGGAAGATCTTCTGCCGGATCTGATATGATCACTGATCTGCTCATACCCACCCCCGGTACTGAAAACAGACAGGAGATCTATCATACCGGAGAGCTTCCGGTGAAGATCAACGAAGTCTGCTCGAAAGGACTCGATTACATCGAGCTCTACAACACCTCAGACCGTGACTATCAGCTGGAGCCCGGAAGCTGGGAACTCCATGATACAGGACGCAACGATGTGTTCCGCTTCCCTGAAGCGGCAGAGATCCCTGCACAGGGATTCCTGACCATCTATCCCGATCTGGTCCGATTGCCCCTCTCGGCACGTAAGAACAGTTATGCCTCCACTGCAGGGAATCGTTTCGGTCTGGGAGAGAGTGACAGGGTCTTTCTGAAGTATGATGGGAAGATCGTTGATATGATCGGATGGAGACTTCATGCGGCAAGTACGGGGAGATTGCCCGACGGTGGTGATCTCTGGGTGGCAGATCTCTTTCTGACCCCCGGACGAACGAACAGGAAATGACAGGAGACAGAGCATGAGAGGACGAACGACAGGTACGGCTGTCCTGCTGTCAGTGATACTGATCCTTGCAGCGGGATGTACGACAGAGCCTTCGCAGCAGGCGTATGAGCAGCTGCTTGCCGAGCGGAATCAGCAGTTCGCCCAGGCGAAGCTGCAGCCGGGACAGCAGCTGATCATCAATGAGGTCTCCCTGTGGAATACCACGGAACTTCAGGCGGATGACGGCACGTTCCCCCAGTGGATCGAACTGCGCAACGTGACCGAAGAAGATCTACAGCTCGAGGGCTGGCGTATCGTGGTGACCGACCGGGATGGTACGGTCACTCGCTTCCTGCCGTTTCCCTTCCTGACCATGGAAGCCGGTTCGATCAGGCTCCTTGCGTTCGTACCGCAGGCTTCGAGACTCTCTGTCCCTGCGATCAGGTTCACTGAAGCGCTGCCTGTGACCACTGCAGCGGTCGAACTGGTCGATGCGCAGCAGGTGACCGTTGACCGGTTCCTGATCGAGGAGACCGAAGTCACTTCCTGGGAAGATCCCCCCCCGCGTGATATCTCCTATGTCCGTGAAGCCGATCACGGCCGCCTGATCCGAAGGAGCACCTCACCCAGTCCCGGTATGGACAACGAGCTGGGAATCCCGACCCCTGTGTTCACAGCCTCTTCAGGTTTCTATGATTCACTTGCACTGGAGTTCTCGACAGAGGACCTTCCGGCAGGCTATGAGATCCGGTATACGATCAACGACGGGTATACCCGTGGAGAGGACATCTATGACACCCGGAAGCTGTGGAAGTACCCGACGCAGCACGAGGGACAGCTCTATACCGGACCGGTACCGCTGGATGCGACTGCTGTGGTGAAGGCACGGGTCTATACCCCCACGGGAGCCTGCAGCCGCATGATCGTCCGGACCTATCTCATCGATGAATCCACCGAACTGCCCATCTGGTCTCTGACTGCTGACCCTGCTGATCTCTGGAGTGCCGAGTATGGCATCTATGCTGCCGCGGAGGGCACTGATGAGCCGAACTTTACCAAGAAAGGCTTCAGGATGGTGCATACGGAGTTCTTTGACCATGACCGGCAGCAGAGTCCCTCGTTCTCCGATACCTATCTCATGAGGATCTTCGGGAACTCATCCAGAAACTTCCTGAGCAAGTCTCTTGCGCTCTATGCGAAGGCACCTGCATCACAGAAGCGGATCCCCAACCGGTTCTTCACCGGATCTGCTGCCCATATCGATGAGCTCTATGCTGTGGTATTGAGAACCTCGGGAGGGGACTATGAACGGGCGATGATCCGAGACGGACTGATGACCGGGCTCGCTACGGATCATGGGTTGGAGAAACAGGATATACGACCCTCTGTGGTGTTCCTCAACGGACAGTACTGGGGGATCCTGAACATACGCGAGAAGGTCAATGAGTACTTTCTCGAAGACCATGCAGGGATCGACCCTGACGCGGTCGATCTCATCGAGGGATCCTACTTCGATGGTATGGAAGCCAGCGAAGGATCGATGGAGGCTGTCACCGAGCTCTATGAGTACATCACCAGTGCCGATGCCTCGTACGATGTCCTCTATGATCGGTTCGCTGAGATGGTCGATATCGAGAATTTCATCGACTACATCATCTTTCAGACGTTCATCAATAATACTGACTGGCCGTGGAGCAACATGAAGATGTGGCGCCCTCAGACACCGGAAGGGAAGTGGCGATTCATCTTCTATGATACCGATGCCGGGTTCGATACCACCGAGTATTTCACTCAGAGCTTCCCTGACCCCGAGAGATTCCCGAAAGGCGTTCCGATTATGATATGCTCCACTATCTTGCGACCGATTTCCGGACCGATGTGATCAGCAGACTCTTCAAGTCCCTGATCCGCAACCGGCGGTTCTATGATCAGTTCATCACCCGCTACACGGAACTGCTCGATACCCATCTCACCCCTGCATTCCTGACTGCTGAAGTGTCCAGACATGCAGCTATGATCGCACAGGAGATCCCCAGACACGCGCAGCGGTGGTCGATCCTGGATACGTATACGGGAAACCAGTACTATTTCTCGCAGGATTCCTGGGAGCAGGAACTCTCGGTGCTCTATGAGTTCGCCCGTGAACGGACGGCCTATGTGAGAGAACATCTGGCCGCTTTTGCTGTGGAGCATGAACCGGTTGAGCAGCTACGGATCGCCAATGGTGACTTCGAGGGAGAGGACTTGAGCATGTGGAATCTGCGCTGGTCAGAAGAGAATGTTCGATCAGAAGTGGTGAAGGACGGTGATGGTCATGCGGGATCCATACAGATCATCAAGGTATGACCTACCCGTGGGATTCGGTATCCTTCGTCTATGACAACATATTCCTGGAAGAACAGACTGAGATCGAGTTCGCCTTCGATATGAGAAGCAGCAGCCGGCTCTCGAGCGGTGAGTATGTCAGGGTGGTCCTCTTTCAGGCAGATACCAACGAACGGGTCTTCTCTCTGGATGTCGTGCCATCTCTCGAGTGGGAGCGGGAGAAGATCAGAGTCCGGTATACCGGTCCTCTGATGTTCAATGGTCGCCTGCAGTTTCGCGTCGGTACGCTCAAAGAGGGGCGTGAGATCCTCATCGATTCGATTACCATGACGATAGTGGAGTAGTGATATGAAACAGACGATCCTGATCCTGGCTCTGATGAGCATACTTCTTGGCTGCGCGACTGCACCTCCTGCAGTCTCGGACCGGGAACCGGTAGAGGCCGTGCCTGCCTTCATCGTGATCAACGAGGCCGCCTCGGCAGGTGACTATGAGTTCATAGAACTCTTTGCCATCACCCCCCACCCGGTGATCTTCTCATCCGGCTGGAGCCTGATCGATAATGCGAACAACTTCAGTGAAGGGGAGAAGGCCTTCATCATCCCTGAGGGGACAGTCATCCCGGCCTACGGGTATCTGCTGATCTGTCCGTTCACCGAGGCCAGGGCAAAGGATGTCCTCAACGATCCCGATGTTCCCGCCGATGCCCTCTGTGACATCTCCTTCTCTCTGGGTTCCAACGATTCGGTATCCCTGTACTACGATTCACTGCTGGTTGACAGCCTCTCGTGGGGACATGATGTGAACTCGATCGGCAGGGTGACCGATGGTCTTGCGGAGATCTCAGATGAGCTGGTACCGACCCCCGGGATGCAGAACAGGACTGAACCTGTCGCACGGGGATCGTTCCCGATACGGATCAATGAGATCAACTCCAGAGGTGATGACTATGTCGAGCTGTACAACAGCGGTGACACACCATTCTCGTTCACCGAAGGTGATTGGGTCATCGAAGATATCAGAAAGGACCGGGACTATGAGATCCCGGGATCATTGGAGATCCCGGCAGAAGGGTATGTGCTGCTGCGAACAGGGCATGATGACTTCTCAGTGAAGTTCGGCAGCTCTGACAGTGTCATCATCAGATACAAAGATCGTATCTTCGACAGCTATCGCTGGGGTGAGCATGTGAACTCTCATGGCCGGTATCCTGATGGGGCTGATCAGTGGGGTCCCATGGAGATGAGTCCGGGAGAGGAGAATCTCCCGGTCACAGCTGATTAGTTCTCCTGAAAGTCAGACAGGAAGCTGGGATACCGTTTTGCATCGTAGAGGATCTCCAGCATGGCGGTATCTCTCAGGAAGTTTATCGCCCCAATATGGACATCAAGCACCTCGATGCCCAGTCGCTTCTCAAGGTCTTCGATCAGAGCCGGTCTGTTCTCTGGTCTGATCAACTCGATCTTCTCATACCGTACCGTCAGAATACTCTTGGAGCGTCGGAACCAGAGCAGTTCAAGGATCGCAGTGATCAGCAGGATCACCGTATTGACTCCGAGGATGATCAGGGCACTGTACCCGGCTGCGGTCAGGGAGTTGATCACCGATACGGTGATAGCCAGGAACATGTAGGTCATCTCCCGGATCTGTACGGTCGTGGTCCGGTAGCGCAGGATCCCAAAGATCGCAAAGAGCCCCAGAGCGAGACCGAGCTCGAGATTGATACTCGAGAGCAGATAACAGAGAAAGAAGACGGCGACACCTATGATATTGGACGTGAAGACATACTCCTTCTTACGGGACCCGGTATAGTAGAGAAACCGGGTGATGAGTATGAGCATCACGGTGTTGATCAGAAAACGCACAGCAAGATCAAATAGGGGACTGTTCATGTGATAACCTCTTTATCAGGAGTTGTTTGCTTTTGAAGCTGTTGTATTTCAGGCTGGGATCCAGCTCGATCATGCCGATACAGTATTTGCTGAAGCCCGAAGGTTGGATCCCGAGATCATGCAGGATCCGTGCGAAGGTCAGTCTCGGGACAGCCCCTTCATGCTTGATCTCTGCGATGACCAGCCTCTCGGGCCGATTCGTATGTTCAGCAGATGAGAAGACCAGTGAAGTATCTATGGTGATTCGCTCAGCCCCTGACAGATGCACCAGAGTGACCCGGTTGAATTCGAGGGACAGGGCCTTCATGAGCAACTGGGGGTCGTAGGGCAGGATCGGTCCTGCGAAGTCGATGATCGTCTCAAGGAGCCTGCTGTCAGATAGCAACTCATCGAGATCGCTGGTATCAGCAAGCCTGAGACGATGTTTTCTGGTCTTCCCCTTGAACTTCTCTTTTATCTCTGCAAATACCAGATCGAATCCCCGGTACTCCCTGAGTCGCAGTTTGAACCGGTGCTCCTTACCGTTGTGATGTGAGAGGAACATATCGTACGAGGGGGTATCGAAATAGGCCGTGTAGTAGGGGAACAGCTGCATTTTCCCTTCGGTGGTGACCCTGTACTCATGAGCACAGGCTGCAAGTATCTCAGGCAGGCGATGTGATGAGAAGACATACTTGGTATCGAACCGGTTGAGCAGTCCCACTTCTGTGGTCTCTTTGAGGCTGATCGGGTCGAACCGGCTAAGCAGTTCATCCATTGCAGAGAGTGGGTTCTGATGCTGTCGGGACGTTGAAGCTGTCATGAGGTAAGTATACCCTACCATTGGATTCTTTTATAGAGAAATAATGTTTATGTGTATTAACTATATGTATTGACATGAATCCATACTGAAGTTAGAATGAGCTAACAATATGAGAATAGGCTAATTTCAGAGGTGAAGATATGAGAGGATTCGGACAGGGGATGTTTGGTAGAGGTCGGGGCGGTGGACGTGGACATGGACCGAAAGGATGCTCTGATGGTGAATGCTGTGCAAGACGCCGTCGGGCTCTGCATGGGATGACACCCGGTGAGAGTGCCATAATCACCGAACTGCCCTGCCAGGGGAAACATCGGAAACGATTGATATCATTGGGGATGCTGCCCGGGACACGAGTGACCTGCGTACGGACCAACGGCAAGTCAGGTCTCTGTGTCAGGATCGATAGAAGTGAGTTCTGCATAGACAGCTCTCTGGCTGAGCAGATACAAGTTGGGGGATCGATATGAGTGACGTGATGGGATTGAAGCAGATGAGCAAAGGTGATAAGGCTATCCTGACAGGGTTCTCTGAGAACGGGAGTGCCTATCGAAGGAAACTGTTGTCGATGGGGCTGACCCGGGGGGTGGAGATCGAGTTCGTCCAGGCAGCCCCGATGGGTGATCCGATAGAGATCAAGGTCCGGGGCTATGCCCTGAGCCTGAGGAGAGCAGAAGCAGAAGTGCTTCAGCTCAGGGGAGTGGACAGATGAACAGCAAAGCTCACCCCTCGATCGCGATCGCAGGGAATCCGAACTGTGGGAAGACCACCATCTTCAATGCCCTCACCGGTAGTGATCAGCGGGTAGGGAACTGGCCCGGGGTCACCGTTGAGAAGAAGTCGGGCAAGTTCACCTTCCCCCATGTCTCAGGAGAGGTCATAGACCTTCCGGGGATCTATTCACTGAGTCCTGACTCGGAAGATGAGATCGTGGCACGAAGATTCCTGGCATCAGCGGAGTATGATGTGGTGATCAATGTGATCGATGCCTCCAACCTGGTGAGGAATCTCTATCTGACGACACAGCTTCGTGAGATGGATATTCCCATGATCATCGTGATCAATAAGCAGGACCTTGCCGCAAAACATGGGCTGAACATCGATGCGGAGAAGATGAGCAAGGGCCTTGGAGCTCCGGTCATCTCGATCAGTGCCGTCGATGAACATGACATCGCACGTCTGAAGAAGGAATTGAGCCGGTATCTTGTGCAGGATACGCTCATCAACACCCCGTTCAGTGTCTCCTACGGGGAAGCTATAGAGCGGTTCATCGCAAGCGGGATCGTATCGAACGATGCCCTCGGCGCATTGGGACGGATGGGGCAGCGAAGTGCATCGATCGCACTGCTCGAGGATGATCCCATCGTCATCGAGATGATCTGCTCGAGTGGTGTCTCGAAGGATGAGATCCTTCAGCGGCGAGAAGAGGTCTATAAAGCGGTCGGAGATGATCTGGATATCATCCTGGCAGAACGGCGCTATGCCGCTATCGATGCACTTGAGCATACCGCCTCCTCTGAGACCTCAGGGAAGAAGGGCTTCGATCTTGACAGGATCGTCATGCATCGATACCTGGGAGTCCCGGTATTCTTCGCCATGATGTATCTGGTCTTCATGGTCACCATGACCCTCGGTGGAGCCTTCATCGACTTCTTCGATATCCTCTTCGGTGCCTTCTTCGTTGACGGGTTCGGGGCGCTCCTCTCCCTCATCCAGGCTCCGGAGTGGGTGATCACCTTCTTAGCTGGTGGTGTCGGCGGTGGTATCCAGACGATCGCGACCTTCATACCTATCATCTTCTTCATGTTCCTGATGCTCGGTATCCTGGAAGATTCCGGGTATATGGCACGGGCTGCCTTTGTCATGGACCGCTTCATGCGGTTCGTCGGGCTTCCCGGTAAAGCGTTCGTACCCATGCTGGTAGGCTTCGGATGTACCGTCCCTGCGATCATGGCGACCAGGACGCTGGATTCGAAACGGGATCGGTTCCTCGCGATCTTCATGGTACCGTTCATGTCCTGCGGGGCACGACTGCCGGTCTATGCGTTGTTTGCTGCAGCCTTCTTCAGTACCCATGCGGGACTGGTGGTCTTCTCGATCTACATGGCAGGTATTCTCCTGTCGATCATGACCGGGATGATCCTGAAGAGGACGCTGTTCAAGGGTGAGTTCTCTCCCTTCATCATGGAACTCCCCGAGTACCATATTCCCAAGCTCAGGAAGGTCATGAAGTATTCCTGGGACCGACTCACGCTGTTCATGTTCCGTGCAGGGAAGGTGATCATCGTGGTCGTCTGTATCCTGACTCTGCTCGGCAGCTTCGGGACTGATGGATCGTTCGGGAACGAGGATAGCCAGAACTCGGTACTCGCTGCCATCGGCAAGACGATCACTCCTATCTTCGGACCTATGGGGATCACCGAGGAGAACTGGCCGGCAACGGTCGGGCTCTTTACCGGGATCTTCGCGAAGGAGGCCGTAGTGGGGACCTTGAACAGTCTCTACCTGACATCCGATGGGGGGGCAGCAGAGGATACAGAACCCTTCAGCTTCTTAGGAGAGATCCTTGCAGCCTTCAGCTCCATCGGTGATAACCTCGCGGGTATCGCAGGAGGACTGGCTGATCCCCTGGGGCTCGGCATCGTCGGTGCAGAAGAGCAGGAGACGGCCGAAGAGGTCGGTGCTGATTCACAGCTCTTCGGTATCCTCAGAACGATGTTCACCCCTGCAGCAGCCTATGCCTATCTGCTGTTCATCCTGATCTACTTCCCCTGTGTCGCTGCCCTCGGTGCGGTCTTCAGAGAGGCCGGCAGATTCTACGGGATCTTGCTTGCCTCCTACCTGACGATCCTTGCCTGGGTGGTATCGGTCTTTGTCTATCAGGTTGCCGAGGGGCATTCTCCCCTCTGGATCACGGTCTCTGTGGGGATCAGTGCGCTGATCTACCTGAGTCTGATCCTCCTCGGGAAGCGTGAAGACAAGATGGAAGCAGCTCTGTTCCTCTAGGGATATAGGGCAGGTTCCCAACGAACATCAAGCGGTCTGCTCGTGCTGATTCCAGGATCCACGGTTCAGCACCGGCAGACCGTCCTTTCTTCTCGATTAGTTCTCAGGAGTATGATAAGGTATCTATATGAACGTGAATGAATTGGCTAAACGCTATCCGACAGCCTCCGAATATATATCACAGATCTATCTCATCTTGCGGGATTATACCTACTGCAATAACCGTCGCCTTGCCGATCATATCGGGGTCTCACCATCTGCAGTCTCACAGGCTGTGGGACGTCTCAAACGGCTCGATATCGCAGAGCAGGACAAGTACGGGATGATCATGCTCAGAGAGACCGGGGTCATCCTCGCCGAGCAGATCCTCAGAAGGCACTACCTGCTTGAACATCTGATGGTCAGGAAACTGCACTTCCCCTGGGATCTCGCTGACAAGGAGGCCGAACATCTGCAGGACAAGGTCTCTGATGACTTCACTGACCATCTCGAGCAGGAACTCGGACATCCCAGAGTATGTCCGCACGGGAATCCCTTTCCCTGCAATCCTGATGCACCTGAGATCCTCAGAGCCCCGAGGCTCATCGACTGCACCGAAGGTGAGCATATCGAGATCGTGCGTATCACCGAAGAGGGGGAGCGGGTAGAGGGACTGCTGCATCTGTGCTATCTGGAAGGGGTCGTCCCGGGTACTACCTACCGCATCACCCGGATGCTGACCGAGGAGCTCGAGTTGGCTGAAGATACCACCGGCCGTCTGATCGTTCTCCCCCGTCGCTATGGTGAACACCTGCGTGTGAAGTCTATGGCTCCTGCACTCACAGCCTGAACCTGATCCTCTGCATACGTGGGTTTCCTCATCAAACGGCCATGACTGCCTGCCATGCCCTCCTGCAATGTTCCCTGACACCGCTCGAGCAGGATCTCATCAGTGTCCAAGAGGCTCCTCCCTCACGTATGAGTATGCCGCAGGAGGTCCCATTCAAGGCTGAAGGACACCGAATAACCTATCCCCTGCAAAAGAGTATTATCTCCCTTCTGGAAAAAGGCTTTACGCTAAAGGATGTCTCTGAACTGCTTGATGTGAACCCCTCATTGGTGAAAGATATTGACAAGAAGCGGTTGGAATCGAAGTTCAAGGACAAGCCCCCAGAGTGCTACAGTAGGCATATCGGCATAGATGAATTTTTCCTGCATACACACACCCTCGATATGCTACGGTGGTTAAGGATCTTGATACTGGTCATGTGTTGTTCTGTGAAGAAGGGAAGAAGAAGGAACAGGTATACCATTTCATCAATCAGATGGGGCCTGACTGGATGAGCCATCTTGTTGCAGTAGCAATGGATATGAATGACCACTATGTCAGTGCCTTCAGAGAGAAGGCACTCCATCTGGAGATCATCTACGACCGATCCATGTGAACAAATGAGGCTTCGTGCCTCATAATGACCCATTCATGGTCACGAAGCCTTCATCTGCCTGATATTTTTCCCGTGAGTGTTCATAATCTCCCGAGCAGATACTGTATATGTGAGATTGTTGTGTGTTTGTACGATAGGTAGTGTTTGATAGTTATAGTTACCAAAATATTGAAAACTTAACTTAAATAGCTTCCATATATTCGTAAACTATTTGACTTGTTGGATAATTGGGCATATCATACAGATATGAATGATATATTGCGCCTGATTATCGCGCAGCAACAGCAAAGATTGAAAAGCAGTTTCCCGATTGTATCTCGGGATACAGAGATCCTCCCGGTCCCAAGAAAAGCCACTATTATCATTGGAATCAGACGGAGCGGGAAGTCCACGTGGCAGCATGAAAAAATGGGATCGCTCTTGGATGAGGGTGTAGCTCATGAGAACATCTGCTATATTGATTTCTCTGATGATCGTCTCGAATTCCTCAGACTTGTAGACTCGGACCCCGCAGTGATCACAGATACTTACTATGGGATGTATCCCCAAAAGCACGATCAGAAGGTGTACTTCTTCTTTGATGAATTGCAGTATGTCAACAGGTGGGCTCAGCTGGTTAACAGATTACAGGTCACAGAATCCTGTGAGATCTATATCACCGGATCATCAGCTAAACTCCTTTCTAAGGAGATAGCAACGGAGTTGGGAGGAAGGTCGTTCACCTGGGAGATGTTCCCATTCTCATTCCGTGAATTTTTACGAGCGAACGGGAAACCGCAAGCCATCACTGATATTGCAAGCAGAGATGCAATCATCAGCGCATTTGGTGCATATGTAGAGTTGGGAGGAATGCCGGAGCGGTTGGTGCTCCCCAAGGACGCGATGGCTCCCATCTATTTCCAGAACCTGGTCAACGATGTAATCACCCGTGATATGCTACTCAGGTATAATATGCAACACCCAGTTCAGTTGAAACGACTCGTTCATATCCTGATGAACAGTTATTCCCGACTCATCACGGTAAATAAGCTCAAACAGCGTCTTGCCGGAGAGCGAAACAAACTTTCCCCAGAATTGATCAGTGACTATATTGATAAGCTCATTGACTGCTATCTGATATGTACAATTCCTATCCGCTCATACCATATGGCTGTTCAGGCTGTGAACCCAAAGAAAGTTTACTGTGTTGATCATGCGCTGGTTCAGGCCTTTTCTCGAGCTACATCTGAAAATAATGGATTTGTATTGGAGAACATGGTGTTCATTGCGCTCAGGCGCTCCACCGAACATATATACTACTACAAGACTGCACTTGGTGATGAGATTGATTTTGCCGTTGGTCCAGATACTGATATCAAACTGATTCAAGTTTGCTGGGAAATGAGTAGGGAGAGCCGCACAAGAGAACGGGAACTGAAACCTCTTATTGATGGCATGGAAGAACTTGGACTTCAAGAGTCATGGATAATTACCGCGTACGAAGAAGAGGAATTCGAAGATGAGAAGACAGGTAGAACCATCCATATTGTGCCCGCCTATTCTTGGTTATTACACAGGTAAGAGGCTCTCATGCCACAGGGACTTTTACCAGCGAGAGCGCCTTACGATGCACGTGGTACGTATATGATTGACTGTATCCAAGCTGAGCAGCGATCTCCTCCTGGGACTGCCTGACACCCAAAAATTAGTACTGAACAAAACATCACAGATGCTACATGCTGCAGGGATGGAAACACAACACACTATCAAACGGACATGACTGCCTGTCATGCCCTCCTGCAACGTTCCCTGACACCGCTCGAGCAGAATCTCATCAGTGTCCAAGAGGCTCCTCCCTCATGTATGAGTCTGTTGTAGGAAGCAGCAGAGTATGCTGGCATTCTGATGAAAAACCGACGGTGAGTATCTGGCCTGTACTGGTACTCAGGTGTATACTATCAGTGGTGATGATCGATCACCGCAAGTGGTAGGAGCAGTATATGAAGAAGTTCATGCTGCTGGTCTTCTCCTCCTGTCTCTTCCCCTATGTGCGATACCGCTACAACAGGCCCATCTACCATATGGAAGTGTTCGTTGAGAGGGCAGAGGACGGAACGGTCTATCTGATAGAGAACCCGGGCTCACGCAGCCGCATATCCTATGTGGTCACCCGACAGACGCAGCATGCACTCGCCCCCTATGTCGGCAGGGTGATCTATGTCGATGCTCTTCTGCTGCGGATGAATAATCCTTGGTTCGGGGAGTTGAGGATCCTCTTGGTGTATGACGAGTGACCTGCAGGTCAGCTGCAGTACCCCATGATATCGTAGAGCAGCTGTGCGGCAGAGAAGTCGCAGTAGGGCAGATGTTCGATAGGAGCAAGCTCGACAACGTCGAAACCTCTGAGTGTATACCTGCTGCAGATCAGCTGCAGCAGCTGAGCCATATCGTACCAGGATATACCTCCCGGGACAGGAGTCCCTGTGGCAGGCATGAATGAGGGATCGAAGGCATCGACATCGATGGTGATGTAGATGTCGTTCGGGAAATCGTCCGGTATACAGGAGAGCACCTGCTGTGCGAACTGTTCGCCGAAGGTCTGTCTCATCCGGTACAACCGGTCTCCGTCGACATGATGGATGTCATGCTCCAGACGGAAGGAGACCTCCTGTTCACACAGAGCCCTGACTCCCAGCTGGAAGATCGGCAGCTGCAGCTCGTCTGTGACGCGCTGCATGACCGATGCATGGGAGTACCGGTTGCCTTCATAGGCTTTTCTGAGATCTGCATGTGCATCGAACTGGATCACTCCCAGTGATCCAGTGGTCCTGTAGCACGCTGCGATGGGAGCGAAGGAGACCGTATGTTCACCACCGAGGGTCACCGGGATCGCATGATGGTCCAGTGCTGCTGATGTACGTCCTTCGAGTTCAGCAAGGAACGCAGCTGTCTCCAGCTGAGGATCGATCATGAGCTGGGTATGGATGCCTCCTGTAGAGGGGTCTTTCCCTCCTGTCAGGACTTCGAGCTGGTCAGAGGCCCTGAGGATCGCTTCAGGACCCCGTGCAGTACCTCCGCCGTAGGAGACACTGCGTTCCAGCGGTGCCGGTATGATATGGAAACGGGAACGGTCTACCGGTCCGTTTGGGATCTCCGATGCCAGGAACCATGGCAGTGCATTCATGAAAGTCGTCCTTTGAAGTCCTCATACCCGAACTCTTTGATGATCGAGAGCTCTGCAGTCCTTGAGTCATACGTCGAGATGGAGGGGAGTCGGATGCCATTGAAGGTGGTGGTCTTGACCATGGTGTAGTGGGCCATATCGGTGAAGATCAGCCGCTGTCCCACTTCCAGTGGAGCATCGAAACTGTAGTCTCCGATGACATCTCCCGCAAGGCAGGTCATGCCACCGAGGCGATAGGTATGGGGTTTCACCTCTGGATGAGCGGCACCGATGATCTGCGGCCGATAGGGCATCTCGAGGACATCAGGCATGTGACAGCTTGCCGAGGTGTCAAGGATCGCGATCGGCATACCATTGCGGGTGATGTCGAGTACTGTCGCTACGAGGATCCCGGTATCGAGTGCCACAGCCTCTCCCGGTTCCAGATAGACCTGCACCTGGTAGGTCGATTCGATCCTGCTGATGAGATCGATCAAGGCCTGCCGGTCATAGTCAGCCCGCGTGATATGGTGCCCTCCACCGAGATTGATCCATGCTGCCGAGTGCAGCAAAGGTGAGAAATCCTCTTCGACACGGTCCCAGGTGCGGATCAGGGCATCGGAGTTCTGTTCACAGAGGTTGTGTATGTGGAAGCCCTCTATTCCGTCGATGTATCCGGCGGTAAAGACCTCCTGCGGGAACTGGTCTCTGGTGATCCCCAGTCGTGAGCACGGTGCGGATGGGTCATACATGGGAGTCTCGGCCTCCTGCTGCTGCGGGTTGATGCGCAGCCCGAAGGAGACCCTATCCTGCCACTTGCGGGTCGTAGGACGGAAACGGTCCCACAGGGAGAATGAGTTGAAGATCAGATGGTCTGAATAGCGGAGGAACGAACTGAGCATCCGTTCATCGAACCCTGCTGCATAGCTGTGAACCTGCTGTCCCATCTGTTCTCTGCCCAGACGTGCCTCGTCCGGGGAGCTGGCACAGACCCCGTGAAGATAGGATCTGATCAGGGGGAATGTCGAGAACATGCTGAACCCTTTGAGGGCAAGCAGGATCTGTGCATGGGTCTGCTGCTGGATGCTGTCAAGGATCTGGCAGTTCTCTTCCAGCAGTGCTAGATCCACGACATACCCCGGAGAGGGGACTGCGTACGGGTCGAACCCTATAAATCCATCACGTTCCATGGTAGTCCATATGCACCTAGTGCCTCCATAAAGGGATCAGGATCGAACTGTTCCATATTATACACCCCCGGGCCTCTCCAGGTTCCCTCGATCAGCATCTTGGCACCGATCATCGCAGGGACACCGGTGGTATAGCTGATCGCCTGAGACCCCACCTCTTTGTAGGCCTCCTGATGATCACAGATGTTGTAGATGTATATCGTCTTCTCCCTGCCGTCTTTGATGCCTTTGATCAGGCATCCTATACAGGTCTTCCCGGTCGTGCGTGATCCGAGTTCAGAAGGTTTTGGCAGCAGGGCCTTGAGGAACTGGATGGGGATGATCTGATGTCCCTCATACTCGACCGGATCGATGCGTGTCATGCCTACGTGCTGCAGCACTTCAAGATGTGTCAGGTACTGCTCAGAGAAGCTCATCCAGAACTGTGCCCGTCTGAGGGTGGGGTACTGTCGTACCAGGGACTCCAGTTCCTCATGGTACATGCGGTAGATCGTATAGGTTCCCACCTCTTCCGGGCAGGAGAACTCCTTTGCCATGCTCATCGCCGGGGTCTCTATGAAGGTCCCCTCTTCCCAGTGCCTGCAGGGTGCGGTGACCTCCCTGATGTTGATCTCAGGGTTGAAGTTCGTGGCAAAGGCATACCCATGGGATCCACCGTTCACATCGATGATGTCAAGCTCATGGATCTCGTCAAAGAAGTGCTTCTGTGCATAGGCGGTGAACACATTGGTGACTCCGGGATCGAAGCCGCTGCCCAGCAGGGCTGTAAGACCTGCCTGCTTGAACCGCTCGTGGTAGGCCCACTGCCAGCTGTATTCGAATCTGGCCACCTCCGGTGGTTCATAGTTCGCCGTATCAAGATAGCTGATCCCGGCGGCAAGACAGGCGTCCATGATCGAGAGGTCCTGATAGGGCAGGGCTACATTGATCACCAGTTCCGGTTTCCAGGAGTTCAGCAGGGCTGTGAGCTCTGCGACATCATCGGCATCGATCTGAGCGGTCTCGATGGGACGGGAGACGGCCGCAGCGATGGCATCACACTTCGACTTCGTCCTGCTGGCAAGCAGGATCGATGAGAAGGTCTCGGGAAGCTGTGCACATTTATGGGTGACGACGCTGCCTACACCCCCTGCACCAATGATCAATACTCGTGACATGAGTTTTGCTCCTTTCTTAACGATGGTTCTCGAAATAGGTGTAGCCTCTCAGGCTCTCTTCAAAGTTCTTTACCATGAGCATACGCTCCTTGGGGGTGATCATCTGATGTCTCACTGCCTGCTCAGCACGTTTTCGGTACTGGGAGAGCAGCTTCTTCGGATCATATTCCACATAGCTGAGCACATCGGCGATGCTGTCCCCTTCGATCTCCTTTACGATACTGAAGGTCCCGTCGGGCTCCAGCCTGACGCTCACCACATTGGTATCACCAAAGAGATTGTGCAGATCTCCCAACGTCTCCTGATACGCTCCGACGAGGAAGAAGCCCAGATAGTACTCTTCATTCGATCTGAGTTCATGGAGCAGCAGGGTCTTCTTCTCATCGTGCAGATCGACGAATCGGTCGATGACCCCGTCACAGTCGCAGGTGATATCGGCAACGACCGCATGCCGTGTAGGCTCCTCTTTCAGCCGGTGTATCGGCATGATAGGAAATACCTGATCGATCGCCCATGAGTCGGGGAGAGACTGGAAGATGCTGAAATTGGCATAGTAGACATCAGAGAGGGCCTCATCCAGGCCGTCGAGTCCGGGCATCTTCCTCTTCATCGATTTCGCTGTTCTGGCGATCTGTTCTATCGTCTTCAGGAAGATCGACTCTCCCATGGAGCGTTCTCTCAATGATATCTGACCCAGTCGGAATCGCTGCCTTATCTCATCGCGGTAGAAGATCGCATCATTGAAGCATTCCTGGATGTTCTTGACCGTCAGATCCGTCGATATCTGCAGCAGATTGATGATCTGTTCAGGCATCGAATCATCCGGCTCCGGTATGATCTGTGGTTTTGGTTTGAACTGCGCCGAGTCAAGGACGTTCACGATCAGGACAGAGTAGTAGGCTACCGTCGAACGGCCTGATTCTGTGATGATGGTCGGATGGGGGACCCCGGTCTCATCCAGAACACTCAGTACCACTTCGATCACATCGGAGGTGTACTCATCGAGTGAGTAGTTCTTACTGTGGACATAGTTCGTCTGTGATCCGTCATAGTCGACCCCAAGGCCTCCGCCGAGATCGAAATAGCCCATCGGGGCTCCCTCACTGACCAGATCAGCATAGAACCTGCTCGCCTCCAGGACTCCCTGTCGGATATCTCGGATGTTGGGGATCTGTGAGCCGAGATGGTAGTGCAGCAGCTGCAGGCAGGGAAGCTGACCGGTCTCCTTCAATCGATCGACGACATCGATGAGCTGAGAGGTCGTCAGTCCGAAGATACTGCGGTCACCCCCGGACTCACTCCAGTTGCCGCCGACTTTCGAGGAGAGTTTGAGACGTACTCCGATCCTCGGGTCCACATGCAGCTGTGCCGCCCGTTCAAGGATCAGCTCCAGTTCACCTGGGCGCTCGATGACCAGAAAACAGGAGTAGCCGATCTTCAGTGCATTGAGGGCGAGGTCGATGAACTCCGCATCCTTATAGCCGTTGCAGATCAGACAGGCCTCAGGGTCTTCGAGCATAGCCAGAGCTGCGATCAGTTCTGCCTTGCTGCCGGCTTCAAGCCCGTGATGGTATCTTCTGCCGAACATGGTGATCTCGTCGATGACCTGTTCCTGCTGATTCACTTTGATCGGGAACACACCGCGATAGTCTCCCTTGTACTCGAGGGTTTTGATCGCACGCTGGAAACTCTCGTTGAGCATGGTGATCTGATTGTCAAGCAGATTCTCTATACGAAGCAGGATAGGAGGTTCCAGTCCCCGTTCTTTGATACCCTCTATGATATCAACGATAGGCACTGGTGTGTTCTTATGTGAATTGGTCGATGCTGATATGGTGACCTCTCCGTCAGGTGATACGTTGAAATATCCTGCACCCCAGGTCTCGATACCGTATAGTTCTGAAGATCTCGTCAGATCCCAGCTTTCCAGTAACTGCTTTTTGCTCAATCGGTTGACCTCCCTGTCGAGACTGATGTCCCGCATATCATCGAGTATACTGAAGATCTTCAAAAAAACATCTCATGTTCCAGTATACTATGAGAACATCAGATGAACCACCCCGCTTGGGAAAACACCGATATAATGAAGTCCCATGGGAGAAAAATCAAGTATGCAGCCGATGATTCTCATACGAAAGTGCAGAGATGGTGATCTGAGGATGTGCCTGGAGGGAGGGGAGCAGAAAGCGGTCAGGGGTGCGACGGGAAGCGGGGTCAGCTCTCCTGCAGGAGATATGACCCCGCCGAATCCTAGATATAGCCCTGATCGAGCATCGCATTGGCGACACGAATGAATCCGGCGATGTTCGCACCGTCGACGTAGTTGCCTTCGGTGCTGTACTGGCTGGAATACTCGATGCACATCCCATGAATGCTCTTCATGATCTTCTGCAGCTCGGTATCGACCCGTTCTCGAGTCCATACCATCCGTGAGCTGTTCTGTGCCATCTCGAGTCCCGAGACTGCCACGCCTCCGGCATTGGTGGCCTTTGCCGGTCCGTAGAGGATCCCCTTATCGAGGAATATCTTGACACCCTCTTCGCAGGTAGGCATGTTCGCACCCTCTGCAACGAGCATGATGCCGTTCTTCATGAGGTTCTTCGCATCTCTCTCATTGATCTCGTTCTGAGTCGCACAGGGGAATGCACAATCAGCTTTGATGTCCCAGAGCGGGTTATGATCAGCATTCTGCCGTGTGGCTGTGTAGACTGCCTGAGGATACTTCTGCTCGTATTCTGCAACACGACCCCGTCTGACGTTCTTCAGCTCCATGATGAAGTCAAGCTTCGCGCGGTCGATACCTTCTGCATCATAGATGAATCCTGAGGAGTCAGAGACGGTGACGACCTTGGCTCCGAGTTCAAGGAGTTTCTCGATCGTGTACTGGGCAACGTTACCGGAACCCGAAACCAGACAGGTCTTCCCTTCGAAGGTGTCGCCTCTGGTCTCGAGCATATGGCTTGAGAAGTAGATCAATCCGTATCCGGTCGCTTCCGGACGGATGAGTGAACCACCCCATCCCAGTCCCTTACCGGTTAGTACTCCGGTGAACTGGTTGGTGATACGCTTGTACTGACCGAACATGAAGCCTATCTCTCGTGCTCCCACCCCGATGTCTCCTGCAGGGACATCGGTATGTTCGCCTATATGACGGTAGAGTTCGGTCATGAAGCTCTGGCAGAATCGCATGACTTCCAGATCACTCTTCCCTTTTGGATTGAAGTCTGAACCACCCTTTCCTCCACCGAGGCTGAGGCCGGTGAGACTGTTCTTGAACACCTGCTCGAAGGCGAGGAACTTCATGATACTCTGGTTGACCGATGCATGGAGTCGCAGACCGCCCTTGTAGGGGCCGAGTGCGCTGTTCATCTCGACGCGGAACCCTCTGTTGATCTGCAGGTCCTCGTTATCATCTACCCAGGGTACACGAAAGGAGACGACGCGCTCGGGTTCCACCATCCGTTCCACGACCTTGTGGAACTGGACTGCCGGAAAGGCATCAATGACTTTTTCAAGAGAGTACAGGACTTCCTGAACCGCTTGATGGAACTCCGTCTCGTTGGGGTCCCGCTTTTCGATCTGTTCTATGATCGGCTGAATTAGTGACATATACGTAACACTCCTTAATCTATACTGAACCACAGTATAGGTACTTTACCGAAAACAGGTCAATGAATGAGGGGGACTCTGGAGTGGGAATTTTGCAGGAATGTTGCTGCAAACCGTGAGAATGCAACAGATCTGACGTGATTTGTTGAGATGATAACACTGTTTGCCTGCTTCGGGCTGATTCTGCCCGGACAGTGCAACATGATCAGTCTACGGAGACCCTCTGCAGCTTCGCCTCTTTGCGACGCTGCCTGTCGAGGGTCACCAGCGCTATCCCGACTCCGGAAGTCATGGCGAACATATAGATCACCGGGGTCAGCCGGAAGACCCATTCGAGGAACCCGATCATCAGGAAGGCTATGATACCCACCGCAAGTCCGAGCAGCAGCAGATGATCGAGATGCTTCCATCGCAGACCGTTCAACCCGATCGGGATGACGATGGATGCCAGCAGCAGGATGAACACGGCCAGCCCGGTATACCCCATCTCCGCTGCAGTGAGCAGATAGATATGGTGTGCGACCCCTCCCTCTTCCTCATTGGCCATGATCACGATGTGCTCACGATACTTCTCCACATTGGTGAGGGCATATGAGTACTGATTGAGACCGACTCCGAAGAACTTGTCTTCAGCCATCATCTCTGCAGCGTAGTTGAACTCCTCGCGTGCCCCTTCGCTCTCCTCGGGGGCATGGAGGAATCGGTAGATCACCGTATCGATCACCATCAGTCCGCCGATCGTCATGGCGATGATGATCACCAGGGTAGAGAACCGTATTCGCATCTGGTCCACCGACAGCCGCCGTTTTCGCAGATTCACGATCATGATCGCTGCGACGACCGAACCGGCTGCCACCACGTAGCCGGTTCGGGAACCGGTAGCGAAGATGGCAAAGATCATCCCCAGCGATGCTGCCATGGACAGACCGTACTGTATGAAGCCCAGCCGTTTATCGGCCATGCCCCAGATCAGGAGCATGCACAGCGGCATGATGAGAAAGGATGGGACGGTATTGGAGTGGTCGAACAGTGCCGGGATCCGATAGTACCCGTCAAGATATTTCTGTTTGAAGGCGATCAGGAGCATGAAGATACCGATCGCTACGAACCCTGCCCAGATTGCCGTGAGGATCTCCATGCTGCCCTCTTCGGTCACGATCAGGTTGATGATACACCAGTAGAGCATGGCGGCTCGGAAGATCTGCCAGAGAAAGAAGTACCCGTAGATCGGTACCGGACTGATCACCACATTGATCACTGCCAGGATGAAGAAGAGCAGGCATATGAGGAACGTCTTGGGGATCCAGATGATCTGCCTGGCTTTCGTGGCAACGAGGACCAGGATCAGCGCCATGACGATGATATCGGTTATGGTGATCTCAAACCCCCGCGAAGGGCCTCGGTAGTGCTCCATCGAAAGGAAGTTTATACTCACCCTGGCTCCGAGCATCGTCGTGAAGATCATGAGGGAGACCAGCAGGTATTTGATCTTCGGTATGATGATCGAGACCATCATCATGCCCGGTATGCCGACTACTATAGCCAGGGCGAAGGCGATGTATTTCATATGTTCTGTATCATATCATACCGCAGGAGGCTGTGAAACAGAAAAACAGATATACAGAAGTGCAAAGAGCAGATAGAATGGGTCCATGGAACACAATATCGTGATTGCGGGGAATATCGGAGCCGGGAAATCGACGCTGGTGGAGCGGTTGAGTGCACGGTTCAACTGGATACCGTACTATGAACCGGTAGCTGAGAACCCGTATCTTGAGGACTTCTACCGGGATATGCAGCAGTGGGCCTTCCACTCACAGCTCTTCTTTCTCACAAGCCGTCTGCAGATGCATCTGTCACTGCAGGACCAGAGCGGCAAGGTCGTTCAGGATCGTTCGGTATTCGAGGATGCTGAGATCTTCGCACGCAATCTCCATGAGAGGGGATTGTTGTCAGAGCGGGATCTTTCCACCTATATGAAGGTCTATGAGACCGGGCTCTCGTTCCTGCAGCCGCCTGATCTGCTGGTCTATCTCAGATCCTCGCTCCCGACCCTCAGGAGGCGGATAGCACTTCGCGGCAGGGAGATCGAAGACGATATCTCCGATGACTATCTCAGTAGTCTGAATCGACTGTACGAGCAGTGGATAGACCGCTATGCACTCAGTCCGGTACTGACCATCGATACCGGCAGTATCGACATCATCGAGAACCCCACCGATCTCGATCGGGTAGTGGGACTGATCCATGAAGCGATGAAGGGAAAGCAGGAAGAGCTGTTTGATGCATCTCTTGAGAAGGATCACTAGGCGCCGCAGCTCCTAGTCGGTATCCTGCAGACCCCTGTTCTTGTATCGATAGATGAAAGCCTGATAAGCCAGGATGGCTCCGGAGATCTCTGCTGCCTTCAGGTTCCCTCTTCCTGTCCAGTCAAGCCCCTCATACTTCACCAATGACTGCAGCTCGCCTTCGAGCTTCTCGATGGTGAAATCCTGAGCCAGAGCCTGCTCCTTCAGTCGGTTCATCGTGATCTCATACTGCGAATCAAATACTTCATCTTCAAGCATGCTTATCTCTCTCTTTGTCTATCTCTTGTAGTGTGGTCAAGAAAAGATACGGAACTCCGGAGGTATAATCAACACTTTTTCAAAAAAGAATCGGAACTGCTGACCGGACGCTGCAGGCGCTTTGAGGGGCCGTATGGATGCTGCTATGATCTTGGACCGAGGCTGTGCAGATCGTGCTGATGTGCTATTTTCGTATTGAGTGGGGCCTGTCATCTTTATTCAATCATGCTAAGTTGGTATAGTCAGATGGTAGATGATCGAACAGAAGGGGAACGAGGCCTATGGGAATCGAACAGGTGCGCGATGAGTTCAAACAGAAGGGGTACGATCTTACGGTACTGGAGTTCGATCGGAGCTCAGCGACCGTGGATCTTGCTGCAGGTGTCCTGGGTGTGGAGCCTGACAGGATCGCGAAGACCATGGCCTTCAAGGTCCATGACGACCCGCTGCTCATCGTACTGGCTGGGACCGCCCGTATCGATAACAGGAAGTTCAGGCAGTACTTCGGCGTGAAGGCACGCATGCTCTCACCCGAGGAGGTCCGTACCGCTACCGGCCATGAGGTCGGCGGAGTGTGTCCCTTTGGGCTGCCTGTCGGTATCCCGGTCTATCTTGATGTCTCACTTCGGCAGTTCGATACGGTCTATCCTGCTGCAGGCACCCCCAGTTCGGCAGTCCTGGTCCCCGTATCGCAGTTTCAGCATTACGTTCAAGGAGAGTGGATCGATGTCAGCACATGATGGAATGAACAGTATTCAGGAACAGATCGCCCGATGGGTGCATGATCACTACTGGGTCGAGGACCATAACTGTACCACGGCAGTGATCAGCTGTCTTGCGAAGCTGCTCGGGACCGAAATCGATGATCAGGTGTATGCGGCATCTCTTGGCATGCACGGAGCCGGGGGCTATCGTGCACAGTGCGGCCTGGTCGAAGGCGGGCTGCTGTTCATCGGCATCCATGGGTCAGCAAAGCAACTCGGCCGTGAGCGGATCGTGCAGCTCTGCTATGATTATGCGAAAGCCTTTGAGGCGAACTACTCCTCGATCTCCTGCAGAGACCTGCGTCCTGAGGGGTTCAGGGAGAACGATCCTCCCCACCCCTGTGAACAGATCACCGTAGAGGCCGTCTGGTTCACCTATCAGTGGCTGCTCAACCTCTGATTCAGGAAGTCTTCTGCTCTGGATGGTCTGCGGGACCTCTGGCTCTCGTACCCATCATGATGGTTTTTCGGTTTTCCTTTTTCTCTGATCTTCTGTATTATGGAGACACAGGTCTTCATACAGGAGCAGAATAATGAACAGACGCACAGCAGATCAGCAGGTCATTCTCATCACAGGGGCATCCTCGGGAATAGGGGAGGCAGCAGCCTCACGGCTTCTTGCGCAGGGGTACATCGTATATGGTGCTGCACGACGCACAGAGCGTATGGCAGCGCTGGCAGAGAGGGGGCTCATCGCGCTGCCCCTTGACATCACCGATGATCGGATGTGCACAGAGGTCGTAGACACGATCATGCAGGAGCAGGGCCGCATCGATGTCCTGATCAACAATGCAGGGTACGGCTCCTATGGCTCAGTCGAAGATGTCCCGATGGATGAGGCGAAACGACAGTTCGAGGTGAATCTCTTCGGACTTGCCCGTATCACTCAGCTGGTGCTCCCGGTGATGAGAGCACAGAAGAGCGGCAGGATCATCAATATATCGTCGATCGGTGGCAAGATGGCTCTGCCGTTCGGGGCGTGGTACCATGCGACCAAGCATGCTCTTGAGGGGTTCTCCGATTCCCTCAGGTTGGAAGCTGCTCCCTTTGGGATCTCGGTCGTACTCATCGAGCCCGGCGGCATCAGAAGCGAATGGGATTCGATCGCCGTAGCGTCTCTACTCAAACACTCTGACAATGATGCGTATGGGAATGAAGCACAGGGGTTCGCCTCCTACTTCTCCAGGATGTACAAAAACCCCAGGACCTCAGGCCCCGATGCGGTCGCCCGGAGTATCTGCCGCGCCGTCACGGCTGCACGGCCGAAGACCCGCTATGTGAGCGGCCATCTGGCTCCGACGATCCTCCTGCTCCGACGGATCCTCACTGACAGGGCCTTTGACCGCCTGATGTACAGTCAGCTCCATCAGTAGGGACCCCTGCGATCGTTACAGCAGGGCGACGATGGACTCTGCACTGAGCAGCTGTCCGGTGCTTACCACCTTCTCATCGATGACCAGTGCCGGAGTTGAGAGGATCCTGTATCTCAGGATCTCACTCATGTCGGTGACTTTCTCGACAGTGGCGCTGCTCTGTGCCTGTTTCACCGCATCGAGTGCATTGGCATAGAGTCTCTGGCATTTCGGGCATCCGCTGCCCAGGATCTTGATAGTCATGAAGGACTCCTTTTCGTATCAGAATGCAAGATTGAATATCCACCCTGCAAGGGTGAAGAAGAACAAGAGCATGAAGAAGAAGATCACCAGCAGGCGGGGCTTCATCACCTGTTTCAGCAGTATGAACTCCGGGAAGCTTGCCGCCACGGTGCTCATCATGAAGGCCAGGGTCGTCCCGATGGGAAGGCCCTTGAGCAGCAGGCTCTCAGCTATGGGGATCATTCCCGTAGCATTCGAGTAGAGCGGGATACCTACGACCACGGCAAGAGGGACCGACCACCACTGGCCGCTGCCGAGATTGTCTGAGATCAACTGTTCAGGTACGAACCCGTGCAGCCCGGCACCAAGACCGACCCCGATCAGGACCCATTTCCAGACCCGAAGGAAGATGGTCTTGACCTCATCCTTCGCAAAGTCAGACCGTTCTCTCAAGGAGAGTCTGGTCTTCACGGTCCCGTCAGGATAGGCTGCTTCGGTACTGCCCAGGGCTTTTGCCTGGTTCCCCAGATCGGTAAGATACCGTTCGGCGCCTATGCTGTCGAGGAAGAAGCCTCCGAGTATCCCGGCGAGCATACCGGTGATGACATACAATACCGTGAAGCGCAGACCGAGCAGCCCGCCAAGCAGGGCTATGGCTACTTCATTGATCATAGGTGAGGTGATCAGGAAGGACATGGTGATCCCCAGAGGGATCCTGGCCGAGGTGAAACCGAGGAACAGCGGGATGCTCGAACAGGAACAGAACGGGGTGATCGCTCCGAAGGCTGCTGCGATCAGGTAGGAGACTCCCCGTGATCGGTTCTGGAGGAACTTTCTCACGTTCCCGGTATCAAGACCTGCCCGCAGCAATGCGATGATGTAGATCATCACGATGATCAGGACATAGATCTTGGTGACATCTTCGATGAAGAAGTGCACACTGTCACCGAGCTTCGAAGCCGGATCGAGTCCGAACAGCTCATAGGTCAGGACATCTGCCAGTCTGGTGAAGATCTCTAACATCATTCTATCTCCTGCGTTTCCGGCAGGATCGATGCAGGCAGACTCTCGACGAACGCCCTGATCTGATCACGGACTCTTCGATAGCACTCCAGCTTCTCTTCTTCGGTCTCCTTCAGCTGCGCCAGCCTCGGGGGGTCATCAAAGCCCCGGTGGACGATATGGCTGGTCCCAGGGAAGATGGGGCAGTTCTCATGGGCATGCCCGCATACGGTGATCACATGATCGAAGGTGATATCGCTCAGTTCACTGACATGCTTCGAGGTATGGCCTGAGATGTCGATACCGACTTCTTTCATGACCCTGACGGCAGAGGGGTTCAGCCCATGGGTCTCTATCCCGGCTGAGAAGGCTTCGAACTCATCAGACTTCAATGCACGTGCCCAGCCTTCAGCCATCTGGGATCGGCAGGAGTTCCCTGTACATAAGAAGAGCAGCTTCATCATATGCCTCCATTCATTTCTATATATAGCGAAATATAATGTTATTCTCTTGATATGTCAACATGTTCTGAGTATAGTATGAACAGAAGTTGCTCGAAGGCATTCCGATACAGAAGGGGAGAGGACGTGATGAAAGAGACCATTGAGATGTTCAAAGCGCTCGGAGATGAGCACCGATTCAGGATATTCATGCTGCTGCAGCATAAGCGCATGTGTGTCTGTGAGCTGCTGACGGTCTTTGACATTGCCGGGTCGACTCTCTCAGCCCATCTGAAGATCCTGCGGACCGCCGGGCTCATCGAGCAGCGAAAGGACGGCAGGTGGATCGAATACCATGTCTCCCCGGAGAACAGCACAGCGGCGAGACTCTATGAACTCATCAGTGATGCACTGCTGGTTGACCGGTCGGTCATCGATGCTGATCGTACGAGAGTGCAGGGGCTGACACGGGAGGTCTGTTCGAAGGGGATCTGAGATCTGCAGGACGACAGAGAGCGAGAGATACCAGAGAAGAGCGAGCCGCTGTGATCGTACAGCAGCTCGCTCTTCTTGTGTGGGGATCAGGGGTCGGGGGGCTCTGCTGCGATACGATCGGATCTGGATGGACGGTCTCCAGATCCCTGCCGACTCATCTGCCGCCGAGCAGCTCAGTGATCGAACCATCTGCCGCCTCGGCAGAGAAGGCGAACGTCTCACTCAATGTCGGGTGCGGGTGGATCGTCCTGGCGATATCCTCTGCGACGGCCCCCATCTCCAGTGCGAGTGCGGCCTCACCGATCAGTTCTCCTGCATGGATCCCTGTGATGGCAGCCCCGATCAGTCTGCCGGTCTTCTCATCAAAGAGCGCCTTGCTCGTACCCTCATCGGCCATGGCGGTGATTGCCCTGCCGCTCGCCTTCCAGGGGAATCGTCCCTTGATGTAGGAGATGTTCTGCTCTTTCGCCTCACGTTCGGTGATCCCGGTCCAGGCGATCTCCGGCTGGGTATAAGCTACAGAGGGGATACTCATGGGGAGAAATCTGATGACAGGCCTGAGAGCACCTCTGCGGCAGTCTTTCCCTGATGCACCGCACGATGGGCCAGCATGGGGTTTCCCGTCACGTCTCCGATCGCATAGATATGGTCGGTACTGGTCTTCAGGGAGCTCTTGACACTGATGAAGCCACGCTGGTCGGTTTCGATGGAGGTGTGCTCAAGGCCCAGTGAACCTGAGTTCGGGGTACGACCGACAGCTACCAGAACAGCCTCCGCATCGATCCTCGATGGTGCCTTCGCTCCTTCAAGGGTGAGATGCAGAGCCTCCTTGTCGGCTGTGATGCCGGTCACCCGGGTCGAAGTGTAGATCGCGGCATACCGGTTCTTGATGGCTCTGATCAACGGCTGCTTGATGTCCTTATCAGCGGCAGGGATCAGTTCTTTGGTCATCTCGATGATCATGATCTCCGACCCGAGGCCGTGGTAGATCGCAGCCATCTCCAGGCCGATGATCCCTCCTCCGATGATCACCAGATGTCTGGGGATCTCTTCAAGCTTGAGGGCTTTGGAGGAATCCCAGACTCGTTCGTCCTCATAGGGGAATCCCGGGATCGCTGCAGGGCTGGAGCCCGTGGCGATGATGATGTCATTGAAGGAGACCGAGAGGGTCTCTGTATCGGTATCGACCAGCAGTTCCGTATCACTGGCAAAGTGACCTCTGCCTGTGATGCGATCGACCGACCGGGCTTTGGCGAGGTCCTCGACCCCGGAGGCGAGCTGATCGATGACCCCGCGGGTATGCCCCCGCAGCTGTTCGAGATCGATGCTCGCAGAGGGGAAGTTGACTCCTGCCCGACCGAGTTCCTGCGTCTGCGTGATGACTTCAGAGACATGCAGCAGGGTCTTCGAGGGGATGCACCCGACATGCAGGCACACCCCGCCGAGTCGGGGGTGTTCTTCGATGATGGTCACCGAACGGCCGAGGTCCGCTGCTCTGAATGCAGCAGAATACCCTCCCGGACCTCCTCCAAGCACCACCAGATCACATGAGACGTTGTTCATAGCTCCTCCTCCTGCTACAGCAGTGTGCGTCGAATGTCAGATAGCAGTTCTGCCAGATACACGGTGAATCGTGCTCCGGTCGCACCGTCGATGGCCCGATGATCATACGATACAGAGAGGGGCAGCATATCTCTGGGAATGAACTGCTGGCCATCCCATCGCGGCTGCTTCTCTATCCTGGACAGTCCTATGATCGCTGTCTCTGGTGCATTGATGATCGGGGTGAAAGCCGTTCCCCCGATGCCGCCCAGACTCGATATGCTGCACGTCCCGCCGGTGATATCATCCATGCTGAGTCGACCCTTTCGTGCCCGGTCACTGACCTGCTGCAGTTCCAGGGCGATCTGTACCACTGACTTCGTATCTGCATCGTGGATGACCGGGACCACCAGCCCCTCAGGGGTATCTACGGCAACCCCGATATGGTAGTGATGCTTCAGGATCAGCTCCTGCTGTTCACTGTCATAGGAGGAGTTCAGACTCGGATATCTCTTCAAGGCTGCCGTAAGCGCCTTGATCACAAAGGGGAGGATACTCAACTTCACCCCTTCGGTCTTCTCCACCTCTTCACGGACACTTCTTCTGAACCCATCGAGATCCGTCACATCGGCATGTTCGAACTGCGTCACGTGCGGGATGGTCTGCCAGCTCTTCTGCAGATGAGGACCCGAGAGTCTCTGTATGCGCGAGAGGGCCACGTGCTCATCGCCCTCACTCTTCCGGGCTTCCGGTTCGATCGGTCTCACTTCCGGTTCTATCGGACTCTCTGCAGGTCCCGGGCTCTGCTGCGCAGAGGCCTTGTCCACATCCTCTTTGAGGATCCTTCCGTGGACTCCGGTGCCCGTGACTGCCGACAGCGGTACCTGCTGTTCCCGTGCATAGCGGCGAACAGAGGGGGTCGCATGGTAGACAGCTCCCGGCTGCTGGGGTTCGGACTGCGGTCCAGGCGGCTGTGAGGCTGTCTGTTCCGGCTCAGGGCTCTCCTGCTTCTGAGCGACAGGCATCTGTTCCTCTTCGGTCTCGATCGATGCTATGGGGGTCCCTTTCGAGACGAGGGAGCCCTCTTCGACAAAGAGCTCTTGAATAGTACCTGCATGGGGAGAGGGGATGTCCAGCACCGCCTTCGCACTCTCGAGGGCGATGAGCGGGGCATCTTTCTCTATGACATCTCCCGGTGATATATAGAGCTCTATGATCTCGACATCGGTAAAATCTCCGATATCCGGTACCAGTATCTGTGTGATAGCCATAACAATGGGTCCTCCTGATTTATCGCTGCAGCGGGTTCTTCTGTTCCGGATCGAGCGCGTACCGTTCGATGGCGTCAGAGACAGTCCCGGCCGGCAGCTTTCCCATATCTGAGAGACCTTTGAGAGCAGATACTGCGATGTAGTATCTGTCTACCTCAAAGAACCTGCGCAGAGCTTCCCTCGAGTCGCTTCTGCCGAACCCGTCTGTTCCCAGGATCGTCACCTGGTCTGAGGGGATCAGCCTCCTGATCTGTTCGGGGTACGAACGCATATAGTCGGTACTGATCACCACCGGTCCATCATGTCCCTGCATGAGCTGGGTCAGGTAGGGGATCCTCCGGGGCTTCTGGGGATGCATCAGATTGAACCGCTCGGCCTCAACCCCTTCCCGATGCAGGTTATTGATCCCCGGTATGCTCCAGATATCTGAACCGATATCATAATCCTGCTTCAGCAGCTGTGCAGCAGCGATGACCTCACGCAGGATCGTCCCGCTTCCCATCAGCTGGACGGTATGCTCTGTATCGCTGTCAGCCTTCTGGAAGAGGTAGGCTCCCTTGATGATACCCTCCTGGGAACCAGGGGGCATCTGCGGATGTTCATAATTCTCATTCATCAGGGTGATATAGTAGAAGATATCCTCCTGCTCCTCATACATCCGTCTGAGCCCGTCCTGGATGATGACTGCCAACTCATAGGAGAAGGTCGGGTCATAGGCCTGACAGGTCGGATGGGTCGAGGCGATCAGCAGTCCATGACCGTCCTGATGCTGCAGGCCTTCCCCGTTGAGGGTGGTCCTGCCTGCGGTAGCTCCCATGAGGAACCCTCTGGCCCTGCTGTCTCCGGCAGCCCAGATGAAGTCATCGATACGCTGAAAGCCGAACATGGAGTAGAAGGTGTAGAACGGGATCATGGCTAGACCGTGGGCGGCATAGGAGGTCGCTGCCGCGATCCATGATGAGATCGCACCGGCTTCGGTGATCCCCTCTTCCAGGATCTGGCCTGCACGGTCCTCACGATACCACATCAGTGACTGTGCATCCTGCGGTTCATAGAGCTGGCCGGTAGGTGCATAGATCCCTACCTGTCTGAACAGTCCCTCCATACCGAAGGTCCGTGCCTCATCGGGGACGATCGGTACGATCCTCTTGCCGATCTCCTTGTTCTTGACCAGGTTCCCCAGGATCCTGACGAAGGCCATGGTCGTTGAGAGTTCTCTGGTACCTGAGGATTTTGTCAGACCGGAGAACTCCTCAAGAGCCGGAGTCTGCAGCCGTTCGGACCCGGCGCTGCGGAACGGGACCGGCCCGCCGAGCACCTTGCGCTGTCTCGCTGCGAACTCTGCCTCCGGGCTCCCTTTCGGAGGAAGGATGAACGGCAGGGCTTCCAGCTGGGAATCATCGAGAGGGACATGATACCGGTCACGGAAGGCCATGAGGGCCTCTTTGTCCATGCTCTTCTGATTATGCGTGCCCATCGCAGCCTCTCCGGTCAACCCCATGCCGTAGCCTTTGACGGTCTTCATGAGGATGACGGTGGGCTCCCCGGTATGGGTCACTGCTTCACTGAATGCCGCATAGATCTTTCTCGGGTCGTGACCGCCTCTGGTCATCTGCCATAACTGCTGGTCACTCCTGTCGGCAACGAGCTCCTGCAGATAGGGATCATCTCCGAAGATCTTCTCCCGCAGGTATGCCGGGCCCCGTGCTCTGATCGTCTGGAAATCTCCATCGACCATGGATGCGAACTTCTTCAGCAGTCGCCCTTCAGTATCGCGTTCGAGGATCGGATCCCACTCACTGCCCCAGATGACCTTGATCACATGCCACCCGGCACCCCTGAATCTCCCCTCGAGCTCCTGAATGATCTTCCCATCTCCCCGTACCGGTCCATCGAGGCGCTGCAGATTGCAGTTGACCACGCAGATCAGGTTGTCGAGCTTATCTCTCGCTGCAAGCGAGAGGGCTCCAAGAGATTCAGGTTCGTCTGACTCCCCATCTCCCATGAAGATCCAGACCTTGCGGTCACCGACCTCCTTCAGCCCCCGGTGTTCCAGGTACTTCATGAACCGTGCCTGATAGATGGCCATATGCGGACCTAGACCCATGGAGACGGTAGGGAACTGCCAGAACTCAGGCATCAGCCATGGGTGAGGGTAGGACGGGAGTCCTTTCCCTGAGACTTCTGATCTGAAGTTCTCCAGCTGTTCTCTGCTCAGTCGTCCCTCTACGAAGGCTCTGGCGTACATCCCGGGAGATGAGTGTCCCTGAAAGAAGATCAGATCAGGTCCGAATTCGGCATCCGGACCTTTGAAGAACCAGTCGAACCCCACCTCATAGATGGCTGAGGATGAGGAGAAACTCGCTATATGGCCACCAAGGCCCTTACCGTCCTTATTGGCACGGGCTACCATGGCCATGGCATTCCAGCGTACATAGGCGGCAAGGTTCCGTGCCGTGAGTGAATCCTCTTTCGGTATCTTCGCCGATCGTTCGGGAGCTATGGTATTGGTATAGGGGCTGATGACCCCCGGAGAGGTCTGAACTCCGAGTGCTCGTGCGGTATCGGTAAGCGTGTGCAGCAGGAAGTCGGTCTTCTGCGGACCTTCATGGGTGATGACCCCTTTCAGGGAGTCCGTCCAGTCCCTGGTCTCTTCAGGGTCGGGGTCTCGAATGATCTCGTTGCTCATGTACTGCCTCCAGTATTCGTGACAGGACACCGCCAGGGGGAACAGCCTTGATGCATGGTGACTACTGTCATATATCATAACACTCACAGGTGAGAATGCAATCACTCTTTCTCCCTGTTCAGTAGGTATCGCTGTATAGAACATCGTAAAGAATCGGGGTCGGGTCAAGGACAGGATCCTTCCACAAAAGATTTTGTGTATTCTGAAGATATGAGTATCTTCATCTGTAAGACAACACAACGTTCCTGGAGGGATCGGTGACAGTCCTGTCATCACTACCAGAGTAACGCTACAGGAGAAGAAGATGAAGATATCATATATCATATTAGCGATGATCCTCGTACTGATACCGGCAGTGATCCTGCTCCTCGGTGGTCCTGATCGATCACAGGAACCGGGACCGGAAGATGCCGTACAGGAGCTCATCGCCTATGAGGGGTATGCGAGTGCGGTGTTCGCAGGCGGGTGTTTCTGGGGAGTGGAATACTTCTTCGAACAGCAGGAGGGGGTCATCGCTGCCATATCGGGGTATACCGGTGGCAGAACCGAGAATCCCGGGTACCAGGATGTCTCCTATCAGGACACCGGACACGTGGAGGCGGTCATCGTCTATTATGATGCTGAAGTCACAGACTATCGGGAACTTGCCGAACTCTTCTTCGAGATCCATGATCCCGAACAGCAGGACGGACAGGGCCCCGACATCGGGGACCAGTATCTGTCAGTCATCTTCTATGCTGATGAGCAGGAGCGCCTGATCGCGCAGGAGCTCATAGAGATCCTGACCGGTGAGGGCTATGACATCGCTACTTCAGTCACTCCCCGTGCAGTGTTCTGGCCGGCAGAAGCGTATCATCAGGACTACTATGCACAGAAGGGGTCTCTGCCCTACTGCCATGTCTATACACCGAGGTTCCCCTGAGTGCAGAGCTGCTTCGCGGTTCAGTACTCGGAGATGATGGAGACGGGGACCCCCTGGGAGCTCAAGGTTCGCAGAAAGGTGCGGGCTACGACAGGATCCTGAGTGATTCGGGAGAAGTTGATGCAGAGGTGTCTCCTAAAACCGGTGACGGCACAGTTCTCGGTGTTGATCCGGCTCTCTCCGATGATCATATCGAACCGTTCGACACAGCGTGCGAGTGCCTTGGGGAGGGAGATGTATCCCGTATTGAAGAGCATCCCCGAGTGGTAGTGTTCTCCGAGTGACCGGTATCGCACCGTACCGATCAGGTGCTTGATGATCCGTGGCATTCTCCTGATCAGCCGGTTTCTTTGCAGGTCAGCCGGTATGTTTATCAGTGAAGCAAGATGCTTCTTCTGCCTGTCGAAGCGTATGGAATGGTGTACATGTCTGAGGATCTCCTCGAACGTATAGGTCCCGAGTCGCGGGTCGATCTCCGGTCGGATGAACAGCGAGAAGGCTCTCATGCTGTCGGTAGGATAGAAGGTACGAAGATCAGCTGGGATCGAGATCCGAATCGGTTTCTGCCTGAATGGTCCTCTCTGTTGTATCTGATAGAGGGCATGCATATAGACAGCTGCCAGATACTCTGTGATGGAGACTCCCAGTGAGTGACACCGGTCTTTCAGTACTGAGAGTTCGACCGATGCACAGATCACATGCAGTGTCTCTTGCGGTGCGAGCAGCCCCGAGATATGGAATGCCCGTCTGCCCGGTCTGCTCGGCGGAGCAGAGGGGAACGTACTGAGGGTAGCAGCCTCTTCGGTCTCTGACGACCTGACCGGGGAATCGGGCTCGACGATCAGTGAAGACTCATCAATGGAATTGCCGAGCAGTCGTTCATAGCACAGCAGGAGCGTCTTGATGAAGGTGAGTGCTCCGGAGGAATCGGTAAGGACATGAAAGAACTCGAAGGAGATGGTCCTGGCCTGATAGGTGACACGATAGAGAAACCCCTGATCGGTTCTCTTCGAGATAGGTCTGCAGGGAGAAGCTGCAGCAGCAGAAGCAGAGGGCAGCTCCTCGATAGGGCAGAGATAGTAGTGAAAGAAGTCCTCCTGCAACCCCAGGTTCATACTGGTGAACCTCGCTGCAGTCCTCTCGAGCGCCTGCTGCAGGAGCTCCGGCTGGATCGTATCGAAGAGTACCACGGAGATGCCGAACATGGATGGATGCGAAGTCCCTGCCACTGAGGGGTAGAACGTCCCGACAGGTCGAGATGATAGCAGTCAGATAAACTCTTTTTCATGTGTGATCGATCCTGATTGTTAGGAGTATCTCTTAACCTACACCCAATCTGTTCGTTAGTCCATATCCCGGGGGTAAGAAAGACGATGAGCACTTCGAAGCAGCCCTCGATGAGGCTCAGCCCTCGATGAGGATCACCCCGATGACGATACTCAGCTGCGCTGCGAGATAGGTGCTCATGGTCAGGATATCGCTGCCCCGGTAGGGGTGTACCAGCCGCGAATACCCGTTCGCTGCATCCGAGACGGCGAACAGCAGGCCTCCTGAGAAGAACAGCAGTGTTACCATTATCCGAAGCTGTCCCATGCCAAGCAGGGTTCCCATGATCATCAGGGTGAGAGAGATGGTGTAGACGGCGACTGCCGTCTTCAGATCCTGGATATACGGCCACAGTCGTATGTAGATCAGAACACCGAGGATGCCGACTGCTGCAAGCAGGATCAGTCCATAGGGGGGGATCGATGCCGGATCGGCCGTGTGGAGGAGGAAGAAGAGGATGTAGCACATATGACCGAAGAGGAACATGAGGATCCCCGCAGTCAGCGGGGCCCGGCTGGTTCGGCTTGCGGGGAGCAGCAGCAGGATGTCGCCGATCCAGCCGAACGAAAGAGCAGCGATGATGGTGAGGTGAGGGTCTGAGACTGATACAAGGTAGTAGCCCAGCAGAGAAGGGATCAGCAGTGGTTTGGTGAGGTAGTAGAGGATCTTCTTCTTTGCAGAGAACCTGATCATCTCGACGAAGATGATCAGTATGAAGGCTGTCAGGAAGTATGCAGGTCTCATGGGTGAACTCCGAAACGGGAGGATCTTACAGCAGTGTGCACGTTCGGGATATCTTAAGTATAACCGAATTATCCCTCAGGTCAAGAATCCAGACTTCTGGACAACCGAAAGATCAGAGGATACAATTATGCATACAGATCCAGAGGAGTAGCGAGAGATGGAATTTTATGATGCAGTCCGTTCCCGATTCAGTGTACGAGCGTTTCGTGATACGGCGGTCGAGCCGGAGAAGATCACGCGCATCCTTGATGCAGCCCGACTGGCCCCTTCAGCGAAGAATATGCAGGAGAGTCGCTACGTGGTGGTCACCGACCCCCGCAAGAGAGCACAGCTTGCAGAGGCGGCCTATGGTCAGCAGTTCGTCGCACAGGCCCCGGTCGTGATCGTCTGCTGCTCGATAAGTGACAGGAGCACCATGAAGTGCGGTCACCCACGGTATACGATCGATGCCGGCATCGCCATCGAGCACATGGCTCTGGCAGCCGTGGCAGAGGGGCTCGGCAGCTGCTGGATAGGATCGTTCTCACCGGAGAAGACCCGGGAGATCCTTGGGATCCCGGAGGAGGTGGAGGTCGTGGAACTGCTGCCGATCGGGTACCCTGCAGCGAATGCGAAGCCAGTCAGGGGGAGAAAGGACCTCGATCAGCTCGTCTGCTATGAGAGCTGGACACTCTGAGTGCCATGGATGTAGCGCTCAGGCTGTTTGACCGTGAGGACATCCCGTATCTGCTGCAGTGGACAGCAGGTGCGGGGGAGAAGGCTCTTGCCAAATGGGCAGGACCCGTTTTCACCTATCCACTCACCGAGGGGCAGCTTCTTCGCTATCTCTCCGGCAGTGTAGGCAGGCAGCTCTACTGTATCACTGCGACGATCAGCCTGTCGGGATCATCGAACTCTTCGAGATCGATCAGCGACATCGAAACGCGAGGATCGGGAAGATCCTCATCGGTGACCGGGCAAGGAGGGGTGCAGGTATCGCAACCGCGGCGATCCAGAGATTGCTGCATACCTGCTTCCATGAGTATCACCTGCACAAAGTCTCCTTGAGTGTCCTCTCTGATAACATCGAAGCCCTCTCGTGCTATGTCCGTAACGGCTTCATCCGTGAGGGGGTCAAGAAGGACCACCGGTATCTGGACGGGAGGTGGCATGATCTGATCGAGCTGTCCCTCTTCTGTGCAGACTGGAGGACCGATTATGAACACAGACCGCTTCATGAACTCAAGACTGAACGTCTTATCGTACGGTCCGCGCTGACCTCCGATGTGCCGGCGGTATGTGACTACTACCGGAGGAACCGGTTATTGCTCGAAGAGTTCGGACCGAAGCGCGAAGATGATTTCTATACGCTGGAACGGCAGAAGGAACTGCTCTTGGATGGTATCCTGCGTGAACGCAGCGGTGAGTGTCTGCGATGCTGGATCGTCCCGAAGGGACGTCTGGATCAGATGATCGGCAGTATCAGTCTCTCTGCGATCATTCGTGGGAACTTCCGTTCCTGTTTCATCGGGTATCAGCTCGATACCCGGGAACTCCGGCAGGGATACATGAAAGAGGCTCTTGCTGCGGTGATCACCTGTGCCTTCGGTCCTCTGGGCCTGCATCGGATCGAGGCTAATATCATGCCGGAGAATCGTGCCTCACGTGCGACTGCTGAATCCCTCGGGTTCGTATGTGAGGGACTTGCCAGGGACTATCTGAACCTGCAGGGTACCTGGACCGATCATCTGCACTATGTGCTGCGCGCAGAACAGTGGCAGCACCTGCCTACAGTTCTCTGAACCCGCACTTCTGATCGTGATCTGCAGAACACTTGACAATCAGTCATGTATTCATTATAATTAGCATATGCCAATAAGGCAGAGGATAATACAGATTTACAGGAGGAGTCAATATGCCTGGAAGAAATGGAACAGGACCTGCGGGAGCAGGACCAAGGACTGGCTGGGGTATGGGGAACTGCGCTCCAGCACATAATGAGCAAGCTGCCGGAGTCACACAGACCCCGGAGGACACAGCTGCAGGACAGGTAACGGGCGCTCAGGTCGGTTTCGGCAGAGGTCTGGGAAGAGGTCTCGGACGAGGCTTTGCACGAGGGTTCGGCAGAGGCTGTGGACGAGGCATGGGCCGGGGTCGCTGGTAGTGGTAGTAGCTCTACCCGTACGAGAGGACAGGGGTCTGGATTCGATTCTGGATCCCCGTTTTGGCAGAGCCCCGGGATTCATCATCTATGATACGGCTGCAGCACAGCTGCACTACATGGTCAATACGCAGAACTATGAAGCCGAACAGGGGGCAGGGATCCAGACTGCCATGAACATATTGGAAGGCGGGGCGACTGCAGTGATCTCAGGATTATGCGGTCCCAATGCATACAAGGTCCTCACCAAAGCCGGAGCAACGCTCTTCTACAAGAAAGGCGGGACAGTCACAGAGGCGCTGGAGGATCTTGCGCATGATCGCCTCAGCAGGGCCGATGAAGCGAATATCGAAGGCCATTGGGTATGAATCGGTTAATTAGCATATGCCTGCTATTGGAATTCTTTTCAAAACCGGGTATAACTGATACTACCAGTACAATACCAAATATGGAGATATGGACATGAAATATGCGATCCCCTGTGTGAACGGGAAGTTATGTATGCATTTTGGACACTGCCAGGAATTCATCATGGTAGAAGTAGACGATACGACACAGACGATCGTCGGTACAGAGAATCTGAACCCGCCTCCTCATGAACCCGGGGTACTTCCCCAGTGGCTGCATGAGCAGGGAGCCAACGTGATCATCGCCGGCGGTATGGGTTCTCGTGCACAGCAGCTGTTCGAGCAGAATGGAATACAGGTTGTTACCGGTGCGCAGAGTGCTGCCCCGGAAGAGTTGGTCAACGCCTATATGACCAGTTCTCTGGTGACAGGTTCAAACGCCTGCGATCACTGATACTAGCATCAATCAATTTTCTCCACATGTGATTCGAGCGATCCGGTACCCCCGGGTCGCTCCTTTTATTAGTGTGTCTGCACCCGACAGGATCCCTGCCGGGTATCTCCGTCTCTGCTAGGCATCCGGTGAGATACCCAGCTGCTGCAGGTACATCTTCCGATAACTGCTGGGGGCCAGGCCGGTATAGGCTTTGAAGGTCTTGCTGAAGTGGAACTCACTGTAGAATGAGAGCTTCGCAGCGATCTCCTTGACCGAAAGCCCCGTCTCTGCCAGCAGAGCGCCTGCCGCCTCGATCTTCAATCTGGTGACATACTTCATGGGGGTGGTGTGTATCCTCCGCTTGAACAGCCGGATGAAATACGATTTGTTGAGTTTCAGGTGATCTGCAATGTCCTGCAGGGTGATGGTGTTCATGACATTACGCTGCATGAACTGGATCGCCTTCTCCAGATGCACGCTGTCTCCTCTGCCGAGAGAGGGGGCAGAGCCGTCTTCACTGAGCTGATACAGGAATGCTATGAGCTGATGCGTCGCAGAGAGCTGTAGGTTCCTGTTCGTCGACAGTCCCTTCTCTCTGATCTCCTCGAAGAAGAATCGATTGTTCGTACCGATTCGGTACTGTACAGACTTGGTGATCTCCTGCTCCAGCAGTTCCCTGATCGCATCCTCATCTTCACCGACCTCGATGAGTACCGCATAGTAGGTGATCGGATCATGTATATCCTTTGCCTGGATCGAGTGCAGGGATTCCGGGGAAGTCAGGAAGAGCGAACCGGGGGATATGGTGCAGGTAGTACTGCCGTTGACGAACACCCCCTTGCCCTGAAGGAAATAGTGGATCTCATACCGGTGAGGGTCATGCCTGTGGTAGCGGCCGTGCCACTTGATCTCGTCCTCTTCCTTCATCTGGTAGACGAACACTGCGTCCTTGATAATCATAATGTCAATTATATATATGCCTTATCAATAATGTCCATTGTTTTCTATCCATTTTAGGATAACACTATAGACATAATCTTGCAGAGGAGCGATGAAGCAGTGAAGACAGTCGCAGGTATCGATACAGGGACTCAGAGTACGAAAGTGCTCATCTATGACTATGAGCAACAGAGGATCGTCGCACAGGTATCCGCCGCACATGAACTGATCAGCCGTACCGACGGTACGCGTGAGCAGGAAGCCTCCTGGTGGATCAGAGCCATCGGCAGCTGCTTCGAGCAGATCCCTCAGGAGATACGAACGTCCATCGAGGCTGTCGGGGTCTCGGGACAGCAGCACGGGTTCGTCCCCGTCGATGCGCAGGGGGAGGTGCTCTACCCGGTAAAACTCTGGTGTGATACCTCAACAGCGGCTGAATGCACAGAGCTCACCGAAGCTTTCGGTGGGTCGGATGCACTGCTCGAACGGGTGGGGAACCTCGTGCTCCCCGGGTATACCGCATCGAAGATCCTCTGGCTGAAGCATCAGCATCCGGAGGTCTATGAGCGCATGGCAAAGATCCTGCTGCCCCATGATTATATCAACTGGTATCTGACTGGGGCCTACACCATGGAACCCGGTGATGCCTCCGGGACTGCGCTGCTCTCCATCGAAGAACGGACCTGGAATACCGAGCTCATAACCGCACTGGACCCGCAGCGGGACCTGCTTTCCTGCCTTCCCCGTCTGATCGATTCCCGGGAGCCTGCCGGGAGGGTGACAGATCGTGCAGCAGCCGAGTTCGGGATCCCTGCAGACATCCCTGTCTCAAGCGGCGGGGGTGATAACATGATGGGAGCTATCGGTACCGGTACCGTGGCCCCCGGGGTCCTGACGATGAGTCTGGGAACCTCCGGCACCATCTACGGCTACTCTGAGACCCCGGTCATCGATCCGAACGGGGCACTGGCCGCCTTCTGCTCATCTACCGGAGGATGGCTGCCGCTGTTGTGTACCATGAACTGTACAGTAGCCTCTGAACTCACACGAGCTCTTCTCTCTGCTGATCTGGGCAGCTTCGATGCACAGGCAGAGCGTGCGGCAGCCGGTTCTCAAGGGGTCATCATGCTGCCCTTCTTCAACGGAGAGCGTACCCCGAACTTCCCCCATGGCAAGGGGTGCATCGTCGGCATGGATGCAACGAACATGAAAGAGGAGAACATCGCCCGTGCAGCGATGGAATCTGCGATCTTCGGGCTGAAGACGGGTCTGGATGCCTTCATCGCACTCGGGTACCGGCCCAAAGAGGTCCGACTCATCGGGGGAGGGGCCAATTCTCCGCTCTGGAGGCAGATCGCCGCCGATATCCTCGATCTGCCGGTAGTGATCCCACAGATCACCGAGCTGCAGCCTTCGGTGCTGCCCTGCAGGCACTCTGGTGCATGAAGGGGCTCTCAGGAGACCGGGAACCGATCAGCACCACGACCGATGAGCATGTCGTGCTGGACTCTGCAAAGGGGTGCAGCCCCTCCCGGGAGGCGGTATCGACCTATCAGCGTACCTATGCTGTGTACAGCTCGTATGTAGAGGCATTGACAGGACTGTTCTCATGAACAGTGACTTCCATCATAATATCCACACAAAGAGGTGACCGTATGTCAGACGTATTCATTGGAGAGAGAGCCTATTTCCCCGGGATCGGAAAGATCCCCTACGAAGGAGCATCATCAGATAATCCTCTGGCCTTCAAGTTCTATGATCCCGATAAGGTGATCGCCGGCAGGACCATGAGAGAGCATCTCAGATTCGCCATCGCCTACTGGCACTCCTTCTGTGCCAATGGTGCTGATCCCTTCGGCACTCCTACCATGGCCTTCCCCTGGTCTCATTATGATCCCATGACTGCCGCGGTACAGAAAGCCGATGCAGCGTTCGAGTTCTTCACCAAGATCGGAGCGGACTTCTACTGCTTCCATGATACAGATGTCTCACCGGAAGGGGCTTCTGCCGCAGAGTATGAGCAGAATCTCTTTCGCATGGCCGGGGAGCTGAAGAGCAGACAGGATGCCACAGGGGTGAAGCTGTTGTGGAACACCGCCAATGTCTTCTCTCATCCGCGGTATATGAACGGAGCTGCGACCAACCCCGATTTTGCGGTGGTCTCACGTGCTGCCGTGCAGGTGAAAGCCTCTCTGGACGTGAACATGATGCTCGGCGGAGCGAACTACGTGTTCTGGGGAGGGAGAGAAGGGTATATGGATCTGTGGAATACCGACATGAGGCAGGAGACTGAACATCTTGCTCAGTTCCTGCGGATGGCACGCGATTACGGAAGGAAGATCGGGTTCACAGGCCCCTTCCTCATCGAACCCAAACCCATGGAGCCGACAAAACATCAGTATGACTATGATGCCGCCACAGCGATAGGGTTTATCAGACAGCAGGGGCTTGAGAAGGATTTCATGTGCAATATCGAGAGTAATCATGCGACACTTGCCGGGCACACCTTCGCCCATGATCTGCAGGTCTGCGCAGATGCCGATATGCTCGGCAGCGTCGATGCGAATCAGGGGGATTACCAGAACGGCTGGGATACCGATGAGTTCCCAACCAATGTCTATGATGCTCTCGAGGCTATGATGGTCATTCTCTCGAACGGAGGGCTCAAGACCGGGGGGCTCAACTTCGATGCAAAACTCAGAAGGAACTCAACTGATGCAGAAGATCTGTTCATCGGTCATATCGGCGGTATGGATACCTTCGCCCTCGGACTGCAGCTCGCTGACAGGATCATCAGCGAGGGAAAGGTCAAGGCCATGAAGCAGAACCGGTATGAGAGCTTCAGCAGCGGAGACGGGGCTGCCTTCGCACAGGGCAAGCTGTCTATGGAGGAACTTCGTGCTATCGGTATGGCTGCAGGAGAACCTGCAGCGACAAGCGGTAAGCAGGAGAAGATCCGTAATCTGATCAACCAGTATCTGTTCGGGTAGATCACTCTGAGCCAGCGGACTGTGTCTGCACAGTCCGCTGACCCCTCTGTTCAGAGCATTCAGTCGATGAAGGTGACCTCCCAGCTCATCTGTGCCACCTGTGAGATGGTCTGGTAGACCGAACAGTAGCGTGTGGCAACGTCGAAAGCTTTGGTCAGCTTCTTCTGGTGAGAAGCTCCGCTGATGGTCACCTCGACCGAACAGCGCTCAAGGGTAGCCACATCCTCATCCCGCTTGATCCCGGTCACATCGAACTCGACGAACGCATAGGTCTCTTTCATCTTCTCTGCGACCTCGGTGAAGGTCGCATACAGACAGCTCTCAAGAGCCCCGAGCAGCAGGTCATAGGGGGCGAACTGCTCGTTCCCCGGTCCGATGGCAATACTCTGGTCCCGATCATTGATCACCTTCCAGTCATCTTTGACGAATCGTGCTCTCATGTGCTGCATCGCGCCCATAGGTTTCTCCTCTGTTCGGCTGAAGTATAATTGATTTTTTCATCAATTAGCCGTATGGTTACTATACTGCAAAAAACCCCTATCGGATATGGTCGAGCATGGTGGTTTTCTTGAAACTGGCTTGAAGGGCTCTTCCTGCTTACCTCAGTATGGGAACTGACAAAGGGATCTTATATGAATATTACCTTGACTGCTGCGACCCTTACCTCGATCATCGATCAACGATCACGGATCATCTGGGTACTCAATGCGTCGGGGATGCTGCTGTGGTGCAGTACCCCTGCAGAGGAGTTCCTCGGGACGAACCCTGAACTCAGAGGTCGTCAGATGATCATGCAGACCCGTCTGTATAAGACCAGCATCCAGTTCAGGGAACTGGTGGATCCTGAGAATCGACTGGATCGGATCCAGTCGGTCCTGATCGATGGTGCCTACGTCGTGTGCAAGAAGGAGCAGATGACAGAACACGGGGAAGTGGTCTACTCCGTTCTCTCCGATCATTTCGATGCCGCCTATGGTACGCTGCGTGTTGATACACAGCAGATGCAGAGATCCGACACGGTGAAAGAGGGGAAGTCCACCCCGCCGAAGATCCTGGCAGCCCCGGATCCCTCTGTCACCATGGATCTGGCCCTTCAGGTGCAGCAGACCCTCGATCGCATGGGAAGGGCGGTACAGGCAGATCGTGCATACATCTTCCAGTTCAACTGGGAAGACCAGACCATGTCGAATACTCATGAGTGGTGTAATGAGGGGGTCGAGCCGGCGATCGATGAGCTGCAGAACCTCCCGAACTCCACCTTCCCCTGGTGGCAGAGCCTGTTGCTTGCCCACCGGAACATCGTGATCAATGATCTGGAAGAGTTCCCCCCGAGGCGGAACAGGAGAAGACCATCCTTGCCATGCAGGGAGTCAGATCCGTTCTGGTATTCCCGGTCGTGAGTGGTGAGACCCTGTATGGGTTCCTGGGATTCGATGCGGTGAACGAACAGCGGGTCTGGGCTGCTGCCGATATTGACTTCCTCAGTATGTACAGCTCACTCATCGCGGCAATATTCGACAACTCCGTGCTGATCCAGCAGGTCGTAGACAGTACTCGCAGGAACCTGCAGCTTGTGGATGTCATCCATATGCCGCTGGCCGTCGTTGACTCTACCGGTCTGATCCTTGAGACCAACCCCTCCTGGGATGTCCTGATCGATCGCAGAGACGAGGGGCTGGACCATATACGTGACTATGTGGTAAAGGATTATCTGGTCAAATTCAATGAGCTGTTCAACGCACTCTCCAGAACCGGCAGGAGTCGGTCTCAGGGGCGCTGATCTCCATCGAGGGTCGCTCCAAGGCAGTGATGCAGGTACAGATCTCCTGTGAACCGGTCGCCGAAGGGAACGGTTTCAACTACCTGATCGTCCTGCAGGATATGACCAGGATGCTGGCCTACCAGTCAAACATCGACAGGATGCATATGGAACGCTCTCAGATCTTCATGAGGTTCGCCGATGCCTTCTGCAAGCTGTATGACCGTTTCGATTTCGAGTGGCCTGATCACTATCTGACCGCTCGTCTCTCCCTGGTGATCGCTGCAGGCTGCTCTTTGGGGAAGGACCGCTCCACCGGTCTCTATCTGGCGGCCCTGCTGCATGACATCGGAAAGATCATGCTTCCCAAGAACATCCTGCTCAAGAGTGAGAGACTCAGTGATCAGGAGCGCATGAGCGTCCGGCGTCATATCATAGGCGGTGCTGATGTACTCGATCAGATAGAGTTCCCCTGGGAAGTGGCCAGGATCATCAGAGAACAGTTCGAGCATCGTGATGGCTCAGGGTTCCCCAACGGGCTCACAGGATCTCAGATGCTGATAGAATCTCAGATACTGTTCATGGTGAACATGTTCATCTCCCTGACACAGAGTCAGAACTACCGCGATCCGTTCACCGTCGATCAGGCGATGGAGATGATGAGTGAGCAGGCGGGTCTCTGGTTCGATCAGGAACTCTTTGCCGTCCTCACTGATTTCGTGGAAGATAATCTGAGGCGGCTGCGGCTGATCAAACGTTCTCTCAATGATATCATGATCACCAATTACATAACCTTCACCTAGCAGATGGGTGAAAGATCGGAATGACTCACTATGGTTACTATGTATATGATGCCTATGCAGACATATGTACCGGTGGGGTCCCCTGCATAGCGGCATAAATTGATAAAAGATACGATTCAGTGTACAATGGGCGCATATATGAAAACAGTTGCAGTTTACGATGAAAGTAAGATAAAGACCCTCAGTCCGCTCGAGCATATCAGGTTGCGAACCGGTATGTATATCGGGCGGCTCGGAGATGGTTCCAATGGTGATGATGGTATCTATATCCTTCTGAAGGAAGTCATAGATAATAGTATCGATGAGTTCATCATGGGCTTCGGCCGGCAGGTGACGATCGACGTGAAAGGCTCGACCGTCAAGGTGCGGGACTTCGGAAGAGGGATACCGCTCGGGAAGATCATCGACTGTGTCTCGGTGATCAATACCGGAGCCAAGTACAATGATGAGGTGTTCCAGTTCTCAGTGGGGCTCAACGGAGTGGGGACCAAAGCGGTCAATGCCCTCTCCTCGTTCTTTCATGTGATCTCATACCGCGCCGGCAAGTATGCCGAAGCGGTCTTCGAACGGGGGACCCTGGTATCGCAGAAGACCGGGAAGACCTCACAACCCGATGGGACCTTCATGGAGTTCACTCCCGATGTGAAGATCTTCGGGGAGTATGAGTTCGATCAGGATTTCATCATCGAACGGGTACAGAACTATGCCTATCTCAACGCAGGACTGGTCCTTGAGTTCAACGGCAAGCTCTACAAGTCAAAACGGGGGCTGCTCGATCTGCTGCAGGCAGAGGTGGGCTCTCAGACGATGTATGACATCATCTACTACAAGGGTGAACATCTTGAGTTCTCCCTCACCCATACGACCAACTACGGGGAGAATTACTTCTCCTATGTGAACGGTCAGTATACCAGTAACGGAGGCACCCATCTGAGTGCCTTCCGTGAAGGCATCCTCAAAGGTGTCAACGAGTTCTATAAGAAGAGCTATTCGGGAGTCGATATCAGAGAGGGGGTCGTCGGGGCCGTCTCGGTGAAACTGATGAATCCCATCTTCGAGAGTCAGACCAAGAACAAACTCGGGAACACGGAGATCAAGGGCTGGATCGTTCAGGAGGTGAAGAGTGCCATCGTGGACTTCCTTCTGAAGAATCAGGAAGCTGCCGGGCAGCTCAATGACAAGATCATGAACAATGAGAAGCTGCGCAAAGAGCTCAACGCAGTGAAGAAGGGTGCCAGAGAGGCCGCCAAGCGGGTCTCGATCAAGATCCCGAATCTGAAAGACTGTAAGTTCCACCTCTCTCATGCGAAGTACGGCGAGAATACGATGATCTTCCTGACTGAGGGGCAGTCGGCCTCCGGTTCCATGGTATCGACCCGGGATGTCTATACCCAGGCGATCTTCAGTCTTCGGGGGAAGGTGCTCAATGTACAGGGGAAGAAGAGGACTGAGATCTATAAGAACGAAGAACTCTACAACCTGATGAAGGCACTGGGGATAGAGAACTCCCTGGAGACCCTGCGCTACGGCAAGATCGTCATAGCCACCGATGCGGACTTCGATGGATTTCACATCAGGAATCTGCTGCTCACCTATTTTCTCAGCTATTTTGAGGAACTGGTCCTGCTGGGCCGTATCTATATTCTCGAGACTCCCCTGTTCCGTGTCAGGAACAAGAAGAGGACTATCTACTGTTATAATGAGGTAGAACGAGACAGCGCCCTGAAGGAGCTCTCCGCTCCTGAAGTGACTCGATTCAAGGGACTCGGGGAGATCTCGCCCAAAGAGTTCGGACAGTTCATCGGAGAAGATATCCGGCTGATACCGGTCAGTATCAAATCGATTCACGATATCAAAGAGACCCTGGAGTTCTATATGGGAAAGAACACCCCGCAGAGGAGAGAGTTCATCATGGAGAATCTGATCTAATGGCACACGCACAGAAACTGTTCAAGAAGAATTTCTTGGAATATGCATCATACGTCATCAAAGAACGCGCGATACCTGACATCTCAGACGGTCTCAAACCCGTTCAGCGGCGAATCATGCATTCGCTCTTCGAGATGGATGACGGCAAGTTCCATAAAGTGGCGAATGTGGTCGGTCACTGCATGAAGTACCACCCCCATGGGGACTCTTCGATCTACGAAGCCTGGTGAATCTGGCGAACACCGAGTTGTTCATCGACAAGCAGGGGAATTTCGGTAATATCCTGACTGGCGATATGGCTTCAGCTGCACGATACATAGAGTGTCGTCTGCTGCCCTATGCGAAGAAGGTCCTCTACAATCCTGAACTGACCGAGTACCAGGACTCCTATGACGGGAGGAACAGGGAGCCGCTCTCCTTTCCCGCCAAACTGCCGGTGCTGCTGATCCAGGGAGCTGAAGGTATAGCCGTAGGTATGTCCACGAAGATCCTGCCACATAATATCAACGAGGTCCTCGATGCGATGTCCAGTCAACTCAGGGGAGAGTCCTTCGAGATCTTTCCCGATTTTCCCGGTGGCGGGTTCTTGGATGTCTCGGGCTATGAAGAGGGGAACGGGAAGGTCCTTGCACGCGCGAAGCTGAATACAGAAGATGAGAAGAAGATCATCATCGAGGAGCTCCCCTTCGGGGTCTCCACCGAGAAGCTGATCACCTCGATCGAGAGTGCTGCGAAGAAGGGGAAGGTGAAGATATCGAACATCAGCGACTTCACCACCGATAAGATCAGTATCGAGATCAATCTCCCGAGGAACACCTATACCCAGGATGTGGTGGATGCGCTGTATGCCTTCACTGACTGCGAACAATCGATCTCCATCAATCTGCTGGTCATCAAAGAGGGACTCCCTACGATCATGACCGTACCGGAGGTGATCGGCTATCAGTCTGAACGACTGGTGAACATCCTGCGCAAAGAGTTGGAGAATGAGAAGCGGCATCTGCTCGATCGGCTGCATGCCAGGACGCTGGAGCGGATCTTCATCGAGCAGCGTATCTATAAGAGCATAGAGAAACGGGTCACTCAGGAACAGGTGATGCAGGCCGTCCTGGACGGGTTCATCCCCTACAGAGACGAGTTGATGCGCGAGGTGACCCCTGATGATGTCGAACGACTGCTGAAGATCCCCATCAGAAGGATCTCTCTGTATGATATCAATAAGGCAAAACATGAGGTCGATGAGATCAATCTGCGACTCAAGGAGATAGCCTATCATCTTGAGTATATCGTCGAATATGCTCTTGATACGATCGAATCGATGAGGCATACTTCGGGCCCACTGGCAAAGAGGAAGACCAAGATCATCTCCTTTGATAAAGTGGATGTGCGCGAGGCTGCCAACAGGGATCTGACAGTCAGTTATGATCCGAAGACCGGGTATGTGGGCTATGGGGTGAAAGACGGGACTTCGCAGTGTAAGGCTTCACTGTATGACCGGCTGCTCATCATCAAGAAGTCTGGGAGCTATCTGGTCACTGATACCATAGACAAATATTTTGCCGGTAAGGGCATGAGGTTCTGCTGTCTTGCTGATAAGACGCTGCTTGAGCAGACGGTGTTCACGATCCTCTATCAGGAGAGATCGACCAAACTGCTCTATGTGAAGCGATGCCAGATCACCCAGTTCATCATGAACAGGTCATACGAACTGGTCCCTGAAGATGCCAAGATCCTCAAGCTCTCGACCAGGGAAGATGCCGAGATCTTCGTACAGTACAAGCCGAGCAAGCGGATGAAGGTCTACGAAGAGAGCTTCCCGTTCTCCGGATTCCTGGTAAAGGGAGTCAAAGCCAACGGAGTGAGGCTCACCACGAAGCCGATACTCTCCATGCGTATCAGAAGGGCTGTGCACACACATCCTCAGGAGCATGAAGGGGATCAAGAGGAATCTGAATCAGAGAAGCAGCTGCAGTTGAATATGGGAGATATGTAATGGAGAACACAGTCAGGGACAGGATCCTCTATGAGGATAATCATCTTATCGTAGTGAACAAGCTTCCCTCGGAGATCGTGCAGGCAGATGAGACCGGCGATACCCCGCTCAGTGAGCTGGTCAAAGAGTATCTGCGCAAGACCTATCACAAGCCTGGGAACATCTTTCTGGGAGTCCCCCATCGGCTCGACCGACCCACGAGCGGTATCGTACTGTTCGCCAAGACCGACAAGGCACTCACCCGGCTGGGGAACATGTTCAGAGACAAGAAGATCACGAAGACCTACTGGGCGATCGTTGACAAGATGCCTCCTGATGAGCAGGGGGAGCTCAAGCACTATCTGGTCCGGAACCGAAAGAAGAATAAATCCTTCGCCTCCGATCAGGAGAAGAAGGATTCACAGTTCGCCCATCTGAGCTATCGTGTGGCCGGAGCGACCACGCATTACTACATGCTGGAGATCATCCTGCACACCGGCAGACATCACCAGATACGGGCACAGCTTGCTGCCATAGGGTGTACGATCAAGGGAGATCTCAAGTATGGTGCGAAGCGATCGAACAAAGGCGGGGGGATCTATCTCCACGCCCGCAAAGTAGAGTTCGAGCATCCGACCAAAAAAGAGCCGATGATCATTGTTGCCCGACCGCCGCTCGATCCCCTATGGGACTGCTTCGTCCACCTCTGATGTCCCTGCTGCGATGAACCCCTGGCCACTCTTGCCATCTACCTTGACCGTATACGGCACTTCTGCATGCACATAACGGATATGGTCCGATTCGATGACCGCTTCCATGCGGTCAAGGGCGGCAAAGTCACAGGACCCGTCATTCCGTATGGGGTTGATCGTCATATAGGCATTATGCAGGGAGGTGAGGTTCTGAAAGAAGTGGGTCCCTGACTCGGTTCGACTTCAAAACCCGGCAATCCTGTCTCGATGATCACCTTTGCCTGTGAGATCTGCGACCAGGTGGTCGGGATACCCAGCCACGGGTCACTCGAACCCAGCCGGCCGGCTACCAGCAGGATGTAGCCCTTGTCCTCCTCTATGAACTTCTCATTGATCTCTGCGATGATCTGGGCCATCTCCAGAGTCTTCGCTGGATCGAAATGTTCCGGCTTGATGTAGACGATATCATACAGATCGTTGAAGGTCCCGTTACCCATAGCCCGTTTTGAATAGATCAGGGCGTCCTCGAGATGCGCCTGATCGATGCTGACATCCGCTGACTCGGCACCTTCTACGATGGGGCGGATCTGCAGGATGCTGAACTCGGGTTTCTTGTTCGAGGGCTTGTTGAAGTTACAGGCGAACTCGATCTCGATCGGTACGTTCATGATGTGTTCACCGAGCTGCAGCAACTCTCTGATGATCTTTGCCACAGGCAGGATGTTGTACTTCAGCAGGGCTGCGAAGGTGATGATCTTCTTCCCCTGAGCCGAAGGTGAATCGGATATGACATGGTTCTTGACATCATAGGTGGAGGCGATGTACTTCAGCGGAGCAGGATCGGTGATATCGGCGACATCGAGCTGTACGAGGTTCTCAGAATCGGAAGCCTCAGGCTTGAAGGAATGCTCCATATCGAGGGCATAGAACTGCGTCTGCATCTTGGAGGTCGGAGACTGGCCGGCATTGAGCTGCATGGCCCGTTTCGGGTGTTTTGGTGAGAATCTCAGGGAGATCCCGTTGTCGACGACGGTCTTGCCGAACCCGAAAGCAAGATAGGCGATCCCGTCCTCCGGGGACTCCTTGCCCAGCGGGTAGTAGTTGAGAGATCGGGCGACACCGGAGACGTTCGGATAGCAGTACTGCCCGAAGGTGGTGCCGGTGACCTGCTGGATGATCACCGCCATCTTCTCCTCTTCGACCATATGGTTGGTCGCCCGCAGATAGTCCTTGCTGCGTCTGTAGTAGGTAGAAGCATACACGCACTTGATCGCATTGCACAGATCCTTCAGCTTTCGGTCGAAGTCCGGATGTGAGTTGGGGATCATGCAGGTCTCATAGATCCCCGCGAACGGCTGGTAGTGCGAATCCTCGAGGAGACTGGAGGATCTGACCGCTATCGGGCCTTCAGGACCTTGATGATCGCTTTGAGGTTCTCACGCAGGGTCTCGGGGAAGTCAGCATCCAGGAAGAGTCTGAGGATCTCCTTGTCCGTGTAGTCCTTGGTGACCTCATTGCTGAGGTTGTTCTGTTCCATGAACAGGTCGAACAGCTCGGTGGTGAGTACGATGGTCCTCGGTATCGACAGATACATCTCCGGGTACTTCTCCGCGAGCTGACTCTCCTTCACCTGCATGCTGATGAACGCCAGACCACGGCCCTTCCCCCCGAGGGACCCAGAGCCGATACGGGTGAAGAACGAGAGTTCATCGAAGCGATCCTTGTTGAAGATCGCGATGGTGTTCCGGCCCCGCTGCTGACGATAGGCCTTGATCGTCTGGATGATATCGTTTCGGAGCTCTTCAGGGCACGAGTAGTCCTCGAGGACCTTCGGTCTGATCAGTTTGGCCAGATTGAACAGTGCCCTGGCCTTCAGCCACTTGGAGAAATCATTGTTGTGCACATGGAACTGGAATGACTCCAGCGGTACGGCCGAGAGGGTATGCTGCAGATCCCGCAGGCTCTCGGCCTTGGCGATCTGTCGCAACGTCTCAGGATCTCTGAATATGAAGTCACCGAACCCGTAGTTCTTTCTGATGTAGGTCCTGATATCGGCAAGGAGGGTCTCTGAGTGCTTGTAGATGAAGTGCGCTCTGTAGCGTTCAGCTTCGATCTGATACTCCAGTCTGGATGACTGCAGCAGGATCGGCAGTTCACTGTTATCGGTGCGTATGTACTCACATAGCTTGAGACCTGCCTCCTTATCCTGTTCCCCGTCCTTCTTGTAGGAGATATCGGATATGATCCCCAGAGTACAGTCCCTGAACGTGTCATAGAGGGCTACCGCTTCGTTGTAGGTCTTCGCCAGCAGGATCTTCGGCCTGCCGCGCATCCTCTGGGTCCGTGACCAGTCGTTCAGCCCCTCTGACATGATATAGCGGGCTTGCTGGATCAGACTGGTGTAGATCATCGGCAGATAGGTCGAGTAGTAGCGTACCGAATCCTCGACGAGGATGATGACCTGGACACCGGCAGACCGGGTGTCCAGTCTGGCGTTCATCCTGTCCTCTACCAGCTTGACCATTGCCAGCAGGATATTGGGATTCCCCTGCCAGGTGAAGATGTAATCAACCACATCATGACTCTCTGTCTTGAGTTCCAGAAGCTTCTTGTGGGTCGCCTGTGGTGAGAGGATGATGATGGGTTTGTCGGGGTAGGTCTTCTTGATCGTCTCTGCAAGATCTGCCACATGCAGCTCTCCGATATTGATCATGGTGATCACCAGCTCGAACTCATGGGTCTTCAGTAGAGAAAGCGCTGTCTGTGCTGATGGGGCATGAGTGATCTTCGGTGGATAGCGAAGACCCAGCGATACATAGTCCTGAAAGAGCAGTTCTTCGATCCTGCCATCTTCCTCCAGCATGAACCTGTCGTATCTGCTGCAGATCAGAAGGATGTTCCGTACTCGTTTTGACATCAGATCCTGAAAGATGGTCTCAGGGATTATTGGTTGTTGATACATACTAGTACTGTATCATGTTTCAGCGGCTTTCGCTATGCTGTTGTGTTTCTGGTTGTGATTTGTGAATATGTATGAAAACAGTAATAATTTAGATAATATTACTGTATAACAAATAAATAATAAAAAATATTGCAATATACATATAATATGAATGAAATGCCATTTCATGTGATGAAAATATAAAAATAAGTACATCATATTGCGTAAAAGATAAATATAACAATTGACAATTGATATTTGCAGGTTTACTATGGTGTATAATTTTCTGAAAAGAGCTGAAAACTCTTTTTGGAAACACAACTTCGCCCATACTGATGGAGGTCATCATGTATCATTACGATTCGTTTATGGCAGAATTGGAACAGAAGAACCCTGCACAGCCGGAGTTCATACAGGCAGCCAAAGAGGTGGTTGAATCGATCATCGATGTAGTCAATGAGAATCCTGCATATCTGAATGCGAAGATCCTCGAGAGGATCACCGAACCTGACAGGGTCATCACCTTCAAAGTCGAATGGGAGGATGACAACGGGGATGTGCAGGTGAACAGAGGGTATCGCATACAGTTCAACAATGCGATCGGTCCCTATAAGGGAGGACTCAGGTTCCACCCGAGTGTCACACTCGGTACACTCAAGTTCCTTGGCTTCGAGCAGACCTTCAAGAACAGTCTTACCACCCTGCCCATGGGCGGTGCCAAAGGCGGGTCTGACTTCAACACGAAAGGGAAGTCGGACAATGAGATCATGAGATTCTGTCGGTCGTTCATGACCGAGCTCTATAGATATATCGGACCGAGTACCGATGTCCCTGCCGGTGATATCGGAGTAGCGCCCGGGAGATCGGGTATCTCTATGGTCAGTACAAACGTATGATGATCGAGAATACCGGAGTACTGACCGGGAAGGGCCAGAACTGGGGCGGTTCACTGATCAGACCTGAAGCGACCGGGTTCGGTGCCATGTACTTCGCCCATGAGATGGTAGAAGCTCAGCAGGATACCATGAAGGGGAAGACCATCTCCGTCTCAGGGTTTGGGAATGTCGCCTGGGGTGCTGTGATGAAAGCTTCTGAACTCGGAGCCAAAGTGGTGACGATCAGTGGTCCTGATGGATATATCCATGATCCTGAAGGGATCGATACCCAGGAGAAGTGGGACTACATGCTGGAGCTGCGGGCTTCGAACAACGACGTGGTCGAACCCTATGCCAAACGATTCGGGACCAAGTTCGTGAAGGGGCGAAAGCCCTGGGAAGTTCCGGTCGATATGGCATTCCCCTGTGCCATCCAGAACGAGCTTGACCTGCAGGATGCCGAACTGCTCATCAGTAACGGTGTCTCCTATATCGTCGAGACCTCGAACATGGGATGTACCACCGAAGCGGTGCAGAAGTTCCAGGCTAAGAAGATCCTCTTCGCTCCCGGGAAGGCCGCGAACGCCGGCGGGGTAGCAGTATCGGGACTGGAGATGTCACAGAACTCCATGAAGCTCCGCTGGTCAAAAGAAGAAGTCGACGGAAGACTGCATGAGATCATGCAGAACATCCATGCCTCCTGCATCACAGAAGGGACGATGCCTGACGGCTATGTCGACTATGTGAGAGGGGCGAACATCGCGGGATTCAAGAAGGTGGCTGATACCATGCTGCAGCTTGGCTATTAGTACTTCTTATCTATACTGGTTTCGTGGGTCCCATCTTGATGGGACCCTTTTTATTGCTTCCAGCGTAAGAAGATGTCTATCTAGCCTTCACTGTATATAGTGCTTATGCATGATAAAGCCACAAATAATCACTAAATGTAGCGTGTACTCTTTTCATATTGGAACAAATACAGTAAGCTGAAGACTTGCTGCAGTGTTCCTGAAGCAAGATAAGAAATCATTTTTGGAGGCTCTTCATGGCAAAGGGTAGTAATGAATTAAAACCATTGGGCAGGAAGATATTCCTGGACCGGTATGCGCTCAAGGATGGGAAGAAGGATACCCTTTCAGTCGGAGACCTGGTGATCGCAGTGAGTAACACCCAGACAGGACAGCGGGAGATCGGTACGGTCGAAGCCCTTCTGGATAACCATATGGTAGCAGTCAGACTCGAGGATGAGACCGATCTGATCGTCAGCTCAGAACATATCGACAAACCTCTTGAGACGACTCCGGACAAGATGCTCAAGAGGACCGCTGCGGCATTGTCAAAAGTCGAGGACAAGAAGGTGCAGAGCCTCTGGAACGAGAAGTTCGACTGGCTGCTGGAAGACTGGAGATTCGTCCCCGGGGGGAGGATCCTCACAGGAGCCGGTACCGATCAGAAACTGACCTATTATAACTGCTATGTGGTACCTTCACCGAAGGACAGCCGCGGCGGGATCATGCAGACGCTGACCCAGATGACAGAGATCATGTCTCGCGGGGGCGGGGTGGGGATGAACCTCTCCTCCCTGCGGCCGAGACACGCCTATGTGAAAGGGGTGAACGGGCGATCGAGCGGGTCTGTCTCCTGGGGAGGTCTCTTCAGTTTCGTCACCGGCCTGATCGAGCAGGGCGGGAGCAGAAGGGGAGCCCTGATGCTCATCCTCAATGTCTGGCACCCCGATATCCTGGACTTCATCAAGAGTAAACGGGAGATGGGAAAGATCGAGAATGCCAATATCAGCGTCGGGATCACCGATGACTTCATGCAGGCTGTCAAAGCCGATGCAGATTGGACCTGTGTGTTTCCCGACACCTCGGACCCTGATTATGATACACAGTGGGATGGGAACCTTGATGCCTGGAAGGCTGCCGGCAGGGCAGTGCTCAGCTATAAGACGCTCAAGGCCCGGGAGATCTGGAACGAGATCATCGACAGTGCCTGGGCATCGGCAGAACCCGGGATCTTCTTCATCGACCGCTACAACAAACTGAGCAACTCTCACTACTATAACACCATCGCCAGTACCAACCCGTGCGGTGAGCAGGGGCTCCCGCCCTGGGGTGTCTGTAATCTGGGATCGATCAATCTTGCTCAGTTCGTGCAAGATGGCCAGGTGCTGTGGGAAGATCTTGCGACTGCTGTGCAGTACTCGGTGCGGTTCCTCGATAATGTCATTGATGATACACCGTACTTCTTCGAAGAGAACAAGGCTCAGCAGGAGTCCGAACGCCGGATAGGGCTGGGTACCATGGGGCTTGCAGAGATGCTCATCAGACTGAAGATCGCCTACGGCGGGGATGAGTCGATCAGCTTCATCGACAGGCTCTACCGGTTCATCTGTGTGGAAGCTTACAGAGCAAGTGCGGGGATCGCCCGGGAGAAGGGCAGTTTTCCCCTCTTTGATGCTGATAAGTTCCTGGAGAGTGAGTTCATGCTCTCCATGCCTCAGGACCTCCGTGATGAGGTCAGGGAGAAGGGGATCAGGAATGTCACGCTGCTTACCCAGGCTCCGACAGGTACGACCGGGACGATGGTCGGTACGAGTACAGGGATCGAACCCTACTTCTTCTGGGAATGGGAGCGAGTGGGTCGCATGGGATCCCACACTGAACGGGTCGACGTCTATGATGAGTGGGTGACAGAGCATCCCGGTGAGAGTCTGCCGGACTACTTCGTCACAGCTATGGACCTCTCTCCGGAGGCTCACGTCCGTGTCCAGGCTGCCATCCAGCGATGGGTCGACTCGAGTATCTCGAAGACCTGCAACGCTCCCCATGACTATACCATCGAGGAGACCCGAAAGCTCTATGAGATGATGTATGATCTTGGCTGTAAGGGCGGGACGATCTATCGTGACGGCTCCCGTGATACACAGGTTTTGAACATCAAGGATGAGGAACCTGCAGAGGAACTTGCACCGGTGCCTGAGATCAGGACCCGGGTACGCCCGACGATCCTCAGAGGGACCACCTATCGGAAATCGACCCCGATCGGGACGGCCTATATCACGATCAACTCCGATGGGGACCATTTCGAGGATCCGTTCGAAGTCTTCGTGAATGTGGCGAAAGTCGGTTCGGATGTGGCTGCAGATGCAGAAGGGATCGGCAGACTGATCAGTCTGGTCCTGAGGATGGCCTCTCCCCTGACACCCAAGCAGCGTGCGGAGGCGGTAATCGCCCAGTTGCGATCGATCGGTTCCGGACGTCAGACAGGGTTCGGTAAGAACCGGATCATGAGTCTTCCTGATGCGATCGCTATCGCGATCGAGGAACATATCGGGTCTTCCGAGGGCTCTCACATCTATCCGCCCCTTCCTGATGAAGAGGATGAGATCGCCAGGAAGCAGTTCAGTCTCTCCTTCACCGAGAGCGAGAAACCCCGGGCTGCTCAGGCTGATATCTGCCCTGTCTGCGGGAATGCTGCGTTCATGAACATCGAAGGGTGTAAGAAGTGTTTTCCTGCGGGTACAGTGAGTGCTGATCGGCACAGCTGGATAGAGAATGGGGTCTTCTTGAGTGACCCCTCAAGGTGAATATGAAACAGTGCAGCGTCTTCTCGACGTATAAAGGGCTGAACAGGAGTATCTATATCCTGTTCGCGGCAAGGGTCGTGAACAGGATCGGAGATTTCGTTCAGCTCTTTCTGGTCCTCTTCCTAACCCAGCGAATGGGGTTCAGCGAATCAGCCGCAGGCAGGTTCCTGATGCTGACCGGTGCGGTGAATGCTCTTGGCATGATCATCGGCGGGTATGCCGCTGACCGATACAACAGGAAACGGGTGCTGGTCTTCAGTCAGCTGATGATCGCTCTGTTCTACCTGCTGTGCGGGTTCTCTACCCATTCGATGATCACCCCTGGCTCATCAGCATCTCCTCGATCTTCAGAGGAGCGACCAGACCGGTGACAGATGCTCTTGTTATAGACCTCTCAAGCGGTCTGGACCGGAAAAAAGCCTTCTCGCTGTTGTATCTGGGTACTAATATCGGGGTGGCCATCGGACCTGTGATCGCAGGGTTCCTCTATACCTCCCATATGAGCTGGCTCTTCTGGGGGGATGCGGTCACTACGGTCATCGCCGCAGCAGCTGTGATGTTCTTCATAGAGGAACTCAGACCGGGGGAGCAGAGTGCTCCCGATGCAGCGACCGTGCTGCCCGCAGGTGAGCAGGCAGAGATCGGCAGTGCTCTGGTGGCGTTCTTTCGCAGACCGGTACTGGTCTTCTATGTCTGTATCGCCTTCCTGATCAGTTTTGTCTACTCGCAGCATGGTTTTACCTTCCCGCTGCAGCTTGAGCGGCTGTTCCCCGGCAATGGTGCGAAGTTCTTCGGGAATGTCATGACCTTCAATGCCGTGATCGTACTGCTGTTCACCGCTCTGGTGACCAGGCTGACAGTAGGGAACCGCCCCCTGACGAACATGGCGCTATCGGCAGGTCTGTTCGCGGTCGGCTTCGGGATGAACGCGTTCATCGTCAGGATGCCTCTGTTCATGATCGCGGTCTTCTTCTGGACCATCGGGGAGATCCTGCTGGTGACGAACTCTCATGTGTTCGTAGCCAATCATACTCCGGTGACCCACCGTGCGCGCTTCAGCAGCATCATCAGTCTGGTCGAAGGTTCCGGCGCCATCATGTGCCCGTGGATCACCGGGATGCTCCTGGAAGTCTCTGATGTGTCGAGTGTCTGGCTGCTCACAGGCTCTGCAGCCACAGGTGCAGGGGTCGGGTTCCTGCTTCTGTCACTGGTCCTTCAGAGAAGAGAGGTTTCGGTCATCAAGATCGATGTGCCATGATAGAAGAGATTTTTTTTCCGCACTATCATATGGTATGCTACTATATATAAGGCTTACGAGCTGCTTGCAGAACATACAGCATAGGGGGGCATGGTGAAGATACAGAAGCAACAGGCAATGCGGACAGTCCTGAAGGGGCTTGCACCGCTTGGATTAGCAGCTGTCTATTTTTTTGGATGGCGTTTTATCGCAGTACTTGCAGTCGTCACGGCGACCGGGGTGGTCAGTGAATATCTCATGTCAAGACGGTATGGATTGAAGATCACCGAATCTCTGTTCGTCTCATGCATGCTGTTCGCACTCTCTCTCCCTCCGGCGATGCCGCTCTGGATGGCAGCGGTCGGTATCGCCTTCGGTATCGTCTTCGGTAAGATGGTGTTCGGTGGGTTCGGCAAGAATGTCTTCAATCCCGCGATCACTGGACGTGCCTTCATCTATGTGAGTTTCGGTGTCCCCATGACGGCACAGTTCATCAACCCGGCGCTGTTCGTGAACGGCTGGTTCCCCGGAGGGTTCGCATCCTGGATCACGCGTGCAGATGCTGTCTCCAATGCGACCCCTCTGGTCACGCAGAGTGCCAGGCTTGTCGATATCCTCCTGGGAGCAGTCCCGGGAAGTTTCGGTGAGACTTCGGTGATACTGATCCTTCTCGGCGGGGCCTATATCATCTATAAGAGAGCTGCGAACTGGCGCTTCACGGTTGCCTCGGTAGCAGGGTTCGTCCTCCTGCAGTCGCTGCTGTGGATCGCAGGGGTCCCGCAGGCTACAGACCCCCTGTACGGCATACTCAGCGGGAGTTTCCTCTTTGCCGCGTTCTTCATGATCACTGACCCGGTATCAGCATCCCAGAGTACCGATACCGGCAGATGGATCTACGGTATCCTCTTCGGGCTGCTCACCGTATTGATCCGGGTCTTCGCCAACTGGCCTGAGGGGGTCACCTTCGCGATCCTGCTTGCCAACATGTTCGCTCCTCTTATCGACTATCTGGTGAAAGAGCAGAAACGAAAGAAGAAGGTGAAAGCAGCAGAAGCGAAAGCAGCAGGGGGAAGTCGATGAAAAAAGATGGATTCTTTGCACTGCGTATCTATCCTCTGGTGTTCATGCTGATGGTCACCGTGGTATGTATCTCCATCGTGACCGGGCTGTTCCTGTCCACAAAGGAGCGAGTCGAGGCGAACGAGGGGCTGTTCCTGAGAAAGACCATCCTGCAGGCGGCCAACATACCGTATCCGGATGATTTTCGTGAGGTCACCGCCCTGTATGAGGCATCGGTGACAGAGGTCTCCGACGGGCAGCTCTACTATCGGGTAGCACAGCCGGATGGGTCGTTTACCTATGTGGTTCCCATCGAAGGGGCAGGGTTGTGGGGTCCGATATCACTGCTGGTGGGGTTCACTGAATCTCTCGATGAGCTGACGGGTATCGGTATCTTCAGTCAGAACGAGACCCCCGGACTCGGGGCAAGGATCGAAGAGGAGTGGTACCGGATGCAGTTCGTCGGCAAACGGGGACCGTTCGTGCTCGTTGATGAGGGCATGGCAGATGCCCCCGATGAGATCGATGCGATCACCGGAGCGACAAGGACCTCTCTTGCCATGAGAGATATCATAAATGAAGCGGTCACGCTCGGACCGGCTATCGTAAGGGGGCAGTAGTATGATCTCAAAACGAATGAAGAAGACCTTTCTGACCCCGCTGGGAAAAGAGAACCCTGTCTTCGTACAGATCCTCGGTATCTGTTCGACCCTTGCTGTGACGAACAAACTGGAAAACACCGTGGTGATGACCCTCGGGGTCCTGTTCACGACGATGTTCTCGAGTTTTACCCTATCTCTGATCAGGAAGTTCATCCCTTCGCGTATACGTATGATCGTTGAGACGATGGTCATAGCGACGTTTGTCATCATCGTCGATATCGTGCTCAAAGCCTATATCCCTGATGTGTGGAAGCAGCTCGGCCCCTATGTCGGATTGATCATCACCAACTGTATCATCATGGGTCGTGCAGAGGCTTTCGCGCTGAACAACACTCCCGGGCTCTCGCTGATCGATGGTCTTGCCTCGGGGATCGGATACTCCTATGTCCTTCTGATCATCGCGTTCTTCAGGGAACTGCTGGGGACCGGGACCCTCTGGGGTGTTCAGATCCTTGGTGACTGGTGGGTGAACTGGTCGATCATGATCATGCCCCCCGGGGCGTTCTTCATGCTTGCGATCTTCATATGGATCGTGAAAGAGACCTTTATGACCGAGAAGAAGGAGGCGTCGAATGAATAGCGCATACTACCCCATAGCGGTGTTCTTTGCCGCTATCTTCACCAACAACATCCTGTTGACCAACTATCTGGGCATGTGTTCCTTCCTCTCTGTCTCCAGAGAGCTGAAGACCTCAGTCGGACTGGGGATCGCCGTGACCTTCGTCATGGCTTCGACGACCGTCCTGAACTGGCTGGCCTATACCTATATCCTCATACCGTTCGGTCTGTTCTATCTCCGCTATATCGTCTTCATTATCATCATCGCCGCGTTCGTGCAGCTGGTCGAGATGATCATAGAACGGACGAGCGAAGGGCTCTATGCTGCTCTGGGTATCTTCCTGCCATTGATCACCGTCAACTGCGCCATCCTCGGAGTCAGCCTCTTTATGGTCATTCGTGACTACTCCCTGCTGACCTCGTTCTTCTTTGGACTGGGAAGCGGGCTCGGCTGGTTCCTGGCGATCCTTGCCATGGCCGGGATCAGACAGAAACTGGTCAAGGCGAAGGTCCCTGCAGGACTCGAAGGCGCCGGAATCACCCTGATCATTGCAGGGATCATGGCTCTGGCGTTCATGGGCTTTTCCGGTATGATCACCATTTCCTAGGAGGCAAAGATGTTCATGACGTTATTGATGAGTGTAGCGATCGTCTCAGCGATCTCACTCTTTCTGGCTCTGCTGATGGTCATTGCCGATGCGACTATCGGTAACTACGGGGATGTGATGATCACCGTGAACGATGATAAGAAACTGACAGTCAAAGGCGGGCAACCACTGCTCAAAGCGCTGAACGGGGAGGGGATCTTCATCCCCTCTGCCTGCGGCGGGCGGGGTTCCTGCGGTCTGTGCAAGGTGAAAGTGACAGCCGGAGGCGGTCAGTATCTTCCGACTGAACTTCCCTGGATCTCGGATGCAGAGAAAGCAGAGCATATCCGTCTTTCGTGTCAGTTCAAGGTGAAGAGTGATGTCTCCATCGAGATCCTGAGGAGCTGTTCAATGTGAAGCAGTTCACCGCCAGGATCGAGAGGCTCCGAGATCTCACCCATGATATAAAAGAGGTGCGTCTGGCCCTGATCGACCCCCCGGTCATCGAGATGACAGCGGGACAGTTCATCCAGTTCCAGGTCCCTGAGTATGAACTCACCGAAGAACCGGTCTACCGTGCCTACTCCATGGCCTCTGTCCCGAGTGATACCGGCCATGTGGAGCTGGAGATCAGGCTGGTCCCCAATGGTATCTGTACCACCTATGTGCATAAATACCTGAAGGAGGGCGATGAGGTGCTGCTCAACGGGCCCTATGGAGAGTTCTATCTTCGGGATACCGAGAGACCTCTCATCTGTATCGCAGGTGGGTCAGGGATGGCCCCGCTCAAATCCATCCTGCTGGATATGGCAGAGAAGGGCAGCACCAGGAAGGCGCAGTATTTCTTCGGTGCACGTTCGAAACGTGATCTGTTTCTTGTGGAAGAGATGCGTGAGCTTGAGAAGCGACTCCCCGGGTTCACCTTCATTCCTGCGTTGAGCGAACCGGCTGAAGAGGATAACTGGGACGGTGCAGTGGGACTGATCACCGATATCGTGGCACAGCAGGCGCAGGATGCCTCAGAGGCAGAGGCCTATCTGTGCGGCAGCCCCGGGATGATCGACGCCTGTGTGAAAGTCCTTACCGGCCTCGGGGTTCCCGAAGATCGTATCTACTATGATAAATTCGCCTAAGGAGGGAGAGTCATGAAACAATCTCCACAGTTCACGAAGATCCAGGAGCAGATGAAGCCGGGGGTGATCACGCTCGATGGTTTCCTGGGGACCGATACCAGGAATCTGATAGATATTCTCGTAGAAGATGACGGGACGGTCCGTCGTCTTGGTCTTACCCATGCACAGATAGCTGATCGTATGGAGTACTTTCGCCAGAAGGGGCTTGATGGGCTTGGTGAGTTCATACACATCGACAGCAGCTTCGATGTGCGGGTCGATTCAGTACGGGGGGTGCTTCCCTCACCGTTCGGTGGGCCTGGGATGTATCAGAAAGTGAATACGACCGTCCGAAATCTCCGTATCGGAAGAGAGGTCACCTTCACGGACATGCATATCCACTTCGTACGTGACCATGGGTTCTACGAGGGGAAGGGCTCTGCCTACCGAATAGATCCAGAGGTACTCATCGAGGTGCTTGAGCTATAGTATCGCAGAGTAAAACAGGTCTGGTAACAGCATAAACTCACCCCGATTATGCAATATTCCGTATTGTTCTTGTATGTTTATACATAATGTAGCATAATGTAGGTTATTGTAGAAAAAAATGAGGAGTGTTTCATGAAAAGAACCGGATTACTGATCGTAACTGTTCTACTGGCAATGGCCCTGGTACTTGCTGGTTGTTCGAAAGCAGAAGAACCGGCAGCACAGGCTGCACCAGCAGAGAAGGCAGAGACTGCTGCACCGGCAGAGAAGGCAAAGACTGCACCAGTCGTAGATGATAAGATGGGAGGAGTCCTGGTCTTCGGTCGTTCAGGCGACTCGGTAGGACTTGATCCCGGTCGTGAGACCGATGGTGAATCCTTCTATGGTTCGACAGCAGTGTTCGATACGCTTGTTGAATTCGTCCCGGGTCAGACTGCAGTCAAACCTGCACTGGCTACCAGCTGGGAAGTCTCAGATGATGGTCTGGAGTATACCTTCTCCCTGCGAAAGGGTGTGACCTTCCATGACGGCACTCCCTTCAATGCTGAGGCAGTGGTATTCTCCTTCGAGAGACAGTTCATAGAAGATCATCCCTACTATGCACAGGGACCCTGGAAATACTGGGGCTATATGGATATGGATAACATCGTGGATTCCGTGGTCGCTGTCGATGACTATACCGTCAAGTTCATGCTGAAGAAAGTCGAAGCTCCATTCATCGCGAACCTCGCCATGGATTTCGCATCGATCGTCTCTCCAACAGCGGTAGAGAAATACGGTGATGATTTCAAGAACAATCCTGTCGGGACCGGCGCATTCAAGTTCGTCTCCTGGGCAAAGGACTCACAGATCGTCTTCGAGAGAATGATGCATACTGGGACGGACCGGTGTATCTTGACCGACTGATCCTGAAAGTGATCCCTGATGCGACTTCACGATGGCTTGCTCTGCAGAAGGGCGAAGTCGACCTGATCGATTTCCCATCGACAGAAGATATCGCAGCCATGAAGGCTGATCCTGATGTACAGGTCATCCAGCAGGCAGGACTCAACGTGGGATACCTTGCCCTGAACACCCAGAAGAAACCCTTTGACAACAAACTCGTTCGTCAGGCTATGAACTATGCCATTGACAATCAGGCTATCATCGATGGTGTCTACGGGGAAGCAGGACAGGTCGCCAAGAACCCGCTGCCTCCTACGATGTGGTCATACAATGATGACATCGAAGCATATGAATACAGCCCGGAGAAAGCAGCTGCTCTGCTGGCAGAAGCCGGCTATCCTGATGGGTTCGATATGGAACTGTGGGCTATGCCTGTGGCAAGACCGTACAACCCGAATGCACGAAAGATCGCAGAGATCATGCAGGATCAGCTCAAGAAAGTGAACATCAATGCAGAGATCGTGTCCTACGAGTGGGGTACCTACCTGGATAAGACTGATCAGGGTGAACACCAGGCAGCCATGTTGGGATGGACCGGAGATAACGGTGACCCTGACAACTTCCTCTGGGTCCTCCTCTCAGAACCGGCAGCGATCCCGCCTGCAGGTAACATCGCCATGTGGAAGAATGCAGAGTTCACAGAACTGTGCAGTCAGGCAAAACAGACAGCTGACCAGGATGTCAGAGACCGATTGTACCGAGAGGCACAGGTAGTCTTCCATGAGGAAGCACCCTGGGTTCCCATCGCACACTCAATCGTGACCATCCCTGCAAAGAACTATGTCAATGATTTTGTTATTTATCCTACCGGTAAACGTGTGTTCAAGCATGTTTGGCTGCAAGATTAATATTCGCTAGCGAATTTCATGTATGCACAGCCACTTGAACGAGTGGCTGTGCTATCTATTATATATACGGTGGACATATGCTAAAGCACATTTTAAAACGACTGGGGCTTCTGATCCCGACACTATTCGGCGTAGTGACGCTGGTCTTTTTTATGATAGCCCTTGCCCCTGGTGATCCTGCACGAGTCATGCTTGGGGAGCGTGCCAACGCAGCCCAGATCGAACAGATCAGACAGGAACTCGGCCTCGACAAGCCCCTGATCCAGCAGTACGGACTCTATCTCTCACGAGTAGTACGGTTGGACCTTGGTGAATCGATCACATCCGGTCAGAAGATCAAGGATGAGATCTCAGAACGATTTCCCGCTACCATCGAACTTGCCATCTGGGCCATGCTCTTCGCCTCTATCGTCGGTATCATCCTCGGGGTGACCTCAGCACGAAAGAGGAACTCATGGGTCGATTACACCACTATGGGAGGTGCCTTGTCGGGGTCTCCATGCCCGTGTTCTGGCTTGGACTGGTACTTATCATGATATTTTCCGTTTGGCTTGACCTGCTACCTACCGGCGGCCGAATGAATGTACGATATTACTTCGAACCGATCACCAACTTCTATATAATCGACGGGATGATCCTCTGGATCACCGAAGGCACACCGAAGTATCTGGTATCTGCCTTCCAGCATCTGATCCTTCCGACGATCGCTCTGGGGACGATCCCTCTGGCTATCATCGCAAGGACCACGCGAAGCAGCATGCTCGAAGTGCTGCAGCAGGATTACATCAAGACAGCACGGTCTGCGGGAATCAGGGAACGGAGAGTGGTCTATCGATACGCTCTGCGAAATGCGCTGTTGCCTGTCGTGACGGTCATCGGACTGCAGTTCGGTCTGCTTCTCTCCGGTGCGATCCTTACTGAGACGGTCTTCTCCTGGCCCGGTATCGGTAAATGGATCTATGTAGCCATCGGGGCACGAGACTATCCTGCAGTGCAGGGTGGTATCATCTTCATCTCGACATTCTTCGTGTTGATCAATCTGGTCGTAGATATCCTCTACTCAGTGATCAATCCAAGAATCCGCATGCAATAGGGGGAACGGTTTGAGTGAACATACACAGCTGGAACTGCTTGAGATACAAGAACCCGGTCCCTGGAGAGAGACCTGGTATAATCTGAAAAGAACCGGGGTGCCATGACGGGGCTCGGTATCATCATCTTCTTTATCCTGCTGGCGCTCTTCGCGCCGCTGGTAGCTCCTCAGGATCCTCTTGATCAGCTGATCGAGGCACGGAAGATCCCTCCCATGACCGATGGGTATATCCTGGGGACTGATGATCTGGGCAGGGACATGCTCTCCCGTCTCATCTACGGAGCCAGGATCTCCATGGTCATAGGGATCGTCTCTGTCGGCATATCACTGTTCTTCGGCCTGATCATCGGTGTCGTATCGGCGTACTACGGCGGGATCCTCGATAAGATCGTCATGAGGGTCATAGATATCATGCTGGCCTTTCCCTACATCCTGCTGACGATCGTCATCGTGTCGATCCTCGGACCGTCGCTGACGAATGCGATGATCGCTATCGGGATATCACAGGTGCCCAAGTATGCACGTCTTGTCAGAGCCTCTGTCCTCGCTGAGAAGGAGAATGATTATGTCATCGCAGAGCGTGCTCTGGGGGCTTCCAACCTTGAACTGATGTTCCGGACGATCCTCCCGAACTGTCTGTCTGCCACGATCGTACAGACCACGCTCGGTGTCGGGGAAGCGATCCTCAGTTCTGCAGGTCTCTCCTTTCTCGGTCTCGGAGCACAGCCTCCGACGCCTGAGTGGGGATTGATGATCGCAAGCTCCAAGGAGTTCATCACCAATGCCTGGTGGATCGTTACCCTGCCGGGTATCGCTATCCTGCTGGCAGTGCTCGGGTTCAATCTCTTTGGAGATGGACTGCGGGACATCCTCGATCCAAAGATGAGAAGTTAACTATGAAAGATACGACGAAGAATACGAACAAGGTGCTGCTGTCCATGGAGCATCTGAATTTTTCCTTCAACATCCAGCGGGGAGTAGTGAAAGCTGTACGTGATCTCTCCCTGACGATCAGAGAGGGCGAGACCCTGACCTGGTCGGGGAGTCAGGCTGCGGGAAATCAGTGACAGCCCATGCGATCAATCAACTCAATCCCATGCCGCCGGGTGAGGTGGTCAGCGGGTCGATCAACTTCAAGGGAAGGGATCTGCTCACTCTGCCCATGCATGAGATAGAAGCCCTGCGGGGGACTCAGATCTCCATGATCTTTCAGGAGCCGATGACGGCCTTGAACCCTGTGTTCACCATCGGTTCTCAGATAGCCGATGTGTTCATGACGCATCAGAAGATCTCAAAGCAGGAGGGGCTCAAACGCGCGGTCCACCTGCTCGATCTGGTGAAGATCCCCTCTCCTGAGACTCGTGTCCACAGCTATCCTCACCAGCTTTCGGGGGGAATGAGACAGCGAGCCATGATCGCCATGGCCCTCGCATCCCCTGAACCGGGGCTGATGATCGCTGATGAGCCCACCACGGCCCTTGATGTGACCATACAGGCGCAGATCCTCGATCTGCTCAACGACCTGAAATCAAAAGTGAATATGTCGATCCTGCTCATCACCCATGATATGGGAGTCGTCGCCGAGATGGCAGACCGGGTGGCGGTCATGTATGCCGGACGGAAGGTTGAGGAGGCGGATGTGTTCTCCATCTTCGAAGAGCCCCGCCATCCCTATACACTCGGTCTGCTCAACTCTCTGCCGTCCAATCAGAAGTACAAGGGTGCCAGGCGGCTTGAGGCGATCGACGGGACAGTCCCGGATCTGCTGACGATCGGTGAGGGGTGTCCATTCTGTAACAGATGCACCTTCGCTCTGCCGATCTGCAGCAAAGAGTTCCCGGAAGAGACGGTCATCACTGAAGAACACTCTGTCTGGTGTCATAATCACAAGGCAGTCGAGGAGATCATAGCAAAGTGAGTGATACGAAGTTAATAGAAGTAAAAGACCTTGCAAAGCACTTTGAGGTTCGTGCCCAGGGTGCCAGAGAGGATAAAGCCCTGCTGAAAGCGGTAGATGGTGTATCCCTTGATATCTGCGAAGGAGAGATCCTTGGTATCGTGGGTGAGTCCGGCTGTGGGAAATCGACTCTGGGGAAGACAGTCCTGCGACTGCAGGAGAAGACCTCAGGTCAGGTGCTCTACCGGGGAGAAGACCTCTTTGCCATGGGCAGGGTCGATATGAAAGAGATGACCAAGAACATCCAGATGATCTTTCAGGATCCCTACTCATCGCTCAACCCCCGTAAGAAAGTCGCTCAGATCATTGGTCAGCCTCTGCGTATCCATAATGCGGGTACCCCGGCTGAGCAGATCACCAGGATAGACCATCTGATGGATGAAGTGGGACTGAATCCCAAATTCAAGCGGCGGTATCCTCATCAGTTCTCCGGTGGACAGCGACAGCGAATCGGTATTGCCCGTGCACTGGCCCTCGGTCCCGAGTTCATCGTCTGTGATGAAGCGGTCTCTGCTCTGGATGTGTCGGTACAGGCTCAGATCCTGAACCTGCTGCTCGATCTTCAGGTTCGTCACGGGTTCACCTATATGTTCATCTCTCATGATCTGGCGGTAGTGGAGTTCATCGCTACGCGAATCCTGGTCATGTATCTGGGACGGGTCGTGGAGATAGCCAGTAAGGATGAGCTGGTGAACCAGCATGTGCATCCCTATACGAAGGCACTGTTCGAAGCCTTCCCGGTGACCGATCCACGTGCGAGAAAAGGTAAGAAGCAGATCGTCATGGGAGATGTCCCATCTCCGATCCATCCCCCGACAGGCTGTCACTTCCATCCACGCTGTCCCTATGCTGAACCAAGGTGTCGTGAGCAGTACCCGCCTCTTCGTGAGATCTCACCCGGTCATTCGGTAGCCTGCTGGGTGGTATAGCGCTACAGGTTCGAAGCCTTCACGAACGTCTTCCTCGCATGCTGCTCGAGTACCTGCGTACCTGCATAGACTGAGGCGAACAGCAGCAGGTATGCGGAAAGAGGAAATATGACGATCCACCAGAAGGGGGATGCTATCTTTCCCATACCCTGTCCGATAAGACCTCCCCACTCTCTGGTGATCGATAACAGTTCCAGCGGGTGGGTGGTCAGCTTGGTCCCTCCGATGAAGACCGAGAAGATGCCCAGCTGACCGATCAGTGTCAGGGTGGAGATGATCTCCTGAGAGAAGAGGATCGAGATATCCTCTGCAAGATGCGGAAGATAGTGTCTTTGAGGATCCAGTATCTGCTTCCTCCACAGCTTGCTGCCGCCTCGATGAACGGCGAGGTCGATAACAGGCTGATCTTCTCACGAAAGACCCCGATGGCGGCTGAGAGACCGAAGATGACGAACAGGATGGTCTGTATCGATGCGACCACCATCGGCGGTGCATCAGGATTGAAGATGAATCCGAACATCACTATATAGATGATGATAAAAGAGGGGAGTCCGATGAAGAGCGAGAACTGCCTTCCCGGTAGTGCTCTCCTGTGAGATTGATGGTATCCGATCAGGAATCCCAGCACGGTCCTGAGCAGGGCTGTCACCAACGTGACGCCGATGGTGTAGCGTGCACCGTACAGCAGGGAAGTAAGCAGATCATAGCCATAGACATCGGTACCAAGCAGGTGCCGCTTCGACGGTGGGTGCGGGGAGTAGTGCAGGACCCTCCCTTCTTCGGTGTGGGTGATGATCAGGTTCTCTGAGTCATCGAAGCTGTAGGGAGCGAAGAGCGGCCCCAGAAGAGCCAGAGCGATCCAGAAGAAGAGGATCGCCAGCATGATGCGTTGCGGATTTCTGTCAGGATTTCTGTTCATAGGTGCAGACCTTTAGGATAATACGTAGGATGATACCAGATGCCAGATATACGATCGAAACAGCTGCCCCTATGAGGATGATGGATGTCAGGGTGATACGGAAGTTGACCGCATAATCACGTAGCCCGTAGAAGGCATCATGTTCCATATCGAAGCCGTAGGCGAAGAGCATCCGAGTCAGTCCCGGTATGCTGAACATCCGTTCTGAGATGAAGAGTGTACCGGTGATGATGGAGATCATCTTATGGAGGTCTCCCTTGAACCTGTGGAGTACACCGGTGAGGATATGCCTGAAGATGATGGTGTTCCTCGGCAGGCCTTTGGCCTTCGCATATTGGATATAGTCCTCAGAAGAGATCTCCATCGTGTGACGGGCCGTCGTCCTTGCCACATAGGCCAGGGAGATGATTACCATGGTGATCAGCGGGATAGTGAGCAGGTGATCGGTAGAAGAGTAGTTCAGGTAGGCGATACGTACCCCGAAGCGCTGATAACTGAAGACCGCTACCATCTCCATGAGGATGATCAGGATGAAATCAGGGAGGGCACTGAGTGCTGTGAACAGTCCCAGTCCTCTGCGTCGGGGATGAGTCCCATACCATAACCCCAGGGCTATGCCCAAGACCATGCTGAGCACTGCTGATGTGAGCAGATAGGACAGAGAGGTCCACGCATAGGCAGGAATGAGGGACCGCAGGTCCCTGGGAGTCCTACCGAAGTAGACAGTGAAGAACTCAGTAGAGCCGATCTCCTGGATGAAGCCCCGAAGCACGTCGATGGGCCCTGAGGGGTTGAGAGCTCGTCCTGTATCAGTGAGCGTGAACAGAGAGGGTGATGCCAGGATGGCGATCATCAACATGAGGGACAACAACAGTCTGCTGATACTGAGTAAGGTAGCTTTCATGTCTGTAACTATACAAGAGAATACCCCGTTTGGCAAATCGAAAGGTTGTAATCTCTGTTTTGTTTCGCTATACTTGTGGTGCTGGAATTTGGCAGGATCAAGGTATTCATATGAGTATTTGTACCTGACTATCCTTGTTATATCCACACACATACAAATTAATCAATGGAGTGTTTCATTATGGGCAATAAGCAAATGGTTACCATCGATGGGAATACCGCGGCCGCGCATGTAGCATATGCGTTCAGCGAAGTCGCAGCGATCTATCCTATCACACCATCTTCTCCGATGGGCGAGTATACAGATTCCTGGTCGAGTGTCGGGAGAGAGAATGTGTTCGGCAAGACAGTGGATGTCGTCGAGATGCAGTCTGAAGCCGGCGCAGCAGGTGCTGTACACGGCGCATTGAGCGGTGGTGCTTTGACCACTACCTTTACCGCATCTCAGGGTCTGCTTCTCATGATCCCCAATATGCATAAGATTGCCGGTGAGATGCTTCCCACCGTATTCCACGTATCTGCACGATCTCTTGCAGCACAGTCCCTCTCGATCTTCGGTGATCACTCGGATGTGATGTCCACACGAAACACCGGGTTTGCCATGACTGCTGCATCATCCATTCAGGAGACCATGGATATGGCTCTTGTCGCACATCTGGCTACCCTGAAGACCCAGGTTCCCTTCCTCAGTTTCTTTGATGGCTTCAGGACCTCCCATGAGATCCAGAAGGTCGAGGAGATCTCATTCGAAGATATCAAATCACTCATAGAGCCTGAATATATCGAACGATTCCGTGCACGGGGCATGCGACCTGAGAGCCCGATCATCAAAGTCGCTGCTCAGAACCCCGATGTCTACTTCCAGGGACGGGAGACCGTCAACAAGTACTACGATGCAGTACCTGCAGTCGTTCAGGACTATATGAACAAAGTAGCCGAGATCACCGGCAGACAGTATCACCTGTTTGACTATGTCGGGGATCCACAGGCTGAGAAACTGATCATTACCATGGGTTCTTCCTGTGATACCGTGGATCAGACGGTACGATACCTCAATGAGAAGGGTGAGAAGGTCGGTGTGATCAAGGTCCGACTCTACAGACCGTTCTCCGTGAAGGATTTCGTCGATGCGATCCCGTCTTCTGTGAAGAAGATCGCGGTCCTTGACCGAACGAAAGAACCCGGTGCGATCGGCGAGCCTCTGTATCTCGATACGGTAGTAGCTCTTGCATCAGCCGGACGGGCAGATATCAAGGTCATCGGCGGTCGATACGGACTCTCGAGCAAAGAGTTCACTCCTTCAGATGTGAACGCAGTGTTCGAACACCTCGATGGCGAAGGCTTCCATGGATTCACTGTCGGGATCAACGATGATGTGACCTTCAAGTCCATCCCCGTGACCAAGGCGATCAATGTAGCACCGGCAGATGTCAAAGCATGCATGTTCTGGGGTCTCGGGTCTGACGGAACAGTCGGAGCCAATAAGAACTCGATCAAGATCATCGGTGGGAACACCGATCTCAACGCACAGGCGTACTTCGTATACGATTCGAAGAAATCAGGTGGTATCACCACCTCACACCTCCGATTCGGCAAGAGTTCGGTCAATATGCCCTGGACCATCACCCATGCCGATTTTGCAGCATGCCATAACCCCGCCTACCTGGGACGATATGATATGCTCGGGCCACTGAAAGAGGGTGGTGTGTTCCTCCTGAACTCAGAGATCCCGACAGATGAGGTGTTCACACACCTGACCAAAGAGGATCAGCAGATCATCATCGACCGGAAGATCAAGTTCTACAATATCGATGCATTGAAGATCGCTGAGGCTGTCGGGCTGAGAAACAGGATCAATACCGTCATGCAGGCTGCGTTCTTCAAGATCTCAGGAGTACTTCCTGAAGATGAAGCTATCGCACTGATCAAGGATGCGATCAAGAAGACCTTCATCAAGAAGGGTGAAGATATCGTCAAGATGAACTGGGATGCCGTAGATGCTGCAGCAGCTGCACTTGAAGAAGTGAAGGTCCCTGCAAGTGTCGGAGAAGCGTATGTTCCGGTGAGACTGATCAGAGAAGATGCTGATGCATTCGCTAAGAACATCATCGAACCGATCATGCACCTCAAGGGTGATGATATCCCTGTCTCTCAGATGTCCTATGATGGGACACTCCCTTCAGGGACCGCCAAACTGGAAAAACGTGGTGTCGCACCAAGGATCCCGCAGTGGGTGTACGACAACTGTATCCAGTGTAACCAGTGTGTGCAGGCCTGTCCTCATGCAGCCATCCGAGCCAAGCAGATCGATCCCAAGGATCTGGAACAGGCACCGGAGACCTTCACGACCCTCAAATCTTCAACCAAGAACGATCGGGACCTGAGATTCAAGATCCAGATCTATCCTGAAGACTGCCAGGGCTGTGGTGTCTGTGTCGAGACCTGTCCTTCAAAGAATAAAGCACTTATCTTCTCCACACTCGAAGTCGAACGATCACAGGGCGAAGGCGAGAATGCGGTCTTCTTCGATGCACTACCGAACAACGTACTTGACGGTATTGCAGAATCAACGGTGAAGGGCATGCAGTTCAAACAGCCTCTGTTCGAGTTCTCAGGAGCCTGTGCAGGTTGTGGTGAGACACCCTATGTGAAACTGGTGACACAGATCTGTGGTGAGAACATGATCGTGGCGAATGCTACCGGTTGTTCCTCCATCTATGGTGGGACCTTCCCGACCATCCCGTACTGTAAACGAGATGATGGCCGTGGACCAGCATGGGGTAACTCACTGTTCGAAGACAATGCTGAATACGGTTTTGGTATGAGACTCGCTGTCGAGAGTAACAGGACCCTGCTGAACGTGAAAGTGAAGAGGATCCTCGAACTGGGAACCACTCCTGAACTCACAGCAGCACTGAACAAGAGCATGGAGCTCTGGGACAGTGTGGAAGAGGAAGCTATCGTAGCACAGCGGGAAGTCGCTCAGGTGATCGAACCTGCTCTGATCGCTGCTGAAGGTGAAGAGAAAGAGGTCCTTTCCAAGATCAATGAGCTGAAAGACTATTTCACTGATAAGAAGGTCTGGATCTTCGGTGGTGACGGTTGGGCATATGATATCGGATACTCCGGTGTCGACCATGTGGTCGCTTCTGGAAAGAACGTGAATATCCTGGTACTTGATACGGAAGTGTATTCGAATACCGGTGGACAGGCATCAAAGGCAACACCTATCGGTGCTGTAGCGAAGTTCGCCAATGCTGGTAAGCAGCTGGGCAAGAAGAATATGGGATTCATGTGCATGAGCTACGGCCATGTGTACGTGGCATCTGTCTCCATGGGGGCCAACAGGAATCATACCCAGAAGGCTCTGATGGAAGCTGTCGCCTATGATGGACCCTCGATCGTCTTCTGTTATGCTCCCTGTATCAACCATGGTATCGATATGCAGTTCTCACAGGTCGAAGAGAAACGAGCTGTGGATGCAGGCTACTGGCCTCTGTACCGATTCAACCCTGCACTGGAAGAGGGGAAGAGATTCAGCTGGGATGCAAAAGAGCCGACAGCAGATTTCCAGGAATTCATCAAGGGTGAGAGACGATACACTGCACTCTACAAGACGAATCCTGATCATGCTGAAGAGCTGTTCCAGAGAGCCGAAGACGATGCCAAGAAGAGAATGGCATTCTATAAGAACATTGGAAAGATCATGTAGTTCTGCTGCCCTGGTCTGATCCCTCCCCCGTATCGTGACAGATACGGGAAAAGCCCCCCGACACATGGTGTGACGGGGGGCTTCTTATTCAGATGGCTGAAGGCTCTAGGACCAGTTCTCAAGCATCAGTGAGACTGACCGGTTCATCTCAGCCATGAATTCACTGGTATGTTTTCGCATATAGAAGGCGTGGGCTGTATCTCTGATCTCATCATGCACTCTGCCGGTCTGTCTGTAATATGTATCATGGGCTGCGAACATCTGCTGAAGCTGTTCAGCATCCTTTCTTGCATACCCGTCTGTGTGAAAGATGTCATCGGCCCTGTGTCGCGGGGTAGAGCCGATCGTCTCCTTCCAGGGTCCCTTCGGGTAGCCGAAGCAGACCATGGTGATCGGAAAGACATACCGGGGAAGCTCGAGGAGGTCTCTGACCTGTTCGTAGTTCTCCAGGATGTCTCCTATATAGCAGGACCCTATATGCAGGGATTCTGCTGCTGTGACTGCAGTCTGTGCAGCGATCAGTGCATCACTGAGACTGATGAACAGGTCTCCCGTTCCCGGTGGCCGGTAGCTGTGGCCGAGGGACTCTCCATGCTCCACAGCGCCTGAGCTCTGAAAATAATCATCCCATTTCTGGTAATCAGCAAGGAACAGCCATACCATCGGAGCTCTGGCGATCATCGGTTGGTGGTCACACAGTTCGGCCAGCGTCTCTTTCTTCGTCTGATCGGTGATGTCGATCACAGAGTAGAGCATCATGTTCCCGGCTGTGGGTGCTCGCAGGACTGCATCGGTGATCGCCTGCCTGTCTGCAGTGGTGATCTGTTCATCCCTGTATGCCCTGAGGGATCTTCGTTCCATCAATACCTTCAAGGTCTCATTCGGGTACTTCATCTGTCTCTCCTTGGGTGACGGACGAAAAGAAGGCCTGATCTCTCAGGCCTTCTCCTTAGTCGTGATCGTCGATCAGTCTTCTACAGGTGAAAAGTCATCTTTCGCAGCGCCACACAGGGACATACCCAATCTTCTGGAACATCTTCGAAAGCGGTTCCGGCAGCGACTCCATTATCAGGATCGCCGTCTTCCGGGTCATAGATATACCCGCATAGATCACAAACGTACTTCTGCATACAATTCTCCTCTTCTAGCGTTAGTTATTCTCGAGCACCAAGTTCTCGATCAAGCATGTACAGACCACGGTTATCTTCACCGACCTGTTCAAGTCGTGTGAGCACATCTTCTACTGCGGCTTCTTCTTCGATCTGTTCAGTGACGAACCACTGAAGGAAGATCTCAGTCGGGGTATCGTCCAGCTCTTTGGCTGTCTTTACCAGATTGAGGATCGAATCAGAGATAAACTGTTCATGTGCAAGAGAAGCCTCGAAAGCCTTTCTCAGCGTGTCCCAGCTCTCCTGGGGTTTATCCAACTGTGCATAGACAGGTTTTGCTCCACGATCGAGCATGAACTCATAGATCTTCCGTGCATGATCGAGCTCTTCTTTTGATTGCAGGAAGAACCATCGTGCACTTCCTTTTCTCCCTTTGAAGGTGCAGTCTGCAGACATGGCAGCATACAGATATGCTGAGAACATCTCCTTTGCAAACTGATCATTCAAAGCATCTGACATCTTTTTTGTTATTTTCATGGGTTATCCTTTCCACAGTCCGTGGAGGTTGCAGAATTCTCGAGCAGATACCTCTTTCAGATCTGCATCAACGCAGAAATAGGCTTCAGGGGCATCTCCGGGTTTGAGGTACGCTCGGTATGATCTATCGCCTGCACGCAGTTCAATCCACTGAATATAGTGTTCTTGAGTCATTGGATGCAGTGTCGATCCAACCGTTACCTTGAAACCGCCATCGACTGCTTCGATGACCGGTACATGTTTCTCTGTCGATGAGTCTGCAGATTTCTCTTCAAGCAGATCCATGGGTTTGCCGCAGCATACCAACTCTCCGCCGCCGACTCGTACCATCTCAACTATGTTGCCACAAATAGAACAGGAATAGATTCCTTCTTTTACTGCTTCTGCCATATAGGTCTCCTTATACTTTTTTGGTATGCTCTCATCACTGCTTGTGCAGCAACAAGGTTCAGACTACTTCATGAAAGACTTCGAAGTAGGACTGCGGGTGGTCGCATGCAGGGCATTTTCTGGGAGCTTCTGCCCCTTCGTAGATGTATCCGCAATTCAGGCAGCGCCATACGACAGGCTGTCCCTGTTTGAACGATGTGTTGTTTCGTACTTTCTTCAAGAGATTGAGATAGCGTTCTTCATGTCGCTTCTCAGCAACACATACAGCTCGATAGACTGCTGCGATGATAGGGAAGCCTTCCTTCTCTGCAACATCTGCAAAATGAGGATACAATTCTGTCCATTCCTCATGCTCTCCACCGGCTGCCTCTTCCAGATTCTGTTCGGTCGTACCGATGATGCCGGCAGGGTATGAAGCTGTTATTTCGACGACTCCACCTTCCAGAAAATTGAAAAATCTTTCTGCATGCTCTTTCTCCTGATCGGCTGTCTCAGCGAAGATCTGGGAGATGAGGATGAACCCCTCTTTCTTAGCCTTACTGGCAAAGTAGGTATAGCGATTCCTTGCCTGTGATTCCCCGGCAAAAGATTTTAGCAGATTCTGTTCGGTTTCAGTGCCTTTGATACTCTTCACATTGATCCTCCTGGAGCTTAAGAGTTTGTTGTTATACCACTAATGATACTATTATAGAATTAAAAAAGCAAATCAATCCGTGTATATAGTGAGTATTTCTTGTAGATACGCAATGAATCGTTTACGAAATCCTTCCGGTTCCAGGATCTCCACCGAGGTGCGGCATTGTGCTATGCGCAGGATCAGCTCGATGGAATTCTCGGCATTCATCTCACAGATCAGCCTGCCCTCGTCATCTTTGTAGGTCTCGAGGCGATCATAGAAGATGGATGAGAAGGAGTTCAGTGCGGAGCGTTCCTTGAGGACCATCTTCAACGGGATCATATCGATACCGCTGTAGCGTTCCCCGGTGACCGGCTTGCGAAACGGTCTGAGGTTGTCCGGGATCGTGTAGGTCTCATCCAGGATCTCTGCCTCTTTGATGTTCAGGATGTCGATGGTCTCGATCTCCGAGGTATGGCGCAGTCTTCCGGTGACGCTGATGGGTCGCCTGCCGCTTGAACTCTCGCGGTATCCGATGAAGTAGGGGGCGAACTCGGTCTCGAGCAGGGAGTTCTTGGGATCGATATGTTTGATTCGAAGCATCTTTCCCGATACCCAGGAGTCGATGATCACTTCCAGGGTCTTGGTAAAGCTTGGATGGGGTCTTTGTGTGGTTGTCTCGATCTGTTCAGCCACCTCGTCGATGTTGTTGCTGACATGCGGGGCATAGGTCCGCATGTTCCCTGCGATCTTTCGCAGCCCGGAGGCGAGGTGAGGGGTCTGCATCGGTTCATATTTTGCCAGCATCTCTGCAGAGAGGTTCAACGCAAGGCTCTCATAGACACTGAGCTTCATGATATCGATCTCTTCACGAGCTGCTATCTTGATCAGGTATTTGTCCTCATATACGTCGGTATGCTTCTTCAATTCATCAATATATCGACCGATAGTGGATCTGTGTACCCCGAGGCGACGGGCGATCTCCGCCCTTCTCATGCCCTCGGGATGTGATAACAACAGCAGTTCCAGCTGCATCAAACGTTCGCCTTTCATAAGAGACCTCTTAGCCTGTACTTTTCTTTCTCACCAATGGTAGATACCGATTATAGCATAGATACAATCGGTATGGGTACTTTTAGCGTATGGGAGCGCATGAAACATGCAGCTGGGTAACCGTATGACCGCAGTGCTTCCTGCGGGTCGACGGCGGGGGGAAAAACACGGAAAACCTGAAAGAGACCCTTGTTAAAGTCGATGTGATTGACTATCTTAACGGGTGTAGAACTATATGTTTTTGGCAATTGCTGATAATATATTCAATCAATCGTATTATAATAACCCACTATGTGGTAAGGAGCATACTATGCACGGTCCTCAGGGAGCTGAACTTGATGCACAGACAGCACGTCTGAACGAACGCATGTCAAAGATCACCTATAAGATTCTGGTCATGAGCGGAAAGGGCGGAGTCGGCAAGACTACCGTATCGGTCAATCTCGCACTCTCACTCGCCAAGAAAGGCTATAAGGTCGGTATTCTCGATACCGACCTGCATGGTCCGAATGTCGCGAAGATGCTCGGGGCTCAGGGTCAGAAGATGTATTCACATGATGAGGATACCATCGAGCCGTTCGAGGTATCACCGAACCTGAAGGCCGTCAGTCTTGCCTTCGCCGGTAACGATGACGACAGCCCGGTCATATGGCGCGGTCCGCTGAAGATCAGCGTGATCAAGCAGTTCCTTGCGGATGTCAACTGGGGTACTCTAGACTATCTGATCATCGATTCACCTCCAGGGACCGGGGATGAACCTCTGACCGTCTGTCAGATGATCCCTGAACTCACCGGAAGCATCGTGGTGACGACCCCTCAGGAAGTCTCGATTCTGGATTCAAGGAAGAGCATCAACTTCTCACGTCAGATCAAAGTCGCTCTGCTCGGGGTCATCGAGAATATGAGCGGATTCAGCTGCCCCCACTGCGGAGAGGTTATCGACATCTTCGGAAAAGGCGGTGGTCAGAAGGCTGCACAGGAGATGGGAGCTCCATTCCTTGGCAGTATCCCTATCGAGAAGGCCTTGATGGAAGCTGAAGACCAGGGGATCTCGTATGTGGATTCAGCACCCGAGAGTGCCAGCGCACAAGCGATCATGGCGATCGTGGATAAGATAGAGGCCACTCTGTCGAGCAGCAGATAATCGGAGCACATCATGAAACATCTGTCCTGGGATACTACACGAAGAGAGAAGATCCACGACTGTAAGATCTTTGACGTCTATGAGGTGGATCGTACCTCGTATGACGGCAGTCGCGGTACCTTCATTCAGATCGAAGCCCCTGACTGGGTCACGGTCATACCCATGACGCAGGATGCCCTGGGCAATCAGTGTTTCATGATGGTCAGGCAGTACCGGCACGGCAATCAGGCGGTCACCACTGAGTTCCCTGCAGGAACGGTGGAACCGGGAGAACCCCCGCTGCAGGCTGCACTGAGAGAGTTGCTCGAAGAGACCGGATGCAGACCGGCAACGATCACGAAGATCGGTGCGGTCTCTCCGAACCCAGCCTTTCTGACCAACACAGTAACCTATTATGTCGCTGAAGGGATGGAGATGATCCAGGCTCAGGAGCTTGATGAACATGAGATCATAGATGTCGAACTGGTGCCGGTCAACGAGGTGCTCCACAGTATGGGAACAGGAACATACAGTAATGGGATCATGGTCGCCGCCATGGCCTTCTACCAGCGGTGGCGCGGCCTGGTCGCCGATGAAGAGTCGTGAAACACGAAGGAGTCGCAATGCACAGAACAAGAACCCTTTTGGTCATCTTCCTCTCACTTCTCGTACTGCTGGTCTTATCCAGCTGCATGACACCGCTGTTCCGTATGGAGCTTACCAGGAACGAACCCTCTGTGATCACGGTCAGCGGCGCAGGGGTCGTGCATGCAGCACCTGATGCCGTGACGCTGCAGGTGAGTTTCACAGCTGTGGAACTCACTACGAGGGAGGCACAAGCTCTGGTGAACAGAAGCGTGGAGCAGATGCTGAAGATCGCTGAGACGAACCGGATCCCTCAGGATGATATCAGGACCATCAGTCTCAACTTCAACCCGGAGTATGAGTGGAAGGACGGGGAGAGGACCCTCATCGGGCAGAGGGTGCGACAGTCCATGAGTGTCACGCTCAAAGGCATCGATTCAGATATCGAACGTCTGGGTCTGCTGCTCGATGGTATCGGGGTGCTTTCAGGACTTGAGATATCATCGATCGTCTTCTTCGTAGAGGATACCGAAGCGCTGTATCAGGAGGCTCGATCACTTGCCTTCGCAAAGGCGCAGGAGAAGGCTCAGCAGTTCGCCCTGCAGGGTGAAGTCACTCTGGGCAAACCGGTCTCGGTGTCGGAATACTCACAGGAAGAGGCTGCCCGTACCACCAACACCAAGATGATGCTCATGGAATCTGCGGCCGCTGATTACACCGGCTCACAGATCCCGTCAGTCCTTCAGTGTCAGAGCATCGGTGACTGTGCAGTATGCCATCAAGTGAGCCCGACTCACGAGAGCACTGTGACGATGTACTGATTCAGATCACTCGAGCCGTATATCAGATCATATAACGCAAGGAGTGTGGTGAACTTGTCTTCGAGATGTCTCTCGATGATGAGCTCACCCATGACCCTGATCGTCTTCATCCCCTCTATCACGACACCGCTGTGAGTATCATTGGCAAACCCTTTTCCGATGAGCAGTCCCAGCGTCCGGTTCCGGCTGAGGTCGTTGAGCGACGTGAGTCCCAGATCCCCGATACCGCAGTAGTTGAAGATCGTCTGTTCTTCACAGCCGTAGAGCAGCAACAGGTCTTTCATCTCGTTGACCGCCTTGGTGACCATGATGAAGTCAACATTCGGGGAGTTGTATCTGCCTGAGATGATGCCGATAGCGATCGCATACATGTTCTTCAGGATCGACAGCAGTTCAGCGGCCCTCATGTCGGCGGTATAGTCGGTTATGATCCCGGTATCGGCCAGCACCGTCCCTTTGAGCCACAGGTAGTCTTCATGTGTACCCCCGTAGGTGAGGGCCGAGGGAAGACCGTTGAGCACTTCGACGGCGAAGGTCGGTCCCTTCATGCAGCCGACGCGGCGGAAGGGGATCACTTCCGGCAGGAACCTCCCATCGTTCGAGAACCCCTTTGCCATGTTGATGATCAGGCGTCCTCCCGGAGTCTGCCTACGAGCGATGCACAGAAGCCCTCGATCGCTTTTGAGGGGATCACCAGGAACACTGCATCGGCGTCATCCATGCAGGCGGCGTCCCCGCTTGCGGTTATCTCTTTTCTGAGGTGTCTGCTGGGGAAATAGGCCCGGTTCTGGTGGTTGCTGTTGATATCTTCTACGACCGAGGATTCGATCGTGTAGAGTGTTACGTGGTTCTCAGGATTCTCTGACAGGCGTTCTGCAAGTGCGGTACCGAACACACCTGCTCCTGCTATGACGATCTTATTCATGCTGGTCCTCCCTGATCGGTGTCAGGGTCCAATACTATACAATAAATGTGAAAGTGTCAAAAACCATTCAGAGTATCTTCTCCAGATCATGCCGTCTCTTGATCGGAAGGAGCAGGATCCTTGCGAGGACCCTCCCTCTGGTCAGCCATTTGATCCTCATGCCGGGGATGGTGTTCGTGAGGACTCTCTGTGCAAGATAGGTGCTGACCGTATCTGCAGGATCAGAGAGCAGGTTCAGCATCAGTAGGTTGTTCTTTGTCCTTTCGGGATCTCTGCGCAGATCTTCGATCAGCAGTTCTGTATGAACCATACCGGGATTCAGGGATCCGATGATCACCGGGGAACCAGTGATCTCCTGAGAGAAGGATCGTACGATATAGGGGATCGAGAGCTTTGAGACCCCGTAGAGGGACTTCTTATCCATGATCCTGCCGTCACTGCCGAATCCTTCCATGCCATAGATCGCACCGAAGCCCTGGGCATCCATGAGGGGCTGGATGAGTCTGCAGGTCTCCAGGAACCCGAAGAGGTTGATCGTCAGTACCTCCCGCAACTCTCTGCTGGTGCATTGCACGATCTTCTTGTCCGGTTGATTGATCCCTGCGTTGCTGATCCATATGGTGACCGGGCCGAACGAGCGAACGGCAAAATCGTAGAGGTCGGTAATATCATGGACTTTCGCTACATTGCAGATGGCTGCTGCATAGTTCTGCGGGATATCGAGGGATCTCAGTTCCTCGATGGCAGCTGCGATCGTCTCAGGGTTCGTACCGGAGAAGGTGACGCTGCATCCGAGGTTCAGGAATGCTTTTACCAATCCGAATCCTATGCCTCGAGTCCCCCTGCGAGTACTACGTGTCTATCCATGACTATGGTTCCTTATCTCATTTTTTTGGGTCTAAAACTTTCTCCGTGTAATGGGTAGCGAAAAAGAGCGGTATCTTCTATATTTGTGAATACCAAAACAACAAATAAAGAAGGCCGCTCATGAGTAAAGATACCACATATCTGCTGGAAGAGTCCACAGGTTGGATAGTAGACTGGAGTCATCCCAGACATGAGATCTGCTGTGACGAGAGACGTGGGACTTCCTATGGCAAGATAACGTACACGGTCACGAAAGACCCCGGGCACGACTGGAAAGGAAAACTAGGAGAAGGCCCATGGTACAAGCACGGTAATGAGGTGACGGTGCTCAAGCACTGCAGCTCAGGGGTCACCCTCATCTGTCTGGAGGTCCACTACGAGAGTTATGTCAACAAGTATGGCAGAAGAAAGCGGACAGATATCATCCCGTTCAGATGCGAAACCAAGGGGTATACGAACCATTTTCGAGATAATATCGCCTACTTCATGACCGGCTACGGGATGACGATCAGCCGGTGCACAGGCATCTGCCACTCCACCCCCGCGATGGTGAAAGAGGTGAACAAAACTCGACTATTCTCTCTGGCTAAGGATATGAAGCCCCTGCACTATATAGCCAGTATCTCTGTGTAGATGAATTTCTCATCGAACATGGGCATCGGTACTGCACGATGGTCATAGATGCTCAGACAGGAGAGTTGCTCTATCTGGAAAAGGGAAAGAAGAAGGAGCAGTTAGAGCACTTCTTCACGTGGGTGGGAGATGATTTCATGAGCCATGTGAAGGCCATCTCGATGGATATGAATACCAACTACAGCTCAGCGGTCAAGAACTCATTTCCCCACATACAGATAGTCTATGACACCTTTCACATCGTGAAGTGGTTCAATGATCAGGTCATAGACGCCGCCAGGAGGACTGAGGGCAACAGACTGAAGAAACTTGCAGAACAACTCAAGAGAGAGGGGAGAACGGATGAGTCTACGCTGGTGCTAGAAGAGCGGAAGCTCCTGTTCGGTTCTCGTTTTCTGCTCCTGGCGAACACAAGGACACTCGATGCGAAGGACAGGCTCAACGCCCAGCTCAACGCCGAGGCGAAGCTTTCCGCTGCACAGGATGGCAGGGATCCCGACAAGGTCGGTTGCCGAAGGACTGACAATGCCTCTTCAAGAGCTGCGATCCTCAAGGCAAACAGCAATCTCCAGAATGCGGTGAGGGCCCGTGAGGAGCTTGTGGAGATGCTCTCCTGCCTCGATCCGGACCAGATGAGAACCCTGCTTGAGAATTGGGTGAAGCTCTACAGTTCAGTCGGGATCAGCCAGCTGACAAGGTTCACCAAGACGATAACCAACAGGGTGGAAGGCATCGTTTCCAGAGCAAACTTCCCCATCAATTCGGGGAGGATCGAGGGGGTGAACGCGTTCATCAAAGGCATGAGGAGAAGTGCCTTCGGCTACCAAGATTTCGACTATTTTGCCCTGCTCATCTGGGAGCAGACACACAGCACATCAAGGCAGGATGCCATCAATCCAAAGAAGAAGAAAAGAAGCTACAAGAGGTCCAAGCCTCACAACCAGAAACGGCTAAAACCGACGGTCTATCGACTTCCCAAATCATGTCACAGGGAGGCTGTCTAACCTATGGATTACACGCCAAAAGTTTTAGACCCATTTTTTGGGCTCAACATAAATTCATGCACTCATGCACTCATGTGCATTGATAATCCATCGTTATGTGTTGGATCTCAGCTTCATAGAAGGGTCTTCCGATCGGACGAACCCGAAACGGCGGTAATAGTCCAGTAGATAGTACTGAGCATGCATGGTCAGCTGTGCTGTGCCTGCCGCTCTACTCATCTCCAGAACGTACCGCAGCATCATCTCGCCCAGACCGCGACCTCTGTATGAGGGGAGGACGGCAAAGCGTTCGAGCTTGAGAACACCGGGAGAGACCGTGCGGAGTCTCAGACATCCGGCCGGTTCGCAGCCGCAGTAGAGCAGCAGATGGTCACAGGAAAGGTCTTTTCCGTCAAGTTCTATCCGGCTGTCCACCTGCTGTCCCTCGATGAATACCACTTTTCGAATGTCCTGACAGATCTGGATGTGTCTCAGGTCCTCTTCAGTCGGCTCTCCGCCGGGTCTGATCTGTATGATCTGTCGTTTGGCAGGCAGGGTCTCCATGACACTGAAGTGGGTATCATCATAGATGACATCCCCTACGATGGAGAAGCCACGCTGTTCATACATGCTGATCAGGCGTACAGCTCTGGTGAGTACCACCAGACGTATCGACCGGTAGCCCTGCCGCTCTGCCCGGGCCAGAGCGAAGTCGAAGAGCTGTGATCCGATGCCTTTCCCCTGGTATGAGGGGAGGACACCCAACCGTGCTATGGTAAGGTAGTTGTCCGTCTCAAGAAGCCATGATATGTGAGAGAGGACTTCTATGTCGATATCATGGGTCAGGGTCACGGTCCCGACCACCTGCTGCCCATCGGTGACGACGAAGACCTGTTCATGCAGCAGGTCTTCGATAACCATCTCTCTGGTCGGGTACTCGTCTGTCCAGGTTTCCAGACCATCCTCCCGGAGTTTCTGCGCACAGGAGGTGAAGATATGCATGATGCCGGGAATATCGTCCTGCTGTGCAGGCTGTATATCTATGGTTCTCATACGCACAGTATAGTAGGAAACGCCGGGGTGTCACAAGAGATGTCTCTCAGCGTCCGGCTATCTTGATCGTCCGGGCATAGGGGTGCATCAGCTGAGCGTACTCCTTCAGCAGATCCGGTGAGGTTCGTGGCAGGGTCCGCAGAGCCGGATCGGGAAGGTTGTCTCTGGGTACGAACGGCTGCAGGGTATAGCAGGCTGCTCCCTCGATCAGCTTCCCGATCGAGAGCATCTCACTGCGGGTATGAAAGGAGGCAAGGACCGTCGTGCGGAACTCATAGGCGGTGTTCCCTGCCTTCAGCAGGTCTACCGAGCCTTTGATGCGCTCGCTCTGCCCGTAGGAGACGAACGAACGGTAGTGTTCGAGAGCACATTTCACATCCATCGCTACGTAGTCCAGCTGATCGAGCAGTCCTTCGAGCATGTCAGGATGGGAACCGTTCGTGTCGAGTTTGACCCGTAGTCCCTGATCCTTGAACCAGGTCACCAGCTGAGGCAGGTGAGGCACGAGTGTCGGTTCTCCCCCAGTGATGGTGACCCCGTCTATCCAGTCCTTCTTCCTGAACCGATCTATCGCCATGCGAAGCTCATCTGCACTGAGACCTGCTTCCCTGCTGCCCATCAGCGGTGCGTTATGGCAGTACCCGCAGGAGAAGTTGCATCCGGAGGTGAACAGTACGGCACTGATCGATCCGGGGAAGTCCACCAGGGATGGCCTTTGCAGGTACCCGTAGATCTGCGTGGCTTCAGGCAGGCCCATCGGGTATCTCCTTCGCCTGTTTGAGCAGATGGGTGATCATGGCCGGGGTGATCGTCCCGGTACTCGTGTAGTCCGTCTGCAGCCCGAGGTAGGTATAGAGCCTGAAGTCCCTGCAGACGGGGTCTGCTGCTCCGGGTCTCTCGTTGGTCATCCGTTCATAGCGGCCGGTTTCTTCTTCGTAGCGTGTTATGATCAGTGCCGGGATCCGCTGGGGGTTGATGCACTCGGTATTGCAGAATTCCACGAGTCCTGCTTCGGTCATCACATCAAGGTAGCGTTTGGAGAAATCACTCCACAGTTCTTTTTTCAGCAGGGTATCGACCCGCTGATTGAGGGTGTGGCACTTCTGACATCCCTCTTTTCCGAAGATCACTATCTGGTATGGTGTCTGTTCCATGGGTAGTCCTCCTTAGGCCCTTCGCAGGGTATCGATCGCATCATCAGCTGTCTCCAGGGCATAGTTCCCGGCCTGTCTGGCCTTGAGCTCCCCATACCGTTTTGATTTGTTCCAGTTCTGCACGCGGCTGAAGTAGCCTACGACGCGTGTCTCTCCGAACACATCAGTCGAGCCGCAGCGTTCGCAGTGGTCATGCAGTCCCCTGAAGCTGTGACTGCAGGTAGTACAGTAGGTGAATTCAGGGGAGATGGTCAGCTGTGCACTCTGTGTACGGAAGAAGACTTCTTTCATGAGCAGGGCCACAGATTCGGCAGAGGGCTGCTCCTCGCCCACGAAGGCGTGAGTGATCGCACCTGATTCTATCAGGCTGTGGAACTTGCTTTGCTGTACGATCCGCTCTACCAGAGAGACCGGTGCATCGGCGGTAAGATGGATGGAGTTGGTGTAGTAGGCACTGTCCTCGTCTCCTTTGACCACAGCAGCTGCTTCCTGCGGGAAATAGATCAGATCGGTCTTTGCCAGCCTTCGTGCAGCACTCTCAGCCGGTGATTCTTCGAGGCTGAACTTCAGCTGGTGTTTTGCGGCGAGTTTCCTGGCTTTCAGGTACATGTGTGCCACGATGCGCAGTCCCAGATCCAGTGCCTCCTGATCTTCGTGCAGTTCCCTGCCGGTGAGGAAGTTCACGGCGTCATTGACCCCTATCAGTCCGATGATGTAGGTGCAGGTCTCCAGGTCGACATAGGGTCTCCCGTCACAGGCGGTCTTCCCGATCTGATAGAGCGGCCTTCCCGGTTCCCTGATCATCTGTGCGATGGTCGCCTTCTTCTCCAGATGAGCCTGCACTGCCAGATCCATCGTCGCATCCAGCTCTTCACACAGCCCTTCGAAGGTCTTCTTCCCGCGTTTGCCCGCACGATAGGCGGCCTGCGGGATGTTGATGGTGACATTCTGGAATCCACAGAACCGCATCGACTCGGGATGTTTGAGCATCCGGTTGTCCTGTATGGTGGTTCTCAGGCGGCAGCAGGCGGAGAGGGTCACCTCATCACGATCGAAGATGAAGTAGGTCGATCCGTTCCTGCTTGCCAGTTCACAGGCTTCCTTGTAGACAGCATACTGTGCAGGGTCGGTGAAGGTCTCGTCGCTGATATGGAAGTCGCATTTGGGGAATTCGAACACCCGGCCGTTCCGGTCGCCCTCGCCCCAGACCTCCAGCAGAGCGGAGGCGAAGTCCCTGGTCTCTCTGGTGTAGTCTCCGTAGGTCACGATACGCCACCGGTGTTCCTCAAGCCGTTGTGAGACCTCCTGATCATAGGTGATCCCTTTTTCCTCATCGGTGAGTTCCCTGAGTACCAGATGCTGTGTTCCTGCACTGTCGGTATACACCAGGTCCATCAGCCTGTTCCCTTTGGGGTCGGTAGCATCTCTCAGGACCTCTGTGACTGGGACCTTCTCATCCCCGATCCACATCATGTAGGTCCCTCCCGGTCCGATGGCTGGGACCTCTTTGAGGTAGTTCGGTACGCCGGTGTGGATATTGAAATCGAGGAACAAGGTCTGTCCCCCTCGGGAGAAGGCGTTCTGTGATCCGTTGAAGATCATCTCCTGAGCGATCTGTTTGAGCCCGGAGGTCGACAGGCCTTCCAGGTACGGGGCATAGAGGATGTTGATGTAGGCGATCCCCAGAGCTCCTGCATAGTTTGCCTGCATGCTTGCCAGGAAGGTGTTCAGGTGCCCGGTCAGCACACTTGCACTGCGTGCCGGTCTTGATTCCGTATTGAGGTTGCTCAGCCCCTGCAGGCCGTACTTCTTGATGTATTCGATCGAGTGAGAGGAGCAGTAGACCCTGTGAGGATACCCCAGATCATGCAGATGGATCGCACCGGTATCATGGGCCCGTTTGACTTCGGATGAGAAGATGGTATCGAGTCCCCACTGTTTGAGGACCATCTCAGCGATCCCCAGGTTGACTGCCTCAGGGTTGTTGTTCACGATGTTGCTGTTCTCGGTGGGTTTGGAGAACATCAGCTGTTCGACGAACTTCTTGGGGATCCGATAGATCGAGAGGTCCTGCAGCTGCTCGGTATGGTCCCGGTCAGAGAGGACGTTGTTCACCAGTTCTCGAATCAGTGCGGTGTTCAGGGTCTTCATCGAACTTGAGAGCACCATGTTCTCCACTTCTTTTGCAACGCTGTCTGCAAGGTCGACCGAAAGATCGGTCTCTTCCACGATCTGTCTGACGATCTCCTTCCGGTCCCAGGGGGTGGTGATGTTTCCCGATGTCGATTCTACCAGCAGCAGGCTCGCATCGGTGATGTCCATATCCTCACTCAGGTTGGCACCTCTGATCCTGATCGCCCTTCTTGCCACTTCCCGCTGCTTCCGGTATCGCTTGAAGCTGCGACTACCAGAGCACAGTCGGCCTCTGCGAGGACGATCTCAACCAGGTCCTGCACATCTTCGATGTGCGGGATTCTTCTACCGTCTCCCTCAGGGCGCACGTAGTATTCAGATGCCGGGGTGTTGAGTTGTTCGAGTACCTTCTGTGTGAGATCTGCTGCCCTGCGGGTATCGATACCCGGGTCCCCGCCGCTTCGTGACACTGCTTTGGCTGATTTGCTGATTGCCTGCTCGATCTTCTGCCTGCTGAAGGGGACCACATGTCCGCTTCGCTTCTTGAATCCGTCAAATTGGAGATCCTGGTCTATCATATGCCTGTTCCTTATCCCCCTCATAGAGGGGCGCACTCTTTCATAGCGTGTATGTTTGTGTATCACGCTCGTACGTGCGGTGTTCTGAGTATGTTCGATCATTATGATGTCGAATAAGCTCGTCTGCGCCTGTTCGACCCGGTGACTGTGTATGCTCTCAATGTGGGTGCATCTGATGTCTTTGTCTATATACACTATATATTGTGTATATATGATAAGTCAATCTATATGTAGCGTAATTTTACCATTGAAAGATGCCCTGAGTGATACCTGCTGCAGGTATGGGAAGTTAGCTGTGAGAACAGGATCAGCGGCCTGTGGGCTGTTTCTCTAGGATGTTCTCGAGTGTTCCCGTCCATGAGATAGCCTGTACCGGGCATATCTCCTTACATGCTCCACATCTGATGCACTCTGCACTATCGAGTTCACTGACCGGGTCCAGTCCCATGCCGCAGGCCTGCTGGCACAGGCCGCAGGAGATACAGCGATCATGATCGATGCTCAGGCGGATGATGGAGAACTTGTTGCATACACCGTATATGGCTCCGAGGGGGCAGAGGAACTTACAGAAGGGACGGTTCTCATAGAGCGAGAGCAGGACGATCGACAGGGCGATAGCGGCCTTGAGAAAGAAGCGCCATCCGATGAGGGCCCTGAGCCCTGCGTTGGTCAGAAGCAGCGGCAAGGCTGCTTCGATGGTCCCTGCAGGGCAGATGTAGGCGCAGAACCAGGTCTCTCCGAGCCCTCCTTCATTACGAAAGAGCACGGGGAAGAGGAACACGGTGGTGATCAGCATGAGGTATTTCAGATACCGCAGGGGAGACTTCGGGACCGGGGTCTGACGGGACGGCAGTGCGGACTCTCTTCCTGCCCGGGATCTTGTACAGCAGTTCCTGCAGCAGCCCGAAGGGGCAGAGCCATCCACAGGTGAAGCGGCCGGCAGCAGTACCCAGGAGGGCGATGGTCCCCAGAGCATAGAGTGAGATGCGGCTCTGGTAGGCTGCAAGGGTGGTCTGCAGCGCCCCGATGGGACAGGAGCCCAGTGCTCCGGGACAGGAGTAGCAGTTGAGCCCCGGCACGCAGATATGCTTTGCCCCGCCGCGATAGATCCTGCCGGTAGCGAACCCGGTCAGATAGCTGTTGGTCCCAAGGCTGAAGAGTGCCTGCACGATCTTTCGTGTACGACCGAGGTGTGGATGAGTCATCATCCGATCCCTATGCAGGCAAGGCAGAGGTTGATGCTCTTCTGATAGATCTCTGTCGCCTCACCGCGAAGTATACCGGCAATGATACCTGAGACGGCCAGGATCAGATGGTGACAGGTAGCAGTGCCCGTATGTTCACTCGTCTGTTCATACCTGACAGTATATAATCTCAGAGATATCCTGTACAGAAAAAAGAAGCCGGGGTACCTCTGGCTTCTGATGTACAGCAGCAGGTGAGCATAATCACAGATACTGCACTCCGGTGATCATTGATTCCTTGTCCAAAGGTCCTCCTTTCGGTATGATAGGCCACACATGAACCTCATATCGATAGAACAGATAGCAAAGACCTTGAACGATGATCCGCTCTTCAGCGGGGTCTCTCTGGGCGTGGACGAAGGGGCTCGTATCGGGCTCATCGGAAAGAATGGTACCGGGAAGTCCACGTTCCTCCGGATCCTCACCGGTGAGCTGGAACCTGACGAAGGGACCATAGCACGGAACAACCTGCTGCGGGTCAGTATCCTCGAACAGGTCCCCACAGCCCCTCCGGAGACTACCCTTCGGGAGTATCTCTATCTCGGCAGCGGAGTGTGCCTGGAGATCCTTCGTGCGTATCATACTGCGATGGCTGAGTATGAGCATCATGATGCTCATGCGCGAAGAGTAGCAGAACTCACTGAGCAGATGGATCAGGAACAGTGCTGGTCCATCGAGCATGAATACCTCTCAAGGCTCTCTGAACTGGGGATCGAGGAACTCGATCGGCCGATGGGAGAACTCTCAGGGGGGATGCTCAAGAAAGCAGCCCTTGCCAGAGCCTTGTCGACACACCCCAATCTGCTCATCCTTGATGAACCGACGAACCACCTTGACATCAGTACCATCGAATGGCTTGAGAACTACCTTACCAACTCTACGATGGGATTCATCATGGTCACGCACGACCGGTACTTCCTCGATGCGGTGTGCAGTTCGATCTTTGAGCTTGATGATCAGAAGATCTATGTATATGAAGGGAACTATTCGACGTTCCTCGAACGCCGTGAACAGCGGATGCTCGAGCAGCAGCGTTATCAGGATAAACTGGCCAACATCCTGCGGACTGAACGCGAGTGGCTGCTCAGAGGACCGAAAGCCCGTACCACGAAGAACAAGGGACGCATCCAGCGTGCCTATGACCTCATGGACCAGCAGGTGCAGAGTCAGCAGGCTCAGGCACAGTTCAGTTCTTCTGACCGGAGATTGGGGAACAAGGTGCTGGAGCTCAAAGGCATCACCAAATCCTATGGGGATACGATGGTGGTCTCTCCGTTCAGCTACAGTTTCAAGCGTGGGGAGCGCATAGGTATCGTCGGACCCAACGGTTCCGGGAAGACCACCTTCCTCGATATGATCAGCGGCAGGTTGCCTGCGACCGGCGGTAGTGTGGAACTCGGGGTCAATACGGTCTTCGGCTATTATGATCAGATGAGCAGACCGCTGAAAGACGAGATGACTGTCCTTGCGTTCATGGAAGAGATCGCAGACCTGGTCACTTTGGATGACGGGGGACGGATCCCTGCAGCCAGATTCCTCGAACGGTTCGGATTCCCCACTCGCATGCATCGGGTGGAGATCGGGCGCCTGTCCGGAGGCGAGAAGCGCCGTCTGTATCTGGTGAGCATCCTGATCAGACACCCGAACTTCCTCATCCTCGATGAGCCGACCAACGATCTTGACCTCGATACGATGCGCAGGCTCGAGGAGTATGTGCAGACCTTCTCAGGAGCTCTTCTGGTGGTATCGCATGATCGTGCGTTCCTCGATCGCACCACCGATTATCTGTTCGTCTTCGATGGTTCAGGCTCCATCCTGGGTGTCAGCGGGAGCTACAGTGATTACCGCGCCTATATCGATCAGGTGCAGGAAGAGCAGAAGGCTGCATCGGTACAGGAGAAGAGAGCCCGTCCGGTCAAGAGAGAGAAGAAGGGCCTCACCTTCAAGGAGAAGCAGGAGTACGAAGGGCTTCTTGAAGAGATCGATGCCCTGGAGGAGCAGAAGGCTTCACTTGAAGAGCTCTTCTGTGATCCCCTGCTGGACCCGGATCGACTGCACCGTGCACAAAAGCAGTACCGGGAGCTCGAGGGACTGATCCCTGAGAAGCTCGAACGGTGGGAGTACCTGGCTGACCTTGACGAGAACGGCTAGAGGGGCAGGGGAAGCTGGTCTGAGCCAGTCCCCTGCAGCGATGGAGGGGAATCCCTTCGTTGGGAAGCTTCCGGGCTTCAGGAGCCGGTGAGGATACGATATGATTCTCAGTATCAGCAGAAGAACAGACATCCCCGCATGCTACAGCCCGTGGCTGTCCAACAGATTCAAGGAAGGGGTGGTCTATGTCCGAAACCCCTATGACCGTCATCTGGTCTCCTCGGTGGATCTGCATCGCTCGGTGGATGGGATCGTCTTCTGGAGTAAGGACCCGAGGCCGATGTTCGAGTATTTGCCGCAGTTCGATCTGATACCCTTCTATGTGCAGTTCACCCTCAACGGCTACGGCAGGGAGCTCGAACCGCATGTCCCTGACCCGGTACAGCTGCTTGAGACCTTCAGAGTGCTTTCTGATCGGATTGGACCCCATCGGGTCATCTGGCGTTACGATCCGGTGATCATCACCGATGAGTACACCTGCGCATACCACAAACAGACCTTCGATACGCTTTCCGCTGCCCTCCAGGGATATACGGAGACCTGTGTGATCAGTTTCCTTGATATAGGGCGGAAGAACCGGCAGCAGATGCAGGCTGCGGGGGTACAGGAGATCACCACCGACCGGGTCCTCGAGCTCGCTTCGTTCATGGCCGGCAGCGGAGCCTCACACGGGATGACGATCCAAAGCTGCGCAGAACCGTACGATCTCTCCTCTGTCGGCATCAGCCATGGTGCCTGTATCGATACGCGACTGCTCGAGCGTATCGGCGGCTACCGTCTCGATATCGGGAAGGACCCCCATCAGCGCAAGCTGTGCGGCTGTGCCGCCAGTATCGATATCGGCAGCTATGATACCTGCACGCACCTGTGCACCTACTGCTATGCCAATTCCGGCAGCGATGTCGTCCGCGCCAACCATGCACGCCACCACGTCTCTTCCCCTCTGCTCATAGGGGAGCTCGGGCCGAAGGACCGGGTGGTCCCCAGGAAGTGCAGCTCATCAAGGATCCTGCAGGGAGATCTGGGATTGTAGGGGGAGAGCTCTGTCCTCTGCTGAAAAGTAAGTGTGTGCATGTTTTGAAGGCGTATGTCGCCTGTCTGTCAGGTCAGGTGACCCTAATCCGTGACATGCCTGCACATCAGGTTGATTCCATTCAGTATCTTCCGTGGAATCTATCTTCTGGCTTGAAGGCACAGATGAGCGTCGATACCAAAACGAGACACAAGGACCCTTCTTTGCATTGCTTGGATGAGTCGTTGCAACCTTGGGACACGTTCGTTCGCTGACCCTCTTTCAGAGCATCGGCTGATTTTCTGAGAGTTGTACAGATCTTGAAGAGTCATTACCTGTGTCCAGGCTGTATAGGGTTTGATGTTCACTAAGCATATCAAGACAAGAAGGTGTGCGAAACTTGGTCTTCAGGTTGTGTCCTATGGCCGTCACATGTACACAAACATGTACACAAAACATACAAACAGCCATACTTTCTTATTGAAAATATGGCTGTTTGTAACGTATAAATTCTTTTATTGTAGAAAATTATACGAACATTCAGAAGGCGCCGACCGGATTCGAACCGGTGCATGAAGGTTTTGCAGACCTCTCCCTTACCACTTGGGTACGGCGCCATGTGGAACATAACATAGCAGAAAACCTTTTTAAGTTCAAGATAGTGTGCTATGTTTCTGTGAAGATGGTATGCCATGGATGAACCGAAGGTGCTGCTGATGCAGCCGCCCATATATGATTTTGCCCTGTATGATCTCTTCTTCAAGCCGTATGGGCTGCTTCGCATCGGGAAGTGGCTGCAGCAGAACGGGTACGGGATCTCCTATCTCAATGCCCTTGACTGGCATGACCGGGCATCGATCAGTGCTCTCGGACGGGTGAGACGATCAGCTCATGGTACCGGGAAGTTCTTCAGAGTCCCGGCTGACCTCCCTGCGCACATCCCACCGATCAGAAAGCAGTACAGCCGATACGGCATCCTCCCTCAGAGCATCTGTGCTGCACTGAAGGAGTCCCGACCTGATCTGGTCTTCATCACCACGGGGATGACCTACTGGTACGAGGGGGTAACAGAAGCTGTTGCCCTGGTACGCGAACAGGCCCCTGAGGCGAAGGTACTGCTCGGGGGGATCTACGCCACCCTCATGGCCGAGCATGCACTGCAGGTCACCGGAGCTGATGCGGTGATCACCGGTGATGGCCGGCAGCAGCTGCAGGAGGTCCTGGGATCCTGGGGGTTCCCGGTCCCTGATGGACCGATCCCGCTGCAGCCGCTGCTGCTTGATGCGGCATGGGAAGATGCAGCAGGGGTACTCAGGCTGAATACCGGCTGTCCCCTTCACTGTGACTACTGTGCCTCGGATCTGATCACTCCGGTCTTTCAACGGGGAGACCCGTATGAGGGGTTCGAGATGCTCATGGAGCTGAGAAGACGGTTCGGGATCAGGCATGTCGGCTTCTATGATGATGCACTGCTGATGCACAGTGACAGGGTGTTCAAACCGTTTCTGGAGCTGGTCATACGAAGCGGGGTGGACTGGAAGTTCTATACCCCGAACGCTGTCCATATCAAGCTGATCGATCGAGAGGTCGCGGAGCTCATGAGCAGATCAGGCTTTCAGGAGGTCCGGATGGGCTACGAATCCTCATCGACCGAGTTCCATGAAGCACATGACCATAAGTTCGATCACGGGGATCTTCAGCGCGCGGTCTCGCTGCTCAAAGGGGCAGGGTTCACCAGAGGCTCCCTCCCTGTCTATATCCTGGCAGGACTTCCCGGACAGAGTATGAGGGATGTGATGGGATCGGTGAACGCAGCAGGGCGTGCAGGGCTGTCTGTATCGATCGCTGAGTTCTCACCGGTACCCGGGACTCCTGCGTGGGAACTGGCATGTGAACAGTCCCGGTATCCGATACGGACCGAGCCTCTGTTTCATAATAACAGCTTTCAGGTGACTGCCTGGGATGGTCTGACGCGTGAGGATATGCAGCAGCTCAAGCTGGCAGCTCGAGCTACCAGATCACAGAGGTGATCAGGACTTGTCGGTCGCAAGAGGCTCATCAGGGGCTTTGGCGCCTCTGGGGCCATTGTTCCCGTGTCGATGACGACCGGGTACATCACAGGCAGGACATCGTACGCCCTTCTGGTCTTCATGCTGCATGGTCCTCCAGCTTCTGCCGCAGCCTTTGCAGATCCTTCTTCGTTCATAGTCTATCTCGAAATCGCCGCCCTCGATCAGCAGCATCTTTCCCTGCAGCAGGGCCTCAGCGCACTTCTGACGGGCCATCGCGACGATGTTCCCGAAGGTCTGTCTGGAGACTTCCATGAGTTGTGCAGCCTCTTCCTGATACAGACCTTCATAGTCAGCAAGACGCAGAGCTTCCAGCTCATCGAGCGTGAGTGTTATGGTCTCCAGTTCATTGAAGGGGATCCCTGCAGGTTTGAACAGATCGAACGGTGGTGCTCCGAAGATCTTCCTGTTCTTTCTCGGTCTAGGCATGTAAGCTCCTTATGATCACTACTCTGATCATACTCTATCTGCCTGCTTTTGTAAACTGAGCATCCCTGCAGGTAACTTCCCTCGTGGCAATCAGATCTACCTCGATACCGAGCGGATTCCTGCAGATGAGATCTCCGATATGACAGGGAGCCTCCACCTGCAGCGTGCTGATGAACCTCATGAGCTTCTCGATCGCATCTTTCGGTACCGGTACGCTGGTGCGGACGCTGACAAGGGGATCCCTGCCTCCGAGGACTCTGACACTGGTACATACGGTGCGCATCGGATGTAGGATCTCCTGTTCGACCCACTGGACCCCTTTGGGACAGCGGGCAAAGCTGATTCGAGAGATCTTCCGGTCCTGCGGATCATACTGCACTTCGATCCTGCAGCTGTTCGGGCAGATGATGCAGGTCATGATCTCTGTGACTTCATGTTCGCACACAGTGCACCTCCACGCTGGTATCTGCAGCCGTCTCAGAGAGATCCAGCGGTATCTGGATCATCTCAGAGGGCTGCACGTACGGCAGCTGCTGCTGGTATATGAGTTCCGACCCTGATCTGATCTGGATCGTGACATCCTCCATCGGTTTCTCACCCGGCAGCTGAGCAGTGCCGAACCCTGTGCTGACATGCTCTGAGGCAGTACATACCGGATGCCCTCTCCTGCCTGCAGGTGATGGTCTTGCGTTTCTCTGCCCGTTCGCCTCGAAGATACGCCGCTGCACAGGTTCCTGCATGGGCTGCCTCCTGTGATACCAGATCCACCACATCGTGCACCTGCAGCACGTTACCGCAGGCGAACAGACCGGGTATGCTGGTCATCAGGTGCTCATCCACTGCAGGACCTCCAGTGACCGGGTCCATGACAGCATCCAGTGACCGGGTGAGTTCGTTCTCGGGGATCAGGCCGACAGACAGGAGGATGGTGTCACAGGGGATGTGTGTCGATCGTGTCGTATCGAGCAGGCCGTCCCTGCCGACCGGGGCGATGAGTGCACCGGTCACCCGATCGGTCCCGAGGATCTCAACGATCCCGGTCTCGAGATACAGCGGGATCGAGAAGTCCGTCAGGCACTGGCGGATGTTTCGATCCAGTCCTCCGGGATAGGGCTGTATCTCAGTCACCGCAGCGACCGAACCGCCTTCAAGGGTGACTCTCCTTGCCATGATCAGACCGATATCACCGGAGCCGATGATAAGGAATCGTGACCCGGTCATGATGTTCTGCATGTTCGTCAGCCGTTGAGCGGTCCCTGCGGTATAGATACCCGCAGGACGGGTCCCAGGAAGGCTGATCGCGCCGCCGGTCCGCTCTCTGCAGCCCATGGCCAGGATCACCGCAGCAGCTGTGATCACCGATATGAGCCCTGTGGTCATGGTATGCAGTGCAAAACCGTTCTCTGTACGCTCTATGCTCGATACATAGGTATCGGTGAGGAGCTCTACCCCTGCATCCCGGCAGGCAAGTTCGTCAATATGAGCATACTCGCCTCCGGTCAGGGCGCAGTCGAAGCGTTGAAGACCGAACCCGTCATGGATGCACTGGTTGAGGATGCCTCCGGCACGGTCATCACGTTCGATGATGATGACCACAGCACCGGTACTTCTGGCAGCGGCAGCTGCCGCCAGTCCTGCAGGACCTGCACCGATCACGGCTATATCGACATGCTGCAGCTGTTTCATGATGTGGACTCCTCTGGACGCAGATGACGGTGGTACATCGGTGATCCCGGACCCTTGAGCTGCTGCTGATCCATCGTGATCCCCCGTTCCTCTTCGAGCAGCTGTGCGATCCTCGGGATGCAGAATCCTCCCTGGCACCGCCCCATCATCGATCTGCAGCGCAGCTTGATCCCTGTGTAGGTCACCGGTCCTATGATCCGGTCGACTGCCTGCAGGACCTCTGCCTTGGTGATCCCCTCACAGCGGCAGACGATCGAACCGTGATCCGGGTCCTGTTCGACCAGCTGCTGTTGTCGATCGAGCGGCAGTTCGAGAAAACGCTCCCTGGCAGGGAGGGGTCCCGACCAGTGCTGCTTCTCGACCAAGCTCAGATGTGAGCGTACCAGAGCGACGATCTCCAGAGCAAGAGAGGGGGCTGCGGTCAGTCCCGGGCTCTCGATACCGGCGAGCAGGATGAATCGATCATGATCTTCCAGGATGAAATCACCGAATCCGCCCACCTCAGGCGGATTGAGCTTCGGCCTGAGTCCGGCGAAGGTCCTGATGAAGTCACCCTCGGAGAGGGTAGGAAGAAGGGTATGCCCTGCTGCTCGAAGGGCTCTGAGGATCTCTGAGGTGGTCCCGGTATGTTCTTTACTGTCGCTGTAGGCGGTACTTGGTCCGATGAGGATGTTCCCGTCGACCGTCTGTGTCAGGTGGATACCCAGACCGCTGCTGTGGTGACCGGGGACAGGATAGATCAGTACATCAAGCTGGTCACCGAGGCGTTTGTCCAGTACATAGTACTCCCCCTTGCAGGGGTAGATGGTGATGCCTTGGATACCGGCCATCTGTGCGATGCTGTCAGCATAGAGGCCTGCTGCGTTGATGACGATGGCAGCATGGATCGGGCAGAGCCCCTCGGCATCATGGACGATGAATCCATCCTCGGCCCTGTCGATCGCACTCACGGTATGTCCGAAGTGAAACTCGACTCCGTTGTGGTGTGCCGACTCCGCACAGGCGATAGTCAGTTCATAGGGACTGATGATCGCTGTGGAGGGTGAGTAGAGCGCCTGTATTCCCGAGATACCCGGCTGCAGCCGCTGCATCCGTTCAACATCGATGATCTCCAGCCCCGGTACTCCGTTGGCCTCTCCCTGTGCTTTGAGCACCTTCAGCTCCTCACATTGGGATCGATCGAACGCGACAGTCAGTTTTCCTGTCGGTTTGAAGGGCACCTGCAGCTGCTCACACAGCTGCTGCATCATGTGATTCCCCCGTACGGCATGGATCGCGCGCAGGGTTCCGCTGCGATAGTGGATACCCGAATGGACCACGCCGCTGTTCCTGCTGCTTGTCCCGAAGCCCGTATCGTACTCTTTCTCGAGTACCGCCACGCTGATCTGATAGCGAGAGAGTTCCCGTGCTGCGGCACAGCCGATGATACCTGCACCGATGATGATGACATCCACATGTTTCATGTTAGTATCATACACGCAGACGATACCTCTGAAAAGTCCAAAATAGTTCATAAATGAATATTGACAACCAAATACATTGTATATATGCTACATATAAGATCATAAAGGAAAGTAAACGTTCACAAAACGTTCACTTAAGACTGACAGGGTGGTAGGACGATGTCGATTGGACTCATTCCGGCAGACCGACAGCATAAGATCAAAGAGATCATCGCACAGAAGGGTGTGGTCCGGGTGAATGAGCTCAGCGATCTCTTCGAGGTCTCTGTGCTGACCATCAGAAGGGATCTGGATCTGCTTGCTGAGCAGGGGATCCTCGAACGTTCTCACGGAGGAGCGGTACTCAGACAGAACATGTCCGTCGAGCCGCTGTTCACCCAGAAAGAACGCCTGTACCGGGAAGAGAAAGAGCGGATCGGGATCGCAGCCGCCAGATTGATCGAAGAAGGGGACATGGTCCTGATCAATAGCGGATCGACCACCCTCCAGGTCATCAGAGCTCTCAAAGATAAACATATCACGATCATCACCAACAATATCGCTGCAGCCATGGTATCGGATGATGCCGCTTATGACATCGTGTTCCTGGGTGGGAACTATCGTACCCAGTCACATTCGGTAGCGGGGAACTTCGCACAACTGGCACTCGAGAGGGTGTATGCGAACAAGGTGATCATCGGGGTAGACGGGTTCAGTTTCTCACATGGGCTGACTACGCCGATCATGCAGGAGGCGGAGATCACCCGTTCTATGATCGACAAGACCGTAGGGCAGGTCATCGTGGTCGCGGCGAGCAACAAGATGGGAGTGGTCTCGAACTTCAAGACAGCTCCGGTAGAGAAGATCGATACGCTGGTGACCGACGCGAATGCGAAGGAATTTCTCACCGAGACCGAGCTGCAGAAGGCCGGGATAGAACTGATCATAGCACGACCTTAGGTCGTGATACGCTCCGGGGGCAACCGGGGTATAGAGAAACACGATAGTCTGACGACGTTGGGAGGCGGATTTATGGCTTACGAAGATGCATACAAAGATTGTGAGTGGGTAGAGTTCGAAGTATTGGAACAGTTTATGAAAGATGCTCTGATAGGAGCAGGATTGCCTGAAGAAGATGCTGCGATCGTAGGTGAGATCCTGATCACTTCTGACAAGCGGGGGATCGACTCTCATGGTATCGGAAGACTGAAACCGATCTATATCGACCGGATCGACGCAGGGATCCTCAATCCTGAGACGAAGATCGATGTGATCAAAGATGATATGACAGCTGCAGTCCTTGACGGGAACAACGGTATGGGACATGTGGTATCGAAGAAAGCCATGGAAATGGCTATTGAGAAAGCACAGAAATACGGGATGGGTATGGTCGCTGTACGCAACTCCACCCACTACGGTATCGCAGGATACTATACGAAGATGGCTACCGATGCCGGCATGATCGGGATCACGGGGACCAATGCCCGACCATCGATCGCACCGACCTTCGGAGTCGAGAACATGCTCGGGACCAACCCGCTGACCTTCGGGCTCCCCACCGATGAGGAGTTCCCCTTCATCCTCGACTGTGCGACCTCGGTATCACAGAGAGGGAAGATAGAAGTCTATGGACGAGCCGGAAAAGACCTTCCTTCAGGATGGGTGATCGGCAGCCAAGGTGAGGATCGGACTGATACCAAGCAGGTGCTCATAGACCTGACCAAGGGCACTGCAGCCCTCGCACCACTGGGAGGTGTCGGTGAGACTACCGGTGGATACAAAGGGTATGGCTACTCCATGGTCGTCGAGATCCTCTCTGCAGCACTGCAGGATGGAAGCTATCTGAAGACCCTCAACGGGTTCGATGCTGATGGAAAGAAGATCCCCTATCCACTGGGCCATTTCTTCATCGCCATCGACCCTGAACGATTCATGGGTCTGGAGACGTTCAAGAAGATAGCAGGGAATATCTGCAGAGAAGTCAGGAACTCGCGTCTTGCTCCCGGGGCAGAGAGGATCTACACCGCAGGCGAGAAAGAGCATGTTGCATGGCAGTATCGAAAGGATCATGGATGTCCAGTTCCCGTGACACTGCAGAAGGTGATGGTAGAGCTGAGAGATCGATACGGGATGGATTACACCTTCCCCTTTGAAAAATAACTGGAAACTACTATCTGCATACCAAGTGCGGGTTGTGAATGGAGGAGAATATAATGGATGAATTGAAAGAAAAAGCACTGGCGTACCACATGCTCGATGGCGTGCCTGGTAAAGTATCAGTCGTACCGACAAAGCCCTGTATGACAGCTGATGATCTCTCTCTGGCGTACACACCGGGTGTTGCAAAACCTGTACTGGAGATTGCAGCTGATCCTGAGAACGCCTACAAGTACACTGCGAAGGGAAACCTCGTAGCGGTCATCTCCAACGGAACGGCCATACTCGGACTGGGAAACAAGGGACCTCTTGCTTCCAAACCGGTAATGGAAGGGAAAGGTGTCCTGTTCAAGAGATTCGCAGATGTGGACGTGTTCGACCTGGAACTCGATACCATGGACCCGAAGAAGATCATCGAGTTCGTCAAGATGCTCGAACCGACCTTCGGCGGGGTGAACCTCGAAGACATCAAAGCTCCCGAGTGTTTCGAGATCGAACAGACCCTCATCGAGATGTGTGATATCCCCATCTTCCATGATGATCAGCATGGGACAGCTATCATCTCTACCGCAGGTATCATGAACGCTGCAGAGATCGTCGGCAAGAAGATGGAAGACCTGAAGGTCGTATTCAACGGTGCCGGTTCTGCAGGTATCTCCTGTGCGAAGATGCTGGTCGCCTGTGGTGTGAAACAGGAGAACCTGATCATGTGTGACAGCGTCGGTGTCATCTACAAGGGCAGGACCGAACGCATGACTCCTGAGAAGATCGAGATGGCCAATGATACCACAAGTCGTACCCTGGCAGAAGCCATGGTCGATTCAGATGTGTTCATGGGTCTTTCTGTTGCCAATTGTGTGACTCCCGAGATGCTGCTCTCCATGGCAAAGGACCCTGTGGTGCTGGCGATGAGTAACCCTGATCCTGAGATCGACTACAAACTTGCTGTCGAGACACGATCGGATCTGATCATGGCTACCGGAAGAAGTGATTTCCCCAACCAGATCAACAATGTTCTGGGATTCCCTTTCATCTTCAGAGGGGCTCTGGATGTGCGAGCTTCCAAGATCTCTGAAGGTATGAAGCTTGCAGCGTCAAAAGCGCTGGCAGCTCTTGCAAAAGAAGCCGTTCCTGAAGAAGTGAAGAAAGCCTATGGCGGGCAGGACTTCTCATTCGGAAGAAATTATATCGTCCCCAAACCATTTGACCCAAGGGTCATTGAATGGGAAGCTGTTGCAGTTGCCAAGGCGGCCTGCGATGAAGGACTGGCTAAGCATCCGATCGAAGACTGGGATGCGTATAGAGAATCTCTTAAGAAGAGAATGGAAAAGTACTGGAACTGATCGGGGTCAGTTTCTACAAGACCACTGTGTGAATCCAACAATTCTCTATTGAAGCAGCTTCCCCCACGGGAAGCTGCTTCTTGCAATATGCTACTGCAGAGTATATACTTTGATTCTATCCAAGTATCATTATGGAAGGCGAAGCCCTATGGAACATACGTGTCTGAAGATATTACTCGTTGATGATGAGCGGATCAGCAGAGAAGTCGCAGCACATCTCCTGCAGAGCGGCGGCCATACGGTCGTCACCGCAGGTCTTCCCTCTGAAGCTATAGCCTTGTTCAAGAAAGAGAAAGAGACGCTGGACATCATCGTCCTCGATATGCTGATGCCGGAGATGTCCGGTAAGGAGCTCTTCTTCCGGCTGAAAGAGCTCGATCCCGGGATCAGGACTATCCTGCTCAGCGGGTATGGGAAGAACACCGACATGCAGGAGGCTCTCGATCATGGGGTGTACCGATGTCTGCAGAAGCCAGTCACCCGTCAGCAGCTGCTCGATACGGTGAGAGAGGTAGCAGAGCTCTAAGAAGGCAGCTACCAGCGATTGTAGACATCCTCTGCAAAGCCGAGGATGTCTTCGATTTTGAGGACTCGCCGGTCATCGAGTACGACCGTTCCTGAGAACCTGCCGAATACCTGATGCTGCCGCGAGGTGATGATCAGCAGATCTGTGACAGATGATCTGTCGACGATCGGGGTGAACTGGAGGGCGAACCTGCCGTCGCTGCTGGTGAACTGCCAGGGCTTCATATAATCAGAAGTATCCATACAGAAGGTGATCTCCTCGAGCTTGTGGATCGTATGATCATAGAACAGGACGTTCTCACTTGCCGGGGTACGGTCAGAGAACCCGTATCCGATGGAGAAGCCGAACGGGACCCCGTCGATCAGGGCGGAAGTCGATCCCCAGTACCATCTGTTCCGGTAGGTCCATCGGCCTCGTCCCCAATCGAGACCGGCAAGGTCTGAAGGGCTCCCGAGCAGGAGCTGCTGCGTGCCGTAGCTGATGGTCCCTTCGGCCTGCATGCAGGTACTCTTCTCATTGAGATAGAAGGCCTTTCGGTTCTCCGCCCAGGAGGTGGCGATGTTCATGCTCTCATCCTGCTCTCCCGTGGTGAGGATCACATCGGCCTCAAGTCCGGTCTCTCCGGAGGGCAGGCTGAGTCTCTCTGCCCTGATGGAGAGCTCCCGCCGGTTCCCTGTGTCTGTATGTGGACCTCCAGTCCCTTATGAGAGAAGCTGACGATGCCGTCGGCAGAGCTCTTTGACAGCCCGGTCCTTCCCAGAGGCAGGATCCTCATCGCATCCTGCTGCACCGCAGTCCCTGCCTTCAGATCGACCAGGCAGACGGCCGTCAGCCCGAGGTACCCGAGGTCACTGACTGTCACGGTCAGGCAGACCTGATGCTCATGGGAGATGATATAGTAGTAGTCCCACTCCTTGATACGCAGAGGCCCGGAAGCGATCGCCCTGCGATCATACTCCCAGATCGGATGCCGTGCCCAGCCTTCCTGAAGAATATGACCTGCACGATCGAGCAGCTGCTGCCTCTGTGTCACTTCATGCTGCATCTCCATCCTCCTTCGGTATCTGCTTCTGTATTCCCTTCCTCTCCAGTATACCTCAGGGTGGTCCATAGATACAGCAGAACACTCATCATATGCTGATGAGTGTTCTGCTGGTGTGGATCTCTGCTGTGTGCTCTGCTACCCAAGGATCAGAGGAAGTGACTGCAGCCCTGCTCCAGGGTCCTGTACGAATCCCTGCACTCTGGTGGTCATCAGGCTGTCTATCACAGGTCTGCTGCTGATGATCAGTGCTATGAGCAGGACGATGATGACCCCGAAGGCTGCCAGCAGTAGTTTGTTACTTGTTTTCATATAGTCTCCCCTTATTCTGTGTCATGTAGTCCCGGTAGAGGGCCTCGAGCTCTTCTACCGGCATATTCAGGCTGGCCATGGTCTTGAAGACCTCAGGCAGGAACGTCTGGATGAACTCCTGTTTCTTCTGTACCCGCGCCACCTCGGAGGCGTGAGCGGTGGTGAAGTACCCGATCCCCCTCTGGTTATAGATGATCCCCTGATCCTGCAGCAGCGTGTAGGTGCGTGTTATGGTGTTGGGGTTCACCTCCATCTGTACGGCCATGTCTCTGATCGACGGGATGCGGGTATCATCGGGCCACTTCCCGCCCAGTACCTGCTCATACATGTACTCGGCGATCTGCTGATAGATAGATTGCTTCTCTTTAAACTGCATCTGTGGCTTGTACCTCCCTGATCCTGAAATAGGTCACTACCCAGCAGAACGGGGCGAGTACGAACCAGTAGAGGATCTTCGCACCGACTTCGACTGCGGTGAACAATGGGCTCTGGAGCGTATTGATCGTCAGATACTGGCCGGTGAAGTATCCCGGTCCTCGCATCATCTCATGGAAATAGGGAGCATACACTATGCGGAAGACCAGCAGGGAGATCAGCGAGAGGATGATGGTCCCGACGATGAGAGCCAGTACGGTCTTGATGAAGTGTGCGCTCTTGAAGTAGGCGGCACCGAGGAGGAAGACAGACTGGAGGATGAAGTAGTTGAGTACCATCTCCCAGTTGGCAAGGTCGAACATATTGAACATCTGTGCTGATCTGCCGAACAGGAGTACACTGAGACCTTCTATGATGAAGGTGACGATGCTGAAGTAGAGCATGAGTGCGATGGGATAGAGGATCCCTGACCAGATGATCGGAGAGATCAGTTTCTCATGGGTATGTACCGGCAGCATGAGCCAGGAGTGCTGTTTCACTTTACTGTGCATGTTCTCGGAGAACAGCAGACTGGTGATGATGAATCCCCCGAGGAGCAGGAAACTGCCGAAATCTTCCGCGTAGGCGGTATCGCTCAAGGTGTTGGGGAGGTTGTTGGTGTACCCTGCGATCATCGCAGGGAGCAGCAGTACCCCGAAGATCACGCCTGCATAGATCATAAGACCCTTACGATCCTCATAGAACTGTCTCTGCAGCAAGTGTATGGTATGGTTCATGACTGTACTCCTTTGAATGCCTCTGGTGCGGTGACCACTGCATTGAACAGTGTCTCGAGATTGATGTGAGAGGCTGCCTGAGCAGCTGATCGCCTTCTCACCACCGAATACCCGCCCGGGATATGTTCGCTGTAGATGACCTGGTCATCCATCGGCTCTGTATCCTCTACCTGCATGCATATCGTATCAGATACCGATTCCAGGCTGTCGTTGAAGATGATCCTGCCATCGTGGAGTATGATGATCGGATCTATGAGATTCTCCATATCTCTGACCTGATGGGTAGAGATGATGAAGGTCCTGCTCCCTGTGAGAGCCGATGCCACCGTCCTTCTGAACTGGGTCTTAGACGGGATATCCAACCCGTTGGTCGGTTCATCAAGGATCAGCAGGGAGGTGTTCGAGGCCAGTCCGAAGGAGAGCAGGAACTTCTTCTTCTGACCATAGGAGTAGTCTCCTATCTTCTGATCCAGATCCAGCTTGAAGGTCTCTATGTAACGGGAGAAGGCAGCCTCATCGAACTTGGGATAGAACGGGACGTTCAGTCTCAGGTACGTGTCGATGGACATCTGCGGCAGATAGAACTCTTCGGGCAGGTAGAAGATGTCCTCGAGCATGGCAGGGGACCGCTTCTGCGGGTCGTAGCCCAGGATCTCTGCAGAGCCAGAGGAGCGGAACAGCTGACCTGAGATGAGTTTCAGCAGGGTGGTCTTCCCTGCACCGTTCATACCGAGCAGCCCGTAGATGCTGCCGGAGGGGATGGTAAGATCGAGATCTCTGAACAGGCTCTTCTTCCCGTAGCTGAAATCGATATGGTCAAGTGTGATCATGTATCACTCCTTTAATGAATTAGTGTACTATTGAAGTAGTACACTAATACTGTAAGCCTAAGAGGATGGTTTGTCAATAGGGGATCATGAAATGTTTCAGATTCTTTTCAGATCGCCGTATCGACTCTGATCAGGCACCAGATCCCTCTGGTGTGAGAAGGTCGGGAAGAGACAGCAGCCCCTCCGGCTCTTCTGTGTGAAGGGCTGAAGGGGCTGCAGGTACGGGGACAGTCTCTGCTATGCGGTCAGTTCATGGTCTTTCTGATCTCATCCCGCAGCTGATCGAGTACCTGATTGAACTGGGCATCGAGACGCTGGTAGGATTGATAGAGCAGGTCAAGGAAGTCTTTGTCCTGTTCTGGCTGAAGGTCTATACGCTGCCCGGTCTGCTGTTCAAGCATCTGCTGTTTCTGCATGAGCTGCGGGCGGTACTGTTCTGCAAGCCGCTCCCTGAGATTATCCTTGGTACCCAGATACTGGCCATAGAGATTATCGATCTGGACCATCAGATCCATCACCCCTTCGTCTTCACCTGAGAGCAGCAGGATCAGTGCTTTGATCTTGCCCAGCAGCGGTACGTATCCGTCATTCTGGGGAAGATTGATGTTCGCGATGATCGTCTCGATCATCGAGCTCGTACTACCGGTCTGTCAGGTTCCCCGATCTGTTCGAAGTCCCGGGAAGCATCCTCTATGGTCTTATCGTAATCATGGATGAAGGTCCCTGCGATACGCTTTCCCTGTTTCTCCAACTCGTCCCTATGCAGCTGTTCCGGATCACTGTCAATATCTTCGACTCGTTCCATCGCTATCTCAAAAGCTGATTTTATTCTTGCCATGGTGTTATGCAACCCCCTCTTACCACATGTGTGATGATTAAGGATAGCCGTTTTCAGCCGCATCGTCTAGCCGTGAGGGGACAAATCCCTCTTGCTCCGTCTGCTCCTTCGGCGTAGAATACCTCTATGAGTGGAACGACGATCCCCGCAGTGATCCTTGCCGGTGGAAGGAGCAGCAGATACGGTTCAGACAAGGCACATGCCCTATTCGATGGCCGGCGGCTGATAGAACGAGCGGTGCAGCTCTCCCGACACTGTACTGAAAGAGTGCTCATCGTATCGAAGCGACCGGAAGCCTTTCAGGACTGCGATGCAGAGTCCATCGGAGAGGATCTGCGCATCTGCTCACCGATGGTCGGAATCATCTCAGCGATCAGGCACCTGGAGAAGACCGGCTCCTATGAGTCGATCCTTGTGCTCTCCTGTGATATGGTATGGCATCCTGAGCATCTGCTTGATCACCTGATCGGGATCAGGACCGACAAGGCGGTCTTTCTGGCAGGAGGAGGGCTTCTGCAGCCGTTTCCCGGCAGGTATCCGCTATCGAGCCGGCCGATCTTCGAAGCCGCCGTGGAGCAGCAGCGGTTCCGGATGCGTCCGGTCCTGGAGCTCATCCCGCATCTATGTCTGCCAGCAGACCACTGGTGGATCGCGAACATCAACAGACCTGAAGAGTTAAGAGAGGCAGAACATGACAGAACCGATCTATTACAGCGAACCCTATACCCGGACCATACCCTCCTGCGTGATCGCAGTACTCCCCTATAAGGACCACTGGGCGGTCGAACTGGATCGAACCATCTTCTATCCCGAGGGAGGGGGGCAGCCCGGAGACCGTGGACACATCGATGGGTATGAGATCCATGATACGATCAAGCAGGATGGCCGGATCCTCCATCTTTGCAGGACTCGACCACAGCTTGCCACTGGAGATCAGGTCTCCTGCGCCCTCGACTGGGACTTCCGCTATGACTATATGCAGCAGCATACCGGACAGCATATCCTCTCGGGGGTCATGTACCGCCTGTATCATATCGGGACCCTCGCCGTACATCAGGGACTCGAGTATGTGACCATCGAGACCGACAGAGAACAGATCACCCCGGAGGAGCAGGAGGCCATCGAAGATGAGGCGAACCGTATGATCTGCCTGAACCTCCCTGTCTGGTATGATCAGAAGGACGAAGAGGAGGTCTCCCTCATCCCTCTGCGCAGGGCACCGAAAGTAGTCGGGTCCATCCGACTGGTGACCATCGATTCCTGTGACATCGCAGCCTGTGGAGGGGTCCATCTGAAGCGTACCGGGGAGGCCCGTCTGATCAGGATCATCTCCTCTGAGAGCATCAGGGGGAGGGTCCGACTGGCGTTCAAGATCGGCTCTCGTGCCATGGAGGATTACCGCAGCAAGGATCGTATCGTACAAAGTCTCTCCAGACTCTATTCAGCGAAGGAGCACGAGATCGTGGAGCAGTCCGAAAAGAGACTCGAACAGCTCAAGGAGCTTCAGCAGCGCTATCTCTCCCTTGAGAGACGTCACACTACAGCACTGCTTGCACAGGCGATCGAAGCGGCTGAAGAGTTCGGGGGCATCAGAGTGGCTGCCCTCGATCTTACCGGTGAGAACCCGGGCTTCCTCAAGGGCCTTGCCAAAGCGCTGCCGCAGGAGAGACCTGCAGCCCTGTGCGCCGTGCAGGAGCAGGATCATGGTGAGCTGCAGTGGCTCATCGCGGTCACCGAGGGGGTACCTTTCGATGTCGCTGCGATGAGGGGCACTCTGTTCCCCCTCATCGGGGCAAAGGGCGGGGGTAAGCCGCCGGTATGGCAGGGGAAGGGCACCGAGGCTGCAGGTAAACAGCAGTTCCTCAGTGCCTTCAAAGGACTCTTCAGAGCATGAGGGAGGCACCGATGCGATACGAGAGGATCATCGATGAACTCAGGGGGCTCGGTTCTCCCGAGAAGGCTCAGCATCTGAGCAGGTTCTTCAAGACCGGAGCAGGTGAGTATGGGGAGGGGGATCGGTTCCTGGGTATCACCATGCCGGTGCAGCGGGAGGTGGTGAGACGGCATGCTCAGGAGGTGTCGCTTCATGACATCGAGCAGCTGGTCACCCATGAGCTGCATGAGTGCCGGATGGTCGGTCTGCTGCTGCTCATCGCCAGGTACGAGAAGAGTCGTGATGAGCAGCAGAGGGATGGGTATGCCCGATGGTACGTAGAACATGTTCAGTATGTGAACAGCTGGGATCTGGTCGATGTGACCTGCCCCAGGATCCTGGGGCCATGGCTTGCAGATCGTGACCGTACGGTCCTCTATGAGCTTGCCCGTGCCGATCACCTGTGGAGCAACCGCATCGCGGTGATCACCACGCTCTACTTCATCAAGCGTGATGACTTCTCCGACACCTTGCGTCTTGCAGACCTGCTGCTCGACCATCGTCACGACCTGATGCACAAGGCGGTCGGCTGGATGCTGCGTGAGGTGGGCAAACGCGATGCGGCATGTGAGAAGGCATTTCTGAAAGAACGGTATGCCCGTATGCCGAGGACCATGCTGCGGTACGCCATCGAACGGTTCCCCGAAGAGGAACGGAAGCGGTATCTCCATGGACATATCTGAGTTCGATGACAGGGATCATCATGCACAGCTGAAGGGGATCATCCGCAGGACCGTCGTTGGGTTCAGCATGCTCTTCCTGGTCTACGGACTGCTGTTCCTCTTCATGCGGGAGTCCCTGCTGCAGGCCGGGAGCTGGCTCGGTGAGTATCTCGGTCTGCCGGGTATCGGGATCTACTGCTTTCTGGTGGACATGTTCATCGTACCGGCTACGATCGATGTGGTCTTTCCCTTCACCCTCTCCTGGCCGGCAGTTCCGCTGCTTGCAGTCATGGGCATCGCTTCCATGCTCGGAGGGTTCTGCGGCTATCTCCTTGCCCGGACGTTCAATCGCCTCGAGGTGGTCCATGCCCTGACACGGGCGTATCAGGAGAACGGCAGGGAGCTGATCAGAAAGTATGGTGGCTGGGCTGTGGTCATAGCCGGGCTCACTCCGGTCCCCTTCTCGACAGTCTGCTGGATCGCAGGCCTGCTGGAACTGCCTCCCCATACGGTGCTGCTCGCTACCGCCTCACGCATACCGAGGATCATCATCTATTATCTGCTGATCCAGGCAGGGGTGAGCCTCTTCGGGCTGATCCCCGTCCCGGTATGATGAGCACCTGCTCAAGGCTCCAGAAGGATCCCTGAGAGTCGTTTCCAGCTTGCAAGAAAGGCATCCTTCTTATCATGATCCCCGATCTGGAAGTAATCCATACCGGCCTCCTGTGCCGTCACACCATCGATCTCCGGTCTGTCCCCGACCACCAGTACCTGCTTTGGAGGTATGCCCATCTGATGTGCGATACTCGTATAAGCTTTCGGTGCAGGACGTATGTGACCGCTCTGGTCTGCACAGATGCGATAGGAGAAGAGGGTGGGGTTCAGCCCGATCGCCTTGAGTCGCTCATCGATGACTCCGGTATCGGAATAGAGGGCCATCAGGTACTTCCTGGCCATCAGGGAGAGGGTGTCCCGACAGATCTGCTCTGTCTGGTAGTACTTCGCCAGCGTACGGATCACCGCCGGATAGTAGTCATGGTGGTACCAGTGCCCGATGGTGACCGCATTGATCGGCGGTCTGTCCGGATGAGCATCATTGAGCAGTTTCGCGATCCCCTCGAAGAGGTACATCTTGTACTCCGAGCCCGATCTGAACTCCTTGCCAGCCAGCGGCTTGAGCAGGGTGTTCATGGCGCGGATCTTCTCGTACATCTGCATGTTGCCAAGCACGAGACGTTTGCCGAAACCGGCTTTCACATAGAGAGTCCCATCGAGATCGAAGATGCATCCTGTATATATCATCAGAGTTCTAATACCCGTAATCGGTTCATGATGTCAAGGTTATGAGCCATCTGAGCAGCCTCTGCAGGGGTCTCTCCTGCCAGATTCTCCCTGTTCGGGTCTGCCCCGAGACTCAGGAGGTACTCGACAGAGGCCATGGACCCGAAGATCGCCGCGGCATGCAGCGGGGTGTTTCCCTGCTGATCGGTCGATGCGATGTTCTCCGGTGAGATGATCCAGGACAGGGCATCGGTGCCCAGAGAGAAGGCCATACTCAACGGGGTCATCCCGTCCCCGTTCCGGGAGAACAGGTCGGCCCCTGCTGCGACGAGCACTTCTACAGCTGATCTGTTGCTTGAGAGGAACGCGTTGTGCAGCGGGGTGTTGATCTGGTTGTTCCTGCTGTCGATATCGGCACCCTTGCTGATCAATCGGGAGATGACCTCGGCGGAGGCATTCACCTGGATCGCCGTATGCAGCGGGGTGTTTCCCTCATTGTCACGGTCAAAGATCATGGGTCCGGTTATGAACCAGCTCACGACATCGACCCGGCCTTGAATGCGACTTTCAGCGGCGTGTCGCCATAGCGGTTCTCAGCATAGATGTCCGCACCTTTGTCAGACAGGAGGATGCAGGTCTGTTCGTTCTTGTTGCGTACCGCTTCATGGAGCGGGGTGTTACCCCGGTCATCACGGGTATTGTAGTCAGCCCCGAGGCTGATCAGCAGTTCGGAGATGCTCCAGTAGTTCTTGCGTGTCGAGAGCAGCAGGGGCGTCATACCGGTGTTATCGCGTGATTCCAGAGAAGCTCCGTACTCATAGAGCATCTTGATGCTCAATCGATCCTGATGGAGCACTGCCGTATGCATCGGCGTGTTCCCGCTGAGATTCCTCAGCTCCACATCCGCTCCGAGGATCAGCAGCAGCTTGGCACTGCGTGAAGCTCCCCAGGAGATTGCGGTGAGCAGTGGGGTGTTCCCGTAGTTATCACGGGAATCGATACCTGCCCCGTGGTTGATCAGCTGACGGCAGATCTCTACCCCGCTGTTCTTGACCGCGAGGTGCAGCGGGGTCATCCCCTGACTGTTGCGTGCATGGACCACAGCACCCTGTTCGATCAGATACTCACTGATCAGCGGATAGTTCCACAAGGCCGCAAGATGCAGCGGAGTGTTCCCCTCATCATCATAATCATGGATGTTCTCATCGCTGATGATCTGTGAAGTCAGTTCGATCCCTTTCTCGAAGGCGAGGACCACCGAGGACTTACCCCGGTTGTTGGCCATGAAGGGGTCAGTGCCGCTCACGGTAAGCAGATGAGCTGCTTGCGCATAGGCACCGGTGACTGCCAGGTGCAGGGGGGTCTCTCCCTGCAGGTTCTTCCCATTGAGTTCTGCCCCCGCTGCTATGATATGTTCCAGGACCTCGAGCTTCGCCCCGATACTGACAGCGGTATGCAGTGGAGAGTTCCCCTCCCCATCGGTGATCTGGTTCATCTCTGCCCGATAGAACCAGCTGACGGTGCTGATGCCCTTGATCAGAGCCCTGGTGAGGGGAGTGATCCGGTTGTAGTTCTGTATGAAGATATCAGCCCCTGCATCAAGCAGCAGCTGAGCAGCCTGTCTGTTGTTCTGTGCGAGAGCTGCCATGATAGGGGTGTTCCCGGTAGCGTTCCTGTTGTCAGGGTCGGCACCGCGCTTGAGCAGCAGCTGCACGAACTCAGGGTCCACCCCTGACTGCATCGCACCGCTCAACGGGGTATCCCCGAAGATGTTCCTGCTGTTCACCTCAGCCCCCCGGTCAAGGAGGAACTCCGCCGTGACGGTCGTCCGTCCTGGAGCGATCGACAGATGCAGCGGGCTGTTGTTCCTGGCATCGCGGGCATCCACATCAGCACCTGAGTCCACCAGGATCCTGACCAGATCGGTATAGTCGTGTGCGATCGCGATATGGAGTGGAGTATCCTCCTGTTCGTCGCGGGCTTCCAGATAGGCATAGTTGTCGATGAGCATCCTCATGATCGCACGGTGTCGGAACTCGGCAGCCCTGTGCAGGGGGGTCGATCCGCCTTCGAAACGGATGTTGACATCTTTGTTGGCGACCGCCTGATAGGCGTAGTAGAACTCCTGTCGTGCCGGCATCACCGAATAGCTGATGATCAGCAGTCGTGCAGTCTCTGCATGGTCATCGCTGTCTCTATACGAGAGTGCTATATCAAGGGGGGTCTGCCCCGCTTCGTTTGTCACGTTGATGTCGGCCCCGTAGTCGATGAGCGCTTCTGTGATCCGATACGAACCGCGTATGGCCGCATGGTGGGCAGGGGTGTTGCCCTCTGGATCGGCAGTGTTGACGAACTGCTCACCGAGGAGATCTGTGACTGCAGCGGCACCTCTGGAGAAGGCCATGGTGAGAGCGGTGCGACCTGCTGCATCGGCATGATAGATCAGTGACCCTGATCCTGAGAGCAGGTGGGCTGTGGTGAAGGAGATCTCAGCTGCGATATGCAGTGGTAGACGACCACTCTCATCCTGCAGGGATGGATCGGCTCCGTGTTTCAGCAGCAGGGTGATCATGCTCAGGTCATCGAGCCCGGCTGCAAGATGCAGCGGGGTCCTTCCCTGATCATCCCTCTCGCTGAGGGTCCCGGTATCTTTGAGGATGAACTGTTCAGCCAGGGAAAGATCGAGAGCCGCTACCGCTTCGAACAGATTAGCAGGTGCCGGTTCGGCAGGCAGTACGTCCGGTTCCGGTATCGGTACCTCTTCTACAGGTTCCTCCAGCTGTGCTGCTTCAGTATCGTCTGCCTCTGCTTCAGCGTCGGGGACCTCCTGAGGGAGGATGATCTCCGGCTCCTGCGGTTCTACGGCAGGAGTGACACTGATCTCGACAGGTTCGGGTTCCGGGCTCTGGACCGGCAGTGCAGTCTCTGTCTCCTGAGGAAGCTCTTCAGATGTCCCCAGGGTGCTGCAGGAGGTGAGGGTGAAACCGGCGAGGACCAGGATGATCGCGATCATTCGTTTGAACATGTGTGTACATACCTCTGCTCCAAGTATATACGATATGGTTTCCCATGAAAACAGAAAAATGCCCGCCTGATGACAGGCGGGCAGCTAAGATGACTATCTTGATGAATCAGCCGAGGGCTGCTCTGATCTGCTGTGCGAT